>Ga0115005_10000801_pt1 | contig 24537 bp, 26 predicted proteins | sample ArcOceMetagenome_FD_87163 | JGI IMG/M metagenome (GOLD analysis project Ga0115005, IMG submission 87163) | Marine eukaryotic phytoplankton communities from Arctic Ocean - Arctic Ocean - Greenland ARC118M Metagenome | ecosystem: Environmental > Aquatic > Marine > Oceanic | place: Arctic Ocean...
TAATTTTGCAATCCACAGTTAGATTTCAAATGTTAAATTAAAAGAGGAGTTTGATTAATATCTCCAACTTTTTAAATCTGCTCCTTTAGGTGCTATCGACTTTACCTTATCCACATATTTTTTAATAAACATTTGATTGTATCGTAATCTGCTAATGTGATTCCCATTTTCATGATCGCCATTCCAACAATGTTCTGCTCGGTCACCATAATCAACTTCTCCGTTATAATAAGGAGCAGAGGTTTCTGATAAAATTTCTTCCGCTAAGTAAACAGCATTGTTGAGATAATAATTATCCATATCGCCACAGTAAAGATGAATTTTATTTTCCCAATCCTTTCCGTGTTTTGCCCAATCCCGTTTTAGAATATAAGCTAAATCATAATTTTCTTTCCAATAGGAAGCCACCTCCTTATCTATCTCACCAGTCATTCGATCCCAAATTCTTTTAGGATATCCGTCTTTGTCAATCGGCGAATAAGTCGCTTCCCAAATATCCCATTGCTGCCCTGAACGACCTCGAGAACCTAATACCAATTCTCGATAATTCATATCTTTAAGTGTTGCATCTACATTTCCAAGATAATCCCGATGACCAGCAACAAGTGTCTTTCGAAAAGGGCCTTCTTTGTAATAAGCATTTTCATCTTCATAAATATTAACCAAACAATAAGCTCTGAAATCAATGGGATCAGGACATGCTGCAAAACACATTCCGTACTCTTTTGGATACTTCACTTGTACAGCCAATGCTTCCCATCCACCTGTACTTCCGCCATAAACAAATCGAGACCAACCCTCTCCTATTCCTCTGAATTCTTTTTCTATGTGAGGAATCAATTCATAAGTTAGCGCATCTCCATAGGGTCCTTGAGCTTCACTATTCACGGCATAAGAATCATCATAATAAGGTGTCGGATGTTGAATTTCGATGGCAATAACTCTTGGGAAATCTGGCCCTGTCCATGTTTTATATAAGTCATACGCTTCTTGTTGGACAAATTTATTGTAGCCATCCACTTTAAATCTTTCGCTATATTCTTCTTTCAAATTTGGATCAGGAGGGGTGGTACTAAAGCCTCCAAAGTCACTTGGAAAATGTCCATGAAAAATGGCGAGTGGGTACTTCACATCAGGATGTTCTTCCCAACCTTCTGGCAACAAAACGTGCGCACCTAAATACATATCTCTTCCCCAAAAATCACTTAACAATTTACTTTTGAATTTTATATGCTTAATATATTTGGTGTCTTCTGGTGCTGGGATAGGTGGTATCTTTTGATCCAATTTTATTTCAATTGAAGGAAGTGTACCATCTTTAATCTTTATTTTCTGGGGAGTGGAATATAAATTACCCGGTGCTTTATTCCATTGTTGACCTTCTCCCCTGTCCATTGGTAATTTAACCAAATGTCCATCTGCTCGATTAAAGATTTCGTATTTATGAAATAACGCTTGAACATAATATTCACCAGAAGGCAAGTCCTTCATAGACTGAATTGGATAACCAAAAGCGTTCCCATCAAATGGTAAAACATCTCCTGATTTCCAATCATTAATATCCATTCCAAAACCTTGGCAAGTTTTCGCATCATCTCTTAATTGAAATCGAGGTTCGGTTTCAATTTCTTTTGTGATCAATAAAATTAATCGCCCATCTAATCCTTCGTCGTAGTGATCGGTAGGATAAGAAATTTGAATTCCATTGGAGGAGTTTGCATTATTTTTTTCATTTCCATTTTCTGAATTGGAACAGGACAGAAAAGAAATCATCATAAAAGCAAAAATGCCAAAGGGAATAAAGCATTGAATAGATTTTCTCATTTTGTAAGTTTAGATTCGGTTACTAAAAATTGAAGTTATATTTATACAACCTCATTATTACTTGTGAAAGGTAAGTTTTTCCTGTTTCATTTTTCAAAGAATAAATAAAAATTGAGAAATTTATTAGCTATTTTTTCGACATTGAAGTTGTTTTTCAAATTAGATTTAAAACTCATTTCATTATTCCCTACATTTGATAATTTGTTCTTATTTAAACAAATTCAATTAAAATATACAAATCATGAGAATTGAAACTGATATAAAATTAGGGTTTAAGGATGTAATGATCCGACCAAAGCGATCTACCTTAAAAAGTAGATCTCAAGTTTCTTTAATTCGGAAATTCAACTTTTTACATAGTGACCTTACTTGGGAAGGAATTCCTATCATGGCAGCCAACATGGATACAGTTGGCACTTTTGAAATGGCAAAAGCTTTGGGTGACCACAAATTATTCACCACAATTCACAAACATTATTCACCGGAAGAATGGAAAGACTTCTACCTAAATGATCAAGCAGGAATTAAAGATTTCATTGCAGTTAGTTCTGGTACTAGCCCAACCGATTCTGAAAAATTAAAAACGATTCTTAGTCTTTGCCCCAATTAAAATTCATTTGCATTGATGTTGCCAATGGTTACTCTGAACATTTTGTAGACTTTGTAAAAGGTATTAGAGACCAATATCCTGACAAAGTTATCATTGCTGGAAATGTGGTTACCGGTGAAATGGTAGAAGAACTTTTACTGGCAGGAGCTGATATAATTAAAGTTGGAATTGGCCCAGGTTCGGTTTGTACGACTCGAATAAAAACTGGGGTTGGCTACCCTCAGTTATCTGCGATTATTGAATGTGCGGATGCTGCTCATGGATTGGGTGGACAAATTATTAGTGATGGTGGTTGTGCTACACCAGGAGATGTTGCTAAGGCATTTGGTGCTGGAGCTGACTTTGTGATGCTAGGTGGAATGTTCGCCGGACATGACGAAAGTGGTGGTGAACTTATTGAAGAAGGTGAAAATAAATTTAAACAATTTTATGGAATGAGTTCTGAAACTGCCATGAATAAACACTCTGGTGGAGTCGCTAACTATCGAGCAAGTGAAGGGAAAACGGTTAAGGTACCCTACCGTGGCAGCATTGAAAATACACTCAAAGATATTTTGGGAGGAATACGAAGTACTTGCACTTATGTTGGAGCAGTTCGTTTAAAAGAATTGACGAAGCGAACAACTTTTATTCGAGTGGCGGAACAAGAAAATAAAATTTATTCTAAGTGATTAGAAAATAAAAATAATGATATACACGAGGTAACTTTGGGTCGAATGTCGTATCAGCGACTGGCTTCGAGCCAGTCGCTAGAAGCCCCTCTTGCACACACGCTAAAAAATCATGAAAAAATTCAATTCTCGTAATTCCCTTCCAATTCAACAATCACCTCATTTTTTCTACCAAAAAAATCATACGGTGGATTGTATCCTAAAAAATGAAAACGATTAGTATAAACGATTCCTTCACGATCAAGCGCTTCTTTTAGTTGAATTTTATATTTTTCAATTTTCTCAGAATCAGCCCACCCGCCAAAATTGATAGCGGCGACAGTCTTAGCAGGTTCCTCCCGAAATTCAATTTTAGACTGATTGGGTTTGGGAAGATTTTCTCTTTTGAGATTTTTAGGAACCATAAACATAACGGTCATCGAATCGTCCAATGACATCGCCACAGGAGAAGTCATGGAAATCTTTTCCTCTTTTTCATTTCCTCCAAAAATATATCCTGCCAAGATCGAAAATCCTTTACTAGATCCTTCTTGGTAATCTTTTGTTGATAATTTTACCGAAGTAAATAAACTAGCTTCATAGTTTCGAATTTCAAAATCTTGGTATTTTTTAGCAACTGAAAAAGGATAGCTTTCAATTCCACTTCTACTTTGGAGAGCAAAAATTTGAACGACCGTAAAAACCAAAAGTAGGACACCGAGAATTATTAAGATAGTTTTCAAAATTTAATATATTTTTAATTTAATGAAAAATACTAATCTAAAACAAACTAGAAACACTAAAAAAGGATAAGTGTTTAATTTTGATTAACTAATAAATTATTGTTTAACAATTCATATTTTGTTGTTGCTGAATTAAAGGGTGCAATCCATTTTGTCGAAAAAAATCATTTCCCGCCCTTACTGGCAACAGCCTTAATTTATTAAAATCCGACATTTTGAAATACACCCGAATTAAACCAAGTTGATTAACTTTATGCATCTTCAGTATTTTTTGAAAAAAAAAGTAAAACAATATGAAATCAATGACCTGCAAACAATTAGGTGGAGCTTGTGATTTAATGTTCCAAGCGGAAACATTTGAAGAGATCGCTGAATTGAGTAAAAATCATGGAATGGAAATGTTCCGAGCAGATGATGAACCACATTTGGAAGCAATGAAAAGAATGAGAAAATTGATACAATTACCTGATGCTATGCAGGAATGGTTTAAAAATAAGCAGCAGGATTTTGAAGCATTGAAAGAAGATTAATCTCTTTAAAAATGAAAAATCTAACCATCCATTCAAATCCAAAAGTTGAAGAGACTTTTAAAAAATATCCAAAACCATTTGGAAAAAATTAAAACACCTTCGAAAATTAATTTTCGAAACTGCCTCTAAAATCGAAAGTATCAACGAAATAGAAGAAACACTAAAATGGAGCGAGCCCAGTTATTTAGTAAAAAGTGGAAGTACAATTCGGATGGATTGGAAAGAAAAAAATCCAGCTCAATATGCGATGTATTTTAAATGTACGAGTAAATTAGTTGCTACTTTTCAACAGGTTTATGGGGAGAAATTTTCTTATGAAAAAACTAGAGCAATTGTTTTTAAATTGGAGGATGACGTTCCAGAAAAAGAATTGAAGCATTACACCTCGTTAGTATTAACTTATCATTTAGTAAAAAAATTACCGATGCTAGGAGCATAATTCCTACCCCTTTCAAAATGTAAAAGCGTTGTTACAATATCTTACAACAACGCTTTTACATTTATTTACTTTTAACAAAAATTACAAATTTTCTTCTACCGCATCTTTTGCATCAATAATTCCCCAACCAAGATTGCTACTTTCATTTGGATAAAAAGAACTATTCCATTTCATCGCATTAAAAATATCAGCACGAGAACTCGAAGGATGATTAGACCAAACCAAAGCTGCAATTCCAGCAACGCTAGCAGTAGCCGCTGAGGAACCTCCAACATATTTTGGTTGGTTGGTATCCAATGTTAGAGTAAGTGCATTTCGAGTATTATTTGATGCCCTTTGCATTACCATCACAAAATCAACTTCACTTCCACTATGACATTCATCACACTTTGCCATTGATCCTTCCCCATCTTTAACTCCTGTTACGGCAACCGTTTGCGACATGTTTGCAGGAAAAATAACGCCCCACCACGAAGTCCAAGATAAAGAAGTACCTGCTGCTGCCACAATCAGCTTACCTTTATTATGTGCAAAATAGATTCCATCAGCAACTGTTCCACTCCAAAATGGAGTACCGATCGACATACTAATAACTTTTACTCCAGCGTTATTTCCAGCAATAATCAAAGCATTTTTTACTCCAGATTTTTCATCACTTGTATTGATTACTACATCCTCAACTGCTCTAATAGAAATCAAATCTGAATTGTAAGCCACTCCAACTGCATTGCCATCGGAACCTCTTGGAGCTGTCGCAAATCCACACATGGAAGTTCCATGTCCACATTGATCATGAGGAGGCTGAAGCGACCTCCACCACCACCATCCTGAGTAGAGTGTGCTGAGTCGAGTAACTGTTCGGCCAGTAGAATAACCACTATTAAATGCTGAACCCAAATTCTCTTGATCATCAGAAGCACCTGAATCAATTACACATATAGTTACACCGTCACCAGTCGAAGTTGACCAAGCACCAGCAACATCTGAAGAATTATGATTCCATGATTGTTTGACATTGGGAGCAATGGTGGAATAATCAGCCGTATTCAAATTGTAACTTGGCGTTCCATCACATCCTGAACCACTTCTGACGGAAACCTGATTTGGAGACATGGAAGGAATAGAATATCCCATTGGCTCAACATATCTGATTTCAGACATTTCCATTAATTTTTCAATCGTATTTTTATTAGTAATTCTAACTGCCATGGTTGGTAGCACCTTTGGCATTCCGTGAGGCAATAGGCCTTCAATAGTTGAGGCTGCTTGGTTTTCTTTTTCTCCTTCCAAGATCATCTCTAAAATGTCTGTTCGAACAGTTTTCCAAGTTTGATCTTCAATATTAATGGAGTGAATTTTTGAATTCAAATCAGTCGTTTCCGCTGGTTGGTAACCGATGGAAAAAATGGAATCACTTCGCATTCCTGCACTCCAATTAAAGTTAGCATCGACAGTTGACCAATGGAAAACGCCATTCGCTTCAATTGATTTTCGAAGCTGTTCATTCATTTCAGTTGTGGAAAGTGGATCAGGTTGAGAAGAAAGATCAGGAGTATTAAATTGATCTTTTTTACATCCAAAAAAAAGAATCGTTGCCAAGAGGGCAATTGTGCAAATTTTGTTCATCTGTAATAGGTTTTTAGTTGATTTAAATTATTTCTATTACGACAAATATAAAATAAAATTATCCACTATAGCGAACATTCGCAACCTGTATCAACATTCTACACCTTTATTGAATTATAATTTTAAAAATAGATTGGTTTCCCTTATTTGACTTTAGGAGTAAAAATAAAACCCCTTTAGTTTTAAGTGTCAATTCTACAAATTGCAAATTCCCTTTTTCCAATTCTTTCCCAAAAAAATCATAGATACTGAACGATTGATATTTTTCCCAATCTCCTTGTATTTCTATTTTTCCAATAAAAAGGATTTGGGAAAATTATAATTAGTGGATTTTCAATAGAATTTATTAAGTTGAAGAACCAGCTTTTATTTCCCATCCATCCCAGAAATTGATCGCACTACGCAAAATTTAGTTAGCTCATTTACAGCAATTGCTGTCGTAATCCTCCGGTTCTTTCGTAATTATCGATCATCTGCCATTCTTCAAAACTGGCATTTTATATTTAGAATAAAAGAGAAAAGGAAGAAAAGAGAAAAGGAAGAAGAAATAATAATTTTTCTGTTTTAGCTTTTTTGTTTTCCAAAACCAACAAAAAGCTCAGGTTTACCTTAAAATCGAGCTATTTTTATTCCTTTTTCAGTAAAAACCTATTATTTTTTTAACAAAAGATTATTCTGTACGTATGAACAAAAAACAGATTATTCCAAATAAAAAGACGTACCTTTGCGCCTTCTTAGAATAACAGCTACTTAAAAGCTATTAATTAGTAAATTCAAATTACATGAAAGATATCAGAAATATCGCAATTATTGCCCACGTTGATCACGGTAAAACCACCTTGGTTGATAAGATTTTATACCAATGCAATCTTTTCCGTGATAGTGAGGAAAAGAAAGAATTGATTCTTGATAATAATGATTTGGAGAGAGAACGTGGAATTACGATCGTTTCCAAAAATGTATCTGTAGTATATAAAGATGTAAAAATCAATATTATCGATACTCCTGGTCACGCCGATTTTGGTGGTGAAGTTGAGCGAGTTTTGAATATGGCTGATGGTGTACTTTTGATCGTAGATGCATTTGAAGGTCCAATGCCTCAAACTCGATACGTACTAAGTAAAGCTATCGAATTGGGATTAAAACCAATCGTTGTAGTTAATAAGGTAGATAAAGAAAATTGCCGACCGGAAGAAGTACAAGATGATGTATTTGACTTGATGGCAAACTTAGAAGCGAGTGAAGATCAATTAGATTTCACTACGGTTTATGGTTCTGCTAAGAATGGTTGGATGGGTGAAGACTATGCTACACAAACTGAAGATGTAACTTATTTGTTAGATCAAGTTTTGGAACATATTCCTGCTCCAAAAGTAAATGAAGGAACTTTGCAAATGCAAATTACTTCTATCGATTATTCTAACTACATCGGTCGAATCGGAGTAGGTCGAGTAAATCGAGGAACGATTAAAGCGAACTCTCCTGTTTCATTAGTAAAAAGAGATGGTTCAGTTGTAAAAGGAAGAATTAAAGAATTATACTCTTTTACTGGAATGGGAAAAGAGAAAGTGGAAGAGATGGGTGCAGGTGATATTTGTGCGATTAGTGGAATTGAAGGTTTCGATATTGGAGATACAATTGCTGATTTCGAAGCTCCAGAAGGAATGACTCCTATCTCGATTGATGAACCTACGATGAGTATGTTTTTCACGATTAACACTTCTCCATTTTTTGGAAAAGAAGGAGACTATGTAACTTCTCGTCACTTGCGTGATCGGTTGTTTAAAGAAACTGAAAAGAATCTTGCTCTTAAAGTAAAAGAAACGACTTCTCCTGATTCATATAACGTTTACGGACGTGGAGTACTTCACTTGTCTGTTTTGATTGAAACGATGAGAAGAGAAGGTTATGAATTGGCAGTAGGAAAACCACAAGTAATCATCAAAGAAATTGATGGTGTAAAATGTGAGCCAGTAGAGTTAATGTCAATTGATGTTCCTGAGGGGGTCTCTGGTAAAGTTATCGAAGCAGTTTCTAACCGAAAAGGTGAAATGACGATCATGGAACCTAAAGGTGATTTGATGCACTTGGAATTCGAAATGCCTTCACGAGGAATTATCGGAATCAGAAATCAAATTTTGACTTTGACTTCAGGTGAAGCAATTATGTCTCACCGATTTGTTAAGTACGATGCATGGAAAGGTGATTTGCCTTCAAGAGGTAAAGGAGTTTTGATTGCACATGAAACTGGAACGACGATTCCTTTTGCGATGTTTAAATTACAAGATCGAGGTAAATTTTTCATTCCTGCTGGAGTTGATGTTTATGAAGGTCAAATCGTTGGTGAGAACACGAGAGAGAATGATTTAGTGGTGAATGTTATTCGAACTAAAAAACTATCTAACATGCGTTCTTCTGGCGCAGATGATAAAGTAAAAATTGCTCCACACACTCAATTCTCTTTGGAGCAGTACATGGAATATATTGGTGACGATGAGTATTTGGAGTTGACTCCAAAATCAATGAGATTGAGAAAAATCTTCTTGAAAGAACATGAAAGAAAAAAAGCATCTAATCCAAATTTGGTAATGTAATTACAACTTGTAATTATGATGTTATAAAAAAAAGCTCGCTATACCTGAATTGGTTTAGCGGGCTTTTTCGGGTTTTAAGTGAATTCGTTGGGGAAGTGTTTTGGGTCTTATTTTTTTCTATAATCCGGAAGACTAGCGCTGTTGAGACTAACGTATGCACACAGATGAGCATTAAATTTTTTGCCACGAATCACACGATTTTTTTGACGACCATTACGCATTTTCTAATTGCATCTGACAAGTCAGATGCGTACGAAATTCCACGAAAATCAAAACAGTTAGGCTTTCGTGGAATTTCGCCAATTTCGACTTGTCAAAATTATTTCGTGAGGTAAATCCCAAGTAATCTTTTTGTGAAATTCTTTAAAAAACATCTAATTAGTGTTTATATACTTGAGTATTCAACCCTTGCTTTTCCCCATCCAGCAGAACAATAACTTTAATCACTTCCTCCTCTTCTTTTTTGGAAAAAACGCCAGAATTAATTGTCCGAGTTCCTCCAGTAGATTCACTTAATGGCATCATTTCAACCATCATGATTCGCATAAAACCATCTTCAGAAAAAGTAGTTTCTCCAATCGAAATAAAATATCCTTCAGGAATATCTGTAACGGTGATATCTACTTCGTGATCCTCTTGATTAAGTTTGGTGATCGTTTGTGAAATTATCATGTTGACTTTTTATGCTATCATTTCTTTAAGTGCCTCTATTCTCTCTGCTGGAATCGGAATTGCTTTGCGATTTACTTTATCAAATAAAACGCCAACCACATCCATCGAAGCAACCATTTCTTTGGTCAATCCATTAAACATCTCATGTCGCATAATCAAAGCTTTATTGGAAAAACTGACTAAACTACTTTCCACATATAAAAGATCATCTTCGAAAACTTCCTGCAAATATTTAATCGTTTGTTCGACTACGACGAAGCCAATTTCTTTGGACATCATTTTGGACGTACCCATTTCCAAACTCAAATTGCGTCCAGCATTTTCGAATTTGTTGATGTAGTACATGACGTTCATGTGTCCGTTGGAATCACATTCCCAAGTCATGACTGCGCCTTTGTAGGTCAAGAATTTTTTCATAAAAATAAAATTGAATCGTCAAAATTCATCACTCATTGTTTATCACTTACCACTATTTCTACCCGTATTTTTCTAATAATTTATACTGCGCTTCAATCGCATCTTTAAATTCCGTTTTCATTCGAGAAACTAATTCCGCCAATGGCAAAACATCTTTAATCGTAGTCACCCCCTGCCCTGCTGACCAAATAGTTTTCCAAGCTTTTGCTTCATCAACTTTCAGTTCTTCGCCAAAATCAACCTTTGCTTTATGTGCCCAAAGTTCTTCGGTAATTCCCATCGACTCTAAACTGGCTTGCAAAAAATTGGCAGCAACTCCTGAAACCGCAGCCGTATAAACGATATCACTCGCACCACTATCAATGATCATTTGTTGATATTTTTCATCCGCTTCACTTTCTTCTACATTGATAAACCGAGTGCCCAGGTAAGCCAAATCTGCTCCCATTTGCATAGCCGAAGCAACATCTCTTCCCGTACTCATGCAACCTGAAAGCAAGATCGTTTTTTTATAAAAACTTTTGATATCAGCAATTAATGAAATAGGATTTATCGTTCCTGCATGTCCACCTGCTCCGGCAGCCACGAGAATTAATCCATCCACACCGGCATCCGCCGCTTTGATTGCATGACGTTTTTTTATGACATCGTGAAAAACTAAACCACCATAAGCATGCACCGCATCCACCAAGGTAGAAACCGCTCCTAGCGAAGTAATGATTAATGGAACTTTGTACTTTGCACATATTTCCAAATCCGCTTGCAATCTTGGATTTGTTTTATGAACGATTAAGTTTACGCCAAATGGTGCGGCCGTTTTTCCAGTCTCTTTTTCCCAAACAGATAACTCTGTTTTGATTTGGATCAACCATTCTTCAAAGCCTTCGGTGGTTCGTTGATTCAAAGCTGGAAAAGTTCCTACGATTCCATTTTTACAACATTCGATCACTAGTCTCGGACCTGAAATTAAAAACATTGGCGCAGCTACAACTGGCAAATTTAGAGTATCTATAAATGGTGCTTTCATAAAATAAACTACACCCCTGTCCCCTAAAGGGGAACGTTTATTGGAGCTATTTTTTAATTAATAAATTTTTACTTTCAATCAAAAGAAACTATTCAAAGTTTTTGAAAACCTTAAATATTTCCTTCCCCTTTATTGGACGGGGATTTTAACTATGTTCCCTTTGCTTGGATCAACTTTCCCTTGCAACATTTCATGGTACAATTCAGATAGTGATTCAAAATCATTTAGAAAAACTAAATCCATCCATTGCGATGCATCTTGGGTAAACTCGCCGCCTGCGATGGCGATTTCTTTATTCGCTTTTTCGACTCCCCACTCTTTAAATAATTGCTGAGCAAAAGCTGGTGCGAAGAAAAACTTAGATCTTGGCAATGTTTTAAATTCTTTTTCTGATGTCCAATCTGTTAAACCGATTAGGGAAGAAAATTTTAATTTTTCTCCAAGAAAATCACTAATTCGAAATAGCAATTTTGAATTTCCAGCCATGTCCACCACGGTCGAATCTTTTTCATTCAATTCTTTTTCCAAATCATCATAAGTGATTACTTCATCATAGTAACCGGTATTTTTTACAAACTCAACATTCCTTGGCGAAGTCAAACCAACTATTTTTTTCCCATCTATTTCCTGATTTTTTCTCAGCATAAAAGCTAAACCCATGGAAGTTTTTGAAGAAGCACTTGTGATAACAATTTGTTCCGCTTCGAAAAATTGCGATGTTTTTAAAAACTGATAATTTAAAAATGAGGTGGTAAATAATGGTCGAATGATCGGAGCATAATCTTCCATTTCTTGATTGTAAGAAATGTCGGCTTTGGTATTGCTGTAAGAATTATAGATTGGTGCAAGTCCTGCTCGATGCGCTGAACCATCAGTAATTCCAAATGGTGAACATTTCCCTACTTGAATTTTTAGAAAATTTCCCATCGGAAAATATCCATAAAATCGCTCTCCAACTGCTACCCCATCATGCTTCGATTCCACCACATCGGCGTATCCCCAAACTGGCACAATTCCAAAAGGTTCTTCTGCTGGGAAAAATTGCCAGTAACCAATTTTATGACCTACAACTGCGTAAGTAATATTATTAGTGGTCATGGCATATTTGTCAATTTTAAATAATACTTCTCCAGCTTGGACTTCAGGAGTTTCAGATTCTGAAAATTTTGTATTATTTAATTCTGTCTTGTGGACTAGGAAGGTTTTATTTATCATGTAGAAATATGGTTAGCGTAAATTTTTTATTTTAAATCCAATATTTATGGCGGATATTATTTGATTTTTTTTTAATTAGACCGTCCGTGTATCTAAGCCGTGTCGACCTTTTAGGAGACATGGACGATAGATACAGAATTTTTATACTATATTAATTTTTTCTTTATTTAGTTTAAATAAATTTTTAATCTCTATTGCTGTTTCAGTTTTAATTTTATAGTTACTTAAAACAGGTAATTCTTTAATATTTCCTTTTCCTTCAATCCATACTCGATCTATACTTAAATATTGACTTGTTTCGTTGTCAAGGAAATGCAAATGAATTTTACTGTGCCTTCCTTCATTAGCTTCATTTAGATTTGAAAGAGTTTGTATAACTCCAGAATCTAATAATGGCTCTATTGAATTTTTTGAATATAGCGACTCAAAGTATTCATCTATAGTATATTTAGGATACCATTTATTGAATTTTTCAGAGTAAGGATAAACCTTAAAATCATACAACATTTTTATTGTTGGTAAAGTAAATATTAATATTTCAACTAGCCAGATAAATGTAAGTGATATTCCTTTGACAGGGAAACCTCCACTAGCACCTAACCCCCATGTCCCATTTTCATTTATTTGCCCGATAATGTTGAAAAATTCTGATGGATTTAATTTCCAATTGATGGAGTAAAGACTTTCGGTGATAGAGGGATATTTATCTAATAGAATTGAATCAATAAATGAAATCCATTGAAAATATGTTATAAATAAAATTATTAAAACTGAAATTAGTATGCGAAATTTTTTATTTCTTATTTTACCTATTCTAATAATTAACCTTATTAAAAGACTTACAATAAATCCAAAGCCTATTGAAATTATTATATTAAAATAAATTATTGGAATAAAATACATCAATAAGGAATATAAATACCCAAATATGAAAGTAAATATTAAGGAAATAATTATTCCCAAAAATAGATTCATCAAATCTACATTTCCAGATTCTTTATAATATTTGTTGTTCATCACATCTATTGAAAAAGTGTTTTTTAAATATCTGTTTTATTTATTTTTGCACCTAACTTAAATATATCTGGACCTTTTAGTAAAAAATATTTTTACTCAAACAACAAACTAATAAACTCCCCCACACAAGCAGGCTTCTCCACCCCTTCAATTTCTACCGAACAACCCCAAAATATCTTGCAACCATTCTCACCATAAAGTTCCACCTTATTTATTTTGCCATTCAATCTCAAACGACTTCCAGCTGGAACAGCATGCGGAAAACGAACATTATTCAATCCATAATTCACGCCCATTTTTCCACTTTTAATCGTAACTGCTTCTTCCAGCATTTTGGATAAAAGAGAAACCGACATAAATCCATGAGCTATCGGAGTTTTAAAAGGTGATTCCTTTTTTGATCTTTCGACATCAGTATGAATCCATTGATAATCCAACGTTGCATCTGCAAATGCATTAATCATCTCTTGAGTTACAGCTATCCATACACCTTGAGGAAGCGCATTTCCTTCCATCTCCATGAGTGCTGCGATATTTTCTATTTCTAATTTTGCCATAATTTTTGGTTAAAAAATTTATAAGGTAATTGGTTGATTGGTTGATTGGTTGATTGGTTGATTGGGTAATTGGGTAATTGGGTAATTGGGTAATTGGGTAATTGATCGAACGAGGTTTCAGGTTATTGTTTCACATCATGCCTAATAAACCGATAAACCAATTTCCTAATCAACTAATCAACTAATTGCTAATTACAATTTTCCCCCGCACTTTCCGATTCATCATTTCCTCCAATGCTTTGGTTGCATCCTTCAAAGGGTAAACTGCATGGATGTGCGGTTTTAATTTCCCTTCGGCATACCATTGCATTAATTGCATGGTATTTTGAATATTTTTATTTGGAAATTTCATGGCAAAGCTGCCCCAGAATACTCCAACAATTTGACACCCTTTTAGCAAAGGTAAATTCAATGGGATTTTTGGAATATCTCCTGCTGCAAAACCAACTACTAAAAATCTTCCTTCCCAAGCCATTCCTCGAAGCGCCGATTCCGAATAATTTCCGCCAACTGGATCGTACACCACATCCACTCCTTTTCCTCCAGTTAATTCTTTGATTTTTGCTTTTAAATCTTCGGTGGAATAATTGATCGTTTCGTCTGCACCGTACTCTTTGCACAGTTCTAATTTTTCGTCAGTCGAAGCTGCTGCAATAACTTTTGCACCCATCAATTTCCCTAACTCAACCGCGGCTAAACCTACTCCACCCGAAGCACCTAAAACTAAAAGTGTTTCTCCTTCTTTCAATCGAGCACGATCTTTTAAAGCATGATAAGAAGTTCCGTAAGCCATCATAAATGAAGCGGCAATCGGGAAATCCATATTTGGTGGTTTTGGGAAAACTGCTTTTCCATCCACCACGACTTCCTCTGCAAATCCACCATGTGAGGCAAATCCAAAAACTTCATCGCCCACTTTTAAATGTTTGATTCCTTCACCAACGGCTTTCACGACACCAGCAATATCACTTCCTGGGGTGAAAGGTAATTCAGGTTTGAATTGATATAATCCTTGTACAATTAAGGTATCAGGGAAATTAACGCCACATGCTTTCACCTCAACTAAAACTTCTTTTTCTTTTGGCTGACGACTTTCCACATCCTTGTAAACTAAGGTAGATGGATGTCCAAATTTTTCGCAGACTATTGCTTTCATATATTAAACCCCTGCCCCCTAAAGGGGAACATAAATGGGCAGTTTTATTTTGATTAAATTGATTTTGCTTCTAATGACAAAATGAACTATTTAGATTTTATAAAACCGAATTTCTAAAAATCTAAATAGTTCGTATTGCCAAAAGGTTAAGACGAGGAGACCTTTATATAAAAAATAATCCTCACCTAAAATGAAATATTCAAAATCTTAAGAAACCTTAAATATTTCGTTCCCCTTTAGGGGACAGGGGTTTTAAGCTACAGGAGTTTCTTCCAACACTTTCAACACCAATTTACCTTTCTTATCTCCAGTAAAAAGTCGTTCAAAAGTACTGTGGAAATTTTCGATACCATCATAGATATCTTCTTTACTTTTCAATTTCCCTTGAGCCATCCACATGCCCATATCTTGAGCAGCTTCTTTATATTTCGCAGCATAATCCATCACCACCATTCCTTGCATCGTTCCTCGATTCACCAAAAGTGATAAATAATTACTTGGGCCTTTGATCGCTGTGGTATTATTATATTGAGAGATTGCTCCACAAATTACGATACGTGCATGCATTCGAATTCTTGCCAAAGCAGCATCCAAAATCTCTCCTCCTACATTATCAAAATAAACGTCAATTCCTTTTGGACAATGCTCCTTAATTCCAGCAGCAACATTTTCATTTTTGTAATCTATCGCTCCGTCAAATCCTAATTCATCAACCACATATTTACATTTTTCAGCACCACCTGCGATTCCAATTACTCGACAACCTTTGATTTTTGCAATTTGTCCAACCACACTTCCTACTGCTCCAGCAGCACCAGAAACTAGAACAACATCTCCTTCCTTAATTTTTCCCACTTCCATAATGCCAAAATAAGCAGTCATCCCAGGCATCCCCAAAGTTCCAATATACATTGGCATCGGAGCCAATTTAGTATCTACTGCATAATATCCTGTCCCATCAGTAATATTATATTGTTGAACTCCTCCCCAACCTGTCAAGACATCACCAACTTTATACATTGGGTGATTATTTACTTTTACCACTTCTCCAATTGAACCTGCTCGCATCACTTCACCAATTCCAACGGGAGGAAGATATGACTTAGCATCACGCATCCATCCACGCATCGCAGGATCTAAAGAAATATAATGATTTTTAATTAAAACCTCTCCGTCCTTCAATTCAGGAATTGGATTATTTTCCAAATTCCATGTATCTGCATCAGGCATTCCTTCCGGACGTTTAGCTAATTTTAGTTGCTTGTTCATAATTGTTTTATTTTAATAAATTTAAAATTGATTTTATTCGTAATTACTTATAACTCTGAAAACTTTAGCCACGAAGACACAAAGACTCTAAGACTCTAAGATTTTTTTGAAAAAAATTAAGTCTTTGTACCTTTGTAGCAAAATAAATACGATAGAGAAAAGTTCTTATTTTTATTCTATTTGACTTTTTTTGCTGCAAGCATTGCTTTAAACATTTGCATTTTCATTCTTACTTCTGGACTCCACCACACTTTCAATGCCTCGTCTAATTCTTCTTCGCTTTGCTCTTTCAATTTTTCTAACCACTCTCCCCGTAATTTTGTTTTTGTATTTAACCAAATATTTCTGTCTGCCTGCAAGTAGTGTTTCATTCTTGCTTCCGCCTTCGGCAAAACCTCTTCCATCGGAACGACTTCGTCCACTAATCTTGCTTCCAATGCCTCTTTGGTATTCAATAACTTTCCTTCCAAAATATATCGGTACGCCAAACTTTTCCCTAACCAAAAAGAATAGGCTTCAATCAAGTTTGTGGTAATTTGAACATTCACCGCCACTTCATTCAAACCGATTCCATATTTCTCACCAGCTGCCATTACTCGATAATCTGCTGCAATGGCGATCACCGTTCCACCCGCTGGTGAATGTCCTGTGATGGCACAAATAAATGGTTTAGTAAATTTGGCTAACTCAACATACATCAAGCCAAAAGCTATGAAAAACTCTCGTATTTTCACTTCATCATAATCATATAATTCGATCAGATCTAAACCCGCCGAGAAGACTCCTGTTCGCCCGGTTAAGATAACTCCACTCACGGAATCATCTTCTTGCATCGCTTTAAAAGTACTTCTAATTTCGTTGACCATTTGAAAATTAACCGCATTGACTTTAGCTCGATTCATCGTGACGATGGCATACTCCCCTTTCTTTTCTATCTCTAAATAATCCATATTTATTATTTTGCCTCAATGTAGCTAATAAATTGAGTGGCATGATATAACGAGTTTAATATTCTTGGTGGACTTAATTTAGTAAACTAATTAAAAAAGCTCTTTCGTTTTTTAGGAATTGTAAATTGCTTTTACTACCATGGGAAATAGGACTTTTGGGTGTTTTACTTTTTAATAAATTGGGACTTTAAATGAATTTATTATTTCAGCCCTAGTGGTGTTAAACCGTACTTGCTAACGCATGCACACATAAGGGAGATAATTTTTTGCCTTAAATTAGCACGAATTTCACGAAAAAATTACTCGTTGTTTTCTTCTCGAATAAATTTCGACAAGTCGAAATTGGCGGTATTTCACGAAAGGCTAACTATTTTTATTTTCGTGAAATTCCGAAAGCATCTGATTTGTCAGATGAAATTAGATAATGCGACATAATCGTCAAAAAAATCGTGAAATTCGTGGCAAAAAAAATCGCTATACATATATACATAAGTGTGTATTCGTAACCCGTACGGGTTAATGGCGCTTTCAAAAACTTCTCCTTAATAAAAATAATTTATGTCTGAAATGGTTTTTAAATATATAGAAAAAGGTATTTTGATTGAAGATGATGACTTTGATGAAATTTATCCAGATGAGATTCGGCCGATGGCTTTTACTCATTTTACGCCGGTGGAGATAGCAATCAAAGCAGCGAAATTTCTAGTTCAAAAAACGGGAACGCGAGTTTTAGATATTGGCTCGGGGGCAGGTAAATTTTGTATGATTGGTTCGGTTTGTACAGATGGACATTTTACTGGAGTGGAGCAGAGAGGTAATTTGCATGAAATGGCTTTGAGAATTTATGGAAAATATAAATTGAAAAATATCGATTTTATCAATTCGAATATCAATCAAATTGATTTTAGTGATTACGATGCTTTTTATTTTTTCAATCCTTTTTATGAAAATATTATTCAGTTTGAAAAAATAGATGACGCCGTTGAAGTGGAAACTGATTTGTATGATGAGTATTCTAATTATGTCAAAAATCAATTGGATAAAATGCCTTCAGGAAGTCGTCTCGTAACTTTTTTTAGTGCGTACGATGAAGTGCCTAGGAGTTACAAATTGATTTCAAATGATGATCGGCAAAAGATTTCTATGTGGGAGAAATCTTAACCATACGTAGCAGGACTTTCCAAGTCCTGAATCTCATTCATCAAATCCTGAACATCAATCATCAGTCCATCAGTCCTGAATCTCAATTATGATTAGTCAAATACAAAAAGGGGCTAGTTAAATAAAACGGGACTTGGAAAGTCCTACTACGATTCTCCTCCTTTTTTTATGCAAAAACAGCAAGGAGAATTTTCTAATCTCGCCAGGTATTTTGCCTGTTTCAAAACTCCTTTTGCACAGTAAATATGAATCTGTACATTTTTGAAAATGTATTGTTTTTAAAATTATCGATATTATATTTTACCTAAATTTTGGGGAATAGAAATTTGATTTCCAAAAAATTCAGCGGAACAATTTGTTCGATTTCAAATATTGATTATTTCAAAATTATAAATTTCTTCTAAGCCAATTTTTTACCATGCATTGCCCTTTTCATTAATTCCATAACAATACTCCTACAAAACTAAAAAAGACTGAATCTATAATTCAGGCACAATGATTTTAGAGGCTCTTTGTCATTGTTTTTTTTTATTTTTTTCTATAAGAGTGATAAAAAAAGGAGGTACTTTTGTTAAAATTAAAAATACAAAATTTGAAATAATAAAATTAAGAACCAGTCATTTTATTAGTTTAGAAATGATAAAATAATGCAGTCAAAAAAACATCATGAGAACACAGAACATTACCTATCTATTAGTTAGTTGTATTTCTTTAGTATTCATTTTGATTTATGGGCAAGCGATTCTTGTTCCTTTTATTTTAGGATTACTCCTTTGGTTTATTGGAAAAGGATTAGAATCTACCCTTGACAAAATCAGTTTTATCAAAAAGAAATTTCCGAATTGGTTAAAACATATTTTGTCATTTGGAATCATCATGATTGTCCTGATTTTCATCACAAATATCCTTACTACAAATATTAATTCCCTAGCTCAATCCTTTGAATTATATGAACCAAATTTTGATGCTTTAATTTCGCAACTAGATGGATGGCTTGGAGTAGATATTAAAGCCGCTGTAAAAAATTATTCTGGAAATTTAGATTTTGGGAATATTTTGCAATCACTTTTTTCTTCTATTTCGGATATAATTAGCAATGGTTTTATGATTTTGCTTTATGCCGTATTTATACTGTTAGAAGACGCTAGATTTAAACCAAAACTTAAAGCAATTTTTGTAGGCAAAGAAAATGAAGAAAGGGTAGATAGTATTTTAAAAAAGATAAGTACTTCTATTTCTAGCTATTTTGGATTAAAAACATTGTTGAGTTTAATTACTGGAAGTCTAAGTTATATTGCCCTCCGAATCATAGGAGTAGATGCTCCTGAATTTTGGGCATTTCTAATTTTTATTTTAAATTTCATTCCAACCATAGGATCACTTATTGCTACAATTTTCCCAGCAATATTTTGCTTATTCCAATTTGGGATTTTCACTCCCAGCCTATTAGTTTTAGGAATTGTAGGTACTATCCAAGTTATCGTTGGCAATTTTTTAGAACCAAAAATTATGGGGAGTTCGATGAATATCAGTCCCTTGGTTACGATTTTATCCCTATCAATTTGGGGAGCGATTTGGGGGATTATCGGAATGATCTTAAGTGTGCCGATTACCGTGGTAACGATAATTATTTTTTCTCAATTTGAAAAAACTAAGTCTGTGGCGATTATGCTTTCGGAAAAGGGAAAAATAAGTAGCCGGTCGCTTTAGCTGCCCGCCAAAATTGAGCACAGCGATTTTTTGAAAACGAACAAACAAACAAACAAACAAACAAACAAACAAACAAATCCTAAGTAAATTCAAAACCTAAACATAATATTATTCGAAAAAGGGTTACTCTACAATGCTAGTAGAATAACCCTTTTTACCTATTGATAACAATTCGCTGCGCTCAATTTTAGCGGGCAGCTAAAGCGACCCGTTACTTGGCCTTAATAATTTGAGAAAAATCAGTCGCCTTCAACGAAGCTCCACCAACTAATCCGCCATCCACATCTGGCTGAGAAAAAATCTCTTTGGCATTTTCTGGCTTAACACTACCTCCGTATAAAATAGTCGTTGCATCAGCAATCTTTTGCCCATATTTTCTAGCAATCATTTGTCGAATTTTATCATGCATCTCTTGCGCTTGTTCTGGCGAAGCAGTTACACCCGTTCCAATAGCCCAAATTGGTTCGTAGGCAACCACCACTTTCGCAAAGTCTTTATTTGACAAATGAAATAATCCTTCTCGTAATTGCTTAGAAACATGTCGAGCATGATTTCCTGCCTTTCGAACACTCAACGGTTCTCCACAACAAAAAATCGGCAACATTCCATTTCCTAAAACTGTATCAGTTTTTTTAGCCAACAAAGCATTTCCCTCTTTAAAATGTTGTCGTCGTTCACTGTGCCCAAGGATAACATATTTTACTCCTACAGATTTCAGCATCCCAACCGAAATTTCACCTGTGTATGCACCACTTAATTCATCCGAACAATTTTGAGCAGCCACTTCAATTCCATTGGCATCTTTTACGATGGCAGCTATAGATTGCAAATGTGTAAATGGGGCAGCCATAATTACTAAAGGATCATTAGCTTTCGATTTTTTCACGATGGCATTAGCGAGTTTCTCTCCTTCCTTAAGCGTGGTATTCATTTTCCAGTTTCCAGCTACGATAATTTGTCTTGACATGATTTGATTTTTGATTTAAAAAATAGAAATGCAAATGTAAAATTTTAAAAATAAAATTAGTGAGGTAATTTTTATCTTTTTTTAATTAAAAAAAATATTTAATCTCTTGAGTTATCACCAATCTACAAAATCAAATTAGTACAATAATCAAAAAAAACAAACTAAAAATAACTCAGATGAAGGTAATCAATTAAATAATATTTTTAAAGAAGTAAAAGAAAACTTCCACAAAAGTGACTTATTATAATACTTAGCGTCAAAATGGTGCAATTGATTATTATTTAATATATCTTTGCATCGAATTAGTAAGGCTTCGGTTATTCTCTTCCTTTTTATTAGGTTTATTTTAATCTTTCCTTAATTTTTCAATTAACTTTTTTTATTTACTCTACCTCAATTATTGAGGTAATTAATTATTCTTATTATGAATATTTTTGTTGCAAAATTGAACTTCGATACAAGAGAATCGGATTTACAAAATGCGTTTGAAGCTCATGGAGCTGTTGATTCCGTAAAAATTATTATGGACAAAATGACTGGACGGTCTAAAGGTTTTGGCTTTGTTGAAATGCCAAGCGATGATGAAGGTCAGTCTGCTATCGATGCCTTGAATGATCAAGACTTTGATGGTCGTACTATCGTTGTTAAAAAAGCTGAACCTCGGGAGAACCGTGGCGGTGGTGGTGGATATGGCGGCGGCGGTGGAAACCGTGGCGGCGGAGGTGGATACGGCGGCGGAGGCGGCGGTCGATACTAAGCAATCGAAATGAGTATGCAAATACTCTTTAACCGATAAAATGAAAAAGCCCAGAGAAATCTGGGCTTTTTCTATTTTAGGTCATACCTTAAAGCTTAAATCCTATCTAATAGCGCGATCAGCTATATCTCCTTCATACTTACTATTCAGCTTGGATATTATCTCACTTAAATTCAACCTTCGTTATAATCTTAACTTTGCCAATTGGTCCATCAATATATAAAGGTTCTTCAATTTCCTCATAACCAAGAACAAACCACTTACCTTGTAAGTCTTTGTTGGAACCCCATCCTTGATCAAATTCAGTAAACTCTGATTCTTCAAGTTCTCTTTCGAAAGTAAATTTTTCTGATTCACAGCCTCCAAAATCCCACTTCAAGCCAGCCTCATCTTCAAATACAAAATGAGAGGCATCTCCTAAAGAAAATCTTACAAATTTTGCCGTAATAGTATTAGTTGCAGCCTCTATTGTTTTTTCTTCTGTTTCAATTTCTGTTTGAGGAATTTTCACATCTGCTACCTGTGAAGTATTTCCCTCGGTAGAAGTTGAGTTATTACTGGTACAAGAAACCAAAAGCATCAAAACCGATAGCATAATACCGTAGATAAATAAGTTGTAACGAGTCATTTTTAGAACTTTTTTAATAATGAAAAATTTATTTTTTTAATAGACTTTCAAATATGGATTTTTTTTTACGAAAAAAAGTATATCCATCAATTCTCTTGATAAATTTCTAAAAAAAGTTTAAAATTTGATTTAAAACTGATGGAGTCAAAATAGATTTCATTCTCCTGATAATATTTTTCAATCGTAGCAGCCAGTTTGTGATATTCCTCCCAAGTCCCTTTTTTGGATTTATCCCGATAGATATTTAAATCAGTCATTTTCCTTTTTCGCCAAGAAGTAGTTGGAATTCGCGAATCATCAAATCCGACAAATAAACCTTTCCGAATATTCGCTGGTTCATGCGCCTTAAAATTCGGATTAAGTGGATCTAACACTCTTGGCTTATTCACATATACCGTCTTTCCAATATGCTTACCGCCTGGTATTTTTTCTGAAGAAATCGGATCAGAAGGAATCAACACTCGAAATCCTGAAGGCATATTAGGATCTGTCAATCGTGGCAAGATGGTTAGATCAGTTGGCACTAATGCATTCTTGTCATATGGATTGATTGAAGTGGAAAAAAAATCAGAGGAAAGACTTTCGACAGTCAATTTTTTCGCCCAGTCATCACTCCCCACTCTGGGCGCTCCGAAAGTAATCAACTTCATTTGCCTCCATGGCCATTGCCGTAATTGAGCAGGCATATCCTCAGCAGAATATTGATTCCCAAGAAGTACTGCGCTAACAAAAACCTGTGCCAATCCGCCGCCGAGACTATGCCCTGTGACATATATACGTTCCGGAATAGAAAAATTGGCGAACTCGGCTGCCATCTTTAGCCCTTCAAATAAATTGGGACAAATAGATACCAAGCAAGTAGTCATCCCTCTACTGACCGATCCCGTTTTGGTAATCACTCTTCCCCCTTCTTTAGTGCCAATAAGATCGTAACCTAAATCAGTAATCCAATCAGGATTCCCTTTGGCTTTGTTATCTCTTAACGCTTGCAACGCTGCTCTACCTCCTGCACCACTTCTACTTCCTCGAAAGGCGATATGAATATCATATTTAGAGCTGCCTGGATAGTATCGCATCAGTACAAATCCCATTAAGCTTTGGGATGCAGATTGTCCTTTTATTCCTTTGTCGCCTGTACCTCCTTCTATTGCGAAGAGTACATCTCGCCCACTCCCGTTTGATTGAATATGTTCCGTAGTTATTTTCTCAATGGCAACGGAATCTACTGGTTTTCCAACCTTCCGATAACAAACATAAACGTCCTTGATGGGTGCAGTAATTTCTTTAGGTACGAGATATTCCGTCCATGAATTTAATGGATTAGTCAGATTGGAACTCCACGGATAGATCTGATCATATCGATATAGAATGGGGTCATGTCTTAGATTATTTTCAAAACCATTCAATATCCCAGGCCCTCGATAACCATTTATTCCCATTTCTGTTTTTACTTGCTCCTCTCCTTTTGCGGCTGTCCAAGCATGAACCTTATCCATCAATACTGAACGGGCTCCTCTTTCAGTATCTGATTCTTCGTAGTAAGGATCGAAAGGCCAAACCAACGATTGTCCATACAATTGGTAAGCAAGAATGGAAAGATCAAGGTGATATACTAAGGGATGATAAGGGAAACCTCCTAGATCCTGTTCCTGAACTTCTTCGGTAGCTGCCTTGGTATACCATTGTTTACTGCAGCCGAATAAGACAAAAAATAAGAGTACTGTTAAAAACGAGTTTCGGAATTTGAATTTTAATTTCATGAAAAAACGGGGTTCATATTCTCTTTTTTTACCAGAGAGAAAGAAATTATTTAATGATTTCAAGGTAGCAAAATAATCATAAGAGTAGCTTGGTTAGGCATAATTAAAAACACAGCTAGTGCATAGTCATTGTTAAAATGACGAGTACAAGATAAATAAGTATCTTTGGTTCAAAAAGATGAAGAATTACAAAGTCACCTTAACAGGGGAAGAACGAGAATACTTAAAGAATTTAATCAAGAGTGGTAAATATAAGAA
>Ga0115005_10000805_pt1 | contig 24486 bp, 15 predicted proteins | sample ArcOceMetagenome_FD_87163 | JGI IMG/M metagenome (GOLD analysis project Ga0115005, IMG submission 87163) | Marine eukaryotic phytoplankton communities from Arctic Ocean - Arctic Ocean - Greenland ARC118M Metagenome | ecosystem: Environmental > Aquatic > Marine > Oceanic | place: Arctic Ocean...
ACCAATAATTATGGCCAACCAACTTGCACCGTCTACCATGTCATCGAATAACACATCACTTTGCATAAACCACAAGAACCAAGGTGAAATGAGATAAGCCACATACCCCATGGAGTTTTGTACTGCCATCAAGCGAGTACGTTCGTGATAATCAGGCGTTAATTCATAACCTAAGGCTACCCATGGAGTGGCAAAAACAGTATAGGCAAGATAAAAGACAAAGGAGCCTGCTAGAAAAAACCAAAAATAGAAATTTTCGCTTTGCCCTAAGGGCAGTTGCCACATTAAGGCGTAAATAATACCTACGGCAATAGCACCGCAGAAAATATAAGGTCTACGCCTACCCCATTTCGACTTGGTTTGATCAGAAATATAGCCCATTAAAGGGTCGGTTATAGCATCGGTCAAACGGGGTAATGCGCTGAGTAAGCCCACTAACGCAGGGTTCATGCCCAAACCCAAGTTAAGCACAATAACCATGCCCCCTATTGCGGCTGCTAAAATATTGTTTACAAATGCGCCTAAACCATAAATAAGTTTTTTGGAAAGTGATATTTTGTCTTCAGGTGCTGTTTCAAAATGCTGCGGGTCGCTCATATACGTTTTTCCATCACTGGGTTAGGTCGGATGAATCGATACTATTATAGGGCAGATAACCCCAGTGAATCTTGGCACACGACTTGATTGATGACGACACTACACTCAATACAATAATCAACAATACTAAAACGACAAGAGGGTAAACTTAACAAGTTAAAGCGGTTTTTTTTACATAATAACAACACCTGCAACGCCAATCTTTTTTATGACTAAATACCCTATCCAACCTATCTCACATCAAGTCCATCCTAGCTTGTTTAGATTGTGTAAATCCCTCAGTGAAATATTGTTAGGCTCATAAGTAAATATTTTGTTAACAAAATGTACGGTTTAGCCATGACTTTGGCACAACTGAATATCACAGGTTTTTAATGTCATTAAATTTTTCCAACGAAGGATTAAGTGAGTTCAACTCTCACCCAGCAACACCTGATATATTGATCAGCATATTGGCACGTATGACAGTGGAAGAAAAAATTGGGCAAATGAGTCAGTTTTTTGGCCATGGTGAGCATATATCTGAACATCTGACTCACTCAATTCGTCAAGGCCATGTGGGCTCGGTTCTAAATGAAGTCAGGCTGGATACTGTGAATGAATTACAACGTCTAGCAGTGGAAGAAAGTAGACTCGGTATTCCCCTATTGATCGGCCGGGATGTCATACATGGTTTTAACACCATATTTCCTATTCCATTGGGACAAGCCGCAAGTTGGTGTCCTGAAACTGTAAAGCAATGTGCGCATATAAGTGCACTAGAGGCAGCCACTGCTGGTGTCAATTGGACCTTTGCGCCGATGATCGATATTAGTCGGGATCCCCGTTGGGGTAGAGTTGCTGAAAGCTTAGGTGAAGACCCTTATCTATGTTCAGTCTTAGGCGTTGCCATGCTGGAAGGTTTTCAGGGTGACCAGTTAAATAAAATAGGCAGCATTGCGGCCTGCGCTAAACATTTCGCAGGATACGGTGCTGGTGAAAGCGGTCGTGATTACAGCACTACCAATATTCCAGAAAATGAACTTCGCAATGTTTATCTGCCCCCTTTTAAAGCAGCCGCCGATGCAGGTGTCGCCACATTTATGTCCGCCTTTAGTGATCTCAATGGTGTGCCTGCGTCAGGTAATAAGTGGCTAATGACTAACATTTTGCGGCAAGAGTGGGATTACAAAGGTTTTGTGGTCAGCGATTGGGAGTCAATCCAGCAGTTAACCACTCACGGCTTCAGTAAAGATAACAAAGATGCCGCTTACGAGGCTGCAAATGCAGGTATTGACATGGAAATGGTCAGCAGCACATATCTTGACCACTTGCCAGAGCATATAGCTGAAGGCCGTATAGATATTAATCAAATTGACTCTGCGGTAAAAAAAATACTGCAGCTAAAATGGCAACTAGGCTTATTTGACAATCCTTATACCGATGCAAGTTCGTTGCCCATACCTGTGAACTCGCAGCATTTACAAATCGCCAAGGATGCCGCGATCAAAAGCTGTGTATTACTTAAAAATGATAAAAACATATTGCCACTGTCAGCAGACACATTGCAGTCAGTCGCCATTATTGGACCTTTAGCTGATGATCCTTATGAGCAACTGGGTACTTGGATATTTGATGGTGACTCCCAGCATAGTCAAACCTGTTTAACCGCTATTGAACAAGAATTATCAGGTAAGGCCAGTACCCACCATGTTAAGGCCATGGAAACATCTCGCAGTTACGACCAAGCTGATTTTAAGCAGGCTGTTAATGCTGCTGCTGCAGCTGATGTGGCCCTATTGATTTTAGGTGAAGAGTCTATCTTATCAGGTGAGGCCCATTGCCGGGCTGAAATTGGTTTGCCAGGTTGCCAAGAACAGTTAATCGATGCGATTGCACAAACAGGTACGCCTATTGTGTTAGTGATCATGGCCGGTAGACCCTTAACGATAGAAACGGTATTACCCAAGGTGGCTGCGGTTTTGTTTGCTTGGCATCCAGGCACAATGGGCGGACCAGCCATCTGTGACTTATTATTTGGTAAGGTTTCTCCCTCTGGAAAGTTGCCCATTACTTTCCCAAGAAAAGTAGGGCAAGTACCTATTTACTATGCACAAAAACATTCTGGGAAGCCAGCCACGGAAGCGGCGTTTATACATATGGATGATATACCTGTGCATTCACCACAAACGTCACTTGGTATGGCAGCTACACATTTAGACACACACTTTAGTCCCTTATTCCCTTTTGGATTTGGCCTATCATACACTCAATTTAGTTATCAAAATCTTGAGCTTAGCCACAAAACATTACATCTAGGCGAGATATTAACGATTGGCGTGCTGTTGACTAACACCGGCGATACATACGGCGAAGAAATAGCACAATTGTATATTCGCGATCTCGTGGGTAGTGTGACTCGCCCGGTCAAAGAATTAAAGGATTTTAAGCGTGTAAAGCTGGCAGCAGGTAAAAGTGAATGGGTCACATTCGAACTGAGTACGGATAAATTGGCATTTTATAACAGAAATATGCAACTGGTAACAGAAGCAGGTCAATTCCAACTTTGGTTAGGGGGCTGTTCACAAACGGGGCTGCAGGATGAGTTCGAGATTATAGATGCTTAAAAGACGAAAAAACAAAGCTCTACAAAATAAAGTCAATGCTTTATTAAGTGTAATGACACTTGAACAAAAGGTGGGTCAAATGACCCAGGCTGAACGTACAACCTGTTCACCAGAGCAGGCGAAACAATTTCATATTGGTTCAATTTTAAGCAGTGCGGGCTCTTGTCCTGGCAACAACCAATTACAAGACTGGGTAGAAATGAATGACGCCTATTGGAAGGCATCAACCGAAAAAGACGATGACCATTTAGGTATTCCCATACTCTATGGGCTTGATGCAGTGCATGGTAACAACAATGTCAAAGGCGCAACGGTATTCCCACACAATATCGGGTTAGGGGCAGCTAATGACACCCAACTCATTAAACAAATTGCCCAAGTCACAGCAAAAGAAGTACTTGCCACCGGCGTCGACTGGACATTCGCCCCCAACCTAGCGGTGGCTCGTGACTACCACTGGGGTAGAAATCACGAAAGTTTTTCTGAGGACCCAGCTATAGTCAATAACTACGCCACCAAGATAGTACAAGGACTACAAGGCGTCCTATCCGAGGCCAGTGTTATGGCTTGCGCAAAACATTTTGTAGGCGACGGGGGGACGCATCATGGTGTTGACCATGGTGATACACAATTAAGTTTTGAAGCACTGCAAGCTTTGCATATCCGACCTTTCGAAGGAGCTATTAAAGCGGGTGTATTAAGTATAATGGTATCTTTTAGTAGTGTGAATGGTGAAAAGTGTCACGGTAATAAGTTTTTATTGGTAGACACGTTAAAAGAAAAAATGGGATTTGAAGGGATTTTAGTTTCAGATATGCAGGGTATTGATTACCTAGAAGACGATTTTTATCTAGCGGTAGCACGAGGAGTTAATGCTGGCATTGATATGTTTATGGTGCCAAGAAACTGGCCGCTTTTTATTGAAAATTTACTCAGTCATATTGAGTTAGGTACAGTACCTATAAGTAGAATCGACGACGCAGTGCGTCGTATTTTATCGGTAAAATGTGCTTTTAATTTGTTTGAGAAGCCCCGCCCCACCCAAAGAAAATGGTCAAATCACACTTCATTTGGTAGCGATAAGCATCGTGAGGTAGCCCGTAAAGCAGTCAGGAAGTCCTTAGTTTTATTAAAAAACAGCAACAAAATTTTACCTCTTAAAAAACATACCCGAATATTAGTCGCAGGAAAGAATGCCCATAATATTGGCCATCAATGCGGTGGTTTTACTGTGACTTGGCAAGGCGTGTCTGGTAATGAAGAAATACTTGGCGGCACATCAATTTGGCAAGGAATTAAACAGGTATCTAGCCTAGCGCAGCTCAGTGTCAATGGTGATGGCTTAGAAGCATCATCTGATATACATGATGTTGCCATAGTAGTAATCGGTGAAAAACCTTATGCAGAGGGCATAGGCGATATTAGAGTTAACGATAAAATCATCACAGAAGCAGGTTCACAAATTAATGGGCAAGTTAAAATATTGCCGGCTAGTGGTGATTCTCTTGAACTCAACAAGTTATACCCAGAAGATTTACAAACAATTAAAAACATCACCGACAAAGGTGTACCTGTGATAGCTATTTTAGTCTCTGGTAGACCGCTTATCATTGAACAAGAATTAAACGCATCGAATGCTTTTATAGCTGCATGGCTGCCCGGCTCTGAAGGTCAAGGTATCAGTGATGTGTTATTTGGCGATTATGATTTTTCTGGAAAGTTATCTTTTAGCTGGCCCCAGTTATCACAACCTAAAGTCAATAAAGGCGATAAAAACTATAACCCGTTATTTCCTTATGGATTTGGTCTAAAATACTCTTAGAACACCCCTACAATAGTACTCTACTATCAGTCTAAATCAGCCTAGAGTTTAAAGCCTCATGACTATGAATCATCCATTATTCACATGAGAATAAATCACCCTCAAGGTGTTATTGAGTGAGCGTTTAACCGCAGGCCATGAGATTGAAATGTTATCAACAAGACCTTGATGGCAGTCGGCTTGTAATCTTGACACTACATCAGTCAATGCCTCAGAATTCACTTTGTTAGCTACAAGTACCAGTTTACGGGCACCCCGTAAGATAGAAGTAACATCATCTTCATCTACGGCGTTGTCAGTTTCTTTAATACCATTTTCCAACTCATCCATCAGCTCATTTAAGGCAATAGCTAAAGGTTTAGTCACATTTTGATTTTGTAAATAGGGTAATAAATCAAACCAAACTTCAGGGTTATCTGGCATCACAATTTTTTCGATGTCAGATGGGGCTTTATTTTTTTGAACCGGCTGCTGCCCTAGGGCTTGTTGCAGCTCTTCTTTATGTGCAAACAGAAAAGCGCTCTCCTGTTCAACTAGTTTCACCTGATTCGACTCCAACTGTTTTTTCGCTTCCTGAAGGGCACTTTCTTTATCACTTAATTGAGATTGACTACTGAGTAAATCCTGTTCTAGTTTTTGTAACTGCCTGGCTAACTTAGCGTGATTGGTATGTTGATCACTTAAACTGTCTTTGCTGATTGAGTATTCTTGTTGTACATCTTGTAATTGCTCAGTTAACTGAGCTTGTTTTTCCTCTAAACAATGAATACTTTGCTCACTACCCTGCAAGTTTTGCTGTTGCTGTTCGAGCTGCTCTTGTAGTTTACGTTCATGGGCTTCTTGTTGTTGTATACGTTGTTGCAATTGTTCTGCTTGATCACGGGCTTGATTGAGTTCATCTTGCAGTTTTTGTTCGCCCGATTGGGTTTCTGATACTTGTGACTCTGCCTCTTGAAGTTGTTCTAAGTTACCTTCAAGCTTTTTTTGCATTAAAATATTTTGCTCTTCAGCTTCAATCAAGGCCTGTTGTAATTGTATTTTTTGATGTTCAATTTCTGCATGATGTTTACGCAATTGCTCATCACTGCCTTCAATCATTTCTTTTTGTTTAAGCGCTCGGCTTTCTACATCAGTCAGCTCAACAGTCAATTGTTCAAGTTTCTGTTGCTGTTCTAGGCGAGCAATTTTTTCAGCATCGGCTTGGCGCTTAATGTCATCTAAATTACCTTGGGTACTATGTAACTGATGACGTTTAGCTTCGACTTCGTCTTGCAACACTTGTTGTTGCTTTTGCCAATCTTGGTCGCTTTGGGCTATTTTCTGCTGCTGCTGTGTGCTTTGTAGCTCCATTTCTGCAAGCTCATTTTGGAGCTTTTCAAACACTCCTTGTTGTTTTTCTTTCTCGGCTCTCTGTGCTGCCTTTTCTGCTTCTGTTTGCTGTTTTGTTTGTGACAATAATTGTTCTGTTTGTTGTAACTTTTTTTGTTTAGCCATTAACTCTTGTTGCACTTTTTGCTGCTGTAATTGCCATTGCTCATCACTTTTTGCCATTTGCTGTTGCTGCTGAGCGTTGCGAGATTCCATTTCACTTAGCTCATGTTGTAATTTTTTGAACAAGGAGTGCTGTTGTTTTTTCTCTGCTTCGGTTTGCTCTTTGGCTTGGCTCAAGTTTTGCTCAGTTTCCTGAAGCTGCTGTTGTTTTGCTTTAAGCGCTTGTTGCATGTTTTCTTGTTGTTGCTGATATTCGCCGTCTCTTAGGGTGATTTGTTGTTGCTGCTGTGTATTGCGCTGCTCCACTTCTGCGAGTTCTGACTGTAACTTTTCAAACAGAGCCAGTTGTTGCTCTTTATCTGCTTTTTGTGTTTCACTTTGTTCTTTAGCTTGCTCTAAGGTTCGTTCGGTGTTTTGTAATTGCTGCTGTTTAGCTGCTAACTCTTGTTGAATTTGTTGCTGCTTTGCTTGCCACTGATGTTCAGTTTCTGCCATTTTCTGCTGTTGTTGCTGGCTATGATGCTCCATCTCAGACAGTTCTTGTTGCAATATTTCTAATTGGTTTTGGTGTTGCCCTTTAGCCACCTTATCTTGCTCTGCCACTTGTTTAGTTTCATCTAAAGCTTGTTGAGTTTCTTGCAACTGTTGTTGTTTAGCCTCTAACTCTTGCACTAACTGGCTTTGTTGCTGGTGCATGTCACCTTTTTGTTGATTCGACATTTCTTCGAATTTTTGCATTTCATTTTGCAAGTGTTCAACATGACGTACTTTATTAGATAACTCTGACTCGGCTATTTTATAGGTTTGTTCTAGGTTTCTGCGTTGCTCCTCAGCTTGTTGACTAGCCTTACGCTGATTAACCAATAACTGACGAAGTTTTTCACTGGTATTGCCAGAACACATCAACTCAGACTGAAGTAAATTTATTTGCCCGCCAACTTCATTAATCTGTAGGTCTTTTTGTTCAATAGACTGTTTAAGCTCATCAATCTGTGCAACAAAGTCATTCATTTTTGTTTGTTGACTGTATTGTTCCTGTTTTAAATTATCAGCATTACTTTCACTTTCAATCAGCGCTTTTTGAGCCGTTTTATATTTTTTATCGCTGTGCTGTAGAGCATCTGAAATTTGATTACGCTGAGTCTGTAACCCCATAACTTTAGTCGTAGACTCTTCGAGTTGAATGCTTAATTCGCTGTTAACATTTTGCGCCTCACTAAGCTGATAACGACTCTTATTATAATCCTCTTGAAGCGCTTGTAGGTTATTAGTGACACTTTGATGAGCCTGTTGTAAATCGCTGAATTCACTTTGTTTTTCAGATAAATCGTATTCAGCAGCTTGTAATCTTGTTTCTGTATCAGCCAAATTTTTCACTTTAGTCGCCAGCTGATCTTGGCTACTTTGTAAAAGTTGTTGTTTCTGGGCGACTTCTTTCTCGGCAGCGTGATGTAAATTCATCGCCTCAACACGTGCTTCATCGGCTAATTGTAAGTCTCTAAAATCTGTCCAAACACATAGAATTGAATCAAAGTCTTGGCCTTTATACATAGGTACATAGGTCGCTTGGCAGGGCAATAAGACCTGCCCCACTTTATGCTCCCATTGTAATGATTTGGCCTGTCCATCCAATTTAACTTTGGTTAAATGTCTCTCTAGTTCTTCAGATGCTTGTTGGTCTAGGTTTAACTCGGCAGCATAAGGAGTGCTACCCAATAACTGATGCTCATTGTCTAGATTAAAAAATGCGCAAGCGGCGGGATTCAATTTGCTAAAGCCTGTTTCACCCAAAACAGCCATTGGCATACTGCTATGCTGCAACAAGCCATCAAACTTATCTTGATGGAACTGTTCTTTTGTACTGTCTAAAATCCAGCACAGGTATTCTTTTTTTTCTTTACTTAATAAGTCGACGTGTAACTCACTGGGATGTAATTTGTCATTTTTACCTTTTAAGTGTGCAGCAAATCCTCTCAACCTCCCAGTCTGATGAACTTGTTTAGCTGCCTTAGCTGCATGGCTAGAGTCGTTAAACAACTGATAAAACGTGTTTTTTTTCAGCTCTCTTTCACTTAAACTCAATCTGTCAGTCATAGCGATATTGGCTCTAATAATGCGGTCTTCGGCGTCAATAGTCGCTACAGCAAGAGGGGCTAAGTCCAATATAGTCAAAAAATGTTTTCGCTCTTGATCCAGTTTATCTCTGGCCTGTTTAAGTTCAGTCACATCTTGAATAACACCTACTACACCAGCGCGTTTATTATTTTTATCTGAAAAGAACTTTAACTTTAATTTCAGTGTGTGGTTCACCTCATCAGCAAGCTGCAGCTCAAACTCTTTATTATGGCCTGAATTCACAGCACTAAAATTAGAATGATTGTCTACATGAAGTCGACTGATTTCAGCTGGTAATAGGGTTAATTCTTGTATACTTTCATGTTTTATTTTTGACAATTTTTGTTTAAACATCATCTCAAACGCTGAGTTACAATCAGCAAACTTACCCTGTTCATCAAGCAAATAGATAGGGTTAGGACTGGTAGCTAATAATGTTTTAACTTTTTGTTGGCTAATCAGCAGCAGACTTTTGTGTTGCTCCAGCGCTGATAGGTTTTGAACAATAAAATCTAAACAGGTGGTTTCGCCTTCATCATTTTTATTCCTACTGAGTCCAATCAACCTTAAGGGAATAGTGTTCCAAACCTGCTTTTCTTTTGGCTCACTGCCTTGAGTCTCTAAATGGTTTGCATCTAACTGTAAAAACTCACAACATATATCCATTTGATGCTGTTTTTTGCTGGCTTCTAATGCCTGCTCCCACTCATACAGGACTTTACTGTTAAACATTTTCTTTAATTGATTAAGTTCTCCACTCAAAGGCGCGGGTGCTAACAGCAACTCTGCAAATAACTGATCTGAGGTAAAAGTATTGTCATCGAAGTTAATAGTGAGCTTAGCTAAGCCACCTTGTTGTAATCCTTGATTTAAACTGCTTAGGTGAGCAGACTGCTGGTCTATTTGATGCTGATAATTACTCACATCAGCAATAGAAATCACACTGGCTATACCATGATGTATATTGGACTGCAGAGTGAATCCTAAATGCAAATGACGTTTACTCGCTGCCACATAAGTTTGTATCGTCACATACTGATTAGATGTTAAAGCCGCACTAATCGATTCTTGCACCCCATTATCAAACACCTCCGTTAAAGGTTTATTAACTAACTTTTCTTCTTTACTGCCTAGAAAAAATGCAGCAACGCGATTCGCAAAAATAATCTCACCAGCATGATTGATGTGCAACATGCCCACCTTGAAATCATTAAGTAAGGATTGTTTGTGTGCTAATTCATTGTGGTGCTTTTTTTGTTTTTTACGGTCGCTACCCAATTGAATTTTAGTGAAAATGACAAGTAATAATAAAAAAGCTAACACGGCAGCTAACGCTATTAGTCCGATTTTCAAGGTATCAGGACTTTGTTCAAGTATTTGATCGAGTACTGTTTGGCTAAATGCAAAACACACAGGACTGACTAATACTGAAATAAAGCATAAAACCTTTAAAAACATACTGTTCCAAACACGGGGAGTCATTGCACACATTCCTTATAACCGAACGACAAGGATCAGAATATAGCAGTGTAATAGAATTAAATAGTAGTGATAGCGCAACAAAGTATGAATATTAATAACTAGGAATGCTTAAAATTGACGCTATCCCTATTTTTCGAATATCTCAGTTGTATCGATGTGCATGGCTTGTGTTAAAAGAAAAAGGGATTGTCGCTTGGTGTTAACAGGATGACTTAGACTAGTCAGCACTGTGACAACCATTAATAATAGAGTTTAATCAAATCTGACAGGGAGCTATATGCCCATAATGGTCATTGGTTTTTATTGAATATGCGTCAATTACCCTACAGAGCATAATCAAAGACCACATTAATTATGCTAATTAACCGTCACTTTGTTAATCACTCAAAACGGTAAACTTGATGACAAATAATACGTTTCAACGAACCTGACCGGCCCACTGCGCCTCATGATTGAACATTACGTCAATCCTATCGAAAATGAGTTTTAGACATATATAAAAGCTTTTTGAACATAAAAATTTATATAACTTAATCACATTTAATTTAATGAAAATGTAATGTAATGTAATGTAATGTAATGTAATAAAAATGTAATAAAAATGTAATAAAAATGTTAAGGTAATACAGAACATTAGAATAATAATTAATGAAACACATACTATTAGTGGAAGACCACCCGATTTATGCCGATGGACTCACAATTCTTTTGGGTGATTTGTCAGTACGCGTGCATGTAACATGGGCTGTGAGCGTTGGTGAGGCTGTTTCGAGGGTAGTGGCCCGGCGATTCGATCTCATTTTGTTAGATTTATCATTAAGCGACGGCACAGGCCATTCCTTTTTGAACGCCATCGAGCTTGGCCCAAGCTTCACCCCGATTGTCATCATCAGCGGAACAGACGATCTGCATGCCGTGGACCATGCGATTAGCCTAGGGGCTTGCGCCTACCTCAGTAAAACCGCCAGCAGCGATACCTTGCGTAGTGCGCTTTTAGAATATTTAACGCATACTCGGCCGGACTGTAACTTGACTACGTCGCCCCCCCACACACCCGATGTGCCGATTACCATTACTGTAAGACAGCGCAATGTGCTGAGGTGTATGGCAGATGGCAAGGCCAACAAAGAGATTGCTCGAACGTTGTTTATATCCGAGAACACGGTCAAGTATCACGTTAAAGTACTATACGGATTACTAGCGGTAAGCTCTCGTACGGACTGCCTTAAGCAAGCATCTCTTTTAGGTTTGTTAGGCTAGCGGCTAGTGCAGGGCGTAAGCAAGTGTCTCAAATAACATCTAAAATCCGCTCGAACAGGGACAAAAGCAGATTCACGGCTGTTCCAGTGAAAAATCGCCTAACGAAAAGTCAGAGCGAGACATTCTTTAAACATGATGAGACCTTCCTCAATGTGATGCTTTGAGATCACTGGGCCGAGCAAACATCATACGCAACAAAAACGTGCCGTGATTGTAATGTTCTGCAGACAGCGATAGGAACGGATCGAACGTCAAAGGAATCTCTGCCAAATACTTAATACTCACTTGTCGAAGCGATTGCTGACACTGCGTTGCGCGCAATAAATCGTCTCGCTTGATTTGAGAAATGGCATCGGTGATCGCTAAAACCCACTGATAGGCCATGCGACCGCGACTATGCGCCCCGCCCAACAACTTACTGAGTCTTAACAATTCTATTTCGGTCTCTTTTACGAACATATGCGGCGGTGTTTCAGGATCTGAAAGGACATGTGCCTCAATATCAAACTTTGCGATTTGAATCATCTCTTCACCTCACTACTAAGCCAATAATTATGCGATAACGATGTCACTTAACTAATCGATACGTTATTTTACGATAGAGTGATGATAGCAAAAAATCGCCCAAGGCAATACTACCTGAATGGGTAGTTTATGTGTAAAAACTATGTCTTTGAAAGCGCCAATCAACTTCGAGCCTATCAGCAACCAGTGGTTCACTATTTAAGAGTCTTGATGTCCATTCTGCGTTCGATTTTTTGTAGCAATAATGTGCCTAACATCAAATAACATACAGACGCTTGGCTCGACAACACCAGACGCGTTTCTGAACAGATGAGCATTGTGTACGCATTCGGGATTAGCAAAAAAAGGCGGCCAAAGCCGCCTCATAGAGTTTAATAATGATTCTGAACAGACGCTTCCGCTTTTCTTATTGGCCAGCGCCCTCGCGCAGACCGCAGCGCCTGTTCAGACCTAACGGGTAGTGAGATACATTATTGCAGCTTCACCTGATCACAGTAATACTTGATCTCGTTCACAACATACGCCTTTGCATTGCTTCGCCGTTTTCTCCCAACATTTGCTTTTGTGAACACGCGAGCATACTTGCCATTTTGATTAACATTGTTGTTTGTACAAGCGCTGCCCGAAGTGTTATCGGTATAACGACCATTTGGACTGCCGGTCATGTCGACGTGTTTATTCTCTGGGTTGTATCGATAGCTCCTATTCTTGTTTTCGATGTCTAAACTAATTCTCCCGCACTCAAACTCCGTATCAATAACCCAGGCCTTGGACGACTTTGTGATGATATTGGTGACATACTTGTCTTGACTACACATTTCACTGTAGCGAGTCGTGTCTCCCCCGCCGGCATTATTCCCACCCCACTCCTTGGTCCATGCTTCGGGGCCCCATTTCCCATCAGTACCAATTTTGTGACACCGAAACTTGGCGCTACTCATCAGATGTTCTCCGTAGCCTGTGTACCCGGTAATGGCATAGCCTGCCGGACAAGCCAACTCGTAGTTCCCTTGAGAACCTCTTGTACCCTTATGCAACACAGACTGTTGGTTTTGAAGTTTGACACTAGCAGACTTTGTCTCCCAGCCAAACACCTGCACCTCTGCGAGGGACAAGTGATTTTTCCCATTGAGTTGAACGGTTACTCTGACGACGTTACTAACGTTAGTTGGAAATGTGAAGACATCCTGATTCTCGACGACACTTGAGTTGATTACCACCGCTGAGCCGCCTACACGATCCAATATAACTTTAAAATTGGTTAGCCTATCTTGACAACAATCTAATCGGTTGAAGAGTTTGATCTCTTTGACCTCGTGCGACCCCTTTAAATCAACAGTCCAGAATGCATTATGTAAACTCGTTGTATGCGTAACAGAACCATTCGACCAGTTACCATTAGTGTTGCCATCCACCGCTCTAGACGCAATGCCACCGTATTCGGTCGTTATTTGCGATGCCGGCTTGTTCAGCGCTACATTTTCGACCACATCAACAGTAGCAACCGCTGTATCTGATCCGTGAGGCATATCGGCCATTTCAGGTAAACCATCTGTGATGGAATATGAAATCGATACAGTCCCAGAGTAATCGGATGGTGCCTGAAAGCGGATGGTGCCGTCTTCATTGATACTCGCTGTGCCCCGAGACGCACTGACATCAGTAATATCGAGTGGACCGGCGTGAACATGACTGTCATTCTTCAAAACATCGATATCTACGATCTCCTGCAGCCTAATCCTTGCAGCGTAAGGGTCATCTTTTGCGTCTACCCTTTTAGTAATCGAACAATTACCAGACAAATCATAACCCACGTGTGGAGTACCTGAGAGTTCGGTACACTCTGGTGGATGATGTCTGTCATACTCGATTACTGGTCTAAGGTGAATCGAATTCAATTTGGCGAAATAACTATGTGCATTGTCATGTGGTTTATTTGAACGGGAACCTATATATCCGAGGTGCGGCGATTTCAAGTTATCTAACTTATCAAGAAGTCCGGTATGAGGTAGCCACAAACTCATAAGGTAACCATCCACTGCTTCGCGAATGCCTTGGAACAGATAAGTTCCATCGAACCATTTAGCTAAGTAATGCCCAGTCAGTATGCGATCGGAAAGCCCACCACCAAAAACATAGTGCTGTTTATTTTCATAGCTCATGGGTGCGATAGGTTGGTTAAATTCATTAGAGTAAATCAAATAATTACCAGCATTAGTTCGGTGAGTGTAAAATATCTCCCTTTCGTATTTGCCCTTGGTCCGCCGTAAATGCTCGTCATGACAACTTGGCTTATTGTTAATAATACCGGGTTCTTCGTTTAATTTCAAAATTCCATTACTTTTAGCATAAATACAATTAAGGTCTTTATTGTATTCCGTCATCATCTGAAACTTTTCAGGTATTTCGTATCGGTTAAACCAAGGTGCTTCAGTTACGATCCATTGTCCAGATTGACCTGAAACTGGACAATCGTTGAGCCAAAAATCCGTTATACATTTATTGGTTTGCGACTTGAGCGAATACGCACCCGGGGTCCGATGCAAATCAGACCTTTCATCATACACAATCTGAAATTGCTGAGATTGGTTGCTTGGTGCACAAATTTCAAGTGCATCCGTCTCGGAGGACAAACACTTATTCTCTGGAATTTGAAGAGACTCGGATCTCAAAAGAACGGTGCCATCTTTAGATGAGTGTACTGCTTTAAAAAGAAAATCCCTAGGCCCCCTAATTGAACATTTACGTGCATCGACTGTTTTTGTGTCAATTTCGGTAACTAAACATTTAGCAAGTTGGTTAGATCTCTGAAACCTGTATTTTCGGCCCTTAACCAGCCGCTTTTTATCCAAAGCGGACTGATGATCATTAAACATACTCACATTTGTTTGCGCGACTAAATCAATCTCATTGCTTGCGATTTCATTTCCCTCCAAGTCGGGGAACAGATGTCTTCGGATTGTCGGCACCGAGTAATCCGTCCAGCCAGTCGTGAACCATTGTTCCAATGAGTGCGCAAGCAGAGCAGCCGATCGTGCGCAAGGAATGTAGGCAATTGGATTCCACCATGGCTCACCGGCTGCTATGTTCGGCCAGTTTGGAAAACCTGAGTAACATCCATTCTCGTAAAGCACTTCCATTCCATCGAAACCTTCCTGCAAATCGACTGAATTTACAGCGGCTTTGCCCCAAGCTACAGCTTTGTATTCCAACGCTGTCCCACTTGCGATAACCGAGTCTTCATGATCAACAGTATGATAATATCGTTTATTTGTAATGCCAGGAATCCTTGAGACAGCATCGACAGCGTTTAAAAATAAATGTATGCGATATCGACCTGCATTCTCGTCTAGAAGTTTTTTGACCATCATCTGGGTTGTTAAATTTGCGGTCTTAGGTGAGTTGAACCCGAACACCTCGACTTTCGTTTCAGGACCGCCTGCTCGACGCTTTTTCTCGAAACGATCCATTAACCACAGGCCCATAACTTGTGACGAAGAAGCTCCCAAACTGTGCCCAGTGATAATAACTTCGAGGGATCGCTTTTCTGGTTTATCATCTCGCCAAAACTCGCTAAGACGCAAGAAATCACGGATTTGTAAATGGTGTTTTTTGCCTCTATCATAAAAACCTCCCGGAAAAGCAGCACCTTCATATGGCCCACCCGATTTGTTACCGAAAACGCCAGATAGTTCAAGATCTTCAGCAACATTAGATTCTGGATCGTAAATGGCTTTGCTTAAACGAGTTTGAGTTCTTGCGTCAGTCCATAAATCAATGGCGCTACCAGTTCCCCTAAACGCAATAAGCAGTTGTCTTTTCGTGTGCTCGTCGTCTGTTCGCTCACGAAAATAAAAATCTAAGTTGTTTCCTTTCTCGAGAAAATCCATGGTGTCCGCAACAGCCAGGGTACTGATGTATCGGAAGGGAACCTTTTCATTTGGAGAAAAACGTCTGTCACAATCTGGTAATGACTTGAGCCTTTTGTCAGGTAGGTAAGCTATTTTGGCATATCGTGCATAACAAGCGACAATTGCCTCATCCTGCACGGAAGCAACTGGACCTGAATCGAATGCCGACGCAATTTGGCTTTGGACCATGACTGAAATCACCAAAAGGGTTTTCAAAACCGCAGAGTATTTATCCGGCGGCTTAACTTTGCTCGTTTGTTTTTCAGCAACAGGTAAATCACACCCTGTTTTTTTAGAATTTAACCATTTTAATTTTAACATTCTGCTGACCTCGGTTTTTATTGGCTGTTGAGATTCTTTTTTTTAAAAACGCTTACTTTGCAGTAAGGGCAGGCTACGCTTAGCGCTTTACCATACATTAAGAAGTCTAACAAAACTTTACAACATAATATCCTACCCATTTGGGTAGTTTTGCGATTTTTGCAGGGTAGTTTTTACGTTTTAATTTTTTCAAATAACAAAAAAATAAGAATGGTTCGTTGCGTGCGGTGAGGATTGTTATTAATCAGCCGGACTACCTATTCGTTACCATGATTTATTCGGATAAGATATACGGTGGGTGATAGCAATAGGTCAAGCGAGAGCGCCCAGAAGTAAACAGGCATAAAAAAAGGCGGCAGCGCCGCCAAAAAAGCCAGAGGATTGCTTTTAGATTAGAAACCCTTGGCATGCCTCCTAGCAAACATTGTTCACACAACCGAATTGTGATCGGTTGACGATGAGCCCCAGTCGCTTCATACAACGGCGACCAGTCACGACGGAATGCCTTTGCACAAGAAATAGATTACTGCAGACGCGCATGCATTTCACCTACCCATCCGGGTAGTCTGAACAGACGATGACGCGGCCCTACTTTTTTAAAGAGGTTCTGCCTTTGTCGTTTTCCTGATCCAGGACCGATGCGATGGCAGCAAACAAGGCGTCTCGCGTCATCGGTTTGTAATAGACGGCAACGGTGGGCCCGACAGTAATCAATGCTGCCACACTTTTAGCCGTCACGGTCGTGTCTGCCGTTAGAATAATAGCGGGCATTATGACACCCGACTGCGCTCTCACATGATTAATGACATCCGCGCCAGTGTGCATATCCAAGTGATAATCTGTCACAATACAGTCGTATATCGGGAAGCGACCGCGAGATAACAGCGCAGCAGCATCAGGATAGGCTTCCCCCGTAAACCCACCTTGCTGGCACAGCGATTTGAGACCATCCAAAATCATGACGTCGTTTTCCACCATCAGCAGTCGGCCTGACATACGTTGATGAGCGAAGCGCTCCAAGAGCATCTTAGGCTTTAAGGGTCGTTCTAATAACATGGGCAACACCATTTGGTAACTGAACCCACCATTAAGTTGCGTCGTCACCTTTAAGGATGCGTCTAATCGATGACTTAATTCATCAATAATGAATAAACCCACACCCAAGCCGGTTTTTGTCGGCGACGAACCTTTCGTAAACCGCTGTTTGAGCTCGTGTAGCTGTGATGGTTCTGCGCCTCGTCCGTTATCAGAAATCGCCAACGTACAGGCATCTTTTTCGGCTTTGCCATAAAGCTTGAACTGACTTGCATCAGAGTGATCAATCGTATTATGCAAGATATTACGCACAATTCTGCCCAGCAATATCGGGTCAGTGTAGACCTGTATCGATTGATCACAAATGAGTTCTGACGCTATCCCCTTTTCGTCCATGCGCGCGCGCTCCTCCCTCATAATATCCATCAGAAAATCATACAGATCGATATTTTCGAGCCTAACCTGGAGGCTGCTGTTCTCGATATGCGACAAGCTAAATAAACTATTCAACAGACGGTTAACATGCCCGATACCCGACTTGATTTTTCGAGCGGTACCGTTTTCCTTACCCTCGCTTATTTGAAGCCAGTTTTCGATGAGTAAATTTAAACCCTGCAAAGGTTGCCGCAAATCGTGACTGGCCGTTGCGGCCAGTTGCTTGCGTTGCTCAATGTTTTGTCGGTCTTTCTCTTTACGGTTAATTAGATCTTGTTCATTTAGAAAGAGCTCCCTCCGACTGTGGTCTTGGAGATAGGCACTTGCTAAGCCGGTAAAATTAAAGCTGAATACAAAAAAAGCAGCATAACCCATGTCAAGTAACGGTTTTTCCAGGGAGTGAAGCATACTCAAGTAACTTAAAGATATGATTGCGCACAAAAGACAAACCAATCGCAGTCGCAGCTGTAAGAGAAAGTAGCCGAGAATTAAAACAAGCAAAAAGCCTTCTCGGGGCCTCGGGAAATTACCCACCTCGGTGAGGTAAATAATGTAGATCGTGACCCACCCTACAGACAGATACGCAAGCGCGAAGAGTAACTCAAAATAACCGCGTCGAAGCTGACACTGGGCAGCAAAACTGCACCCTAACACTAAAGGTACATTTACGAATATCCGCATCAGTACGCTGTCAATTGCCATATGGCCAGGTAATATAATCAAATCCGATAAGGCAAAAATAACCAATGCTGCTGAGGTTATGGTCGCCGTACGCGGGATCACATGCATGAGTTTTTGATGTTGATATATTTGATAAGACGCCTCTAACGTGGTATCAAAATCTACCAAACCGCGATTTGAAATACGCTGTAAGATGTGATTTATGGTCATATTGTCGTTATCCATCGAGGTGGTTAAATTTCAAAGCGCAGTAGATGCCGCTGAAACACGTGTTTACATTATTGCAATCAAAGTCTCGTCTTGTACAACCAATGCGCACGTTACATCAAGCGTACAGGCGACAAATAACCGCTGCGAGATCTTGTTTATTTTGCTAGCGATTAACAAAGATATCGGTTCAGCCTCTAAACAACCCCCTAAAGATCGCAATTTTTTTTCTGGTGAAAATAAAGCTGAATCGGATGAGTTTGGTGCGTGGTGTTGAAGTTGTTTTCTGGGAGCTAAAAGCTTCTTTTTATCTTGTTCAAGCTCAACGAGCCGAGCGTCAAACTTGGCTGTGCTTTGAAACACTTCAGACTTAAGCATGCGCTTGATGTGGTTTGATCAGGGACTCTGCTGGTATACCTAATCCTTTATGCAGCTTCCAAATCATTTTAAGTGTGAGTGACCGTTTATGGTTGAGAATCTCATACACACGATTACTCTTACCAATCATGGGCTCAAGATCTTTTACCGTTAAACCTTTGCGTTCCATTTCAAACTTGATGGCTTCAACAGGATCAGGCAATTCCATTGGGAAGTTCTTTGCTTCATAGGCCTCGATAAGCGTCACCATCACATCAAGCTTTTCACCTTCTGATGTGTCAGGGCCAGCCATCATTAGGCTTTCAACCTCTTTTAATGCCGCACGGTGGTCGGCATCGGTTTTAATGGGTTTGATGTCCATAATTTTTACCTCTTGTTTCTACCTAGGGGACAATTAAATAGTTTGCATGTCAATTTTGTCGTATTGCGCATGGGTTCCGATAAACCGAATGTACACAACGCGATAGGCGTAGTTGAACCACACGACCAATCGATACTTGTTGCCCGCAAAATTGAAAACAACACGCCCATCTTTGAGAATACTGGCATTTCCAAAGTCCTGCTTAACATCAGCAGGTGCGCTCCAGTCGGCCGCTAATGCATGTCGATACCAAGCGAGTGTTGACTCTTTAGCATCCATGTATTCTGGGTTCTCTTCCCAGGACGCTTTCAGTGTCGATAGGGCAATGATTCTCATAAGATTAACAATAATCCCAGAATGGGACTATATCAACTAAAATCTATCGGAGAATCAATATGAATGAATATCAAGCACTTTGACGCAAAGAGAGTTATGGAATCGTTGACAGGTTAGCGAAGCGACACTGGATCGATGGCGGATAGAGGGTGTAGGCCCGATTTACGTGAAATTGGGCGGTCAAGTCAGATACGAAAGTATAAAGACATCCAAGATTATATGTCTAAAAGGAATGGCGAATGCTTGATGATTTTGAACATTAGTAGTGAGCTGTATTAGTTACTTAAGGGTGGTCTTTTTTAATCATGACGTTTTCGAGTTACTTTTTGGAATTTGTTGGGATATATCGGTTGATTGTTGATGGGTAGGCATATTAGTACTGCTTGAGAGAGTACTTTGGCATATTGAGTATCAGGGGCTTATGCCCGTTTGAGTAAAGCTCTTGCTTTACTCATTCCTCTGAGTCGTTGATGACCAGTATGGGCTTTAAATGCATTCATCATTAGCTCTGCGCCAGCAGCATAGCAAAAATGCTTTTCAAACTCAGTGGTGAGGGTAAGCCATTGCTCTGAGGACAGTCCTAGTTGTTCAAGCATAGGGCTGTCACTGTGCTCAATATACCCAGCTTTTTCTTCTCGAATACATCTGCCGGTAATATCCACTAATTCACAATAATCGTTGAGGTGGTAGGCAATGCCTTTGGGCATGTTTTGTTTAGGGTTACCTATAAAAGGCATGAGCGTTTTAGGTTGGCGATGCTTATTTTTTATCGCGGTAGTACGCTTTTTAATGCTGGTATGAGCGGAAGTTTCTGGTGTTTTTTCCATCTTCGCTCGAATGGGGTTTAAATCTACATAGGCCATACACGCTAAGAGTGCGCTTTAATCTAAAAGTGCTTGTGATTTGAATCTGCCCTCCCCACTAATTTATAGGGAATAAATTTGAACCGCTTTAGCTGGCCCGAAGGGTGAGCGCCATGGATGGCAGCGAATAAAATCTCCCAGTACATGGGTCTTCTTTATTTGCTTCTCGTGCAATGTATTCATTCAAATCACGCATCAACCAACTCATGTCAAACAGCCTGCACCGATACTCTTTAATTGTTTCATTAAAGAGTATACGCTCTTTGGGGCTTAACGCTTCCTCATGAACATATTTTTGCGTAAGTAAGGTGCCTTTATGTAGTTTGTGGTAACGGCTTAATACCTCATCTGTACCCCAAGAGTTAGCTTCATCTTTGTCTACATAAAGCACCACGTGCACATGATTACTCATCACCGCATAGGCGCAGATACGGTAGCCGCGATATAAATGGAAAATAAGGTAGATAAAAACAATAAACGCACTTCCACCCAGCCACGTCGATACTCATAATTTTGGCTTGAATAGTTATCAATGCCAAACAAAAATGAGCGGCGAACACAACGGGAAACACAGTGATAATAAGGAGTATCTATTAAACTGATTTGACTCTTTCGAGATTGGGGGATATTGGGGCATCATGCTTCCTTGCATCAATATTTGATTTATCTAAAGCCCAGTTCAACTCGCTACAGAGTCAAATTATCTTGGCTGTCCATGTAAGTAATGTAAGTAGTCTTAGAAAAGCAAATCATCCCAGGCCTGCTTTACGCCCGAGGCATTTAACAAGTCTTTTATGCAGCTACTACAGATGACTTTGCCGTGGCCACATCTAAAGCAACTGAATTTAAGCTCTGATATACGCTTATACCACAACTTAATCGTCACCCATCAACAAAACTTGTTTATCTAATTTATCCAAAATCTTCATTAAATTTCTGTGTTCACTGGCTTCCAGCACACCAATAAATTGTCTTTCCCATTGTAGCGCTTTAGGTGCAATTTTTTGATAGAGGCCCTGGCCTTTAACACTTAAAGATAGGTAAGCTGCGCGGTTATCCTGTTTGTCTGTTTGTCTTATCAAATAGTCTTTACTTTCTAAGGCCTTCACAGCCCTCGATACTTTGGACTTATCCATAGAGGTGATTTCACCAATGTCTTTGGAATACAATTTTTGTTGTTGTGCTAACTGCGCCAACACACGCCATTCTGGGATGGTGATATCAAATGTTTGTTTATAAATTTTTGATAATGCTAGGCTTATATTTGCCGCTAAATGCACCATTCTGTAAGGCACAAATTGATTCAGTTGCACTGAATCAATTTGTGCCTTTTGTGTACAGTCATTATCTATGTCTTCATGTTTCATGTTTTCTTAGCCACTTGTTCTGCGTAAAGAATAAAATACAATACAACCAAACTGAATAAAGGTTGATAATAACAGCAATTTAGTTTCATATGAGAGTATATATGCAGCACATCCAACGGACTAAACCAATGCCAGAACCTATGACTGAGCCAAATGATATTTGTTATTCCAATGGCTTTAATAATGAACAACAATCAGAAGCGTTGAAAGGCGCATTGCCGATTGGTCAGTTTAATCCGCAAAAGTGTGCATACGGTTTGTATGCAGAGCAATTTAGTACCACCGCCTTTACTGCCCCTAGACATCAAAATCGTCGCACATGGATGTACCGTATTCGGCCATCAATCAGCATGGGGGATTATTCGCCTATAGATAAAGGTCTGCTGCGCACGGCTCCTTTGAGCGGTTCGCCATGCCCACCGAATGTGATGCGCTGGGACGCACAACCTATTTCAAAAACACCTACCGACTTTATTGATGGGCTTACCACTATCGCCGCCAATGGCGATGCAAAAACCCATATAGGCATTGGGATACATCTTTATTCGGCAAATAAAGGGATGGAAAATCGTTATTTTTGCAATGCAGATGGCGAGCTAATGTTTGTTCCACAGCAAGGTGAATTAATAGCTCGCACAGAGTTAGGATTACTCAGGGTAAAACCTGGTGAGATAATGGTTATTCCCCGTGGTATAAAGTTTCAAATAGCCCCTGTGGATGAACCCATCCGTGGCTACCTTTGTGAAAATTACGGAGCGCCTTTTACCTTGCCAGAAAGAGGGCCTTTAGGTGCTAACGGGCTTGCTAACCAACGCGACTTTGAGTATCCGACTGCTTGGTTTGAAGACACAGAACAAGCCAGTTGTTTAGTCACTAAGTTCTGCGGCGAGTTGTATCAAGCTCAATTAGATCACAGCCCACTAGATGTAGTGGCATGGGTGGGTAACAGTGCTCCCTATAAGTATGATTTATCCCGTTTTAATGTGATCAACACAGTGAGTTTTGATCATCCTGACCCCTCCATATTTACAGTGCTAACGTCACCATCAGATACAGCAGGCACGGCTAATATGGATTTTGTGATTTTCCCACCACGTTGGATGGTGGCTGAAAACACCTTTAGGCCACCTTGGTATCATCGTAATGTGATGAGTGAATTTATGGGATTAGTGCATGGTGTATATGATGCAAAAGAAAAAGGCTTTGAACCTGGCGGTATGAGTTTGCATAACTGCATGACACCCCATGGACCAGAAGCCGACGTATTTGAAAAAGCATCACATAACCCGCTTAGTCCACAAAAGTACGATAATACATTAGCGTTTATGTTTGAGTCTCGTTATGTGATTGCACCAACAGAATTTGCCTTACATGCAACCACTAAACAAAAAGATTATTTGGGTTGTTGGGGAAACCTAAAAAAACATTTTGATGGGAAAGCTTAAGAGCAACTACGAGCTTAAAGTGATGAACTCAGCGCTAAAAAATAATTGAGATAAAAAATATGTTAATGATCAATGAAACACATGATGTGAAACTCACCAGTTGGGTGACCAGTGCAAATACAAATAGTGATTTTCCTATTCAGAACCTGCCCTTTGGCATATTTAAACGTAAAGAAAAGAGTGAGGCTTTTAGAGGTGGCGTAGCGATTGGCGATCACGTGCTTGATTTAGCCGCTGTGGCAAAAATGAACCTCTTCAGTGGCAGTGCTCAAACAGCATTACAAGCAGCCAGTCAATCAACCTTAAATGCGTTAATGGACTTAGGTGCAAAAACCAATTCAGAACTTAGGTTAGCTTTATCTAAAGCGTTACGTAGCGATTCAGCAATACAAAGTGCATTAGCACCTGCCCTGATCAGTCATCAAGAAGTAGAATTAGGTATGCCTTGTCAGATTGGCGATTACACTGATTTTTATACTTCTATTTATCATGCTACCGCAATAGGTAAATTGTTCCGCCCAGATAATCCTTTATTGCCTAATTATAAATGGATACCGATTGGTTATCATGGCCGTTCTTCTACCATTGGCATATCTGGCCAAGAGTTTCACCGCCCAGTGGGACAGACCAAGGCACCTGATGCCACAGAGCCTAGTTTTGGCCCCTGTAAACGTTTAGATTACGAATTAGAGATGGGCTTGTTTGTGGGTAAAAGTACCCAGATGGGTGAACTCATACCCATCGAAAACGCGGAACAACACCTGTTTGGCGTATGTATTTTTAATGACTGGTCTGCGCGGGATATTCAAGCGTGGGAATACCAGCCATTAGGGCCATTTTTAGCGAAAAGTTTTGCCTCAACTATTTCACCCTGGATAGTTACCATGGAAGCATTAGCTCCCTATCGCAATCATTTCACGCGCCCAGAAACCGATCCACAGCCTTTACCACACTTGAGTAGCGAGCAAAATACTCAATATGGCGGTCTAGATATCGACTTAAGCTGTTTTATTCAGACCCAAGCTATGCGTGATGGCAAACAACCGATGGCGCAACTGTCCAAGTCCAACTTTAAATATTCTTATTGGACCCCAGCGCAACTCATAACCCATCACGCGAGTAACGGCTGTGCGATGCGTTCTGGGGATTTATTAGGCTCAGGCACGCAATCTGGGCCAACATTTGAAGAGGCGGGGTCGTTACTTGAATTAAGTAAAGGCGGTCAATCACCTGTTACATTACCCAATG
>Ga0115005_10000808_pt1 | contig 24468 bp, 21 predicted proteins | sample ArcOceMetagenome_FD_87163 | JGI IMG/M metagenome (GOLD analysis project Ga0115005, IMG submission 87163) | Marine eukaryotic phytoplankton communities from Arctic Ocean - Arctic Ocean - Greenland ARC118M Metagenome | ecosystem: Environmental > Aquatic > Marine > Oceanic | place: Arctic Ocean...
CCAATCCAGTGTGTTCTTCGAAGGAAGCAACCGATCGTAATTTCGATCAAGGTTTACAGTTGTTATTAGAAAACTTGGATCAGGCTGCTGTTTTTGTAGGGAGCCACAACGAAGCGAGTACGCTAAAAGCTTTGGAACAAATGAAGCATGCCAATATTGCGGCGAATCACCCGCGTGTATGCTTTGCGCACTTATATGGAATGAGCGACTATATTTCGTATAACCTATCGGATCAAGGGTATAATGTCGTAAAATACTTACCCTATGGACCAATCAAAAAGGTAGTTCCTTACTTGATCAGACGTGCGGAAGAAAACAGTTCGATAGCCAATCAAACATCCCGAGAATTGGAATTGATTCGCAAAGAAATAAAAAGAAGAAAACACGTTCAAAAATAAGTTTATGAAACCCATAACAATAATTAAGAATCGATCGGATATTGGTGCTGGAACTCGAGGTTCTGACTTGGGCGTCGATGCTATTGAAATTGCAGCAATCAATCAACAAAACTCGTTTTTTAACGAGCATTCTCATGTAGATGTTCCTACCCACAACGAAACGATTTACAATAAAAACTTTCTTAAAACAGAGCACCGTATCGGTTTTGTTTTAGAACAATGCCAACGTGTATGCGATGCTGTTAGTGCGGTTTTAAAAGAAAACAAATTCCCTCTAATTCTCTCGGGAGACCATTCTTCTGCCTTTGGATCTTTAGCCGGAATTCAGCATGTACAACCAAGCAAAACTCTTGGGGTTATTTGGGTCGATGCCCATGCCGATTTGCACTCCCCTTTGAGCTCTCCTTCGGGTAATGTTCACGGGATGCCTTTGGCTGCAGCCCTAGGGTATAACAACGAAACCCTAGCGGTAAACGATGTGAATGAGAAAACACATCAGCTGTGGGATGAACTTAAAAAAGTAGGAGGAGACCAAGCTAAAGTTGCTCCAGAGCATTTGATCTTTTTTGGCGTTCGGGATACCGAAGAACCCGAAGACAAGGTGATGGAACAAAACAACATCAAGAACTATCCTGTACACGAAATTCGACACCGAGGCTTGTCTTTATGTGTAGCCGAAGCTCTAGAAAAACTCAGCGCAGTCGATAGTATTTACATCTCTTTTGATGTGGATAGTTTGGACTGTGATTTAATTTCCAAAGGAACCGGTACGCCCGTTTCCAAAGGCTTTGATATCGATGAGGTTGTTGCAATAATCCAACAAATCATCGCTTCTCAAAAAGTAATTGGTTTGGAAGTAACCGAAGTAAATCCTCTTTTAGATAACAAAGGCAATCGCATGGCAGAAGCTGCCTTTGAAGTAATCTACAGACTCTTTCAGAAAAAGTAGTGAAGGAGCTACTAGGAGTTCCTTTTAAAAAAGGAGTACCTTGCGGCAACTATAATTTTTAGCCCATCCTATGGAATATGAAATCGGAGACCGCGTAATGTTATCCATCCAAAGAGCCACAGACCTTGGTTATGTAGTGCTTATTGATGATGAATTTGAGGGTCTTTTATTCCGCAACGAAGTCTTTCAACCGTTGAGTCGAGACTTAGAAGTTAGGGGATACATCAAAAACATCAGAGAAGATGGAAAAATTGATGTTTCTCTTCGTCCGCAAGGATTTCTGAATGTTATTGATGCCGATTGTGATGCTGTTATGGCAGCCTTGAAGCAACAACACCGATTGATGCTGACTGATAAGAGTGCTCCAGAAGCCATCAAGCGTGAACTCAATATGAGTAAAAAAGCTTTTAAAAAAGCCCTCGGATTTTTATACAAACGTAAACTCATTCTTATTTTAGACGATTGTATCGAGCTGGTTAAGAGCTAGAACTACCCATCAAAAAACACCGCACTTTTTTAACCCAATAAAGATATTGTATCTTTGTGCACTTAAGAGCAAGAAAACACGCTCTCCTCCTTTATGAAATTTACTGATCTCGGCCTAGCGCCACCGCTTTTAAAAGCAATACAAGAAAAAGGATATACAGAACCTTCCCCCATTCAAGAAAAAGCCATTCCTCAAATACTAAAAGGGAAAGACGTTTTGGCTTCTGCTCAAACCGGAACTGGAAAAACGGCAGGTTTTACCCTTCCATTGCTTCAACTTTTATCAAAACAACAACCATCGGGTCATCGCAAAGTACGTGCCTTGGTTCTTACACCCACACGTGAACTTGCCGCTCAGATATACGAAAACGTCAAGGAATACAGTACCCACATCGACATCCGTTCTACGGTAATTTTTGGAGGTGTAAACCAAAACCCACAAATATCAACCCTACGCAGAGGTATCGATGTATTGATTGCAACGCCCGGGCGTTTGTTGGATTTACACAATCAAAAAGTACTCTCTTTACAACATGTCGAAATTTTGGTTTTGGACGAAGCCGACCGTATGTTGGATATGGGATTCCAGCGCGACATTAACAAAATAATGGGTTATTTACCCAAGAAAAGACAAAACTTATTGTTCTCTGCCACCTTTTCGAGAGAGATCAAAGCCTTGGCACAGGGAATTTTAAATCAACCTGTATTGGTCGAAGCTACACCCGAAAACACTACGGTTGATGCAATTATTCAACGCGTATACAAGGTAGATAAAGGAAGAAAAACCGACCTCATGATCAAACTGATCAAAGAAGGAAACTGGACTCAGGTTTTGGTTTTTACTAGAACCAAGCATGGCGCAAACAATTTGACCAAAAAGCTGATCAAAGCTGATATTGCTGGAGCAGCTATTCATGGAAATAAAAGTCAAGGAGCACGAACCAAAGCACTCGCCGGATTCAAAGACGGCTCGGTTGAGGTTTTAGTAGCAACAGATATTGCCGCACGGGGACTCGATATTCCACTACTGCCTCATGTAATCAATTTTGAATTGCCTAATATTCCAGAAGATTATGTTCACCGTATCGGAAGAACGGGAAGAGCAGGAGCCAAGGGAGAAGCAATTTCTTTAGTTTGTATTGACGAGAAAACATACTTACGCGATATCGAGAAAGTAGTTGGTATGCGAATTCCATCGGAAGAAAAAGAAGGTTTTGAACCCGATCCCAACATCAAACCCGAACCAGTAAAGAAGCAAGGAGGTTCACGTCGTCCGCAAGGTAATCACAACCGTTCTGGGGGTCGAAGTCGCAATCAGCGTCGTTAAGACAAACCTGCAGCCCGCTTTATAAACGTTTGATAGCGTCGATAGATGCCCCTTGTTTTAGCATTTCGGGCATATTTACAACGAAACAATTCATGGATGATCAGCAATTGTGCTTCCGAAGCACGATTGACTGCCTCATAGGTCATGGAATCATCCCATTCAAAATCGAGTTCCCCAGTATCTTTGTCATAGAAACCGATGATCTCGGTTTCCATATCATATTGAATCGATACCCGACGCTTCATAAGGGTTTAGGATTTTACCTTTAATATCAGCTTTCCTAGTTTTTCTCCACTAAACAAACGGTTGAAGGTGGTTCTAAAGTTTTCTACCCCTTCATACACATCTTCTTTACTCTTGAGTTTTCCTTCTTGCATCCACTGCGCCATTGTTTTCATGGCATCGCGGTATTTAGGAACATAATCCAAGACCACCATTCCTTTCATCGTACCTCGGTTTACCAAGAGTGATAAATAGTTTTTGGGCCCTTGCATTGCCGTGGTGTTGTTGTACTGAGAAATCGCTCCACAGATAACAATTCGGGCATGCATTCGGATGAACATCAAGGCTGCATCGAGGATATCTCCCCCAACATTATCGAAGTATACATCAATCCCTTTGGGACAGTGTTTTTTAATTGCCGAAACAATGTTTTCATTTTTATAATCAATAGCACCATCAAAACCGAGTTCGTCGGTCATATAAGCACATTTTTCAGGACCTCCAGCAATACCGATTACAGTACAGCCTTTGATTTTTGCAATCTGACCCACTACAGAACCTACAGCTCCAGCACCACCAGAAACGAGAACTACATCTCCTTCTTTGATTTCACCGACTTCTAGAATTCCAAAATAAGCGGTCATTCCGGGCATTCCCAAAACACCGAGATATTTGGGATGATTGTCTGGGTTGGGTTCAATTTGCACAAATCCATCGCCATTACCGACATAATATTGTTGCACACCACCCCAACCGGTTACATAGTCTCCAACCTTGAATTTAGTTTCTCCTTGGGTGTCGATCACTTTTCCAACACTCCCAGCACGCATAACCTCGCCAATTTGAACGGGAGGGATGTACGAACGACTGTCGTTGATCCAACCGCGCATCGCAGGATCCAAAGAAACATGGCTTTGCTCAATCAGAATTTCCCCATCCTGCAACGCAGCTACGGTTTCTTCTACAAAGTTCCAGGTGTTTTCGTTCGGCATTCCGTTTGGGCGTTCGGCTAAGAGTTGTCTTTTATTGATCATCGGTGTTTGTTTATTATTTAATACCCCTAAGATAACAGGATTTTATTCTTTTCGTCGAATTAGACTCTAAAAAAAACTTCCCGATCCTAAAGAACCGAGAAGCTGTTTTAATGCAGTAAAAGGGTGGAAAGTGTCTAGCTTTTTTCTGGAGTTTTAATCCAAATTCCTGCAAGAAACATAATGCCTATAGTTGCGTACATAACGATATAGGGAAGTTCTGGCGCTAGTGACAAATGACGGTGGTATAGACGGTATAATAAAAGAAGATATTTTAGGTCTCGGACGCATTCATATTCAAGCCAAAAGATATAAAACTAATATTTCAATTGGTCGTGAAGAAATCCAAAAATTCTTAGGCGCTCTGGCTGTTGCGCAATCAAATAAAGGAGTTTTCATCACCACTTCGTATTATACTAAGGGTGCATTAGAATACGCCAATAATTTAAATGGCTCTACAACTTTAGTCTTGATAGACGGAAAACAATTAGCTGAATATATTTATGATTTCGGGCTAGGTATGCAAGTAGGACAAACAATTGAGATTAAGAAATTGGATGCAAATTTTTGGGATTCTTTAAAAGACATTGAAGAATGAAATCTCCTCCTAGTAAACCTCAGATTTAGAGTAAATTTGAACCATGCACCTAAGAATAGAAACCCTCCCTGAAAAAAAACTTGTTGGAAAAACATTGCGCATGTGCTTGGCAAAAGATCAGACACATCAACTATGGAGTGGTTTTATGCCCGAAAGAAACCTGATTCAAAATAAAGTAGGTACAGACTTCTTATCCGTTCAACTGTATGACCCCGCATTGAGTTTTAATGATTTTAGCCCGCAAACGGAGTTTGCCAAATGTGCAATGGTGGAGGTTTCTGAATTTAAGAACATCCCTAGAGGTATGGAAACTCTTACTTTAGTGGGTGGACTGTATGCTGTTTTTTTACACAAAGGCAGAGTACAAGATTTCCCGAAAACCATGGAATATGTTTTCGGACAATGGCTACCAAATTCGAATTATGAAGTGGATCTAAGAGCGCATTTTGAAGTGTTGGGGGCACAATACAAACCGAATAGTGGGGATTCTGAAGAAGAGGTTTTTATTCCGATCCGGCTCTGTAATAACAACTCTTTGTAAAACAACGATTACAACCCCCCAACCACAGCATCCACAATCCGTGCGGCTAGTTTAGCAGTACACTGATCCCGATCATACCGCGGATTCAATTCAGCGATATCGACTGCAACAACCTTTTGGGTTTGCATTAGGTAGTTCAAGATTTTAACCGCAAAGGCAGGAGAAAAACCGAGAGCTGAAGGTGCACTGACTCCCGGCGCATAGGCAGAGGAAAATCCATCCAAGTCGATGGTCAAGTAGAGGGCATCATTGCGTTCTATAAAAGCATGTAGTTTTGAGGTAACTACTTCGTAATTAATGTTTTCACAGACATCATTAAACAAATAGGTCACCTCTTTTTCTTTGGCAATAGCAAAAAGTTCTGGGCTATTGGCTGCCGGTTGAATGCCGAGGGCAAAGTAATCGGTAGTGGATCCGTATGCTGATAAAATTTGATTGAAGGGCGTTCCAGAATGGGGCCGATCTGCGACAGGCCGTAAATCGAAATGGGCATCGAAATTGATGATTCCGATACGGGAATTTCCTTTTTGCTGCAGCGCCTTGTGGATTCCAACAAAATGACCGTAAGCAACATCATGACCTCCTCCCAAAACAATGGGAAAAGATCCCTGCGTTAGTAGCTGTTCCGTAAGAACCGATAAGGCTTTTTGGCAGCCTTCTAGATCCCCGTCTGCACAAAGCAGATTCCCATAATCGCTGATCTGAATGGAATTGTGATGAAAAGCCAACCGCGCCAATTGCTTGCGGATGGCATTGGGACCTTGAGCCGCACCGACTCTTCCTTTATTTCTTCGAACACCTTCGTCGCAAACATAGCCCAAAAGCGCAACATGAGGAACAGCATCAGTTTCGGATTCTTTTTCCAAATCTAGAAGTTGAACTTGTTGGTACCAGTATTGAACTTCCAATTCGGGAGCAGTAGCTCTCCCTTTCCAGAGTTGAGGAAATGGAGCTTCGTATGGGGTAGGTAGTTGGTGCATTTTATGTTTGAATTTAAATCGGTTTCCCGTTGATGTAAACCTGTTCGATATTCGACGAGCCAAAGGCATAGGGCAAAACAGTAAAGGAAGACAAGGTTTTGGTAAGAATCAAATTGGCTTTTTTCCCAACGGTAATCGACCCCACTTCCTGTTCCAATCCCATGGCATAGGCTCCGTTGATTGTTGCCGCATTGATTGCTTCTTCTGGGGTCATTTTCATGTGTATGCAAGCTGTCGAAACAATAAAATTCATATTCCCCGAAGGTGCCGATCCTGGATTATAATCGGAAGCTAGTGCCAGGGGTAAACCAGCCGCTATGATTTTTCGAGCAGGCGTATAGGGTATCCCCAAAAAGAAAGAACAACCGGGTAAGGCAACGGGCATGGTCTTACTTCCTTGTAAAACGGCCACATCTGCATCGGTCAGGATTTCCAAATGATCCACAGAACGGGCATTGTATTGCACCCCAACGGCCACTCCGCCAATAGCATTGAATTGGTTGACGTGGATTTTAGGAACCAACCCATAGGCTTGCGCAGCCTGTAACACTTCGGCCGTATCCTCAGGAGAGAAATATCCGGTTTCACAAAAGACATCAATGGCCGAAGCCAAATCTTCCGCTTTAAGCACAGGTAAAACCTTACCCAACATCTTGCGCAGGAATTCCGCTTTATTTGATTTAAAAGCCTCTGGAAGGGCATGAGCAGCCAAGAAGGTTGCTTTAATCGGAATGGAAGTTTCTTCTTGTAAGCGTTTGATGACCCGCAGCATTTTCAGTTCTGCTTCTGGGGTTAGTCCATAGCCCGATTTAATCTCCAAGGCACCGGTTCCCAAACGCATCACTTCTTCTAATCGCACTTTGCTTTGTTGGTATAACGATTCTGCTGAGGTTGCCTGTAAGGTCTTGGCAGAATTTAAAATCCCACCGCCTTTGTTCGCTATTTCTTCATAGCTCAAACCGTTGATGCGATCCTTAAACTCTTCTTCTCGATTTCCAGCATAGACCAAATGAGTGTGGGAATCACACCAAGAAGGTAAAAGCATTTTTCCTGTTGCATCCACAACTTCTTTTCCTTCCAGAGTTGGACAAGATTCCATGGGTCCAAATGATGCAATCCGACCTTCTTCTACAAGTAAAAAAGCATTTTTGATTGTTGGCAGTATGTTCATATCTGCTCCTGCCACAAAAGCAACAGAGGCTTCTCGAACCTGAAGGAGTTCTTTGATGTTGGTGAATAGTGTTTGCATTTAAAATAAATTTTTTAGTAGGTCATCATCGACAAGGTTGGGAAGGGTAACCTTCAATTGGGGTGTTCGCTCCATTTCACGTTGTATTGCAAAAACGGCTTCTTCGTTTCTCGCCCAACTGCGGCGGGCAACACCGTTATTGACATCGTAAAAAAGCATGCTTTTTAAACGTTCAGCCGCCTCTGGACTTCCATCTAAAAGCATACCAAAACCTCCATTCATTACTTCTCCCCAGCCAACGCCACCTCCGTTATGAATCGACACCCAAGTTGCCCCTCGGAAGCTATCGCCGATGACATTATGTATGGCCATATCGGCAGTAAACTTACTCCCATCGTAAATATTAGAAGTTTCTCGGTAGGGAGAATCCGTCCCGCTTACGTCATGATGGTCCCTCCCCAAAACCACGGGGCCAATGGTGTTGTTTGCAATGGCGATATTAAAGGCTTCAGCAATTTTCATCCGCCCTTCAGCATCGGCATATAAAATCCGAGCCTGTGACCCCACTACCATTTTATTTTTCTTGGCTTCCCGAATCCATCGGATGTTGTCTTGCAGTTGCATTTGGATTTGAGGCGGAGCGGTCGTATTGATTTCTTCGAGTACTGCCAAGGCAATCGCATCGGTCCGATCCAAATCTTCTTCTTTCCCGGAGGCGCAAACCCAACGAAAAGGGCCAAATCCATAATCGAAACACAAAGGCCCTAAAATATCTTGTACGTAAGAAGGGTATTTAAAATCGATTTCATTTTCAGCCATGATATCCGCTCCAGCTCGTGATGCTTCCAGTAAAAAGGCGTTGCCATAATCAAAAAAATAGGTGCCTTTATCGGTGTGTTTCTGAATGACGGCAGCATGCCTGCGCAAAGATTGTTGAACTTCTTTTTTAAAAGCAGCTGGGTTTTCTTGTAGCATGCTGTTGGCTTCTTCGTAGGAAAGGCTCACCGGATAATACCCACCCGTCCACGGAATATGCAGGGATGTTTGATCCGATCCCAAATGAATCTGAATGTCTTCTTGATAAAAACGCTCCCAAACGGCAACCACATTTCCAATGTAGGCGATGGAAACCACCTCTTTGTTTTCTTGGGCAGTTCGCACACGAGCAACCAGCTCATTGAGATTATCGATCAATAGATCAACCCATCCTTGTTGGTGTCTTTTTGTAGCTGCTTTGGGGTTTACTTCCGCACAAATGGTAATGCATCCACAGATGTTTCCGGCTTTGGGTTGTGCTCCACTCATCCCGCCCAGTCCAGCAGTTAAGAAGATTTTACCACCACTGTTTTCGTCAGGCTGTAATATTTTTCGGAAGGCGTTTAAGAGGGTAATGGTTGTTCCGTGAACAATCCCTTGAGGGCCGATGTACATAAACGAACCAGCGGTCATTTGCCCGTATTGGGTTACACCGAGAGCATTGAATTTTTCCCAATCGTCGGGTTTTGAATAGTTGGGAATCATCATGCCGTTGGTAACGACAACACGGGGTGCATTCTTAGAAGAAGGAAAAAGCCCCATAGGGTGCCCCGAATACAAATGCAAGGTTTGCTCGTCGGTCATCTGCGCCAAATAGTGCATGCAGAGGGTATATTGTGCCCAATTCTGAAAAACAGCCCCGTTTCCGCCATAGGTTATCAGCTCTTCAGGATGCTGTGCCACGGCTGGATCCAGGTTGTTTTGAATCATCAGCATCAGTGCTGCTGCTTGTTGAGACTGCGCAGGATAATCCGATAACGGTCGGGCGTATAATTTGTAATTGGGTTTGAAACGATACATATAGATCCGTCCATAGTCTTGGAGTTCTTCGGCAAATTCCTCTGCTAATTCGGCATGCCATTCTTTTGGAAAATAGCGCAGTGCATTGCGAATTGCTAAGTATTTTTCTTCCTTCGATAAAATATCTTTTCGCTTGGGCGCTCGATTTACCCCCGCTGGGAATTGATGTTTTGGTGGAAGTGAAGTTGGAATTCCTTGAAGTATTGCCGCTTGAAAAGCGTTGTGATTTGCTGTCATTAGTTTACAATAAACGTTTGATTATGTACCAGATCAACTAGGTTTTGGATGTCGTCTTTCAACAAACGATCTTCTTCTAGTTTAGGCACTTTGGCACGAATGAGCTGATGATTTTTTTGGATGAGTTTGGAACATTGGAGCGAGCCTCTGAATTCTAAAGCTTGGGCACCGTACATCAATTCTATTGCCAATATTTTTTCGATATTTCCTAAAATCTGATTGAATTTTCGCCCCGAAATACTCCCCATAGAAACATGATCTTCTTGTCCTAAGGAAGTCGGCACACTATCCGCAGAAGGTGGAAAACAAAGGGATTTATTTTCGGTAACCAATGCAGCGGTGGTGTATTGAGGAATCATAAAACCAGAATTTAAGCCTCCTTTTTCGGTCAACAAACGGGGTAAACCGTATTTTCCTTCGAGTAATAGATAGCAACGTCTATCGGCGATATTCCCTAACTCGGAAGCAGCAATTGAAGCATAGTCGAGTGCCATGGCTAGAGGCTGTCCGTGAAAATTACCTCCTGAAATGATTTCCGTTTTGCTTAAAATAATAGGATTATCGGTTACCGAATTCAGTTCAATGGTTGTTAGTTTTTTTAAATGCTTATAGGCATTTCGAGAAGCTCCGTGTACTTGTGGAATGCAGCGAATGGAATAGGGATCTTGCACCCGATCACAGTCTTTGTGAGCATCTAGATTTTCGGAACCCTCCAATAGCATGCGCATCCGTTCAGCAACTTTAAGCGATCCCTTGAACGGACGAATTTGATGTAACCCGGCTTTAAAAGGAGCAGCACTTCCCTGAAAACCCTCCAAACTCATAGCTCCAGAAACGTCGGCTAAATCCAGAAGATACTTCATTTTTTGAAGTCCCAATACTGCATGTGCTAAAATAAACTGGGTTCCGTTGATGAGGGCTAGGCCTTCTTTTGCTTCTAAAACTAGCGGTTGGAGTTTGTGCTGATCCAGTATTTTTTTGGCAGGAACAATGCGGTCATCTTCCCAGAATTCACCTTCCCCAATCAGGGGTAAAAAGAGGTGAGACAAGGGAGCTAAATCACCCGATGCACCTACAGACCCTTGTTCTGGGACTACAGGAAGTAGCTCTTGATCTATGCAGTATAAAACACGTTCGATAACCGCTAAGCGAATTCCAGAATACCCTTGACATAGGGCGTGCACCTTAAATATCATCATGATTTTAGACAGTAACGGATCAATGGGTTTTCCAACTCCAACAGCATGGGTAAGGAGTAGGTTTTTTTGAAGGGTTTGGGTTTGATCTTCCGAGATCAAGGTGTCGCAAAGTGGACCAAATCCGGTATTGATTCCGTATACTGTTTTTCCAGATCGGATCACTTGCTGCACAATGGCATTGCTCTTTTGTACGCCCTCAATAACTTCTGGAATCAAAATCCCCTTGCGTTTACCCTGAGCAATTTCAAAGACTTTTTTAAGTGTTAGTTTTTCTTTTCCGTAGCTAAAATTCATGAGTACACGTTTAGGTATTAAAATTACCCTTATATTTAATACCCAATCAGATCATTTATTCATCAAATCAATAGCCATGAGTTATCAATTAGAATTGAGACACCTCCGTTATTTTCAAGCAGTAGCTGAAGATTTGCATTTTCGAAAAGCAGCGGAGCGCCTTTTTATTTCTCAGCCAGGTTTGAGTAAGCAAATCAAAGAATTGGAACAGCACATGGATGTTCAGCTTTTTGAGCGCCATAACCGTAAAGTAGAACTAACCCCTGCAGGTGCATATCTCAAAACTGAATTAGCACATTATTTCAATGGCTTGAATCAGATCATTGAGCACAGTCAATTATTGGATCGGGGGTTGGTTGGGAATCTAAAATTGAGCTATGTGGGTTCGGCAATGCAGCAAATCATACCCGACCTCCTTTTAGCATTTAGAAAACAACATCCTAAGATTTTGTTTAGTCTCAAAGAAATGGACAACCAAACCCAAGTTGATGGCTTGTTGTCTCAGGAAACGGATCTGGCCTTTGTCCGTTTAGAAAACCTGCCGCGTGGACTAAAATCACATGCGGTTTTACGTGAAGCCTTTTGTTTAGTGTTACCCAAAAATCATCCAATTGATTCTCATAGTTTTAAAGAATTAGGACAATTTAAAAACGAATCTTTTATCTTATTCGATCAACAATACAGCCCTTCCTACTACCATAAAGTCATGCAGCTATTCGAAGACAGTGGCTTTGCACCCAAGGTTTCCCACAATACCATCCATTCCAATACCATTTATAAACTGGTGGAAAACCATTTTGGAATTTCCATAGTTCCCAAATCCTTACAACTCAAATCCCAAAAGGGGGTTAAATTCATACCCTTGGATGATTTACCCCACCGCACGGTACTCTCTGCCGTTTGGGACCCGAACAATCGTAATCCTGCTTTGGAAAATATCTTACAATTACTTGGGATATAGCTCATTGATTTTATCCACATGGAAGTCCTCTTTTCTTTAACATTTTTATAACAACTGAACTCGAAACGAATTTATATATTTAATAAATAACTATATATGAAATTCTCAAAGATTATTATGTTTGCTTTAGTGTTCTGTTTGACCACTACTACCCTCCTAAATGCTCAAAATCAAAAAGCCTCTAAAACGGTACAATATGATTTTTTAAAAGGCTTAACCAAAGCCAATGGAGATGATATGTCCGATCAACAAATCATGTTGGATGGTGAAAGTATTCCGGTGTATTCAGCAGATGGGAAACGAGTTCGCGGTATGGAAATGATGCAGCTCATGACCTCTTCAGCTATTTCTCCAGATTTTTATTTGGATGCAGAAAAAGAAATTAGAGCCATTATTTTAAACGTTTCTGAAGATGATACAGAACAATCGAATCAAGAAAATGAGCAGGTTAGACAACCGCAACAAGAACAAGTCGGTTCAGATGCTCCGGATTTTTCGGCTGTAGACATGAACGGAAAAACCTATTCGCTTAGCAGTCTGAAAGGAAAAATTGTTGTGATTAATTTTTGGTTTGTAGAATGTAAACCTTGTGTTATTGAAATGCCTGAGTTGAATGAAATTGTACAAAAATACAAGAGCGAAGAGGTTGTGTTTTTAGCCTTTGCATTGAACGAGCAACCGAAAATTGAATCGTTCTTAAAGAAACATGCCTTCGACTATAGCATTTTGCCTGATAGTGGAGCGGTCATTGGGGACTATAAAATTAAGAGCTATCCGGCTCACATCATTCTGGATCAAAATTCTAAAATCGCGTTTTCAACCCGTGGCCTGAGCAATTCTACTGCCTCCGAAATTGATGAGGCTATCGAAGGTTTGATTGAAAAATAAAATACATAGTTTGTCATACCACATAGAGCTCCATTGGGGCTCTATGTGGTTTAAATTTAGATGATTGGTGCTTGTTTAAACTATTCAAAAACTAATTCCTATAATCCAAGGCTGGACTTCGGTCACCTAACAACGGAATGTATTTAAAATCTACACCTCTTTTTTCGAGAAATTCCGCATGTGCTTCTTCCATTATTTTGGGATTATCCAATAATTTAAAGGCCGTAAGCGCTAATGTTTTTGCTGCGACGAGCATCCCTTTGTTTCCAATGGATGTTCCCCCCGTAGCAACTGCTTGCCAGCTGTGAGCAGGTGTTCCTGGGACCCAGGTTGCAGCACCCATTCCTGCCGTAGGAACAGTAAAACTTACATCACCTACATCAGTAGATCCCATGGGAAGTGCATTGGGGTCATAGGGTTCAACTCCATTTACAAAAGCCATATCCAAAGGTTTTCCTAAGGTCTCCGCAATACGTTTTGCAAACTCGTTTTCAGTTGTTGTATAGTCAAAACCACCCACTTGGCTGAGGCTCTTGTGCATCAATTCTTGCAATACATCGTTAGGAAGTAATTCATGTGTTCCCCCGATCATTTCGAAATCCATAGTTGTTCCAGTACCAAGGGCTGCCCCTTTGGCAGTGTTCACAATCCGATCGAAGATATCAATTACCACATCGCGTCGGTCGTGACGAGCATAGTAATATACTTCAGCAAAATCAGGCACCACGTTAGGTGCTTCTCCACCTCGAGTAATTACATAATGAATTCGAGCGCTAGATGGGATGTGTTCGCGCATCATATTGACCATATAGTTCATCGATTCTACACCATCGAGGGCAGAACGCCCTTGTTCTGGAGCTGCCGCTGCATGAGCCGAACGTCCGTAAAATCGAAATTTAGCTGATTTGTTTGCCAAAGCCGCACCAGGATTGGCTGCATTTTTGTTATTCGGATGCCAGTGTAAAGCTACATCAGCATCATCAAAAAGACCTGCACGGGTCATGTATACTTTTCCAGAGCCACCTTCTTCAGCGGGGCAACCAAAGAACTTAACTGTTCCGGCTTTCCCTGTTTCTTTCAAATAATTTTTCACAGCAATTGCTGCCGCTGCGGAAGCAGTTCCAAATAAATGATGTCCACAACCGTGACCTGCACGCGTATTGTTATCAACTTTATAGGGGAGGTTTTTTTGTGAGAGTCCGGGTAAAGCATCGTATTCGCCTAAAATTGCAATCACAGGGCCATCGGTTCCGTAAGTTGCGGAAAAAGCTGTTGGAATTCCTGCGATTCCTTTTTCTATAACAAAGCCTTCAGCAGCCAGTGTTTCTTGAAGTAAGGCACTGCTTTTCGTTTCTTGATAACCCATTTCGGCATATCCCCAAATGGTTTGGGCAATGGTTCCGTATTGAGCAGCATTGGCATCAATAGCATTTAAAAATGAAGTGTGATCGGTTTGTGCTTGAACACCAAATACTGCAAGACTGAAGAGGGATAGGAATATCTTTTTCATAGAAATAATTTTAAAATCTGAATACTACATCCAAGGTATACAATTTTGATTAATACAACCCCCAATCTTTTTTACTACCTTCAATAAAAATTAATCTAATGGATATTCAATCTTGGTACGCAAAGGGAACGACTTTTGTTTCTGGAGACACTTCTGTTTTTTACGTTCGCGAAGGAAAAGGAATTCCGTTAGTATGTATTCACGGCTTTCCTACTTCATCTTGGGATTTTGCAACAGTACTACCAGAATTAGCCAAGCAATTCGATTGTATCGTTCCGGATCTTCCTGGATTGGGAATTTCAACGATTCCAGTGAGCAAAGACATCATCATGAATCAAACCGATGCTGTTGAATTGTTGTTAGAAGATCTGGGAATTACCGAAGCCCACATATTTGCCCACGATATAGGAGATACGATTGTGCAAGAACTTTTGGCGCGTAAAAAAGAACAAAAAGCTAAAGTCAAATGGCTGTCTGCGGTCTTTATGAATGGAGGTATGTTCCCCGAAGTGAATCGTCCACGTATAATTCAAAAACTATTGGGCTCTTTTATGGGACCTTTCTTTGGGCGTTTTCTGTCGAGCAGCACGTATTATAATACGATGAACAACATTTTCAGTCAAGCGCATCCGCCTTCAAAAGTTTTTTTAGAATCTTCATGGAATCTTTTACTCAACAATGACGGCCGTAAAATGATACCCGTAATCAGTCAATATCTAGAAGAACGCCGAACACATATCAAGCGCTGGAGATCTCCTTTGCAGCATCCTGAAATTCCGATGGCCATGATCAACGGTATTGAGGATCCTATTTCTGGCTTGGGCACAGCACAATTTTTTCAAAAACTTCAACCCCAATCCCTAACAGTTTTTATCGAAAACTCAGGGCATTATCCACATGTAGAAACACCCGAAGCGGTACTGACCTCTTTTTTTGAATTCCATAAATCCCTTTAATCCAACAGTATGTCCAATCGAATTTTAATTGTAATCCTTTCTATTTTAAGCTACTCTTGTAGCACAACAACTAAACCCGAAACCCCAGTGCAAACATCCAAGCTACAACATGTGGTCCTGATTCAATACAAAGACAGTGTCACACCTCAAGAATTTAAAACCATTGCAGAAGGAGCTCAAACGCTCAAAGGAATTGAAGGCGTCCACAATCTTCAATACACAACCAATGTATCTCCAGAAGGCTTAAATAAAGGGTATACGCATAGTTTGACCTTGTATTTTGAGAATGAAACTGACCGAGATGATGTTTATCTTCCACATCCGATACATCAAGCTTTTGTGAAACTATTCGTCCCTTTTACTGCTGATGTTTTGGTATATGATTATTGGGAAGAATAAATCCAGTCTTTTTATGGATGTAAACTGAGTCTAGGAAACAGCACAGTCTGTTTTTAAATACTCAATACCCTAGAGCCTGCTATTTCATAAACAACGTCATCGACTATTAAACGGATCGATTCCTTTGATTTTGTAGAAAAGGCAATGGATGTATGGGTAATAGCAACCGATAAAATGTCTCCTCTGAAGTTAATTCTAAACTCTAAATCGTCCCATGCCTTGGGTAATCGCGGACGAAAAGAAAGTTGATCATCTACGATTCGCATTCCGGCAAAACCTTCTACGATACTCATCCAAGTTCCTGCCATACTGGTGATGTGTAAGCCTTCTTCAACTTCAGCGTTGTAGTCATCCAAATCCAAACGCGCTGTTCTTAGATAAAAGGCATAGGCTTGATCTTCTTTTCCTAAGCGAGAAGCTATAATGGAGTGAACACAGGGAGACAAAGACGATTCGTGTACGGTTAAAGGCTCATAAAAGTTATAATTGCGTTCCAATGTTTTCAAGTCAAACTGGTTTTCAAACAAATAAAAACCTTGCAACACATCGGCTTGTTTGATGTAAGGAGAACGCAGGATACGATCCCAAGACCAATGTTGATTTATGGGGCGTTCGCTTGTATTTAGATCAACTACTGGGGTAAGTTCCTTGTCCAGAAACCCGTCTTGTTGTAAAAAAACCTGCTTGTCATCATCGTATGGAAAGTAAACCTGTGAAGCAATGTTTTTCCATTGCTCTAATTCGACTGTATCTACTTTGGTTTTAGCAGCGATACGTTTATAATCAATTGGAAATTCGCTGCGAATTCGAGCCACTTGTTTGGCCGTATATTCTAAACACCACTGAGCGATATAATTTGTATACCAGTTGTTGTTTACATTATTTTCATACTCGTTTGGTCCAGTAACACCCAACATTACATAGGCGTTTTTATCTTTCGAAAAATTAAATCGCTGTGCCCAAAAACGACTGATTCCAATTAAAACCTCCAAGCCCATTTCGGGGATATAGGAAGTATCTGCAGTGTAACGTTCGTAATTGAATATTGCAAATGCAATGGCACCGTTTCGATGAATTTCCTCAAAAGTAATTTCCCATTCGTTATGACATTCTTCGCCATTCATAGTAACCATAGGGTAGAGTGCAGCTCCAGAAGTAAAGCCAAGCTTTGTCGCATTTTCTATTGCACGATCGAGCTGTTGATGCCGATATGCCAATAGATTGCGAGCTACTTCTTGTTTTTTGGTCGCCATATAAAAGGGAATGCAATAAGCTTCAGTATCCCAATAGGTACTTCCACCATATTTTTCTCCCGTAAATCCTTTGGGACCGATGTTAAGGCCTGCATCATTTCCGGTATAGGTTTGGTTGAGTTGAAAGATGTTGAGCCGAATCGCCTGTTGGGCTTTCACATCCCCACCAATCTGTATGTCTGCACGTTCCCAAATGTTGGCCCATTCGTTTGTGTGCTTTTCAAGCAAAACATCAAAGCCAACTTCACCTGCTTTATCGAGCTCTTCTTCTGCTTGTTGTTTCAGCTGCTCTTTTGGATAATTCCGATCACTAACATAGCCGCCATATTTTATTAGGGTAACGCTATTGTTTTCAGATAGAGGAAGGGAATAGGTCAGGGTTGTTTTATGATCTGTTTCTGTCGCTTTGACTGGTACGTTTAGTAGTTTGCCTTCCGACCAAAGTTGTGTTTTCATATAGGTACATACATGAAACTCTGTCTTCAGGGTATGTGAAAGAATAAAAGCCCGATCTGCTTCTGTTGATAGTGCATCGATCTGCCAAAATTGATCTTCCCAATTACTGTCTTGATTTGTAATCCCAGCATCGAGGTAGGGACTTATTTCTAGCGCTGCAGTTCCTTGTATCACATGTACGGAATAGCGAATGGCACCTAAATTAATTTGATCCAAAGACAAGAATCGTAGGCTCTCTATTTGAAGTACGGTATTGTCCTGGAGCGTGCATCGGAATGTTCGGCTGTATGTTCCCCTCTGCATATCCAATACACGTTCGTAATCAACAATAGCTTTGCATTGGTTGAGGTCTAAGACCTGATCGTTAACTGTGATGTGAATTCCAATCCAATTGGGTGCATTAAGCACCTTTGCAAAGTATTCTGGATAGCCGTTTTTCCACCAGCCAACACGTGTTTTATCTGGATAATAAACCCCACCAATATAACTTCCTTGAAAACTAGACCCAGAATAATCTTCTTCAAAATTGGCGCGTTGACCCATGGCACCATTTCCAATACTGAATAAACTCTCAGAAGATTGTACGTTTTCTGGATTCCATCCGTGTTCAATTATTTTCCAAGGGTTTTCGAGGTAGTGTTTTGCGATCATGATATAGCTGCTAACGATTGAAGAAGGTGCGAATCTATGGATTCAAGAGAACTGAAGATGTAGTCTGCTGCGGCAAGTTCTTTGGCATCACCAATGCCAACGGCAACCATCTGCGCGGCTTTGGCTGCGGCTACCCCAGCAGCGGCATCTTCAAATACGACACACTGTTTGGCAGGGGTTTTCAAATTTTTTGCCCCCAAAAGAAAAACTTCAGGATTGGGTTTGGAATGTGTAACATGCGTTCCGTCTACAATACTGTCGAAGTAGGGAAGTAAGTCTAGTTTCTTTAAAATCAATTGGGCGTTTTTACTAGCAGAACCCAGCGCTACAGGTACATTATTGTCCTTTGCAAAATCCAGAATAGTTAGAACACCTGGGAGAATTTCAGTTCGATCCATTTCTTGAATTAATTCCAAATAATGTTCGTTTTTTTGGCGCAAAAGAACTTCTTTTTGTTCCAGATTCATTTCTGTTCCTGCCCACTCCAGCATGAGGTCAAGCGAATCTGTTCGGCTGATTCCTTTTAAACTTTCGTTTTGAGTTTCTGTTAGATTGAAATTAAAGCTAGTTCCAATCGTTTTCCAAGCGATGTAATGGTATTTAGCGGTGTCTACAAGTACACCATCAAGATCGAAAATAAATGCCTTCATAAATGGGAATCAATAGTTTTGAATACCAACAAATATATCATATTCCTTTATAGTTTTTGAGGCTACAAGACATAAAAGATTGGGAAATTAAGAGGTGTTTACTCGTGGCTGGTTTTAGGTTTAAAAACACTCATTTACAATGATGATCAGCAGCTCGTGTTGCCACTTGAATATTGGGTTTCATATTGACTTGATATCCTAAAGAATTAGCCCATCCACGGGATGCATTGACCAATCGATTGGATTTAAAGTTTTCATCTTCGTTATAATCCATATCAATTTGGATATCGATGTCTAGTTTGCTTTTCATTTGCTCAGCAATATCAATACTCATTTCGGTTTCTTTCCACAAGCGTGTCCACAGATCTTTAATTTTGGGTACGCCAATTTTATGAACGATATAATGTACTCCACGGTTGCCCAGTCGATAGGCAATTACAGTTGCGTAAAGTGTTCGCTTAGCTATGCTTTGAGAATCAGTCCCTATGTGAATAGTAGCATAGGGGTATTTGGCTACCATTGCTTTGGTATACGAAATCGGATCAATTGATACTCCTTGAATATTCCTGAATGTCATAGCGCTTGAAATTAAAACCCCCTACTGAAACTAAATCAGTAGGGGGTTTAGATTATTTACTCGATGCCTTGCCCTTGTATGTAGGGTGCTCCTAATGTTTTTAACTTTTGTTCTAAAGGTTTTATTTTATCGTTTTGAAGACTTATTATTTTTGCTTCGATCTCCAAGGTCATTTTTTTGCCCAAAGCCATACTTTTTTGATGTAATGGCGTTGGTCCATACGTTGACATCATACCTCTATAAGCTACTCGAAGATGTGTTTGAATACTAGGAGGTGTACGTTCACCAATTTCATCTTTCGAAGGACTGCCTTCTACAGATTTTTTAATCGCAATCGCTTCTTTTTGAAGGGCTTGAATTTCTTTATTTATTGGCCCTGGAGCGATGTTCGAATTGTTTAATGCCGTTTTTAAAGCCATTAACTTTTCTTCACTACGCTCTAAAACATCTTCTAACACATCCAGCTTTTTAATTAAAGCACTCAAGTTGTTACGGTATTCATCATATTCTTGATGAGACACGCCTTGAAGTACTCCTTCGCGAATGGGTTTTACATCAAAAACAATGGGCTTGTCTAATTGATTTACAACGCCATTGTCTTCGAGATAGAGCGTTGCAGTGTATGCTTGTGGAATGGCAAGTGCGCCCGAGTTATATCCTTCTTTTTTGATTTTTCCGTTTTCTGGAATAGAAAAAGGATTGAAGTGTTTTAAATCCCAAGCAATTCGGTTACTTCCCTTTTTTGCTTTTGCACTTATTTTTTTGATGATATTGCCCTGAGGGTCTTGAATTGTAAGAAGAACTTTGGCACCTTTTTCATCTTTTTCAAGATCAAGAGCATCCCAGCCTGGGAAAGGAACATTGAGCTTCTTTTTATTCAGTTCTTTCTCACGCTTTTTTCGAGCCTCTTTTTTAGTGCTAAAATCATCCGATAAGTGATAGGTGAAAACAGCTCCAAAGGTTGGGTTTTTTGAGAAGAAATAATCAGCACCTGTATTACCAACATTGCTTCTTGGTACATACCATTTGGCAGTTCTAGGAGCAAATAATTTCCCTTTGCGTTTTAAGTTCTCAGCAGTCATTTCACGCAAAGCACTGTAGTCGTCTAAGACATAAAAACCACGTCCAAAGGATGCAGCAACCAAATCATTTTCTCTTTTTTGGATGGTTAAATCCCGAAAAGGAAGGGTTGGTGTACCAGGGAGTTTTTGCCAAGCCGTACCTGCATTTAAACTTACATATACGCCAAATTCGGTAGCAGCAAAAAGCAAGTTCTTGTTTACGTGATCTTGCACGATTCTCCAAACTAAAGTACGCTTTGGAAGGTTACTGCTGATCGATTTCCAGCTAACTCCAAGATCAGTACTTTTATAAATATAAGGATTAAAATCTCCTTCTTTATGATTGTCTAAAACAACATAAACAGTATTTGAGTCAAATAAATCGGCTTTGATGTCATTCACAAAAGATCGATTGGGAAGACCCAGTTTTGTCGCTGGAATCTGACTCCACTGTTGACCACCATTTTGAGATATTTGAATATGTCCATCGTCAGTTCCAGCAAAAAGAACCCCTTCTTTTACAGGAGATTCTGATAAGGACGTAATGGAATTATAATTCGACATTGCTCCAACATCCCATGGATTATCCCAGCTTTGTTGGCGTCCCATGATTGGAAGTTCAATACGCTCTTCGTTACGTGTTAAATCTCCTGAAATAGGTTCCCAATCGTCTCCACGACTTTCGGATTTCCAGACCCGATAAGATGCAAAGTATAAATGTGCTGGATTGTGTGGACTCACTAAAATAGGAGCATCCCAATTGAAACGCTCATAAGGATCTCCTTCTTGAGCCTGTGGCTGAATCATTACGGGCTCCCCTGAGGTTAAATCAACTCGATGGAGTCCTCCTTGCTGTGTTTCTGCGTAAATGATATCGTCATGAACTGGGTCTGTAGCCGATTGATGCCCGTCAGCAAACAGTGTTTTATACCAATGTTTATTTGCAATACCTTCGCGTTCGTCTGTTGCAGATGGTCCACCTACGGAGCCATTATCTTGAGTTCCACCAAAAATACTGTAAAAAGGTTCTGCATTATTCACAGCAACCTTATAGAACTGAGTAAGGGGTAGGTTTTTGATGTATCTCCAGTTTTGCGCTAAATCAAAACTCTCATAAATTCCGGCATCAGTTCCAATCATTAAATAATTGGGATCATCCTTTTTAAAAATCAAGGCATGATTATCCGAATGCTTTTTTTCTTCTTTCAGTTGGGTAAAAGATTTTCCACCATCTTCAGAAGTCAATACACGAACATTCATTAGGTATAGGCGATCGAATTTGTGTGGACTAGCATATAATTCTTGATAGTAATGTGGTCCTGTTCCACCAGAAACGGTATCGGACATTTTACTCCAAGAGCTTCCGCCATCTGCAGAACGATAAACTCCTCCTTGGGTTCTATCGAGTTCGATAGCAGCATAAACTACATTTGATTTTTGAGGTGAAAGGGCTAAACCAATTTTCCCCATATTGGACTTTGGAAGTCCGTTGGATAGTTTTTCCCAAGTTTCTCCTCCATCTGTAGAACGATGAATCCCAGATCCTGGTCCACCTCCCATATAAGCGGCAACAGTTCGGTGTCGATCCCAAGTAGCTGCATATAATATTTGTGGATCATTCGGATCGATCAATAGATCGGTAGCACCGGTCCATTCTGAATTTCCTAATACGCGTTTCCAGTTTTTACCACCGTTGGTTGTTTTGTAAACGCCACGTTCCCCGCCTTTTTTCCAAAGAGGTCCTTGACTAGCAACCCATACAACATCAGAATTGTTGGGGTGCACTACGATTTTTGAGATGTGCTCCGAATTTTTAAGCCCCATGTTTTTCCATGTTGCTCCACTATCTGGACTGAGGTAAACTCCGTCGCCATAGCCTACATGTCGGCCTCCAACATTTTCACCACTTCCAACCCAGATACGAGCAGGGTCGTTTGGATCGATGGTTATACAACCAGTAGAATACGATGCTTGATCATCGAAGATGGGCGACCAAGTTGTTCCTGAATTTTCTGTTTTCCAAACGCCACCAGATCCTACAGCGACATACCATACGTTGTCATTGTCAGGGTGGACTGCAATATCTGCAATTCGTCCAGATAAAAATGCGGGACCTATATTTCTGAATTTAAAAGCCTCTAAGGAAATTTCCTCTGCTTTTTCAACTTTCTTTTTTTTGCGTTGTGCTTCAAGATTAAAACTACTCATCAAGAGGAGCAAACTAAAAGAGTAAATTAAGAACTTTTTCATAATAGTACGTTATTGTGTTTGTTCAATAAATGTACTAAAAAAAAAGCGTCCTCTGGTTTGGTGTAAATATTCTATACTGAAACACGTTTTTAAGTGTTTGCAAACAATAAGCCTTTTACTTTTTTAGAAAGCCAAAGAAGGGTTATCATATTGGGAATAGCCATTAGTGCAAAGGATAGATCGATAATCCCGATAACGAGGTCAACCGTTGCTACTGCGGAAAACACAATACTGACGATGTAGATGTAATTGTACCATGGACCCCATTTTTTTTGAGTCAAGTAACCCAAGCACTTTACACCATAATAAGAATAAGTAAACAGGCTTGAAATTCCGAAAACAAATACCATAAGTAGGAGTAATTCATCTCCGATTCCAAAAAACAAACGGTTAAAAGCCTCTAAGGTAAGTTCAATACCGTTCAGTTGTGTGAGTTCGGTTGCTCCGCTTATAATAATAATAAGCCCAGTTATCGAACACACCAAAACGGTGTCTAATAAGGGTCCCAAAGAAGCTACTAAGCCTTCATGAATGGGGTTTTTGGTGTTCGATTGGCCGTGATACATTGGTGCATTACCAATACCACTTTCGTTCGAAAATACGGCACGGCGAACGCCCAAAATCACCAAAGCCCAAAAGCCACCTGTTGCTGCTGCGTGTACAGAAAAGGCTTCGCTAAAAATTTGTTGTAAGGCAGGGATTATTGCTTCTGCATTCATGGCTAACATGGTAACTCCAATGCCAAAATAAAGTCCCACCATTATAGGAACCAGCATGGAAGTAACTTCCACTATTTTCTTTAGTCCCCCTAAGATTACAACTGCACTTATTATTGCTAAGATTAATCCTATGATAATCTTCCAATTCAGAATCCCAAGATCTATATATTGATTAGGATCGACTACACTGACCAAGGTTTGAGTAAGTTGATTGGCGGTAAAAGCGGGGAGTACACCAAACAAGCCTGCAATCGAAAACCAAACGGCAAAAGGCTTCCCGAATTTTGGTAAGGCAATTTTCATATAATACATCGGCCCACCTAACGGGCTTCCGTCTTCTTCTTTTTCTCGATATAGAACGGCAAGTGTACAGGAGTAAAATTTAATAATTGCACCAATAATTGCAGTAACCCACATCCATAGCATTACGCCTGGACCTCCCATATAAATGGCAATGGCAACTCCAGAAATATTACCTAAACCAACGGTAGAGGCTAATACAGCTGATAAGGCTTGAAATCTAGAAATACCCGCTCCACCTTCTTTACTAAAAAGTAATTGGAAGGATGTTTTTATTAAGAGCAAGGGTTTGGCTCTTATTTGAAAGAGTAGAAATAGTCCGCCTCCGATAACCAAGAAGAACATGACCAATTCGATGGAACTGATCAATTGTTGAAATAAAGAGGTGAGTAAATCCATGATGTTTAAAGATAAAAAAAGCCAAGACATATGCCTTGGCTTTTATAGATAATATTTTTTACCAAATATATACGCGATCTTCTGGTTTCAAATACATTGCATCTCCTTCTTTCACATCGAAAGTAGCGTAGAATGCATCCATATTTTTAAG
>Ga0115005_10000810_pt1 | contig 24448 bp, 23 predicted proteins | sample ArcOceMetagenome_FD_87163 | JGI IMG/M metagenome (GOLD analysis project Ga0115005, IMG submission 87163) | Marine eukaryotic phytoplankton communities from Arctic Ocean - Arctic Ocean - Greenland ARC118M Metagenome | ecosystem: Environmental > Aquatic > Marine > Oceanic | place: Arctic Ocean...
GATGATGTCCTTGAGGTCTCTGAAGAAGGTGAACTCATCGTCAATCACGTACCGGTATGTATGGCTCTCGTAGAAAGAAAAATATAACGCATATATACGTGAATTGAGAATAAATTCGTCAATGGAAAATCAATTGTTCCTAGCAGTGCTGGTATGACTTTCGCTTGCCTTCATGTCGTCCAGAGGTGGATGATACTGTACGGCAAGTACCCTCCTGATATGATGTTATGCATGTTGCAATTACTTAATTTCTAGCCGATTCAGGGTGAAAGAAAGGGGACATTGCAACATTGACGATGTGAAGTGATGAATGTCGCTTATTATATATATAATGGTGTGGATAATTTTCCAATTCTTTTTATGGCTACTGTTCTATCTCAATTGCTTGGCTATTTCTATTCTTGAAAGCAGTACTGAACTTCCCATTCAAAGCGAATTGTATTGCCCAGAGTGGTCCCATATAAGCACTGCGTTGTGCAAAACCAGAGTAAAATGGTGTGACTCCTTCAGTTCTCCAAATAGTTTGTATGCAATCCATCGTCGACGAGTAGGGCAAAGCTTTACTCGCAGCTTGAGTCATCATTCTTGTTTTAATGACATCGGCTGGATGCGTCAAGGTTGCGCCAATTAATGAGCTTGATATTCCAATAACAAGATTCTCCACCACAGTCAATGATAGACTCTCATTTTGATTGAACTTTGCATCACCACCATGTTCAATTTCATAACGTTTCCTCTTTGATTCAAGCGTTGATCGCTTCAAATAGTCCATCGCTGTAAAGGTGGCTACAACGAATGGAATGTTACGTGCAACAGTAGGGCGCCATGCACTATAGAATCCTCGAACCCCTTCCGTTTTATAAATAGTCGCCACTGCACTTCTGAAATTACTATATACACCTGTAACTAATCTTTGCTTGATGACCTCTTGAGGAACCGAGACGAGACAAGATCCTGCTGCGCCCAGAGCTGATGATATAACAGGACCACAGGAATCCCTCGTGGCACCAAAAATTGCAAATTGAATTGATCCAATAAGTATGGCGAATGAACTTGTTGTCGCACATCCACGTACCAGAGCCTTGGTACCGACATCTGCAAGTGTTCTACCATCTCGAGTTTGTGCAAGTGTTCGGAGAGCATCCATGGGATATAAAAGCAGTTGAGCTATCCCGCGGCTGCATCCGCCTGAAACGAGTCGTTGAGATATTGTCAATGTTACTACGTCTGCAACAGATGGCTTGATTGGATTTGTGAAAGTGCTGGAGCTTGTGCTTGCTTTCGTTCGTTGACGATGTGAGACCAAAAGAGGGTTTGCTGCGCAGACTGGTGCCCATCTACGGGAGTCTGCTGTCGCCACAAACAACGCGAGGAAGACGGCGATGTGTACGTATAATGATGTGCGAGATTTCATTACAGAAACAGTTATCCGTTATCCCTTATCCTAACAGAATAGACAGTAAAATAAAAGAGAGAGAAAGATGAAAGTTGATTGAAATCTTGGTTGCTCTTGGATGTTGATTGGATTTTGTGCACGAACGCACGCCTTCTTTTGAGAGATTGTTCAGTTTATTGGCAGTTAATCTTGAGTTAATTTCAAATTTGACGGCTGTACTTATTATTAGAACTTGAATGCTTAAAAAACTAATGCTTGCCTTCCACTTTCCATACTTACTTGCAAGCAAGGTTGCTGATGTAATCTACAAGCTAATCCACACGTGCACAGATTATGGTATCTATTTCAAATTTTAAACAACTGAACTTTTAGAAATCAGTTTATTTAATAATTCTTCTTCTCATGTCGCATGGTATAACCACCGGCATTGAATTGATTCAATTCCTCCTGCTTCTGCTTCGACTGTTTCCTCAATATAGCAATCTTTCCGGCTCTACCCGGTTTTCTTCGATTGGCTCTTCTGCGTTCTGAATTCAATGGATGACGCGTCAATACTTCTCCAGCTGCGCGGCGGGCGGCAGCTTCTTTCTGCATCTCCTTCTGGTGTTCTCTCCGTTCCCTCTCTGCTTGTGGCAAATGACTGAGATTCTTCCCTTTCTTTGCCTTCTTTTTCCCAGGAGTAGCACTACCTGCATCCGATTTTCTCTTTTTAGACTGCTCTTCTTTTACCTGTTGTTCCTTTGCTTGTTTGGCTACATTTTCTTCCTTTGCTTGTATGGCTTCATTTTCTTCGGCAATTTTCTTGGATACTTCGGTCGCTTTTTCGAGAAATTCTTCGTCATATTCCGATGCTAAATTTCTCAGGAGTTTTCTTCGTTCTTTTGAATTCAGACCTTTCAACTGCTCGGCAACCTCTTCTACTGATTTCTTTCCTTCTTCTTTGGATTTTGCTTCTGTTTCATCTACCTTTGGGGCAGGTGTATTTTCATCTTGCTTGTTTTCATTTTGCTCCGATATCTCTTTAGATGCTTCCACAGCTTTTTCTTTAGATGCTTCCACAGCTTGTTTCAGGAAATTTTCGTCGTATTGCGATGATAGCTTCCTCAATACTTTTCTACGTTCTTTTGAATTCAAGCCCTTCAGTTGTTCCGCCACCTCTTCCACTGTTTCTTTTCCTTCTTCTTGTTTTGTGTCGGTGTCAGTATCAGCATCATTTTTTGTAACAGATTCGATGTTTGTCTCGTCTAGCTCATTCATCTCCTGTTTTTCAACAGGCAAATCTTCGTCCTTCATGTCAGCATCGCCGTTATTATCCTCGTTCTTATCATCTTTGTCCTCCTTTGGGGCAGCAATAGGAGTAGGTGTAGTACTTGTATCCTGTTTCGGTTCCTCCGTTTCCCCAGAACGTTTTTGATGACGTTTGACAACCCTTCTTTGCTTTGCAGTCAAAGTTGATGGATCCATGGCTAGCAATTTTTCGATATCATGGTCAGGTATTTTGGAGCCGGGGGAGAAATAACTTGAGACCTGCTCGTCTTCAGGGGTTGATTCAGGTTTTGTCGGTGTGGAATCTGCTGTTGAGACTTCTGACGACTTCTTGCGCTTTCCGAATAATTTCATGGTATCTGCTTAGTGTTTTAAAGTGCTGCACGGTTCATACACAATGATGTGAAGTGAAGAAAGTAAAGGTTGAAGGTGTACTGTAATAATTAATAATCTGTGATAGCATTTCATCACCGTTGATAGGGAGGATTAGGAAGGACAACAGGGTTCTTTCTGAACCGTGTTTTTTGCGGGAAAATTAATGAGTGGACCTCATTCATTCGTCGTTTTCGTCTTGTTGAGAGGTTTTTTTTATTTTCTTCCCTCTTCTCGAATGTCAATGCGTTGTTTGTGTCCATACGACGCGACTGACTGACTCGCTATCTACTAGACCGAGGCCAGTTCATTCAAGAGTTTTATCGATACTTTGAACTTGCTTGTAGCTTGTAGTGTGTGTGGTGTGTTGTGTCAATTTCACCATACTTTTAGATAAGTTATAACATCGAGCAATTGTAAGAATCTATCTAGCAGTAGAGACTACACGTACAACTGGTACTACTCCATAAAACATAAAAATAATACCATGCCCACATGCTCCGATTGTCAATCAGATTTGGCGAAAGCAGATTTCTCCAAAAATCAATTGCGCAAGGATCCAAACAGTAGGAGATGCAAAGCTTGTGTGAAGTTGTTGGCCACACAAGCCACGTCTCAAAGCTCGGTTCAAAGTTCATCAGAGACAACCGTTCCTGTTCCTGTTCCTAGTCCTTCGGAAACTTCAGCTCCTGAAATCGTTTCAGAGGTGAAACCTGTGGAAGTTGTGGAGGTTGTTCCATCGGATGAAGAGAAGGATATCTCTCAGCCTGCAGTAAATACTGTGGAAATGTCCCAAAGTTCAGAAGCGGCGGAATGTGACGAACCAACAGCGAATGATGCTGTTGAATCGAAGCCTGCTGAGGAATCTAGTGATATTGTTGTTGAGGAGCAGGATAAGGAAATGCATATCGAGGAATCTGAGGAATCTAGTGATATTGTTGTTGAGGAATCCAGTGATATTGTTGTTGAGGAGGAGCAGGATAAGGAAAAAGATATCGGGGAATCTGATGAATCTAGTGATATTGTTGTTGAGAAATCCAGTGGTATTGTTGTTGAGGAGCAGGATAGGGAAATACATATCGGGGAATCTGTGAACGTATCGGTCACTTCTGATGGGGCGTCGGGAATCATAGAATATGTGAATGTACCGGCTACGTCTGGCGGGGCTTTTGGAGATGATGTTGGTAGTGAATCGCTAGAGGAAATGGTTCAGAATGAGAATACAACCAAAGAGACGAATGTTTCCAATAAAGGTGAATCAGAGAGAGAGAAGGAATCTGTCCCTGATGACTCAAAAATCCCTGATGAAGTCGTCAATGTGAAAGATGAAGTCGAAGAAGAAAAGAACAAATTTATTCCTGATGACACAACAATCCCTTCTCCCCCTCCTGACGAAACAACACTCCCTTCCCCCCCTCCTGCACAAGAAATTATAAAAGTTGATACGGCGGAAATGGTACGTGTACAAGAAGTTGATTGCAGGGAGACGGAAAGCGTGGGAGATTTGAGTGCCAGAACTTCTAACCGCATCCGAGTTGGGATTTGTGCTATGGACAAGAAGGCGAGATCAAAACCGATGGTAAGTCTGATTGATTAGGTTTTAGTTTTGTAGGTAGGCCCCTCTCGAACAATTCTGATAAGCCTGACATTCCTGGTCACGTACTGTAGGGTGAAATCCTGAATCGTCTTGATGAAGGACTTTTTGAAATTATCTTTTTCGGGGACGAAATGATTGTCGATATGCCTGTCGAAGAGTGGCCCGTTTGTGATGTGCTCATTGCGTTCTTTTCCGGTGGTTATCCTCTTAAAAAGGCTGAAAAATATGCTGAAATGCACAAACCGTTCCTCTTAAATGATCTCAAGATGCAAAGAGTTCTGAAAGATCGTAGACGAGTTTATGACTTGTTGGAGGCGTCGGGCATCGATGTGCCCAGGCACGTATTTATGAACCGTGATGGGTATGTATCGAACCTGAAGGACAATGGTGAAAATGATGTGACGGGTGACGATGGGTCAGGAAGTGAAGAGGAAGGAAGTGAATTGGTGGAGTATGATGATCATATTGAAGTTGACGGTGTTACTATTTCCAAACCGTTCGTTGAGAAGCCTGTTGATGCAGATGATCACAATATTGCCATCTACTATCCAACAAGTGCGGGCGGCGGCTGTAAGAAATTATTCCGAAAGATTGGTAATCGCAGCTCCGAATTCTACCCTGATATTAATGAAATTCGTAGGGAAGGCTCGTACATTTATGAGGAATTTGTAGAAACTCAAGGTACAGATGTTAAGATGTATACTGTAGGTCCTGATTATGGGCATGCGGAAGCACGAAAAAGTCCAACTGTAGATGGTAAGGTGCAAAGAGGCGTTGATGGCAAAGAGGTCCGTTTCCCGGTCATTTTGACGTTGCAAGAAAAGGAAATTGCTAGACGAATCGTTGTTGTTTTCAAGCAGCTGGTGTGTGGATTTGATCTGCTTCGTGTGCAAGAAGCAGACTCGCTAGTGTCTTTTGTTTGCGACGTGAACGGGTGGTCTTTTGTAAAGAGCAGTAGAAAATATTATGATGATTGCGCGCAGCTCCTCACTGAACACATGTTGGCCGCGGTGAAGCCAAAGGCCCTGCATGGATTTTCTGCATTAGACCCATTGTTGACAACTATGAAAGACTTTGTACAGACGCCGCGGAGAAGAAGGCACAAACACAAACCTGTCTCTAGGAAAGTCAATTGTCCGCCTTCTCCCATGAAAGAAGAGTTATCTGATGCAGATAAGGATGATGCTAGCTTTCTGTCGAATCAAAGTGCTGCAGTTACACTCGAAGAAGGAGCCAAGCGCGTCAGAGAAATGCCTGATATGTTAATGAATAATCCTGCATCAATTTCCGCCCACAGTTCAGTGAACGGGGATGATGATACACAATCTACTATGGTTGCAAATGGAACACATCAAGAAGAACTTCGTTGTGTAATTGCTGTTGTGAGACATGGTGATAGAACTCCAAAGCAAAAGTTGAAGATCAATATGACCGAGCCATTGCTTCTCAAATATTTCCACAAGTACAGCAAGAACTGCAAGAAGGATCTTAAGATCAAAGACAAGAAACCCATGATTGAATTTCTGAACACAGTGCTAGCTATGATTGCAGAGAAGGAGGCTGCAGGAATGAAGAACAACAAACTTTTGTACAAATTGTGTCACATGCGGGATGTTCTTGAGCGATGGAAGATTGGCGGCCTTAATAGAAAAATGCAGATGAAACCCAGGAAGTGGGATGAATTTCAAGATGAGAATGGGAAGAAAATTCTGAGATGTGCAGAGGTACAGCTGATCCTAAAATGGGGAGGAAATCTCACTAAGCTTGGTGAGAAACAGGCTATTAGATTGGGAGAGCGGCTGAGAACTGATATGTATCCGAATACCCCGGGAGGTGGAATTCTTCGTTTGCATTCTACTTTCAGACATGATATGAAAATCAAGACTAGTGATGAAGGCCGCGTCATGAAAACTGCTGCGGCCTTTGCGAAGGGTTTGCTTGAATTGGAAGGTTCCATCCCGCCCATCCTCGTATCACTTGTCCATAAGGAAAAGGACAGTTTACATATGCTCGATCCTTCTGGTAATAAAGAAGTCAAGGAAGAATTAGAAGTATGTAAGCGTGAAGTCAATGAGCACATGCAGAAATCTTTCGATGTTAAAGATGCAACTCCAGAAATGCTAGAGGCCGCTGTCGGCCCGAAAGAGCTTGTTTCCATGAGAAAGGCTTTGTCCGCAGTAGGTAATCCCCAGGAGACATTGTTTGCAATTCGCAATACCATAGGGGAATTGCTTGTTCAGCTTGATGAAATGTTGGGAATTATGTCAAGCGACGCCGAACACAAGCATGAAGGAGGCGAAGGTTTGAAAGGCGACGAAGAAGATGACGAAGCATTGAGCGGCATTAAGTTATACAAAGGCGAGACACTTTTAGAGCTTACAGAACGCTGGAGGATTCTATACACGAAATTGTATGATGAGGATACAAATGAATTTGATTTATCACGAGTCCCTGATGTGCACGATAATGTCCGCTTTGACATGCTTCACAACCCACACCTCGGCCTCACAGCTACTCTCGAAGAGCTATATAACATGGCGAAAGTGATGGCAGACTGTGTTGTGCCTCAGGAATATGGAACAACCAGAAAACAAAAGAGAAGCATCGGAAACAAGATGTGTCGAGCCTTGCTTGAGAAGATAAAGGATGATCTCATCATTGCGAGGACAGACAACCAAGTTGATGTAAGTCTTTGCATTTGGTGTCCATTTGTTTATAATTCACAATCTTTCTAATCCAAATCGCGTAATCAATCAAAATCATAGATGCGTTATATGATCAATCTTGATTATTCTGCTGATTTGCCCATAAATACAATGGGTCGAAGAGTCAGGACTCGTCTGTATTTTACCTCTGAATCTCATCTCCATACACTTCTGAATGTGCTCAGATTTCCGTCAGAGGCTCCTGGAGCAAAGAAGAGTCCGTTGTCGAATCATGGAATAGATATCATTGGTTCGGCTCCCGAGCTCTGCTATCTTACTCAAGTTGTGATTCGCCTATTCGAAAATACGTCAAAGGATGTGAATGATACAAAGAGGTTTAGAATTGAGATACTCTTTAGCCCTGGTGCCACGGCAACTCCCCTCCATAAGTCTGAGTTGAGGAGAGACGACGAAGATGTTTCACGCTTTGACACGGAACCCCAGCAACTTATCAGTTCAGATTATCTCACTTGTAAGGAGGTCGAAGTTTACTTCAGTGAATCAATTAAGGAAGGGGGGACCGAAGATGATGATGATATGCCATCTGACATGACTAGTTGTGAAGAGGGAAAGAAGGTTAAAGCATCGACGGAAATGCCAAAGGTCAAAGCTGCAACATCTGCCAAGCCCTCTCCTACGGACGCTGCACCAGCACCCTCTCATAATAGTGACGGAAATGTACCGCATGTTAGAAGCGTGGTCATTGCAGAGGATAAGAATCTTGAGATTGAGCCAGAAATAACCAATTCTACTGATGAGGCTGATGAAACTACCGAGAATGACGAGGAGTCAGTGCAATTGAACAAGGTTGATGCCATGGCCCGAATTCTATCAAAGCAATTTGTCTGGACTTCTGTGGCAGCTGTAAGTTTCGTAATTGGAATTGGTTTCTTGGTTTTATCTCGGGAGGTTGTGCAGCATGATTTCAAGACCAGAAGGTGGTCAAGACGCTAACGTTCTTGTGGATGCCCAAATTTTTATTAAACGGGTCTACACCTACACGTACACGCACCGTGATCTTCTGCACTTTTTTTACAACACATTGCCGAGGAAAAATGATGTACAAATCTGGAATGAAATAAATTATAAAAATTGATTGAGTGCGTACATTTGGACCGCAAACCCTTATAAACAAAAAGACAAAATGGTGAAAGGTTGCCTCAAGAAAATCAGATCCCCTGATTCGTACTTAGATGCTGTAATCTATGGGGATATCTTGAAATGGCAATTCTTCTCTCCGCCGTTTCAATCCAACCAGTTGAAAGTTTGCGGTTTTCGCATGAAATTCGATAACCATCATCTGAAATTCTTCTGTTGACACTACCTCTTGCTCTACAAGAACCTTCGCGAGATGATGCAACAGATCCAAATTATTCTCCAGAATTTCTTTAGCCTTACAATAGGAGCCGTTCACCAGTCGTTCTACTTCCGCGTCAACTGTTCCAAGAATCTTTTGTCCCCAATGTGTACGAGGAGATCCCATCATTCTGCCCATAAAAGGCCCTTAGAGAAATAATTGGAATGATGAAATGAATTAGAATATCATCGTTCCTATATCAAGAAATTTTGATAAACTTACCTCCGCTTTGAGGGCTGGATAGAGCTACTCGGCCAACTCTGTCGGACATGCCCCACTCCTTCACCATTCTTTTTGCAATATTGGATACTTGCTCAAAGTCGTTGGATGCTCCGGTAGTAACATCATCTTCACCAAAAATAATTTCTTCTGCAAGACGACCTCCGAGTGCAACCGAGAGCTGCGATTCTAAATATTGTCTTGAGTACATCCCAGACTCAAGACGACTTTCCTGTGGAGCAAAGAAAGTAATACCTCCAGCCCCGTTAGACCTGGGGATGATTGAAATTTTCTGAACTTGGTCGTAATCAGGTATCAAGGCCCCGACAATCGCGTGTCCGGCCTCGTGGTAAGCCACTAACTCGTTTTGACGAGCAGACAAAAGAGCTGTTCCTCCTTTCTTCTCAATTCCGACCATGATGCGATCAACAGCACCATCAATTTGCTCCCATCCGATGGTACTTTTACCCATTCTTGCAGCAGAAATCGCAGCTTCATTCATTAGGCTCTCAAGCTGCGCTCCACTGAATCCAGGAGTTCTACGTGCTATTGCATCCAGATCGATATCTGACTCAAGTGGCTTCCCTCGAGCATGAACCTCGAGGATCTTTGAGCGACCAATAAAGTCTGGAAGATCCACAGTAATCTTTCTGTCGAATCGTCCTGGACGAAGAAGAGCCTCGTCAAGTATGTCAATACGATTTGTGGCTGCAATAGTGACTACTCCAGGGTTTCCTTCAAAGCCGTCCATTTCTACAAGAATTTGGTTTATTGTTTGTTCCCGTTCGTCGTTCCCCCCTGCAAATCCAGCCCCACGTTGTCTACCAACAGCATCTATTTCATCAATGAAAATGATACATGGAGCATTCTTTTTAGCCTGGGAAAAAATATCGCGTACACGGGAAGCTCCGACTCCAACAAACATTTCGACAAATTCAGAACCCGATATGGAAATGAATGGAACTTTAGCCTCTCCAGCAACTGCTTTGGCAAGAAGAGTCTTTCCAGTACCCGGAGGTCCGTCAAGAATGACACCACGAGGAATCTTACACCCATTCTCTGTGTACACTTCAGGCTGTTTCAAGAAGTCGACAATCTCTTCAAGTTCGAGTTTTGCGCCGTCACAGCCAGCCACATCTTGAAAATTAATGCCTGTATCAGGGGTCAATTGAATTTGGGCCTTGCTCTTGCCGAATCCCATAGGGTCGCCCCCTCGACCTGACATACCAGCAGCACTCCGTCGGGATAGAAACAATAATCCAGAAAATATCATGAGAGGAATAAATAGAGAAGCTACCGTTTCTCCCAAACTGCCACTTTCTTCCGCTGGAAGTACACTAACATCAACATTATGATTGGTGAGTTGGGTCAATAATTCTGGATCGTTTGGGAGTGGATCAAGCTTGATTCGCATACCATCCTTTGCTATGCCTAAAAGTTGTTGACCGTCGCTGGAAAAGGTCACCTTATCAAGCTTATCGCGATCCACCAGTTTCAAGAAATCTGAATACCTCAGGTCTATGATTCCACCTCCTCTTCCAGTTCGCTGATAAGTGAGTAGCTGCTGCTGTTGTAGAGGAGGGGGTGTGGGTTCTGATGGTTCAAGTGCAATGAAACGGCATGTTGGGGATCGAGTTCGTCTAGCCTTCCGTGGTCCCACGTGACGAAGCAGATATTGCCGGATTGGAGGAACAAACGTAAAGGATGACGAAACACTTATATTTGTGAATAGTAGAAGTAACACTGTAGTTGAGAACATCATTGAATTTTCAATTGTAGGATGTGTTTTGTGTCTTTGGTGCTTGATGTTTGTTCTTTTCCTCGGAGTTCGGATTTACAGGGATTTACATGATTTAGAATAATGCTATTGATATCTCTCAAGCCAACGCGGTGTGGAAGGTAGAAAGTCACAATTTTTAGGATTTAGAATGCTATTGAGATCTCTCAAGCCAACGCAGTTTGGAAGGTACAAAGCCACAAATTTATACTCCTTATCTCAGCAGACGATGATGTTAGAGGTTTACATAAAGCACAGAAGTACTTGTACATACCGTACAGTACATCATTGTAAAACAGATTATATTTTGTTTACGGTATTCGAATCATGAAATATCAATTGTCAAGGAAATCCAGACACGCACTGAGATATTATTCGCTACAAGTTTGTCCAGAATGAATCTGGTGCATCGTACATCGATCGTACATGTATTGATCAAGAAGCGCCTTTCTTTTCAAAAGAAGAACAACCAAAATTTTGATAGAAATACAATGATGTTTTTTGTTCAAACTGACCGAGCCCGAAAATCAGGATATGCCTTATCCACGTCTCTGAAACAAGTAGTGGCTGACGATCCACTCCTCACCATTATCATATCCAAAAAGTTCAGCACATGCAAAGAAAAAGAGCCTCCAGTTGATGTACCACTCCTTCTCCTTCCCCTTCCCATACGCTTCTGCCAGGACCGGCTTCAACTTCCCATTCTTCCAGTTTGTATCAAGATAATCCAACCATCCATTACTCGTCTTTTCGTAATTTGTTCCATTCACGCGCCAGTGGTTTTCACATGACATATGTTCTCCAAAATAAAGGAGGAGGTCATCGGAAGGCATGGTTCCTCCAGTGAAGAAATTGTCTGCCATCCACCCATCTTCGAAATGGTATGCGAAATCTTTGTGGGTGAAGATGTGTACGAATAGTTTTCCGCTTGGTTTCAAGAAACCGTGCACTTTGGAGAGAAGAATAGAATAGTTCTTCATGTGTTCAAACCTGATTTTGACGCGAAGAATTGAAATTGTGTTGTCAGTATTTGAATCCAACATAACATTACTGTTCGGGGCGTGCATACGCTTGTACCGTATGCGATCTGATTCCAAATGAACTTACATTTCAATGGACAATACACGATCATTATCCTTGACAACATCAAGCGCGCCCTTATCATCATTAACATTACAAGTAACAATCTGAATATTCTGATAGTTCAACCCTCTGTCCTTGGCTGCCTTCAAAATATATTCTCTCTGCGAGTGACTATTGGAAATACCCGTAATCTTGGCATTTGGATATTTTTCGAGAAGATGAAGAGAAAGACTTCCCCATCCACACCCAAGATCCACGATGCTCATACCATCCTCTAGCTGAGCACGTTCACAGTACAACTCCAACATGGCGACTTCGCTTTCCTCAAAAGTTGTATTTTTATGAGGCCACAGTCCAGAACTGTATTTTTTTCTAGGTCCAAGGGATAGATCATAGAATGCAGCCGGTACTTCATAGTGCTGGTCATTGGCCTCATCTGTGGCGATCGCCGTTGGCATGGTCTTGAGACCCTCGATGATTTTCATCTTTTTGGTGTGATCGGCTTCAGCCCCCTCTTCCTTAAGAATTTGTAGGTGATCTCTGCATCGGATGCGGATGCCTAGTCGGATGAGGAAATCGGGACAGAGCCCTGTGTAAACAAATGGGATGGCGAGATCTGTTCCCTTGGATGCGAGACTGAGGATTGATTCAGTGAGGTATTTGTAGACTTTGGTGGTTTTCAAGAATGAGATAGTTGTATAAAGAACTAGGAGATGATGAGGGCGGAGTGTGTCGTAGCTTGTTGGCTTCGAAAAGTCATAGCTACCTAAAAGTGATAAGAAAGAGTTGTTCTTGGACAGGAACGACATGGTGCAGTGCAATTCTCAAGTGCTGACTTCTGATTGATGTACTGTATGTGAATTTTATCTATCGTATCGGAGTGCAAGATAACCCGTATGTATTGTAACACTCAGTGATGATATGCGAATTTGTAGAGTTACGTGTAGTCAGTTTTTAGTCGAACAATCTTTCGAGATCTTTGGATCTTTTCGTAGGTCTTGCGTCAGCACCGCCAACACATACGTCATTCTGAAAAGAAGCCTATCAATCATAAGTACAAAATTTCAAACTGTGTCCGTTAATCCTATGGCACACTTTTTCGAAGAAATTATTTTTAAACAGACGCTTTTATTTGAACCTCTCCACATTCAAGCATCTACACGTAGCTTACTTTCTCCCCTTTGTGAGGTTCCCAATTCACTTGATGTCTCATAGGCTACGTGTAGATGGCAAAGGGCCAGTGTGCAGGGGGGGGGGGTACGATTGTTAGAATGTCCAGATTGCCAGAAGCCGCAACCAGAGTTATTTCACAAAGTGCTGGCTGCCTATGACGTTTGTGTAAAATGATGAAATTCGTTTTTTTTTTAATTTTTGGCGATTGAAATGGATGTGCATTATTGTCCTTGCACAAGTTCTTTTGCTTTGATAATTTTCTTTTGTGCCCGAATGAGTTGCGTGGATGCCTTCTTGACTCTATCACGGGATAACTCTTCTTCGTCCACATCGTTGAATACCTCCGAACTAGAATCATTTTCAAACAAATTATCTCTTGCCGATGGTAGCGAAATGCGTTGATTGAATGGTCTCAACCCTTGCAGTTTAGTTTCATATTCTAGAGAAGTATTCATCTCATTGGTTCCAAGAAGTGGGAGATTAGACCCGTCAATATCGTGCAATGCCACCATTTCGTCATCTCTGATTCTTGCCATTATCTCAACCATAACATTTCCTGTGGACCAAAGGATCGATGCTAGATTTGAATCGAGGAACTCTCCTTTTTGTACATCTGTATCTTGACCTATTGCTATTATTTTTTGTTGTAAATGCTTCACGCCTGATTTGGCGCTCATCAAGACGCTGGAGGAACGGTCGTATCTACTCTTTGTTCGAGCTAAGGCACCGTTACTGTCAAAAGAGAATATCTGTTCGTTATCAAAACATTCATCGGCTGCCAAAGCGTAGTGTAGGATTTATTTCGTAAACATACCTTGAAGCCAGCTGTTCTTCTTTTTCATCAAACGTCTTTCGGCTCACGTTTATCATACTACTACAAAATTTACGTTCCTCAACTGCTTTTGACAGGTCCTCTTTTTCTTTGTTAAGATGTTTAACATGCAGCCTGTTTTGTTTAGTGAGAGTTTGCAAGTTCGTTGTCGCTATTGTCTGTCCTTGAATCTTCTCAATAATGTCATCTACTCCACTGACACCCGTTGTTTCTTGAATTTTTCGGAATGCGGTCTCATACATACCCAGCTTTCGTTCCTGTTCCTCCACCCGTTCCTTGTCGTGTAAGATCGAATATGGTTGAAGGCGATCATTTGCAGCGTCGCGTTTCAATTTTTCAGCTTGTTGTTCGAGCAATTCTTTCTTCTTTACGTCTCTTCGTTCTTGTTTGTCTAGCATTTGACGCCGAATTCTAACAACCTGCTGTCTCTCCCGCATTTCCCCAGATCTTCTCGCTCGCTTATCTTCGTATGCACTTCTTGCTTGCTGAAGTTCGTGCTGAGCGATCTCTCGAGCATGACCTGCATCTCCAGATAGAAGCAAAAGCTCATCGTGATCTCGCTTCTTTGCTTTTAAAGTTCTTTCGAGTGCAGTCAGTTGGTTGTTGAAGCTTATACGTTCTTCCTTTAACCTCTTCACAATATGTGCATATGTACTGCGTATGCTTTGGGCTTCATTATATTTGATCATGGCCTTATCGAGTCTTTATGTTTGGATATAAGTAACGAAAATAACGAAAGCAATGTTCATTGATGATTGAATTGTATTAAAATAAGCAACTCACTTGTTTTCGAGCATCCTGATCTTTCTTGCAAGAGGTCCATCTTCTTGACGAGGCTTTCTTGCCTCCAATTCGCATACTTTAGCGTCATCCAGCAACTTATTCATTTGATCCTGATGTTTGTTGGAAGTTACCTTTAGAGTATCATAGTCTGTACGCAAATGAAGGGCTTCCCGCTGAAATATGACCAACTCATGCTGTTCCCCCCTTTCTGTTGACAGTCGTTTCTGCAACTGAGTCAGTTTAACTCTAAGCTTCTTATTTTCGTCTCGAAATGACCTTATCTCCTCTGAATTGGAGCACTTACTGGCTTCCAGTAGGTCCACATTCGCACGACGATCCTGCTGCAGCAGTCGCATCCGATCTCGGAGATCATCAACTTGTTGATTAAGAACGTCGTGTGTTAAACGCATTACACCAGTACTTGTATTTACTTGTTCCTTTCCCTTCCTTCTTTCTGATTTTTGGCGTAATATTTGTGCTGGTCAAGAGCTCAAAAACGATGACTGGGTGTCGCGTGACCCATCCAAAAATGGAAAGATCCGCCCTTTTTGCAATACACTGAGTACACACGTACTGATTGAAAAAGAAATCGAATCGAATCGAGAGGAGGAAGTTTGAATCCAATGTACAAACAGGTGTGTTGCCCTCGTTTATCGCCATCAGTAAATGAGGAGAAGATCGAGAGTATCACTTCCAGTGACTGAATCAGTTGGAACATTAAAAAATACCTCGAAAGATGATGTGGCACACGCCCAATTATCGCCAAGGTATATGAACCACTCGGATATCAAGAACCGTGCCATCCAAGTATTCTATACAGAGGGGCATGATCGACGTGCAGACTTTACAAGTTTTCAAAATTTTCCATATTTCAGAGTGCTACATCCTAACGGGAAATTCAGAAGTATATTTGACTTTTTCACAGTCATTTGGGTTCTTCTGCTTGTTTATATGATACCGTTTCAAATTGGATTTGATTGGTACGAGTTGACAAAAATTGAGAAAACGATGATGAACCTCCTGGATATTTGGTTTGCAATTGATATTTTGCTGAACTTCCGAACTGGTTACATTCATCATGGAACAATAATCATGAACCCCAAGAAGATTGTCAAGTGAGTGTTGGGGACTATTTTCGAAATTGTTCATTGGTACACGTAGAAAGCATTTCCTCTGACCTCTTGCATTTCCATCACAAATAACAGGAACTACGTTGGTAGATGGTTCTTGATCGATTTCCTTGGAACCTTCCCTTTTGAAAAGTTTGTGAACGGGGAGTCAGCGTCGCGCAAGTCTCTGAAGTTGATCAAGTATTTCAAAATACCAAAGCTGCTTCGGATTTCTCGCTTGATGAAATATGTCCATGATCACAAATTTGTATATGACATATTCCAAATGTGTGTTCTTGTGATTACTTTCCTGCACGTTGGGGCGTGCATATGGATGGGGGTTCTCAGTCCTTGTAAAGACATTGGCAAGGTTTTCGGAAATGAAGAGTTGTGCTCTCAGGGAAATGTCGACAGACTCTATGCCGAGAGCTTTCATTTGAGCACGACCATGATGTTGGGTGTATCGAATAGCCACGTGATTGGAGACTCTTCCACATTGGATTTACTAACAGAGAGACGCGAACGAGACCGCGGTTTGGTTTACATAGTCAGTGCATTGTTCATGATTGGTGGACTTTTCCTTGTAGCTTTACTCATTAGTGAGCTGAACGTTTTCCTTTTTGGCAAGAAGCAAGGCAGTGCCGCATTCCAGAGAAAAATCAACCGTGTTACATATGAAATGGAGTATTATGCAGTTCCCGACGAGCTGCAACTTCAAGTCAAAGCATTTTATGACTACATATGGATACATCAAAAACAGTACGACGATCGGGTTGCTCTTTTGAGTGACGACCAAATGTCTACGGACCTCCAGAGAAAACTAGCACTGCATCTCTTCAAAGATGTTGTATCCCATATCTCGATATTTTCCGAGATTGACGATTTGCTGCTTGGTGAAATATGCCTTTCACTCCATACAAAGATATTTCTTCCTGGAGATATGATCTTGTTTAAAGGTGATGTCGGGAAGGAGTTATTCATCATTTCAAAAGGAGTGGTTGAAGTACTCCGGGATGACTTGCCACCGTCTCAAAGAAAATTGAGCCCCCCTATCTATTTGAAAAATGGATCTTTCTTTGGCGAGATCGCTCTCATAATGGAGACAAGGAGAACTTGCTCCGTTCAAGCACAAACTGTGTGCGAAGTCAACATTCTCCAGCAGAGAACATTTGACACCATCCTTCGTGAAAACCCAGACTTTGCACGTAGAATGAACGAATTGGTTGTTGCCCGACAACTAGAAAGATCTTTATCTAAATCTGCAAAAGATGCGGTCGATGTAAAGGTATCGAAGGACGATATGGAAACTGCCATTTCAATGGTAGAAAAGAACATGAAGCAGGGTCTTGATCGCAGAATGAGGGAGGAAAGCTTCAGGGGGGATACACGTATTTTACAAGAATTGGCAGCAGAAGATTCTGAGAAAAATACAAAAGTTTCCCGAACACCTTCTTATAAAGTCTTTGAACCACGCAAGGTGCAACATCTTCAGAATCCATCTCGCTTGAAGAACCGGGTCGATGAGGTAACCCAGATAATTGACGACATTGCTCGTAGGAGCACCAAATTTGTCAGTAACACCCCTGCACCTCGACAACGATCCGACACAGCGCCTTTCCACGATAGAGGGAATGGTGCACTACGGAGCCGAAGTCATAGCGACTGCAGTAGCAGCGTCTCGTTACCGGAGCCAGAAAGAGTCCATCCGCCAAAGGAAACGGCACAAGAACATATCTGCAATGATAAAGACACGACATGCTCAAATTTTAACCCAAACAGTAACGTGGACATGAGCAAAGTCCTCCCATCCATTCTTAACAACGGGGACCACACCAAAAATGTCTTGTTAAGGATTGAACAAAACCAGGAGAGAATAATGAAAGAACTCAAAATTTCGAAAACTTAATCATGGAAATAATTTCGGAAGGAAAATTAGATGTAAAGTTCTTGTTGTACTGTATCAATCAGTTTATACTTAAAAAAACAAATAATTCATGATTTTATTCCAAAGCACAACCTGCAACCTATACAATTACAAAATAACACGTACATTTGGTCTCATCATCGTATCGTGTGCATGCTCATCCATCTCATTATCATCTCCGTTTTGGAAGACTTCCGTCGCCACCTCTACACGACGGCGAAGACTCAATGATGACATTTTCTTCGCCTTCATTTTTCTCAACCATGTTTTCCCATTGAGAAGGAGTCTTGGCAACAATACTCAATGCATGCACGGGGCCCTCTGTTGCGATTTCTTCTGATAGGATAGAATTCACCATTCGATGCCGTTTCACAAGTGATTTTACATCGTTAAATTTATTTGACACGACGACAACCTTGAAATGAGTTTCGGAATTCTTTGGACTTTTTCACCATTGAATCCAGTCAAGCGATTGAAGAAAGAAAATGTGTTAGTAAGGTGCGTCCAGAATTCCTCAATCAGCCAATGAATGATGGATGGATCAACAACTCAACTCACACATTGTGCATATGGCTTTCATTCATCACTCTCAAAACCAAGGGATCTAGAGCACCATTCAACTTGCTCGTGATGGAAGCTTGTACAGGAAACGATGCATCCGATGACGACATTGTTCTCAGTTGAAATCCTTTGGATAATTTGGAATGGATTTGTGTTGCTCTGCGTGTGGTGATTGCTGCTGCCCTTGCGCTTGTTGCGGCTGCTGTCAGCATCATTGGCTTGTCTTCTTATGATAAAGATAAAGGATGATGAAAAAAGTTGTGCTCTGTCGTTTGTTGCTCTGTTGCTTTGTCTGTGTTCAGTGGAAAAGAAGTAAAACGGAGAGAGAAGGAAAGGAAAGGAAAGGGAAAGGTCTGGTCACAATTTGAAATTTAAAATAACGAATTTTCTCCGACAACGAGCCGATCTTCCATCTTGAATCAATCATCTATCACACCTCATTCTGAGAAATAACAGATACTTGTCACTCTTCTTGATCCATCAATCAGACAGATGCCATTACAAGGCACCTGTACTGTACAGAAACGACGACTCTAGACAATAGCATCAGTAACATGAAAGTACCGTGCACAATAATTCCAGGAGTTCAACCAGCACACGTACAAGTACACGTACCATTTCAATACCCTGCTACATCATCTTCAAGACTTGATGAGATTCATTCGCAATATTCATACAAGTTTCATGATAATACCGGAAATCGAAATCGTAATCGCAATCGCAGAAGGAATGATAACAAGGGATATTTATATAGGATACCAGCATTATCATCATTTACATCTTATTTCGAACAAAACGATTGCTTTCAATTCTTGAAAAGTTCAAGACCCACTTCAGCAGCAGAAGTATTGCCAGTAGCTGCAGGAACGCTTGCATTCACTGCTTTCTTGTCTCTCTCGACATTCCTTCAACTCAAAATATTCAGAATGTCTACTGGGACACTGCCACCAATACCATCTCTGCTAGGAATTGGATCGGTCGCCACTGCTGCGCTGTGCAGTCACATTGTCTCCATCAAATCATATCAATTCGTCCGACAAAACCCAAATATATATTCATACAACCACAAATTTGGTTACGGTTACGATTATCCCGCATCCATGGTTCCATCAAAGAAAAATTTACAACAAACCTTCCAAATGCCACTGGATCTAAACTTTGGAAACAAGCATAACGTCGCACACGCACTTCGAGTCTGCGCCATTGGAATCCTAGCATACAAGGGCCTAGGGGGGAGATTCTGGTCCGTCGCACCATCCAACCTCACAAACCTCGGATCCTTCGCACGGACCGTATTCAGTCTCCCCGCTACCAAAAATTATGCCAATCAATCTCAGAGGAGGGCCATTGAGCGATTGGGAAGGAACATGGGTTGCCATACATGCGGGAGTCGGCAAATATTATCACGATCCAAGAACGGGGTGAAGTTTATTGCGGATCATATGCCGCCGCAATCGGCCGTGAAGCAGATGGAGAAAAGGTGGCATCGGAGGTTGTTGGGGATTACCATCAAGCAGAGGTTTTATCCACAGTGTATCAGCTGCAGTGGTCTCCAGGGGGGGATTTTGAGCGAGGCTACGAGGAAGAACATGTCTAATCTGGCAAATGCCGGGGGAGGGAAACACGCTTTCAATCATGGTGGGACTTTTCGACTGGAACATTTTGCGGGGGGTATAGTTGCTGCGGCAACCGTTTGGGATGCGACTGATGGGGATATACTGGGAGGATGGAATTTGGATGGGACGCGAACGGGCAGTGGTGGCAATCGGAGACGATTCCTTGAGTGGCAAATCAATGCAACAGAGGTTTGGAATTCTGTTAGGGCGAACGTGAGGGAATTCTTTTAATTATCGTTATGCAAGTAAAAGTGTACTGTGCCACACCGGCGAGTGTTCATACATACACGTGCTTAAATTGATTTGTATCAGTAGCATATTTTGCGTAAATCAACAGGTGCTCAATTAATTGTAGCTTCAATAAACGCCAAGTATAGGAACTATAAAATGAAACGGATCTAAAGTGTACACGTACTGTATGTATCAATCAGCCTTTCGAATATTGGATCTCTGTACGCATTCATCACTCAATCTAATCAATCTAATCAATCTCTCTTGGACCCCTGCTCCTGTTGTCTTTTACTCAATCATATCCAAAAGGTGATTCAAGATCAACTCAAATAAATCTCTTGATCGTCTCCATTTCTTTATCTTTCTCTTCGCCCTCCTCCATCGTTTCAAAAATGGACAAAACATCCTACGACCAATGAATCCCCCCCTCCATTCCTTCTTCTGGTGTGTTCTATTGCAGTACTTTTCCCTCGTGATCAATGGATTTTCTGTAGTATGAAACAGCTTTATCGCACGCATCGGGATTGTCTACAGCACGGAAACAATTCGCGAGTTTGACATGAACGTGTGGATCAACGCGATATCCTTTCATTCATCAATCAATCTAATCAATCTCTCTTGGACCGCTGCCGGCATTGTCTTTTGAGTACTCGCGCTCAATCATATCAAAAAGTGATTCAAGATCAACTCAAATGAATCTCTTGATCGTCTCTTTTTCTTCATTTTTCTCTTCACCCTTCGCCAGCCTTTCAAAAATGGACAAAACATCCTATGACCAATGAATCTCCCTCTCAATTCCTTCTAATGTAAAACAAAATTCCGTTTATTCAATACCAGTCATGTCAGTGTCATTTAGACGTCATAGTAATGTCATGTCATATGACGAAGACCCTCGCTCAAATAAAGACTACTAATTAACAAAGAAATCAATAACCAATGATGATGATGATGATGATGATGATGAGAGCCCAGCACCAATAATTATCTGCGGTCAGTTGAATGCAAGATAGGCGATTCAACGCATGCATTGAATCGTTGAGAGGAGAATAAAAGCTGGAATATTTCTAGCGTTGAAACAAGTGGGGTGGAGACGCCAAAAACTATTAATATCTGTGCAAATCATGACTCGGAATTCTGAATTCCTCCAAATCAAAGATAAAGCTTATAATTTGAATCAAGCGCATTCGAGTTACTACCTTACTAATTATCAATAGTAATTCTGAGAACATATATACAATCGTCGATATCATCAGAAACCCTCAATAACAGCTTCTTCGGGGCAATCATGTTTTCCTAACGTAGCCGAGGACGTTGCACGGGAGAAGTTCAAAAGTTCTTAAAAGTCATTGGTATATGCCACTCGGCGTGTTACGTGCTATTAAAAAGGATTATCCGTGACTTTTGGTAAACTGTCAGATGCTCAAGATTTGACAATTCCACTTCTGCCTTCCATCAAAGAAGGTGGTATGGATTGCAAGGAAATGCAATTTTCAACATTTATTTCTTGTAGCATCGGCAATGCCCCGAGGGAGGACGGCAACTCTGCCAAAACCTTGCACGTTGACAAATCGAGGCTTCGTAGTTTAGTCAGCATTCCAATAGTCTCCGGCAGACGCTCCAATTTCTTGCAATTTCTGAGGTCCAAGTGGCTCAGATTTTTGCAATGACCAAGTTCGTCTGGTAACTCAAGGAGGCCCTTGCATTTTGGCATGAGGAGATCCTCTAGATTCTGCAATTTTCCGATTGTGTGCGGTAATGTAGTAAGGCCCATGCACTTGGATAAACCCATTTCGGCGAGAGAAGTGCAATCGCCAATAGAGGAAGGAAGCTCCGTGAGGCATTTGCATTCTCTCAAGTGTATCTCACGCAAGAGTTTTAAGTTACCGACAGAGGACGGAAGACTTTGTAGAGCTTTGCATTTATCAAGGCAGAGTTCACGTAGATTGGTCATATTGCCCAAAGTCTCTGGGAGGGCCTTTAACACCTTATTGCCACTAGACTGCGAGCTCCCTCCTATTGTCAGACGCGTGAGACATTTGAGTTCCCCAATGGAGTCAGGTATGCATTCAATTGAAATGGAGTCTGTGAGATCCAATTCTCTCAATTGTCGAAGCTGTCCAATAGATGCAGGGAGTTTTACAAGGCGTGTGCACCTTGTAATGGACAAGATAGTCAGCGCCCCCAATTCAGTGATGGATTCATCGAGAGACGTAATGTACCGGTTCTTGTAAAGATCTAGCTTCTTCAACCCTGTTAGACCTTCGAAAGATGGCATAGATACCGCTGTCCATCGTTCAGCATCGTTGCATGATCGGGAAGAGAGTTCCACTACGCTGCTTTGGAATTCACCATATGGCAAGGATGCTACATCCTCCTCGTCATCGCTTGCCTGGATCTTTAGACGGATCCCCTGAAATGCACCTTCTTTTACTTGCACTTCCCCATCATGCATTATTTGCGCCCGCTTTGCGGAGTCCGTTTTATCCGGTGACGACATATCTTCTAATTTGTCGTGTTGAGGAGAACTACTAGAACTGCGTGATCGATGTATTATAATAGAGGATGATCTTGTCATTTATTTATGCAGTGCAATTCAGTATTCAGCTAGCGGGTTCTGAAACTGACAGCTGGCTGAAGGCGCACCTTCCAAAGACACGAAGAAAGCGAGGCATGTTCGCAATGTGTTACTTATCGCCGTAATAAGATAAATTAGTTCCAGGCCAGAATTTTAAAACTCCATGTCATATTTTGAATCCACGGATATGTCTACCAACAATTCTCATACGAAGAACAGAGGTCAGCCAATTTATTGTGGCATTTTCACATCATGGATACAGTAATACAATACTCGTAGGTTTACTGACTGACTACTGCACTAGAGTGTACAGTACACGTAGTACGTGGTGTGTGCAGGATTTCTTTCGATTTTGTGTTTTGTCGGTTTTGTGCCTTGTGTTTTTACCGTGTAGATCGCGCGCCAGAAAAATGGCGCGCACGATCAGATTCTGATAGATTTTTGATGTGCGGTTTTCAGACCATCCAATCCAACCTCTTGGCATGAACAAAGACAAAGAACAAACATACGCAGAAGAGTTCAATCAGTTCCATCACCACCCTCCTCTCGACAATCTTCCAAAATGAGGACTTTCACCAAAGCTGCTATTATCCTTCTAAATACAGTATGCACTGCTGGATTTCATGTTCAAAATGTCGAAAGAACCACAACATTTCGAAAAAGCAGCTCAGCGGCTGACTCCATTGAATCTGAATCTGCTCCTGCTTCCTCGGCATCGAAATTACAATCACTCAAATTCATAAAACTCACGAAACAAACAGAACCAGCACTTCTCGCAGACTACCTGATGGAAATTGGCGCATCATCGGTTGCCATCACGGACCATGATGCCGATACAGAGAATGAAAACCCCATCTTTGCGGAACCTCTACCAGGAGATGATGCTGATATTTTTGCTGCTGTCGTATGTGGCGATGCTGCCGTTGGTAAAAATGTGTGGTTGAGATGTGATGTAACAGCACATTTTGGAGACAGTTATGACCCGTTGGCTATTGTGGATAATGTCAGGGCTTCTTTTGATTTGGGTACTTCACCCAGGTATGTTTTGTTGTATGATAGAATGACAGGGATCTATCATTTTTTGCTTCTGTATGCTCAATGCCTTCCATTCCGTCACTTTACCAACCGGTATTTTTAACAATTTGTCAATTCTAAGATTTGAGGTTGACGAAGTTCCTGATCTTGATTGGATACACGTTGTCCAATCCAGCTGGAAGCCATGCGTAATTGGAGGTTTCGTCTTGAGGCTCCCGTGGCATACTGACGAAGACGTGAAAGAAAGTATCGAGAATAGCAGCTCGGGTACTAAATCAGTTGAGGACTACGTAGAGCTGTTATTGGAAGGTGGACTGGCGTTCGGAACAGGAGAACATCCTACAACACAATTATGCTTGGAGTGGATCACAAATTTATTGAATGAAGAGGGTTCAGAGTCCGTCAACACCTTTCTAGACTATGGGGCCGGATCAGGAGTTCTAGGAATGGCTGCATGCAAACTTAAGAATGACAATGATTTCAAAGCAGTCGGAGTGGAAATAGATACTGACGCCATTCTAATCGCCGATGCCAACTCAAAGACCAATGGTGTGTCGATGAAGTCGTACCTTCCGCGAAACTTAGGCAGCGATGACGAATCTGCAAGTTTGATTATGAAAGCTATGCAAAAATCAGCAGTTGAAACATTACCAGAGGAATTTGATGGGCCACAGTTTGATGCTTGTTCAGCTAATATTCTTGCTGGTCCCCTGATCTCTCTCGCCGGAACATTAGCGAGTATGTTGAGACCCGGGGCAAAGTTGGGTCTGAGTGGAATATTAGCATGGCAAGGGGAGGATGTAGCGGACGATGGATTTTGAGACAACAAAATGAATA
>Ga0115005_10000811_pt1 | contig 24436 bp, 21 predicted proteins | sample ArcOceMetagenome_FD_87163 | JGI IMG/M metagenome (GOLD analysis project Ga0115005, IMG submission 87163) | Marine eukaryotic phytoplankton communities from Arctic Ocean - Arctic Ocean - Greenland ARC118M Metagenome | ecosystem: Environmental > Aquatic > Marine > Oceanic | place: Arctic Ocean...
AGGAACAGGAACAGGAACAGGAACAGGAACTGCACTAGTAGCGAGCGATCAAGTCAATGCACCATCGTTACAAGTTGGTGACAAGGTGTTTGGGTGCACACTTTTTGGCGCCTACTCGAATCGAGTCTTGGTTCCACGAAATCAACTCCGCAAGATTCCAAAGGGAATGTCCATGGAAGAGGCAGCTAGTTTGCCAGCTGTCGCTCTCACTGCTCTACATGCACTCAGTCTCGCGGGGTATTTCCCAACTAGTACCAACTATTCCAATAAATCCATTCTCGTCCATTCCGCAGCGGGTGGTGTGGGGAGTATGCTCGTTCAAATGTCTAAAATACTAGGATTAGGTCCTATTGTTGGAGTCGTCGGTTCCACTTCGAAAGTCCAAGCGGCAAAGGATTTGGGTTGTGATGTGGTTATTGATAAGAGTTCTCAAGATTTGTGGAGGAGAGCGGAGGAAGTTGCCCCCTCCGGTTTCAAGACGATCATGGATGCCAATGGTGTTTCGACGCTTCAGGAATCTTACAACCACCTCGCTGCTACTGGGAGATTGGTTGTATTTGGGTTCCATAGCAACTTGCCCATGGGTAAGGATATGCTATCACCTTTTGAATGGATCAGAATGGCGAGAAAGATGGGGTCGATGCCAGCGTTTGATCCCATGGATTTGGTTGTTGACAATAAATCAGTGTTGGGATTTAATTTGAGCTTTTTTGCAGATGAGAAGGAGGTGGTATCAAAACTTTTTGATCAGATTTGCGACTGGTTGGAGGATGACCTTTTGAAGTGTCCAAAGGTTTCAACATTTGATATGGATGAGATTGGCAACGCGCATGCCTTGATACAAAGCGGGCGCAGTATAGGTAAGATTGTGGTGAAGTGTTGATATAATATTTAAATAATAATAATGATTTTGACATTATGACTTCTGCCCTGGCTAGTCCTCATCGTTTCTAAATGTTGATGAATATGATGTTTTTTAAATTGCCTGTTTCAGATGAGAGTGAACGCAATAATATGTGTACTTCCAATGTTTTGTCAAACGATGCACTGCCCGCAGTAGGTCTAATCTGTTCTACATCATGGCATATAGTTTCATACCAAACTGAGCAACAATGGCCGCCATCAAAGAGATTGATAGAATGGTCGGCCCGGCAATGTCCTCGTAAGGGCCAGGAGCCTTTCTTCGCAGCAATGTTACCCGTCTAATATCTGTAATTATAGGAATGTGAGAAAAGAAAACTTGGTGAGAAAATCGAGCTTTGATCCGACAAACCCATTCATACCAAACTGAACCTTCACTCACATTGATAGAGAGCATAACAAATAAAACCCAGCGCCACAGGCAAAATAATAACCCCATACATTAACTTCTGCGGATCGTCATATCCCGCCGAAATAATGGTCATCGCAGCCGCCAACAACCATAACGCCGAATGCATCCATAGCAAAAAAGTTCTCTCCACCGCTAAAAATACTTTGGGCTCCAATTTCACGGGAACCTTGCGTTCCAAAACGAGGGATCCGACGGGTGGATCTATGTAACCAGGGGAGGGGGGCGCGACCATATCCTTCTGATTTTGTTCATATTCTTCCTCGGCAGATATTCCAGTTTGCGATTTCTCCTGGAGGGACATGCTGATGGGCGCATTTACGGGGCGGCTGTAGAATTCTTCGACTTTGGAGCCGAACGGCAGGGTTTCGAGGATTTCAGGTTCGGATTCGACTGCTGCACTCTTGGAGTTCGCTTTCTTTGCTAGTTTCTTTTCTTGTCTTGGGGAGAGGAGATCGATTTCTTTGCTATTGGGGTTTGCTGTGCTTCTATGGCTTGCAAAGTAGTAGCTTGGTGACGACATTGTGTTGCAGTAGTGGTACTTTTATTTTAAATGTGTAAAGGAAGTTGGGGGTTGTTTTTAGGGTGTAAGAGGGGAAGAGAGCAGATGTTGGATGATGTTGGGTGGTGGATTTTGAGTTCATTCAAGATTCATTTGTTTCTTGTATTGAAGCCAGCCACTACGTCACCATACCGAACGAAGAGATTCATCAAGATTCATTCATCGGGCGCATGCATGGCGCATCCCGGTTCCGATTGATTCCGGAATCTCCAGCCGACATCGATCCGACATGTCAACAGCCATCCGTACCGCATACATAATTTTAACTAGAGTGATACCAACTTAGCATGTATTCAAGCCAAAGTTCCAACACCACGAGTGATTCCGAGCTCACCCCTCTGGTAGGTACTGCCACTTTCTCCAACGGCGCTGAGAATAATAGTAATGGAAACTATTATTTCCTCGATCGTAAAGAGTCCTTCAAATCTCAGCAGGCAACATCAAGAGCGAATCCAGAAGTTGAGAAACTGCCCCAAGGTGCTACAGAGAACGAGTTCGCGAGTCGACCCGTCATGGTAAGTTTAATACATCTGTACGTGTAGTTTTCAAAAGAGAACGAGGAAACTTGGTGGATGTTGTCATAACCAATCGCTCTACAGTACGTACGCTTACCCAAATATATACCATGTTCACGTCGATCGCGAAGGGAGGAGCATCCACTAGCGGAAAAAAAGTAGGTTTCTTCTCCAAACATTTTAGAAACCAAAACGTCCCGGGAGAACCCGGCGGCTCCAACAACGTCACAATCGGATCCCTCATGAAAAAACGTCAAGCGTCGATCAAGATAGAGCCCAAAGTGTTTTTTGCCAACGAACGAACATTCCTCGCTTGGCTGCATGCATCCGTCTTGCTTGCCGGGGCTTCTATCGCGATTGTATCCATGTCGGATGATAATCTTTTGGATCAACTGTACGGGGTCATTTTGTTACCGATTGCGATTGCTTTCATGGTTTATTCCATGCATCAGTATGGGAAGAGGGCGCAGTTGATTAGGAGGAGGGCTCCGGGGCCTTATGAGGACATAATAGGCCCGTCTGTTTTGGCGGTTGCTCTTATGATGTCTATTGTAGTTCAATTTTCTGTGAAACTTTATGCTATTCTTAATTGAGGTTGAAATATTGGTTGGTTTAATCATCTACAGTACGTACCAGTCGGGTGAAGTGATTTTATCATGCCCTATAAGTTTAATGGATTAAAATGTGTTAGTGGACCGCATTCAACAGGTGCCAGTAGGAAGCTCCAAAATGTCGTTTCTCGCATGGTGGAAAGATGCGAAATAAAATTAAAAAGTTGTTTACATTACGTGGTGTATGATGAGGCATGCATAAAAGTCTCTATATCACTTTCCCTGCTAGACACGTAAGAAGGTTTTCAAAGAATATTTCCTCATTGTTGGCTGGCAGAGACGGACAGGTCACTGTCAAGAAAGTTAAATCTCTTTTGCCTAATCTTCCTCCAAGCCCTCTTCGAAGCCTTGACTTCTTTCTTCATGCGATTTTCTTCCTCGCGTTCCTTCTTATTGGGATCCATGATTATATCGAAAGCTTCCGAAGGATCAGTGACCAATGTATCCCAGAGGGATTTGGTCGCTTCTTCCTCTTTTCTCGCTCTTGATTTCTGCATGGAAACAACCCTCTGTTCAATGTGATCGGCTTCATCGTGTTTATTTTGCTGTTTCAATGCTTTGGCGAGGTACTTCTGCAAATACATAGTCTCCTCGTGATCTGCGCCAATGTCCGGTGACGCGCAACGAAGTCTTATCAACTGACGTAGCGTTGTCTCCGCCCATATTGGGAGCCCGTGATCGAGGAATAGACCAACCTCTGCAAAGTAATCGAGGATGTATTTCTCGTGGTACCAATCTAAACTATCAAGAGGCATTCCGGCTACAGCTTCTTCTGCCATTACGATTAGCTCAGCCCTGACTCGTAACAAATATTATAGAAGGTGAGAGAAATGATATTGATAATCCTGACAATAAAGCTCCGGCTCAATGGCATACACTTACAAAGTTTTCCTATCAAGATTGGCCAACGCATCATAAGGATCCTTGAAAGAATCTGTGGAATATTCAAGACAATGCCTATAATGCCTAAAACCGTCAACGCCGCACACACACCACATCGGCCAAACGTGAATCTGAATCTCACAGATATGATCTTTCAACTCAAGATTGATCTTACAATCACGGTATCCACCAGCCAACGACACGTGATCAGATTTCAAAGTGGAGAGCTTCACCCTACGAATCAGAGGGCCAAAAGAATCTCTCGCGAGCTCAAGTAGTGCTAAAAGTGTAGGAAAATCTTTTACAACGAGTAATGCTCTACAGTAGTCCTTCACTTTCAGGACATCTCCTTCGTACTTCTTTTCTGCCTTGCGAATCGCAGATGACACTTCCTTCGTGGGTCCTGTGTGTTGTGTTTTGCAATGTTACGAAAATGATTGGTTATTGAATTCATGGCGAAGTCGGAAAAATACTCCATCGTGTCTCATCCTACTTACCAACGCCCACCTCCTCCATTCCCAAACTACCAGCTAGAGCCTTGCAGATTTCAACCAAACTAGGTAGTGCATGTTCAGCCTTTTCCACAAGATCCTTACACACGGCACTCCTCGTCATATCCTTATATGCAGGAACATCCCTCTGTGTGACCTCTTCACTAGTATTCGCATCATCACCAGGATCATTCAACCCCGTCATAGAATTAAGGTAGGGATACACGGGATCCATCTGCATCCTACGGAATGCCTCGTCATATTTTCTCCGATCTCTCAATAAGGAACAAATCATACGATAAAAGTCCCACGAATCCTTAATGACTGCACGACGCTTTGCAATACTTTCAAGTGTTTCATCGTCAATCTCATCTCCTGCGTCATGTTTCTTCACAACACAGTAGTAGATCCCGCCAGTTGTTTTCTTCTTATCTCTGTGCGATGGAATTGCACCGGTGCGAATGAGATTGTTGGAGTAGGCAGTGAGATTAAGGTACTGCTCTTCAAATGAGTTCTGTTCGTTGGAATTATTATTACCACCAAAAAGCTGTTGCAATGAAATGAAATTTGTCAATACAATTGCTGCACTTGAAAGTACAAAAATAATTTGAATCATCAAATACTCACTCTGCCAATTTTATTTCCGCGTCCCTTCCCAAGCATCATATTCAAAGCTTCCATCCAAGAAGTTGCAGATCTTTGCTCACAGGCAACCAATTCATATCTCGCTCCATTCTCATCAGTCAACAGTATTCCCCTCCTTGAAGCAGATTTACTTGGCTGAGCATCTGTCACCACAATGTCTGTCATAAGAGACCTTAGATCAGTGTTACTGTTTGGCGCAGAAATCAATGACACCGTTCGCGCGGCTGTATCAAGACGATAAATTAGTACACCATCAGGTACCCGTGCATATTTCTCCTGATCGCTTCGATTTTCCTTCCTCTTCCTCCTTACAGCCTCTCTCTTCGCAAGGTAATCCTGCTTGAGACGTTCTTTTTCCACTGGGTCGACAGGAATCGATTGTGTATGAGTCTTGACGACCTGCTCTTCTGATTTGCAGCATTTGAAGATGCCGCATCTGGCCACAGTGATGGTTTCTGTTTCTGTAATAACCTTCCTTTTGGCCTTGATTTTAGGCACGAGCGGGTACTGTAAATCCGCCTGGTCTTCCGCTTTCGCCAACAGTGTGGTGGACGCTTGCAATTCGACAGCATTTGCGCCCTCGCCCTCTTTGGGTGGCCAGTTATAAGCGGGGTCGACAAATGCTGCTTCAAGAATCGTTCCAGTCCAATTGCCGGTGGATTGCGGTGCAGTCTCTCTATCTTCCATCTTTGATTTTGAAACTAAAACTCCTTATGCTTCACCTTGATTATTGGAATTGTAGGCTATGCAGTCTACTAGAGTACCTGATACCAGAGAGTAAGCAAAGTTGACTTTGCACGTGTCGTGTTCTCTTTACAAGTGATCTTTATTCTTGTTTCTTGTGTACACGTACCTAATATTTTATTCTTTTTCGTCGCCGGAATCTTCTTTGGCTAAAATAGTGTTGGGGGGTGAGAAATCAAAAATCAAGCACAAAGGCCCCCACTAAAAGATTTCCTTTTCTTCCGGACCATTCAAGATCCATTTGAAGTTTTGAAGTTTCGAAAGGCCTAAAATTTGGCAGACTCCGGAGTAGAATGCTGGCGGCCGGCTGCCTGACATCATTGAACATCTGTTTCTTAAAGAAAGAAAAAGAAAGTCAGTACGTACGTACCTTTGGCCTTTGGTTTTCAACGGAAATGTCGTATAGACATTCTACGAAAGTGCACTTTCATGATGTACAATGCACCGGAACAAGTCATACTGATACACTATGATAGTTGATAGAACATACAGTAGTCATACTACTAAGTGTTTTGAAAAAAGACTCAAAATCCAAAGATATTTTATTTGAATTTTAAAAACACATTGAACATCAGGAGCTACGTCTCGTGTACGTGGTGTAGTATTTTTGATTCAATGTTGCTTTGACTAAAAACTTTTAAAAGAAAGAAAAAGAAAGTCAGTACGTACCTTTGGCCTTTGGTATGTATGATTTCAACGGAAATGTCGTATAGTCATTCTACGAAAGTGCACCGGAACAAGTCATACTGATACACTATGATAGTTGATAGAACATAGTCATACTACTATGTGTTTTTAAAAAAAGACTCAAAATCCAAAGATATTTTATTTGAATTTTAAAAGCACATCAGAAGCTACGTCTCGTGTACGGTGGTGTAGTATTTTTGATTCAATATTGCTTTGACTAAAACTTTGATTTTTCAAACTTTGTAAATGAGAAGTAGATATTCAATATGTACAACTTTACACTCTTTACACCTCCCTGAACAGCTCTCATCTAATTTCTTTTCTCATTCCATTTTCTGAATTTTCTAATTTCCATCCGGATAGTGGTAGTTATCAAAACTAAATTTCAACGACAATTATGACGTCAAAATAATGACTTCTCGTGACCTAATGAAAACCCTTTTTTCCGTTGATCCGACATAACTGTATGTATGGCGTAATTCACTGACGCCATTCATCTATAAAATCGTAAATGCGAAAAAAATAGTAGCGATTTTTCTCGTGAACCAATCAGATGTGTTCAATCCGGAAAGGATTCGTGATGTCAGCGTGGCGTTATGTGTTTTGGTACAGACGTCGTTCTGTGGTCGGTGAGATGAGGAAGGATCGATCTCCGAGCCTCTCAGTTTTCGGTTTATTTTCACGTTGAAGGCACAATTCCACCCTAATCAATTACATGGAACCTAATTCAGCTTCACCACCCCAATGTAAGCTCAATCAAATCTGCGTTTCACCTTGTACCATTCAAATTCGATGGTATCTAGACCCATACGAGTGTTCGGATCGCTGTAGAATAAGAGGTGGCCTTTGACATGGGCATTCTCATCCACTGTAGAGGGGGATCTTTATTGATGTTTGCTTTCTGGGAATCTTCTCCTAGTAGAGCGCCTAAATGCATAGAAGGACTTTGTAAAGCCATTCAACTTCCAAACTAACCTCAACCTTTCCCTTTACTGCCACAGATCACCTTTAATCACACCCACACATTTCTCTCCCATTGCCTCTCTACTTATTGAAGCAAGCTACACCACTCTAAGCACTACTTTAACCCCCATCACCTAATTTCCCACCTGAACGCTAAGCACGCAGAACTTAATTGTATTGCCAACGTTCAGTAATCCCACCTTTCCAATCACTTAATCGAAACAAACAATATCTTCAACACTCTACACCTTACTCGCTGGTATATTCTCAATACAAGCCCAGGCATATTTATCACGAAAAGCGGATCAATCGAACCAAAAGTATCTTTATCAACACCAAGATGACTACGGACTGGCCAACTATTGACCCCTCTGCCGACCTTTTTGGCGGCGATCTCTTTGGTGACGAACTATTAGACATGTACAACCCTTCCGTTGCCCGTAAGTTTGTATGCGAAGTCTCTGAACAATTCAAATTTTTTGGTACAACCCTTCTCACCGCATTCTCTCTTTTACGACAGCCATTAACAACATCCTTCCCGATGAAGCTGGAAGTGGCGAGCAACACAACAATCGTGGTAACCCTGCAATTGATCATGATGGCCTTGGTGCCCTTATTCCATCGACCTCCATTAATGACTTCACCAGCATCCTTGAAGACAACAATACTGTGCTTCCTTCTCCAGCTAAGGTTGTTCCTGTCGAACCCAATACCCTAATCTCACATCCCGCTGTCAAGCCTGCCACTGTTGTTGCATGTGCCACCACCACTATCGGAGCTGGAAAGAAGCGGCCTCGTGATCTTTCCCTGGCCCTTGCCGAAATTTCAGAGCCTCAAAAGAAAGTCGCAACTAGGAAGGTATCTCCAATCTCTACTGCTCCTGTCCTTCAGCACGTTGTTACCAAGGTTGAAAAACCAATGGTTACAGATGCATCTAATGCGAATCTGAAGGATTCGCAAATGAAGCTCGAAGATAAATCTGCAATTGTTGCAGCAGTTGCACAACATGTCGTTGCGACGACTGTTCCAGTTCAAGTAAATGCGGTACCTTCTGCTGTGAAATCTGCTCCATCAGTAGTTCCGGCAATGCACCCAGCTGCGGTAGCTATGCCAAAAATTAATCACATTGTTGCGAACGCTGCAAAGATTGTCACCAATAGCATGCACACAACCAGTGATGTTTCTACCACTTCAAACGGTTCTACCAAGACTGAAGAAAGCTTCAAGGGTGTGGCCCAGGCCGCTGTTACCAACTTGATTCTCAGTGCTGGTAATAACACCAATAGGAATAAGGAAGAATCTGATGCCTTCGTCAAGGGCGTTGACACCAGCACTGCACATGTTGCTGCTCTCACTTCGAACAATTGGGTGGCAGCATGTGCGGCGAGCATCAGTGGAGCACCTCCAGGAAGCGCACAAGCTGCTCAGGCTGCTGCACTCGCGGCTGCAAGTGATCCAGCTGCAGCAAAGGCTGCCAGGGCAAGGCGAGCAACTCTGACTGCAGATGAGAGAGCTAGACAAAATCGTGACCGTAACCGTGAGCATGCTCGTAACACTCGTCTTCGTAAGAAGGCGTATGTTGAAGAGCTGAAGCGAACACTTACTGAATTAGTTTCTCAACGAGATGCTGCTGATGTCGAGAAAAGACATGAGAAGCAAAGAGATCTCGAAGTCCGTGAGGTCCGTTACAGAGTCATGGAAGAGTTTCTCAAGTTGCGTGCAAGAGGGTCAGAACAAAACCTTCTCGCTCGCTGGATTGCAATTCTTGAAGATGGGTTCACACTTACTTTACCTAAGACTTCGTACCGTCCTAGTGTTTCAAATGATTCTTTACCAAGAAGAGTATCGAACGCTGATGTCTCTCAGCCAAGCGATACTTCAAAGGTTGTTTTGCACAATGCCAACCAGTGCTTTGACGATGCTTCTAAGGTAGCTTCCTTCGTCTTCTCTGCGTTCATGGGGAATGCAGTTCAAATGACTTATCACTGCGAACGGACGCACTTTATGATGGACGGAGTTAAAGCAATATTAGATTGGACTTTAAAGGTCACACCTCAAACACAGAGTTCGAATGCCAATGCAACAACTCCAAGTCTTACTGTGAAAGGGTGCATGAGAGCTACCTTCAGTCCTGCATCTAATAAACTTACATCTGCTGAATTGTTGTTTGACACTGGGAGTGTCCTCACGCAAGTAAAGGCACTTAAATCGCAACAATCTCTATGCCCTATCGAAGAAACCGACGCCCTCTTGGACTCAGTTCTTCCACAGGTGCCTTCCAATTCAGTGCCCATGACTGCCAATACTGCTGCACTTCCATCCTCTGTTTCAGTTGTATCAACCGAGAAGGATCCGTCTTCGGATGAAGAGGGCATTGCAATCAAGGCTGAACCTTAATACCTTTTTTTACAGCGCTCTTGTATATTGCTGATTTACATCACATTATACATATATATTATTACCTTGTACATTGATAACATAATATAAATTATCCGATCAAAAGCATTAATAATTCGTCTTCCATTACAAACTATTCTTACTTTCAACCACGAAACATGAGAAAAGTGCAACTATGAATCGTTTGATCGGAGATGAATAGTACCGGGTACAGTAGGCTCGTACAGATGATTTGATGCTTTTATAAAATGAATTTAAGACCCAGGGTGTCCGTCTACCGTACAGTATGTACGACAATCCGGAGGAAATTCAAAATATGCGAGCTACAACTTTGAACTTGTTGTCGAGGAGGAGATAGAGGAGGTGACATAAATAATATTCGCATTCTTCACTCTCGAAATAGCTTGAAACAATCATGTCAATCAGATTCGATTCAGTCCTGGATGGCTTCAAGAATGAAACCTCTTCCCGATGAGGTAAACACTTCTCTTCTTTCACCTTTCTTTCCCCAACACGTATGTATGATACCGCCCGAAGCCCGAGCGAAGCCCGAACTGGCCCAAAGGTGTTTATTAGTTTTCTATTATTATTCATTCTTTTTTTCATTGGGCTACTCAAACTGTTGTATGTCTTCATACTAGTCTTCATTCATCCCTTTCATCCCTTTCATTCAACAAACTGTGTTCGGCCCAATATGAAGTTCTCGCTCATCACTGCTTTCGCTCTCATGCCTACCATTTTTGGCGAAGTGGTAAAATTGGATGACTCTAACTTCAAAGAATTGACAAAGGACAAGATAGTTTTCATCAAATTCTATGCACCTTGGTGCGGTCATTGCAAAGAAAGTAAGTAGGTAAAAACATATGAACCGTCAGCTTTCGTGTGCTGACGAAATCACAAATGTTCCATTTTCATGGCGTTTGATTTCACTCTCTCAACTATCTTGTCATGCAATTTTGAATTCATCAGTGGCTCAGGATTGGATTAAACTATCGGAGATCATGAGGGATGAAAATGTTCTTATCGCCGAGGTTGACTGCACCGCTGAAGATTCTGAAGAGACTTGCGATGAGAATGATGTCGAGGGTTTTCCAAGTTTGAAATATGGAGAAGGTGGCAGCGTACTTGACGAATATTTTGAGGATAGAAGTTTTCGTGAAATGTATCAATTTGCGAAACAGAATTTGAAGCGCATGTGCTCCCCAAAGAGCCTGGATTTGTGTGATGAAGAACAGAAAGTAATTCTTGACAAGTACATGGCTATGAGTCAAGAAGAAGTAAAGATAGCGTTAGAGGCTATTGATGACGATCTTGAAAAGTATGAAGACGCCCTGGAAGATGAAATTGAGAAACTTGAGGAAGACTATGAGAAATTGGAGAACAGTGCAAGGGAAAAGAAGAAGAATGCAATGGATGCAGCTGATTATGCTTTTGCCAAGCAAATTCTTGCCATGAAAGCGGAAGGTGGTTTGGGAGATGAGCTCTAGGCTTGCATATGTAAAAATCCCTTGAATAGAAGTCCAGAAGTCCATCCAATCTTCCTTGTAGGTTCGCGTTGTGACTTCACAAATGCGTGTAACATTATTGTGAGGGAAAAATTATATTATTTCTCGTACGCGGGTGTAGGTATATTGATAGTCGAAAATCCAAATGGACCTTCATTGATTTCATAATCGCAATTGAGATATCAAAACGTTGACACATCTGTTTGGAGAAGCTCGAAAAAGGCCATGATATTTTACCAGATGTTTCTTTATCATCCGGCCAAAAGTTGATTGCTTTCACCAAGGGCTTCATAATCCAAAGAGACCAAAAGTGTATTTCTCCGACACAGGGAATCGAACCCTGGTCTCCCGCGTGACAGGCGGGGATACTAGCCACTATACTATGTCGGATGTTGTTAAATCGTGTCCTGTTCTTATAAATTAAGTACTTCAAATTAATGCTCATTATTATGAGGAAATTTCACAAGTTCAGCTATTTTTTGCATTGCCGCTACACTACATAGTATCGCGATACTATGTAGTGTAGTGGCTATGCCTATCAATAAAACTGTAGCCACTACACTACAGTATCGCGATACTTTGTAGTGTAGTGGCTATGCCTATCAATATTGCATTGTGCGTATCGTATCATCCGGGCTAAGCTGTTACCAAGAATAGTACTGTACGCAACCAACAGGGGTGCATACACTTTATATAGTTATTTGCTTGTGTAAAATTATATTGTATGGTTTCGACAAACATTGAATTATGCTTCTGGATTCTGGATGAGTGCGACTTTTGAAGATTTCTCAGAGGGCAAGGAGGACTGTCTGCCTCCCTCCTCGCTCGTTATTTTCTAAAAAGATTATAATTCATCTCATTTCTCGCTCGACGCATCATTGCAAGAAATTTTACACACATGTCCTTTGTAGTCTTTGTCGCGTGGTCCGCCTTCTTGTTAGAGTTACGTTTCGCCATTCGCGACTATGCTACCACCAAGTAAATCCTAACTGTAAAAATATATATTTTAGTATGGGAATGCATCCTCTGCTGACACCGTTTCGCAACAAACTACTACTTTTGCTCCTAGACTACACGTTCAACGTACGCGTGGCACAATAAAACCACTTTCTTTACAAATCAATGTTTAGACACAATGCACTGCAACACCAGATTGAAGTCGGCGTGGTGATTGATGATTGATTCTTCTCCGAATCTTCAATCTGCCGTAACATTTCCCGTAGTTTTGTTCTGAGAAAAAGATTCGATGAGCAAATCTCAAAATTCTTCTCATCAAAATTCTTGAGAGTAAATTTGAAATTCCGCGAAGATAAATCTTCATGGCTGAATATAAATTTATATTCTTGCGAGCTTGCTTCGAATGCCTTCCACGCAAGTTTTAGGCCCTGGTGTAACGCAGACCCCCTCAAGATAGCATATTTTGATAGATTGAAGATGCGTACGTGTACGTGAGATCCTACACATGTTTTTCCTGGACCTTCCAAACGCATTGCTTGAATTTCCACAAAATCTACCGAAAAGATAATGAAGTTCTTTTACATCTTTGCTTGCATCCCTGCGCTTGCAGCTTCTTTCACTGCTCCTGCTGCATTCACCAGCAACAAGGTAGCAGCTCCTAACACTGTTGCTACTAACAGTCTTTTCGGAGAGGCTAAGGCATTCAATCCTTTTGTTTTGAAGGCTTCTGAGGGTGATGCTGATTTCGAGAAGAAGAAGGTCATTGTCCTTGGAGGAGATGGATTCTGTGGATGGCCTACTTCTCTCCACTTGAGTGATGCAGGACATGATGTTGTCATCGTTGATAACCTCAGTCGCAGAAATATTGATACCGAGCTCGGATGTTCATCCTTGACTCCAATTCAGCCCCCTGAGGTACGTTTTCTGAACTAGTTGTACTCCTCTCACAAACTTTAAATCGTTGCAAGGCATGGGAAGCCATAGAACTGGAATATGAGATATATCTTACAGGTGATGTTTCTTGTTTCACGTAGGTCCGTGTCCAAGCATGGAAGGAGGTTTCTGGAAAAGACATTTCCTTCAAAAATATTGATGTAGCAAAGGAGTACGATCTCCTTGTTCAGCTTATTAAGGATGAAAAGCCCGATGCTATTGTCCATTTCGCCGAGCAGCGTGCTGCCCCTTACTCGATGAAGAATTCGAAGGCTAAGCGTTACACTATCGACAACAACGTATCCGGATCCAACAACCTTTGTTGCGCAGTTATTGATGCCGAGCTCGACACCCACATTGTTCACCTTGGTACCATGGGAGTTTATGGATATGGAACATCTGGAGGAGAGATTCCCGAGGGATACATTGATGTGACTCTTCCAGGAGGACGTGAAGCCAATATCTTGCACCCTGCTCACCCAGGATCTGTGTATCACGCCACCAAGTGTCTTGATGCTATCTTGTGGCAATTCTACCAGAAAAATGACGATCTTCGTGTCACCGATCTTCATCAGGGAATTGTTTGGGGAACCAATACCCCCCAGACCGTCAAGGATGAGCGTCTTATCAACCGTTTCGACTATGATGGAGATTACGGAACCGTTCTCAACCGTTTCCTCATGCAGGGAGCTATGGGAGTTCCCCTTACTGTATACGGAACTGGAGGACAGACCCGTGCTTTCATCCACGTTACTGATACCGCGAAGTGTATCGAAATTGCTATTAACAACCCTCCCAAGAAGGGAGAGCGTGTTGAGATCTTCAACCAGGTTGCCGAGACCCGTCGGGTTCGTGATGTTGCTGCACTAGTTGCTGAGCAAACTGGGGTTGAGGTCAAAAATATTCCTAACCCTCGTCAAGAGGCAGCAGAGAATGAGTTGGATGTCGCTAACAAGAAATTCTGCAGTCTTGGACTTGATCCAACAACTCTTGATGCAGGACTTTTCGATGAGGTTACTGATATTGTGAAGAAGTACAAGGATAGATGTGACCCAACCAAGATTCTTCCTGCTTCCTTCTGGAACAAGAAGCGTGCTGCAGAGTGTGCTGAGATTGATCCTGCAAGTATCAAGCTTAAAGAAGAGGAAACCGTCAACGGGGGAAACTAAGTTAATCCGCCAATTTTGTAACTGTCGAGATTTAAGAAAATGTATATAATCAGTATCACTCCAAAAAATGGTTGACATGTTAAAAAGCTAAATTATAAAACAAAAAATTGAATGACACGTACTTTGTAAACATACCTGGTGTGTAGACTAGTCAATATTCGCAAAAGCATGAATAAATATGTTGCTGAAGACTGTAGTTGAGACGCTAATGCGCATAGGAAAATCCTCATATTAGAATGAATGGTTCAGCAATTGGGTATGACATTGACAACCGGATGGCAATGAATATAATGATTAGGACTGAGGCATTGCAAGAAAATGTTGAAGTTTTGAATGAAATTGGATGTCCTCTTCATGAGTCTGAGTGCGTTTTTGAACGAATCCATCATCTTTCAAACATCACATTCTGTGAGCGCAAAATTTATGTAAAAAATACATTTCAATTTCAAATTTCATGTTTTTTTATAAATGTAATCAATTCGAAGCTATGTGTACGTGTATTGCTATGATGACGATAGGATATCCAAATTTATGATACCAGCGCCAGGTACTGTATGTACGACGAGTAGGTTCAAGGTAGACCCAGGTGCACATTTTCTTCTCAAAAAACAAGAAGTTCGGCGCGAGATCAATTTTTTGAAATTTTAGATTTGATTCAAAAGTTCCTTCCTTTCTCTCTTCCTTTCTTCCTCCTTTCTCTCTTCCTTTCTTCCTCCTTTCTCTCTTCCTTCGTTTCCAACTGCTGTTGTTCAGTTCAGTGTGTGGCGGCGAGTGTGGACGACGACGAACGATGAGATGAAGTTATCGGCCATCGGCACGAAAAAACGGTAAGCAATGGCGTTGTTTACCACCTTGATGTCCATTTGCGTGTGTAAATGATAGCCTAAGTGTATTGGTAGAGATGTGGTTAGGGCCTGGAATGCTGGAGGATTTGATTCACAGAAAAATGCTAATTACTAGTGGATCCGATGAAATTGGCGGTTATTCGGTCAATCTACGTACAATAGGGTATGGCTGTGCACAACGGAAATAAGTGACAAACCTTTGAGTGCTGCAGCACGTAGAAGGCTTTGTTGATGTATTGAATTAGTTGTCTTTTCTCAAGTTACACAGCCTAACACTGTTGTTCTTCTCAAGATAGATAGACATCAAAATGCCTCAGCTCAATCAGACTATTTTCGGAGGCGCTCCCGAGCTCACTGACGAGCAGAAGAATACCATCGAGGTTGTGAAGAATGTTCGCACCACTCCTCGTGACTCTAGGTTTCACACCCAAAACCAGGCTAATCACTGCTGGAATAGGTATAACGAGTGGCTTCTCTGTTTGAAGAATACTGGAGATGAGGATGGATGCAAGAACATGAAGCAAATGGCTTTTAGCGTCTGCCCCTCTCTTTGGACTGAGAAGTGGGAAGAGGAGCGTGAAGAGAAGACTTTCCCTGGACTCCAGGTTTAATGCCTGTCTTGCGTAAAGGCCGTGAAGATGTAGAACAGTTGTTTGGATTGTCTCCGTTGTTTCAGAGTAAATGAAGAACAATTTATTGACAGATAATTTTCTTTTTAGAATCATTATGTTAGTCAACGATTGCATTCTTTTCGAAGCTTCAATCTTGAATGTGTATTGCTGTAGCGAATATATTCCATATCTTTTATCAATATCCGTCCACACGTAGTATAATTCACATTTTTCAGAAGTACGATCACAGACGGCCAACGCTACAGTACTATTTCACGGCCGTAGGCCATAGCTATGATGGTAGAGTGAGTCCGTCTTCTTGCTAGGAATACATCGAATTTGCAGGTGATTCCCAATACAAAATCGCAGAATGTCAATCAGATGGCCATTGAACAACTGCTACTAACATGATGAGCTTGAAAATAGTATGTTCATCCACTTTACAAATAAAGATTGATTCATTCTATTATTTTTTAATAGTCCACGTGTAATACGAGAAGAGTTGTCACGAGTAACATTTAATTCAACTCAATTGCACTTGTCGAGGTTGGCAATGCTTAGATTGGAATGATCAGTCACTTTAGGAGGCTCTTGGGAGAACAAGTAGCATATTGAGTTGTAAATATTTCTTTACAGATGCTATGCTGAATTCAAATGTACGTACAACGTGTACGAGTTCTTATTGATTATCTTCCAAAAGGAACTTCATATAATTCAACTTTTAGTAAAAATGTCATTACACGTACCACATAATGTACACGTACAGTACACGTTCAGCGTACCCACGTACCCACAAACGTCTTAACTTTTCTTTTCAATTGATCACACATTGTTCTTGGCATTCATTGTAGCTTTTACAGCACAAAAAACTCCAGCCCAACACGCAAAGTACCCATTTCCGGTTGTGGTGAAAGGACCACGAAAGGTTGTTAAACTGGCAGTAATTACCCACAAAAATGCAACAACTGCCAAAGTAGGAAGTTCGAACTGCTTCATTTGCAAATTGTTTTGATACTTTGCGTAAACAAAGTTGGCAACCAATAAGATTGTGAGGACAGAGACAATAACCGCAAGTGTTGATTCACCAATATTGTAGAAGTGGTTGTTGTCAAAGTATGGAATTGTTGAAATCATAACGACAACCGCACAAGCCCCAAGACCCAATATAAGATTCATTCCATTTGTTATGTTTCTAATGTGAACAGGCAATGTCTCGTTGGAAATACCCATAGAAATTCCTGAAAACACGACAAGAGCCCAGCTAGCAAAATATCCATTACCAGTTTCGTCAAAGGGCCCATCAGCCCCTGTCATAACACAGGCACCAACGAAGCACCATATGAAGAGGAAATAGTTGAGGTACAAAGAGTAACGGCCGACTGCATCATTTGGGATCAGACCAAGAAGTGCAATAATTAAAGCAACGGATCCAATAGTAAAGCCATATTCTTTGATGTGTTTCTTGACATAACCAACACCAACTGCGATGATGAGAACAATTGCAGAAGCAGCTACACCGACGAGAGGAAGTTTGTCGTTGTCAATATTCACATCGTATTTTCCAACTTGGATATGTTTTTGGTTTTGGCCTTGGTTTTCATTATTCTCGCTTAGCGATGCAGTAGTATGTTGTGCTTCTGCGTCAGTTTTCACACTTATTTTCGTCGTTGCCATGATTTTGTAGAGGAGATCAAAGGAAGTTCTGAGTGTTGTAATTACAAAAGAATGCTTTTGTGATGGAGTTGATTTTTTCTGCGATTTTGTGTGACAGAGTTTGTGTCCATCGGCGATAATAGGATGGAGTTGGCTGGTCACGAGACATGAGTCACGAGTCATGAGTCAAAGGAGGTCACACGAATGAACAAAGGGGGCGAAATACACCCTCCCTCTTCTGGAAAATCGGAATTGAAACAACGGACCAACGTTTTTTTTCCTTTTTCAAATCTGTGCCAAGGAAATCTGTGCCAAGAAAATCTGTTTCACATTTCAATTTCTTCCTCAAAACAAGCACCATGGCACCGCCAGCGTCAGCGCAAGCGCCAGCCAACATTCGCGTCTTAGTACGCGTTCGTCCGCTCAATAGAAAGGAACTCATAGAACGTGGATCAGCAGGAAGAACCAATGTGCTTAATCTTGACACGAGCTCGAAGGGGGAAATTGACTTTAATGGTGAAATTAAGGAGAATGGTGCAACTATCTCCGTGAACAACACAAGCGATTTGAACCGCAGAATGACAAGTGGCGACTACCGTGCTGGATACACTAGCGATGGAGATATGAATAATGCCAATGGAGGAAGTTCGAAACAATACATGTTTGATGCCGTTCATGGCGAAAGATCGACGCAGAGCGAGGTTTACGAAAGTGTGAAAGGTATTGTAGATGCTGTTGTTGATGGATATAATGGAACTATCGTTGCATATGGTCAAACTGGGAGCGGAAAGACCCATACTGTCTTTGGAAGCAGTGAAAGGTGAGATTTGGATTATTAGTATGTGCATGTCTGTTTTGAAACACATAATACATACGATTCTTTCCTTCAATTCCTGACTCCATCGTCACTTATCTTTATAATAAAAGGGGTGATGACGCAGAAGCTGGACTTGTTCATCGATCTCTCCGAGATATCTTTAATAAGATCGCTTTAGCGCAGGCTGAAGCAGCAACTTCTGAAGATGAGCAGAGACAGAATAGCAAAACTACATTCAGGGGATCCTTCTTTGAAATCTTCAATGAGCGTGTTTATGACCTCCTTGCTTTGAATACTCTACACAAGGCACTCGCCGTAAGAGAAAATAGCAATGGAGTTTACGTAGATAGTTTGAAGGAAGTAGAAGTCAAAAACACGTCCGATGCTCAATCATTACTTGCCAGGGGGTTGGCAAATCGCCATGTTGCATCCACGAATATGAATAGAACTTCTTCAAGGTCGCATGCTGTCTTTGTGTTGAACGTGAGGACTGAACATACCACTTCGGAAGGATTAAGAAAAGTCCGTCATTCAAAATTCACCCTGGTAGATTTGGCTGGATCAGAGCGTCAAAAGAGCACGGGTGAGTGGATTATATCTTTTTGCATTTGCTTTGCTTCATACGTACAGGAGCGCATATGCTCATTTTTTTGTCGCAATTGTTCATATAGATGCAATTGGAAACAGGCTAAAGGAAGCATCTATGATCAACAAGTCTTTGCTCTGCCTCGGTCATGTAATCAATGCTCTCGTTGATAAAGAGCATGGGAAAGCTAGACACATTCCATTCAGGAACTCGAAGCTTACTTTTCTATTGAAGGATACCTGGGGTGGTAACTCCAAGACTTGTCTAGTAGCTACGGTTTCTCCTTCGGGATCATCTCAAAGTGAGACCATTACTACATTGACCTTTGCCCAACGTGCCAAACTTATCAAGAATAATGCTATCCTCAACGAAGATACATGCGGTACTGTTGCAGCGCTTCAGGCAGAGGTTGCGAAGCTAAGAACTAAATTACAAGAGTCCTCTTCTACAATTGTCGAAAGGATTGTTGAGAGTGAAATAACTACAAAGAATGATGAAGTAATACTGTCCATGAAACGCCGCAGTGAAAGAGCAGAAATTAGAGTTGCCGAGTTGGAGAAGCAAATTTCAGATGAGGCTGAAATCGTCAACACTTTAAAGAGAAAAGTTCAAGAGGAGACGATGGTTCGTAAGTTTAAGGAGAGGCGCCTAGATTATATGCAGAGAAAGGATACTGGTAAGTGCACGAAAATCAATATCTGGGTCATTCTTTTTTTTTTCTCACAGCAATCCTTTGTACACGCTATCACCTCACTTCAGCTTCTCATGACGGAAGTGATGATCAAATCGAATTGTTGAAGGCAGAAATTAACGCACTACAAAAGAGACTGAATGCGCCATCCGAGGATGCAATTGGGTGGAGAGTTGCATATGAAGAGGCCAGGGAAGCATTAGAAAAGAAATTGGACGAAGATGGTAATGACTACGCTGAGCTTGAAGAGAAGAAAAGCCTGCTGGAGGAAACTGTTGACCGTCTGTGTGGGGAGAAATTTGAGCTGGAAAGGAAGATTACGGAGCTTTCTGAATCCTCAAATGAGACTAGAAAAGAAATTGAGTCTATCATGAATGAGGTTGATGCTCTCGAGAGGGAGATGGTAAATTGTCAGGAACAACTGAATGTCAAGAACGATCAGTGTAGAGAGTTTGAGTCTCGGGCTAATGATGCCGAATCCCAGCTGGAAAAAGTCAAAGCGACCAATGAATCTGCCTCGGTAGAAAGGGAACTATTGGAGAATCAGGTCTCAAAGCTACAAGCTAGTGTTAGCGAGTATTCACAGAATATGACGAAGTTGACCAAGACCTCTGAAGAGAAGAATAAAGACCTTCTTGAAATGGAGTCACTGGTGATAGAGAAAGAGAAAGAGCTGCAGTATGTCATTGATGAATTAAGAAAGGAACTGAAGGAGACTAATAGCACCCTTTCTGAGAAAGATGGTACTATTAGAGATCTTGAGAAACGTTTGTGCAGTGCATCGGAAGAGAATCAAAACCTTAGTGCTCAGATAAAGGAAGCGATATCTGAAGTCAATCGCCAAAAGATTCAGATTGTGGCTATGGAAGAAAAGATCAAGGTGCTGGCAGACGAAAAGGATAGTACTGTTCAATCTATTGAGAAAGAGAACAGCCTTAATATTGCAGAGTTCACGAAGAAGATCGAATCTCTAGAGGAAAAGGTTGTAGAATTGTCTAGTGAGAAGGATGGTTTAGAATCAAAACTTTCACACATGAAGCAGCACGTTGAATTGTCGTCTGGAAATCTCGTGGAAAATCGGGCCGATATTGAAAGTCTAGAATCCCAACTGTCTGAAATGTCCGAAGTTCACGCAGCTGCAGAAAAATCAATGGAGGCCCAATCAAGTGAGCTAAATGGGAAATTTTGCTCAGCGACAGAACGAGTTGAAGTACTATCGGCAAAGATTGCTGTGGTAGAAGCAGAAAGACACACAGCCGTCAGAAATATTGAAGAAGAAAGGGATCTAATGGCAAGCAATTTAGGACATGAAATTGATGGGTTGCAGAGGAACTTGGCTCATTCCGTCGAGGAGAAGGAAGTTCTACGAGGCAAGTTGAGCATTATTGATACCAAAGAAGTAGAGCTCAAATCAACCATCGAGTGCTTGATGGATGCTGTGCAGAACGCAGATGCAAGCCTTCAAGCTGTAGAGGAAGAGAGTAAAGCTACAATGGACACTGCCGTCTTGGAGACGGAAGAACGAGAAAGACGCCTCACGGAGCATGCCAGTGAGCTAGAGATAGAAAGGGATGAATTATTAGAGGAGATATATGAAATGAACGAAGAGCTGAGAACTATTGTGGAGGAAAACATGGATCTTCACGGACAAATCCAATTTAGCGACTCACAGATCGAATCCTTGAAAAGTGACATTGTCAGGGCCGAGGAAGCTCAGCTCGAGTCAACACATGTGTTCGAAGACAAACTCAATAGGATTGTGGACGAGTGCAACCATATGACGAAGCTGAAAAATCAATTTGAGCTCGAGCTTAAGGAAAAACAGAATGAGATCGCTAGAATGTTGAATGAATCTGCGACCCAAAGAAGAGCACTCGACGATGCTTACAGCAAGGTACAGGAGTCACTGAATGCCCAAGAAAAGTTAAGAATGTCTCAACATGATGCTTCACTTGCAGATACAGGAACGATACAAACTTTGACCCTCGCGAAAGAAGATCTTGAGGCAGAGATTCTTCATTGTAGAAAAGAGATCGAGGAACTAAAAAGCATTGAATACAGCAGAAAACAAGAGATTCTGGGCTTACAAGAAACTGCGAACAAGTTTGAAGGCGATGCAAAAGATGCTCTTTCCAAACTTGCTCGAACCGAGGAAGGACACGAAAGTATTGAGAATGTGCACAAATCTCTTCTTCGTAAGAAAGATGTTAAGATCGGAGAGATTAAATCCAAATTCTCATCTTTAGAAAATGATTGCTCGACATTGCGAAAGCAAATTGAGTTGATGACCACATCTGCTAACGAGTTCGAAGGCAAGCACAACAGGCTTCAAGACCGCTTTACACTTTTGCAGAGGGAAAAGGGCAATCTTGAGTTTGAATTAGATACTATGCAAGAGGACCAAAACGCTCTTAGCGACCAGGTTCGTGTTTTGGGCGACCAGAACCATGAGCTGCAATCTGAAAATGAAAGGCTTCAGAGCGTTATCAACGATATGAAGAATGGAGATAATCAAAGTTTGAAATCTGACGCTATTAGCTCTAGCGGAAGCACATGGAATAGCGATTCAAGATTATCATACGAAACGCTAACAACCAATATGGACAATATGCTTGAGGATATGCTTGAGAATATTTCGAAGAAAAAGGAAGATACTAACATTACGTCTCCGGAGGAACACATGTCTGCCAAAAATGATTTGGAAGGCGGCGATCTCGATGATTCTTTCGACGAAAGTATGTTTTTGCCTAATGTTGAAGATCAAGTGGCTCCCCAAGATGCCCCTGCAGACCCTCCTGTAAATAAACGTGTGGATAAGGAATCAGAGAAGGAGAATAAAAGCATTGCTATCTTGGGCGATGAAAATATAGAAAGCAACAAAACCAAGTCAAGCTTATCTTTCTGCGCTACACCGTCGAAAGTTAATGACTATGGCAAGAGACGCGTTCCTCTGTCAGACAGAAAGAATAGAACACCTCTATCGACGCAGTCAAAGCGTCTTCGTTTGTCGTCCAGGAAAGTTATCACTTCCTCGAAAAAATCACGCACGAACTACATGTTTATAGACAACACACAACTATTTGGTTAGATCAACGACAGGCGATGTCGGAACACAATCTATGAAATAAATATTCTCATTATATCAAGTTCAATTACGTTCCATACCAGATAGGTATTGTGTTATAACTGTCACCAATGAATTTGTGTGTCCACATAAAAAATGTGGCTTTCCTCGCGCACCACCATAACACCATAAATTCAAAGTATTGATGTCGAAGAAGGGAATTAGACAGGTGGTACAGACTCTGAAACATCTTTTTGTGGAAACAATGGCAATAATGAATGAGGCTTCGTGATGCGATGGAATCAGTCTGGGATTGAAAGTTGAACTATGACTAGTGCAAAAGAGCATTTCAATCTGCGTCGTTGTTTTCATTTGCCAGTTGATAAATCTCTCATCGGACCATTTCAAGAAATCAAAGATTGCCGCTAAATAGCTATCATACAAGGTGCAGTCGCTATGGTGGTGATAGATGCAACTGAAAATGGAACGTTCAATTTCAGAAATTATGTACATGATTTCAATAGGTACACGTAACAAGTTTTGGTACACCTCCTTGTAGGTGGGGCTGTAATTTAGAAAACCCCTTCACTTAATTAATAAAAGGGAAATCTTTAAAAAAAATACTTTTTACATTTGTATTTGTTTTTGTTTTAATGAGAGTGAGCGAGGCTGAAGTTAGGACTTGGATCTAGACTTTGCACCAACGCCAAACCTATTTTTCAATGAAGAAAACCTATTTTTCAATGAAGATGGGCGAAAAGGCTTCTTTTTTATATAGCCAACATAGAGTTTCGCAATGGTTTCATCAACCTTTAATCCCGGGGCTGTCATTCGATCTTGAAGTTTTGGAAATGTGTCTTCAGGGTTAGGATACATGGAAGTGAGAGGCTCCTTTAAAGATTCTATCAACTTTTTAACTATCTTTTCTCGCTTGGGCTGGATGAGACTCCAAAGATCTCTAACCACTAGTTTTGTAGTTTTATAGACCTTGATTCGTTTGTGTATAATAACAATGAAGCCAGTACATGGCGAGGCGTCATTATTGGCAAGACCGAAGGCCGCAATTTCAAGGAGTAATTCCATAATCGTCGCAAGAACACAAAAGTCATTGTCAATCACTCTGTTCAGAGCAGGATTGCCTCTTGCAAGACCATCAAAATAATTCCGCATCACTTGAATATCTCTGGCCATACGTGCCAAGGCGACCCCGTTATCTTTGAAGTAGGGCTTCTTATTTTTCGAGTGCCTATGCTTTTGGGCCTTGAGTAAAAGGCATCGAATGTAAAACGCAACCGTTAATGTAACGAGTTCATCCATGCACTTCTTCACCATGAATTCATCCACAAAAGTGTTTAGGTCACACATGAAGTCATCCTTGACCACAGCAACAAAGATTGTGAGAAAATATTATGATTACAATAATTCGTTTGTGCTCGATATATATACTCACCAGTGTACGGGTAAGGATCATTGCCAATTCATTGTGGGTGAGATCTAACTCCCACTTGTATCCAAAAAGCTCACCCTCTATTGCCCCCGCGATTGGTTGAAAAATGAAAACGCAAGCCTTCTTTGCTGCAAACACAGCATCCCTGCTGTACATCGAAACCAAAGCCCCGCAGCTGACTTCTAACATAGCTGCAGATTCCTGGGGTAACCGATTATCACCATCACCATCATCGCTATCATTATCAATCAATTCTTTCACGAGATCTTCCAACTTTTCGCCCATCCTTTGAAAATCATTGGCGGCCGCACAGCACGAATCGAAATCGCTC
>Ga0115005_10000812_pt1 | contig 24425 bp, 19 predicted proteins | sample ArcOceMetagenome_FD_87163 | JGI IMG/M metagenome (GOLD analysis project Ga0115005, IMG submission 87163) | Marine eukaryotic phytoplankton communities from Arctic Ocean - Arctic Ocean - Greenland ARC118M Metagenome | ecosystem: Environmental > Aquatic > Marine > Oceanic | place: Arctic Ocean...
AAAGTGGGTGAACACACCAATCACTGCAAACGTTGCTAGCATGCCGATGCTCACAAGGTTACGCACCATGGCGCCATGACCTCGGATCTCTTTAAAGTCTAATGTCAGGCTGCCCTCAAACAGAATAATGGCCACCGCCAGTGACACCATGGGGAAGAGTAAGTCACCAAATAATGCATCGGGGTCAAGCAGATGAAAAACAGGCCCGACCAATAAGCCACAAACTAATAAGGGTAAGATGGATGGCACACGAATACGCCAAGCGAACCATTGGCACAACAGCGATAGCACGCCAATGCTCGCCAGTAATGAAAGCGCACTGATGCTTTCCATTGAGAGTCCTTAATATTGAGAGTGGAGGTACTTTAGCACTAGGGCGGGATTTTGCTAGTGGGACACTGTATTACTTGCGAGGCTAAACATTGGTTGGTGGGCAGTGCCCACCCTACGGGAAAATCTAAATGATATTGAGTAGGTCGGGCATCGCCCGACGCACACATGTATTTAGATGATTAAAGCACTTCCGCTTTTAACTCAGGATACTGGGCAGCATCCAAACGCGGGCCAAACTGGCTCACCACTTGTGCACTGATTTTACTGGCAAGGTTGCCCGCTTGCTCCCAAGAGTGTCCCGCCGTAATAGCGAATAAAAACGCTCCGGCAAAGTTATCTCCAGCGCCGTTGCTGTCCACTGCGGTAACCGCATTAGGGGCAATGTTGATGATGTTGTTGCCATCAAACAATACTGCGCCTTTGGCTCCACAGGTAATGGCGAAGGTTTTGGCGATGTTTTTAAGTGCGTTTACCGCATCATCAAGGTTAGCTGTGCCGGTATAACCCAGAGCTTCTTCTTCGTTGCAGAATAATAAGTCCACACCTGTGCCGAGCATTTCCGTTAGGCCGTCTTTGAAAAATTGCACCATGGCAGGGTCAGAGAAGGTCATGGCGGTTTTTACATTATTTGCTTCAGCCAATTTTTTACATTCGATGGCCGCATGACGCGCGCTGTCGCTGCTCACAAGGTAACCTTCGATATATAAGTACTCACTCTCTTTTAACGCCGCTTCATCAATGTGGTTGTGGTTTAAGTCCGCGGTGATACCTAGGTAGGTGTTCATGGTGCGCTCGGCATCTGGGGTGATCATCACCATACATTTACCGGTTACGCCGTCTTCACGGTCTGGGCCAAGGTTGGTATCGATGCCGGCACTGGTTAAGTCTTTTACATAAAAATCGCCGGTTTCATCATTGGCCACATTGCAGCTGTAAAAGGTTTTGGCGCCTAAATATTGCGCGGCAAAAATGGTGTTGGCCGCACTGCCACCACCTGCGCGGGTTTTTAAACCAAACTCTTCGGTTAGCTTGGTTAATAGCGCTTCTTGTTGGTCTTGGTCGATCAAGGTCATTTGACCTTTCTCAATGCCTGCTTGAGCAAAGAAGGCATCAGTTACTTCAAACTCTTTATCCACAAGGGCGTTACCGATGCCGTAAACCTGATACTTGGCCATGTTGTTATCTCTTTAATTAAGGCTGGGAAAGTTTGGCGAGTTTATCAGGGTGTGAATCCGGTGGGAAATTGCGCCATGAGTTCTTACAAAAGCTTGGTATACTGCGGCCATGAAAAATACTCATACATCCCGTTTTAAGACGTTTTTATCATGGTCCATCAAGCTGTCCCTGGTGGGAATCGTGGTGCTGGCCATTTTAATGGCCTACCTAGATGCACAGGTGCGCGAAAAATTTGAAGGCAAACGCTGGGCGTTACCGGCAAAAGTATTTGCGCGCCCATTAGAGCTGTACCCAGGGCTTGAGTTAAAACCCAAATATCTGGTGCAAGAGCTGGATCAAATTGGCTATCAGCGGGTACCCAATGTGGTCACACCTGGGCAATACAGCTTAGATGGCAACGAGATGGATGTATACCGCCGCTACGTCAAACTTTATGACGGCGAAGAGCAGTCAGCCCGTGTGCACCTGCGCTTTAGTGGCAACACCATTGACGGCGTATGGTTAGATGGCCAACCCGTGGCCCTTGCCCGATTAGAGCCTTTATTAATTGGTGGCATCTATCCCAAACACAACGAAGACCGTCAGCTGATTCAATTACAAGACGCGCCTAGTTTGTTACTCAAAACCCTAGTGGCGGTGGAAGACCGTGATTATTACGACCACTTTGGTATTAGCTTAAAAGGCATTGCCCGGGCCATGGTAGTGAACGTACAGCGCGGCGGTTTAGTACAAGGTGGTTCCACCTTAACCCAGCAGTTGGTGAAAAACTTTTTCTTAACCCGCGAGCGCACCTTGGTGCGTAAAGCCACCGAAGCATTAATGGCCATACTGGTTGAGCTGCATTATTCCAAAGACGATATTTTAGAAACCTACCTGAACGAAGTATACCTTGGCCAAAGTGGTCGCCGAGCGGTTCATGGTTTTGGTTTGGCCAGTCAGTTTTATTTTGGCAAACACATTAGCCGTTTAAGCGCCCCAGAAATTGCCACCCTAGTGGGCATGGTCAAAGGGCCGAGTGTGTATAACCCAAAACGCAAACCAGAAAACGCATTGGCCCGTCGTAATGTGGTGTTAGGGGTCATGCATGACCAAGGTTTAATCAGTGATTATGAATTTGCCGTTTGGCAAAAACGCGAATTAGACGTGGTGCAGTATTCACAATATCAACGTATCGAATATCCAGCGTTTTTAGACCTAGTGCGCAGACAATTACGCAGTGACTACGCCGATAGCGACTTAACCAGCGAAGGTTTGCGCATTTACACCAGCCTCGACCCAATCATTCAGCGCAGTGCCGAACAAGCCATGAGTAACCGTCTCGCCAGTTTAGAGCGTGGTTACCGTATGCCAGAAGATTCTTTACAAGGTGCCATGGTCATCGCCGGCACCGAAAGCGGCGAAGTAGAAGCGGTGGTGGGTGATCGCAACCCGCGTTATTTTGGTTTTAACCGCGCGTTAGATGCTAATCGCTCCATTGGCTCGTTAGCCAAACCTGCGGTGTATTTAACCGCGCTGCGTTCACCTGAATATAATTTAATTACGCCACTGGATGACAGCCAAATTAAAATCGCCGGGGCCAATGGCAGTATTTGGCAGCCGCAAAATTACGATAAAGAAAGTCACGGCACCGTACCCTTGTATCAATCCATGGCCCAGTCTTTAAACCAAGCCACTGCGCGCTTAGGGTTACAAATTGGCTTAACCAACGTGGTGCAAACCTTTAATGACCTAGGGGTTGAACGAGATATTCCGGCCTACCCATCCATTGTATTAGGCGCGTTTGAAATGAACCCGTTTGATGTTGCACAGATGTATCAAACCATTGCCGCGTCCGGTTTTAAAACACCGCTTAAAGCCATTCGTGGTGTCACCACCCAAGACGGCCAATTGCTAAGCCGTTATGGTTATGATGTGAAACAGGCCATTAAAACCGAGCCCATTTATTTATTACAAAAAATCATGCAGCGCGTAGTCAAAGAAGGCACCGCCCGTTATTTGAATTCACAGTTTGATGCCTCACTCAATCTTGCCGGTAAAACCGGCACCAGTGACAGCCAGCGCGACTCTTGGTTTGCAGGCTTTAGTGGTGACAAGCTGGCGGTTGTGTGGGTAGGGCGTGACGATAACGAATCCATGCCGTTAACCGGCTCCAGCGGTGCGCTGCGTGTGTGGGCACAAACCTTTAAAGACTTACCGTTAAAACCTCTGTACCCACTGCCTACTGAAAACATTGTGGAGCAATGGGTCGATGTAGAGCAGAACGCCATCAGCAGTGAAGATTGTGATGGCGCTGTACAGTTGCCATTTATTCAAGGTCGGTTACCATTGCAAACCTTAAGTTGCGCCCAAGAGCCAGCTCCTAGCACAGGTAAGTCTTGGTGGTCGCGGATGTTTGATTAAGTGTTCGATAAAAGGAACAAGTGGCATTAATGAAATCAGTATTATTGGTTGTATTCATTGCGTTATTAACCGCGTGTTCCACCGCGCCTTATCAATCCATTGACCAGATTGAAGTCAGCAGCAGTGATGTACTGGCACAGCTACCTAACTGGTATCACCAAAATTTAGGCCTGCAGTTAAATGGCGGCAATGCTTACCCAGATCAAACTGCGTTAGCGTCACTGCTCAAACAAGCAGACTTAGAATTCATACGTGGTAATTTTCAAGCGTGCCAAATATTACTTGAGCGCGCACAACGGATTTCAACCCGCGAGCCAAGTGTGTATGTGCGTTTAAGTTATTTATTCTGGTTAGAAGGCAATACCCAAAGCGCTGAACAAATGGCCCGACGTGCACTGGCGTTAGTGGTGCGTGACCCAGTGGCATCGGAAGAAGTAAAACGCTTATTAGTGGCGATTCAAGCGAATCAATATTGAGATCCCTTTATTGCTACTCTAGATTAATTAGGGTGTGATAGACGCGGTTAACTGCACTATTTAGTTAGATATTTACTGCTGAGACTAAGTAAAAAAGTTTCCTTGACTGTACTGTACTGTAGTCATGCTTGGCTCATTCGTTAGTAGCTTTGTCTAACCCACGGTGTTTTCTTCTTTAAACTATTCCAGTTCTTTAAGTCAAAGTACTATGGTATCCATACAGAGTTGACCACAGAAATAACTTTTCAAATTTCGAGCGAGTTCGTTATGCGCCACTTTAATATAGATTGTAAGGATAGGTGCAAAAACATATCTCAAGTCTTTTACTATGACGAGACTACGAAATATAGTGAGCATCATTATGTCTAGTATTTTTAACCCAAATCATGGATGGTGATTTGTAAGAGGGAAGGTATGAAATTATTAAACTTGCAAAGAATATTTGCTTTAATTGCTCTTATATTGTCATTTTTATATATGTTTTATGAGTCATATTACATGTATATATATTCTGAAGAAACATTGCTTTTTTTAGGATACGGCCCTGGTGGGTTGTTAATGCAATTACCTGGCTGGGTCTCATGGCTTATATACATATCGTTTACATTTATTTATATATCAATAATTCTTGGGTTTAAAGAAATAAAATTTATTTATCTTTTAATGGTATTGCTAAATTTATCATTAGTATTTATACCGACTTCAGCTGCATATACGAATTTAGATATTTTTATGGGGAATGTTATTTATTTATGTGATGGAATATTACTTTTCTCTTTGTTTTATTCTGATAATAAGTCACAGAAATTAGCGGAATAGTTTGTTTTGGTTAGCTAAATAAGCAAGACATTTATGATAGGAACAAGTTCACCCGCAGGTGCGGGTTCGTAGAATTCAAACCAGTGCGGTATAAGCTATAAATCACTCTTACCATCCTAATTGAATTTACTTTGATTCTCGTGCGTGACTAACGGCTTAGGGGGTGCGATAGAGATATTGGCACCCTTCCAAAAGGTCAGGTGCCGCCATCCATTATTTATTAAGCGAGGGAATTTAAGCTTTCGAATCTAAATAGGCCTTCCAGCCGCCAAACTCAGTAATATTTTTTGCATCACTCACCACATTGCCTTCACTCATAAAGCCGCAGTGCCACGTGCCATCAGCCAGTTCCACTTTACCAATGCCAAGGGGGCCAGGAATGCCTGCCACAAATGAGCCAAAGTATTCCATGGGCATGGACCAAACCTCGACCTCAATTTTGCTGCCGTTTTCATCATCACGAATCATGGCGGGGCGTTTGCCATCGGGCAGGGCGTATAACTGATACTTTGGCGCGCTTTGGGTTTTGCTCACTAATGTGGCGCCGCGTTCGGTGAGTTGCCAATTTAGCGGGAAGCCCTCCAAGTGCGCGCCGCATACCACCACATTAATGCGATCACTTGGGCGCGGTACGGCGTTGCCCTCAAAAGGTTGCAGTGCAAACTCACTGGTGCCTTGCGGTAAATTTAAGGCTTGATGCAGCGCGCCAGAGTAGCTTAATAATTTCATGTCGGTGAAGGCTTGGCTAAATAAAGTCATACCCCAGCTGACGCCGTTTTGGGTGCAACCCACGGGCACATTTGTGGCGGTGTAATCCAGTAGGTTCATGAAGTTGGTGTAGGTGCCTAAAATGGAATTATATTTGATGGGCTCTGCGCGTAACTCTTCACGGGTGAATTGGGTAGGGCAGGTGGGGGTTAATAAAAAGTCGACGGCATTCACTTGTGCATCACAAATCTTTTTAAACGCTTGTAATTGATATTGGGCACTAAAGGCATCGGCAGCGGTCTTGCCTTCGGCGCTACCAATGATGGTTTGAATCACTGGCAACATGGATTCACGTTTTACGTCTTTTACCGCTAACCAACGCTCGGCCACCCAAGGGCCTTCGTATAATAGTTTTGCTGCTTCAATAAACGGTGCAAAATCCACATTGACTTTTGTGCCCCCAAGGTTTTCAAGTTGTGCCACAGTTTTTTCAAATAAGGTCTGTGTTTCTGGGTTGTTATAAAAATCTAAGGTTGAAGGTACCCCAAAAGTAAATTGCTCGGGCAATTTAGGTTCAAAATATCGTAATAAGTTATCCGGTTTATTTTCACGGGCGTAATTGTCTTGTTTGTCGTATTGCCCTGCCACGCTGGTGACTAAGGCCGCATCTTGCGTGTTTAATGCAAACACCGTGATGCAATCCAAACTTAAACAAGCTGGCACAAGCCCCGTATTGCTGAACAATCCTTTTGTGGGTTTGTGGCCAATTAAATTATTAAGGGCAGCCGGTACACGGCCACTGCCTGCGGTATCCGTGCCCAGTGCAAAGCTCACTTGCCCAAGGGCGGTGCTCACCGCTGAACCAGCACTGGAACCACCAGAGATATAGTCTGTGTTAAAGGCATTTTTACCTTCACCGTATGGGCTGCGCATGCCCACTAAACCGGTGGCGAATTGGTCTAGGTTGGTTTTGCCTAAAGGTATGGCACCGGCTTTTAGCAACTGCTCAACGACGAAGGCATTTTCAGTAGGTGTATAAGCAAAGTCAGGACAGGCCGCGGTGGTGGGCACACCAGCTAAGTCGATATTATCTTTTATGGCAAACGGCACACCATACAGCGGCAGGTCGTCTGTGGTTTTACCGTCTAAATAAGCTAGATACTCATTGAGCTTGGCTTCATCTAATAGCGTAATCCAAACATTATGATCTTGTTGCGTGAGGGCTTGCTCGCGCAGTGCCAAGATTAATTCGTTAGGGGTAATGTCGTTTTTTGTGTAGGCCTGTTTAAGGGCGGTAATATTTAAGTTAAACATGTGGGTTACCTAATTCTGTTTTAATAAAAATGCTGATGTCTATGCTTGTGCTAATTCGGCGCTGGCGTGTTCTTCAATAATCACTAAGGGTTGGCCGGCTGAAACCGATTGCCCTTGTTGTTTTAACAAGCTGTGTACAGTACCGCCTTGGGTGGTGTGAATTTCAATCTCCATTTTCATGGATTCTAAAACCATTAATACATCGCCCGTTTTAACGGTATCGCCAGCGGCTACCTTGCATTGCCAAACACTGCCTGAAACTGGGCTGTCCATGGCTTGGCAGTTTTCGGGTATTTGGAATTCATCTGTTTTTGGATTTTCGGCCTCTACTTGTTCATAAGTGAGTTGGCCGTTTTCTTTCCAGCGGGTGAGTTCTTCTTCAAAGGCTTGCTCTCTTGATTGCACAAAGCTAGAGATTTCCGTTTCGTTTTTATCTAAAAAGGCTTGATACTCATTTAAACTGAATTGGGTATCTTCAATTCTTAAAGAGACTTGGCCTTTAGGGAGCGCCTCGCGAATATGAGCCAGCTCTTCTGGGCTCACTTCATAAAATTTAATTTGATCAAAAAAACTGAGCAGCCAAGGCTGTTTAAAGTCGTGTGTTTGATGATAGCGGTTCCACATTTGTGAGGTGCGCCCAACAAATTGATAACCGCCTGGGCCTTCCATACCATAAACACACATGTAAGCACCGCCGATGCCCACGGAGTTTTCTGCGGTCCAGGTTCTTGCTGGGTTGTATTTGGTGGTGACCAACCTGTGTCTTGGGTCCAGTGGGGTGGCAACCGGTGCACCTAGGTACACATCCCCCAAGCCCATGACCAAATACTCGGCATTAAAGACGGTGTCTTTCACCGCTTGAATATCTGCAAGACCATTAATGCGACGAATAAATTCTAAGTTGCTAGGGCACCATGGGGCGTCTTTACGTACGGACTGCATGTATTTTTCAATGGCCAACTGACACGCGGCGTCGTCCCAGCTAAGGGGTAAATACACGGTGCGTGATGGCACGGTAAGGTTTTCAGTGGTGGCCACGTATTCACAGGCTTGATCAATCAGCTGAGTTAATTGCAGCAGGGTGATTTTTTGTGAATCATAATGGATTTGCAGTGAACGTATGCCTGGGGTGAGTTCTTTCATGCCGGCCAGTTTATGCTCCTCTAACCACAGCATGAGGGCATGCACTTTAAAACGACGGGCAATATCTAATTCAAGTGGGCCAAGCTCCACTAATAAAAAGTGATCTCCGGCTAGGCGACAAACAATGTTGTCATCACCAATGTTTGTTTGATGAATAATTGGGCTTGGCAAGTTTGCAAAATCAAACCCGCTGGCGTCAATGTGGGCGGGTTTCAGTTGTGCAATGTTTTGAGTTTGCGCTTGTTCAAGTTTGACCGCTTGTTCGTGACTGACCGGCACAAACTGAATTTTACTGCCTGCCTTTAATTGACCTAGTTTCCAAAGGTCGGCGCTGATGACGGTTGCGGGGCAAACAAAGCCACCCAAAGATGGGCCGTCTGGCCCAAGAATCACAGGCATGTCGCCGGTGAAATCAACGGTGCCAAATGCGTAGGCATTATCGTGAATGTTTGACGGATGCATGCCCGCTTCGCCGCCACTTTTGCGTGCCCATTTTGGTTTAGGGCCAATTAAACGCACACCGGTGCGCGACGAGTTGTAGTGGACTTCCCATGTGTGATTTAAAAATTCTTGGATGTCGGTATCGGTAAAAAAGTCTGGCGCGCCGTGGGGGCCATAAATAACGCGCAGTTTTACCACATCCGGTGTGACCAGTTGCGAAAAGTGATTAAAGTGAGCAATATCTTTTTCAGTTAAACGCGCATCGGAGCATTGTTTGGCAAGTTCAATTACATCCCCTGTTCTTAACGCACGGCCCACGTGTCCACCAAATTGCCCAAGAGTAAAGGTGGACTTTGAGCCTAAATAATCAGGGCAATGCACGCCGCCTTTTACGGCTAAATAACAGCGTGCACCCTTATCTTTAATTTTGCCTATCGTGAGCGTTTGCCCAGCGCCCACATGAATCACTTGATTCATAGGAACCGCTCCATTGTCGAGTGTCAGTGTAAATTCAGCCCCCACAATGGCCACATCACAGTCCACATTAAATTTTAAACTTGGGCCATTCAGCGTGATTTCTAGTGCTGCGGCATAGATATTGTTTTCAAGTAACTCATTGGCTAAACGAAAACTCATGGCATCCATTGGGCCAGATGGCGGCACACCCACATGCCAATGGTTTTGACGCCCTGGGTAATCCTGAATGGTGGTTTGTGTACCACCATTTAATACCGTAAAGGTAGAGGGCTGCACCGAAAATGCCGCCAAGCTATTGGTGAAAATTTTACCATCAGTGGTCATGGGGGCGCGCAAAATATTTTGCACATAGGGCTTGTTGGTTTGAATACCATAGATCGTGCTTTGTTCTAATACGTCATCCAGTTTGGCAATGGCTTGTTCGCGACTGGCTTGTGTGACGATGACTTTGGCTAACATGGGGTCAAATAGCGCAGGTACCTCAATACCAGATTCGATCCAGGTATCAATACGACAATTACCCGCTTTGTAGGTCGCATTTTCATGTTGCGGCCAAGTCACATGTGATAACAAACCACTGCTGGGCATAAAGTCTTGTGCTGGGTTTTCTGCATATATGCGCGCTTGAATACTATGACCAGTGGGAGTGAGCGCGGCTTTCAATTGTGTTAGATCCCCTAACTCGCCTGCCGCTTGCTTGACCATGCATTCAACCAGATCAATGCCCCAAACCTGTTCGGTGACACCGTGCTCTACCTGTAAGCGGGTGTTTACTTCTAAAAAGTAAAACGCTTGTGCATCATCATCAAAAATAAACTCAACGGTCCCCGCATTTCGATAATTAACCGATGCCATTAAATGCTCGGCGGTTGTGTGCAATTGTTCACGTAACGTTTGCGATAAATTGGGCGCTGGGGTTTCTTCAATGACTTTTTGGTTACGACGTTGCGCCGAGCAGTCCCGTTCACCCAAGCTTATTGCGTTCCCGTGACCATCGGCAAAAATTTGTACTTCAATGTGACGGGCACGTTGAATGAGTTTTTCTAAAAATACACCATCGTTAGAAAAATAATTGGCTCCCAAGCGTTTAACGCTATCCCATGCTTTTATCAGTTCATCTTGATTATGGCACGCTTGCATGCCGATGCCGCCACCACCTGCGGTGCTTTTTAACATGATGGGGTAGCCAACATCGTCGGCCCAGTTAATGGCATCTTCTAGTTTGTTTAGTAAAGGTGAACCGGGTACTAACGGCACACCAGCCGCAAGGGCCGCATCACGGGCTTGGTGTTTTAAACCAAATAGATTCATTTGTTTAACGGTGGGGCCAATGAACACAATGTCATTGTCTTCGCAGGCTGTTACAAATTCGGTGTTCTCACTTAAGAAACCGTAACCTGGGTGTATGGCTTGCACATTATGTTGCTTGGCAATGGTGATAATTTCTTCAATGTTTAGATAGGTATCGCTCACCGAACCTTCGCCTAAACAGACGGCGATGTCAGCCTGTTGTACATGCAGCGAGTCTTTGTCGGCTGAGTGATACACCACAACAGACTGAATATTTAATGTTTTAAGGGTGCGAATGATGCGCGTAGCAATGGCACCGCGATTTGCAATTAAGACCGTATCAAACATAACGGCTCCAAACTGACGGGTCGTCCCGATGATGAATAGCGAATTCAGGCCGTCCTGATTTCGAAGTGCGAGCACTTAATTTTTTAGGTAACGCTTAAGACCAAATTAATACTTCAACTGGGGTTGGGTCATAACCATTACATGGGTTGTTCAGTTGTGGGCAATTGGAGATTAACACTAAGGTGTCCATTTTTGCTTGCAGCTCTACGTACTTGCCCGGTGCGGATATGCCATCTTCGAAGGTGAGTTTTCCATCGCTTGTGACCGGCACATTCATAAAAAAATTAATATTATGGGTGATGTCTTCTTTATTTAATTTGTATTCAGGATGCTCTTGAATGGCGAGCATCCAACTATCACGGCACGCATGCATGCAGCGTTTTTCTAAGTCATAACGTACTGTATTGGATTCAGTGGCACAGGCACCGCCTACGGTATCGTGACGGCCACAGGTGTCGGCGACAATTTCTAGTAAGTCGTTATTTAAATTGGTTTTTAACATGGTGCCTGCGGTTAGGTATAACGCACCTTGTTCACGAATAGTGTCCATGGCGCTGTAACGTTCGCTGACATCATTGGCGTTATAAAATAAGGTATCCGCGGCTTGGTTGCCTTTAAGGTCAACAATGCGAATGGTTTCACCGGCTTTTACAATGCCAAAGTAATAATCACCAGCACTCACTGTTTCTGCTGTGTGAGCGAGTTCTGTTTTTAATACACTTTCTTTAATCATGGTACTTCTCACAAACCAAAATGGTAGAGCGCGTTATTTTCAAAGCCCCTTTGATTTTCAGGGCAATGATTCATGCATGGATCATTTAGAGGAATCGCATCCGCTTGGCTAAAGGTAATTTCAATGGGTGTTTTTGGGTATTCATTTACTTGTGTTAATGGGTGTGGACAAGTATGCATGACCACCAAGGTGTCCATTTCAAAACGTAAGGTGACTTGATCACCGGCTTCGCTTTGACGGCTCAGAGATAATTTACCTTCTTCATTACTGCTCACTTGGCTAAACCAATTAACGTTTGCGGCCATGTCCTGTGCTTTTAAACTGTACTTGGCCAGTTCCACTAAAAAACTATCATAGCCATTTTGTAACCATTGATTCTGCTGGGTTTGGTAATCGCGCTTGCCAAATTGTTTTTCAATATGGCTTGCGTGACTATTGCCACACACACTTTCGTGCCAGCCGAAGCTATCATCTATGATGGAACAAAAAATACGTCCCATATCACTGTATAGGCAGTGGCCTTTGGTTAATTTGAACGTGTGCTGGCACTTAAGTGTATCGGGGGCATTATATTTTTCATCTAATTGATAAGGGTTGAAAAACAGCATGCCTAAATTAGCACCGCCATTCATGTCTTTGATTTGTAATTGCGTGCCTTTTCGGACCATGGTGGACCAATGGCTGGCACCGGGAATCGTGGTTTGGTAGACCTTGTCATTAACCAGTGTGTGGTAGGTTTTAGTAGGTTGTGTCATAGGCTCCTCACTACGCAGACAATGCGTGTAGCGATAATGATTCTTCGATAATTTCTAAGCTTTCTTCATCGGTTTTACCGACGGGTAAATCAAATGTGATGGTGCTGCCAAAGCGATTCGGGGCGTGTGGGTCATGACGGGTTTTGTCAAACACCCATAGACGGGTCCCTAAATAAAAGCCTTCTTCTAAATCGTGGGTCACCATAAAAATAGTGAGTTGATATTTCTGCCATAAATCCAATACCAACTTGTGCATGTCTTTACGTATGCCTGGGTCTAGTGCACCAAAGGGTTCGTCCAGTAATAATACTTTTGGGTGTTTAATCAGAGCTTGTGCAATGGCTAGTCGCTGCTGCATGCCACCGGATAACTCATGAGGGTATTTGTGTTTGGCATGTAACAAACCGACCGCATCGAGCCATTTGTCGGCTTCATCTAATGCTTGTTTACGTTTTTTGCCAAATAGACGGCCAATAACACTGGATTCAAATTCTTTTGAAATGGCCACATTGTCCCGCACGCTTAGGTGTGGAAAAACAGAATACTTTTGAAACACAATGCCACGTTCTGGGCTAGGTTCAGCCAAAATGGGCTCTCCATCTAATAGCACTTCGCCTTTTGTATGAAATTCAGTTCCCAGGAGCATTTTCAAAAAGGTACTTTTGCCACAGCCAGAGGTACCCACCATGGTGATGAATTCACCCTGTTTCACCTGGCAGTTGATATTTTCTAAAACAAGGTTGTCACCATAGGACTTTTCAACATGGCGAAACTCAATTTGATAATCAGACATAAAGACCTCTATTTCGCCGCGTGATACCAAGGGAAGGCTTTTTTACTGGTTTTCAACAGTAACCAATCTAATAGGAATGCCAATACGGTTATCCATAAAACATAAGGCAAAATCACATCCATGGATAAATAACGGCGAACTAAGAATATGCGATAACCTAAACCGTCTGTGGCTGCGATGGCTTCTGCTGCAATGAGAAATAACCAAGCGGTGCCTAAACTTAAACGCAGCGCATCGAGTAATCTTGGTAAAATTTGTGGTAGCAAAACACGAATAATAATTTGAAACGAATTACCGCCTAGGGTTTGTGCTTTTACGAGTTGCTCATTGGGAATATCTTTGGTGCGTTGATATAAATAACGAATTAAAAAAGGGGTAATACCAATGACAATTAACATCACCTTTGATAGCTCACCTAGCCCAAATACAATAAATAATAAGGGGAGTATGGCCATAGGGGGAATAAGCGATATGGCTGTAACAATGGGATTTAAATTGGCGCCAATTAATGGAATGGCTCCCGTAATCAGACCAAGCATTAAACCAATAAAGGCGGCACAAGCCACACCAATAAGTAAACGCTGTAAGCTGCTTTTGGTGTCTTGCCAAAATAAGTATTCGCCTGTTCTTTTGCTAGGAGTGAATGCAAGACGATCAATGGCGCTGTGAAACTCACTCACACTGGGCAACAACTTATCGTTTGGGTTTTCAGCTTTACGTGTGTCTGAACCCCATTGGTAAACTGCCATCAGCAGGAGAAAAGGCAGCACACCTAATGCAATAGCTAACGGGCGCGAAGGTTTTTTATTGATCCAACGATTCATAATACTCACTTGTCTTTAATACTTAGTAAAGTGAACAACGTCCTTGTTGTTCTTGCTCTGTAGTAGAGAGCTTCGTCATGAATCGTTTTTACAAACCGCCGTTGGCAACCATTTCCATGTAGCTTGGGTCAAAGCGCAATTTAATATTGTCTTTGTTACCAAATACACCGGATGGTGTTTCAATACCGATGAAGCCAGCATCCGCTGCGCCTTCACCCAGTAGGCCATGCTCAAAAGAGAACTCAGCGACGTATTGCATGGTGTTTTTAAGTGCAGGGCTGTTTACAAATTCAACCGCTTCTTTTGCGTCATAAAACATCTTGGTTGATGCCAGTTGCGACTCAAAACCCGCAAGGTCAGTACCGGACGCTTTACCCATGTGTTCGCGTACGGCTTTATCCGCTTTCATTTTCGCCATGATTTCATACCAAGCGCCCACTAAAGCTTTGCCCAGTTTTGGGTTTTCTTCTAGGGTTTTGGTGTTTACGATCAGGGTATCGATGATTTCACCTGGGATTTTAGAGCTGTCGAAAACGTTATTACTTTTCGGCATGTTGAGAATCTCACTGACGAGAGGGTTCCAAGTGGCAACCGCAGTCACATCAGTTGTTGTGTAGGCAGATACTAGGTCGGCATCGGATGTGTTAACCACTTTTACGTCTTTTTCAGAAAGACCAACACTTTCCAAGCCACGTGCTAGCAAGTAATGGGAAACACTCAATTCAACAAGGTTAATGTTTTGACCTTTTGCATCTTTAATGGATTTGCCTTCTTTTAAAATAACGGCATCGTTACCGTTCGAGAAGTCACCAACGATCAGTGCAGTTGAGTCAACGCCACCAGCGGCTGGAATAGTTAAGGCGTCTATGTTGGCCATGGTACAAGCGTCGAACTCACCTGCCGTGTATTGGTTCATGGATTCAACGTAATCGTTAAATTGCACCACATCGATGTTGATATCGTATTTATCAGCCCATTTTTTTACGATGCCTGATTCATGTCCGTATTCCCAAGGCATCCAGCCCACATAGATAGACCAACACACTTTAAAATCTTCTTTGGCTTGCACAAGATTCGAAGCGCTGAGAGTACTAAGAGCGATGGATGCGCTAAGTAGTAAGCGAGAAGTAAGAGTTTTCATTGGGTTCTCCCAAGTATTTAAAAGTTACACACGAGTAATCTTGGCTGGTGCCAATCGATTCTCCCGGGCTTTTATCCCGCCGTGTAACCTTAAAAAAACACTTAAGAGTTTTTAGAAAGGTCGATAGCTCTCGGACCAGTCGCTTTATTTAAAGCCGGAACCCTAGCTATTCTATTGCAAATTGTTTTCAGGCTGTGATGTCTCACCTAAATTTGGCCAGCAGCCAAGATTACCCTGTACTGGGATTTTGCAAGTAAGGTGCCAATATTTATTTAGTTATGAATAGGGCGGTGTAGAAATGAATAGGCACTTTTGTTGATAAGAATTGCGTATTTATGGTGCACCATTGCAGTGGGTGTATGACAACAGTGCACGCAAATGTTAAAAGAAACGAAGATCCCCTTCGACCCCTTCTACATACCAGTCCATTCTTAATAATTGAGTGTCGTTCAATGCTTCGCCTTCACGCACACGAAGGCGTGAACGGTGATTGCTGATTGGGCCGGAAAAGATATTAAATGAATCTTCCTTTATAGCGTTGGCGGCGTCTTCTACTTTAGCCAAAACCTGCTTAGGAACACTTGTGTTTATAGAGGCTAGGTGAGAGGTATTTTGTTTAAGTCCCGGCCATAAATCCTTTGGTGACCACGTATTGTCAATCACAGATTGAATTCGGCTTGCGTATATTTGGCCCCAGTCATGTACGACAGAGACAAGGTGGCTATTTGGCCCAAACTCGCTCATATCAGTGTGATAACCAATGGCGTAAACCCCGCGAGATTGTGCAACTTGAACAGGAGTCGGGGTGTCTACATGGTGTGCAATGACATCGGCGCCGCCGTCAATTAACGCATGAGTAAGGGCCTCGGATTTAGCCGGAGCGTACCATGCGTTGGTCCATTGCACTTCAACTTTTATTCGGGGGGTTACGCTCTGAGCCCCAAGTGTAAAGGCGTTTAAGCCACGAATGACCTCAGCAATGGGGTGCGCAGCAACGTACCCTAAGCGCTCCGTTTTACTCATGGCGGCAGCAATGATGCCTGATAGATAGCGGGCTTGATAAGCTCGAGTGGCGTATGTGGATAAGTTGTCACCACGACGCATGCCCGTTGCGTGTTCGAATTTTACATTAGGGTACTGCTGGGCGATGCGCGCGGTGGGGATCATGTAACCCCAAGAGGTGGTAAAGACGATGTCATTCTCCTTTGCCAGATCGGCGATGACGTCTCGCGCTTGTCGGCCTTCGGGCACGGATTCAACCATGTGTGTTTCGATGCTGTCGCCAAAGGTGTGTGCCACATATTGGCGAGCTAACTCATGGCTATAGCTCCAACCTGCATCCCCCGCTGGGCTGACATACACGAATGCCACTTTCACGGGGACGGCACAGACACTCATGCTCATTAAAGCTAACCATATAGTCAGGTATATTTTCATTGCTAAGGTTTCTCCTAATCTAATTAAGTTAAACCATTAGCAATTATCTGACCATTTAGTCAGAAAAATATAATAAGATGTGATAACTCGTGGCTTAATCCATTAAGGGGTACGTTATAAGGTAGGGTGTTGATCAAAGATGTGAGTAATGGAGAATGAAAAACGCCCCTAGAGAGGGGCGTTAATGGGGTTACTTTTTAGGCTCTTGAATGACTCGTGTTTCACTGTACTTGTCGTGCCAAGTCTGGCCATCTTTATCAATGTACATCCATAAATAACCTAAGCCGCATAATCCCAATGAGCCGATTGCCACCAAAAAGCGCAGCATGCACTGCGTCATGGTTAAAGGGCCTTTATTGGTATTAAGCAAACGCAAACGCCAAGCACGCATGCCCAGAGTTTGGCCGCCTCTGCGCCAAAAGTGCATGTTAAACCATAAGGTGGCGATGAACAGTGCACTAGGAAGAAAGGGGTTGTGTGTCTCAACGTGCTCACCACCGTTGATCACAACAAAGATCACACCAATGAGAAACCAAAGGCCAAGAACCAACAGGGCATCGTAAAGAAAAGCAGCTAGGCGAGGGAATAGCCCAGCATTGGTAACCGTAATCGTATTTTGTGTGTCAGACATAAGGATCTTAAAAGTTATAACCCAAATCCATGACCACTTCTGCGGATTGTGCATCGGAATTGGATTGGCTGTTGGTCAAATCACCGCTGAAACGCAGCATTGCCTGCAGATGATACCACGAATGGCCCAAACCAAAATCATAACGCAACCCATAATTTTCCGTATTGCCAGAATCTTTTAGGTAGGTGTCGAAAAACACACCGGTGCCCGCATAGAACTGCCAGCCTTTTTGCAGGTTAGTACTGGCAATAACCGAAGATTTAAGACCCAGGTAGCGAACCTGCTCTGGCAGGTTTAGGTTGTACACCATGTCATTGCTGTCTTTGTTTTCAACGGTCATGGTATCCAGCTTGGCGGTTTCGATGGCGTGTAGCGTGGCGATGTGGCGCGTATGCTCATGCTGAAAAGCCGCCCTTAGCCCGCGGAAGTTCTTATAAAGCGTGTAATCATCACTGGAATGGTGGCCTTCATAAGGCTCTGACGCCTCGTGGTAAACGCGACCAATATAAAACGTGTTGTTCGTTGCAGGGTGTGCCGGGGATAAACCATGGACTTTCCCCGTGCCTGAGATCTGTTTTTGTGCGGGGGCTTCTTGTTTTGCATTTAAGATATCATTTGAATCGCTTGAGCCTTGTGCCGCCATAACGGCAGGGGTAAGGCTGTATAGCACCCCAATGGCTAAGAATATACCGCGCATAAAAGACCTGCATTTATTGTTATTTGTAATAATACTTCGCGGATTGTACATGACATTCACCAACCTAATAAGTGAGTTGTGTCGTTAAAAATTAAACCCAAGCTGCAAGTGCCCTGTGGTGCTGCTGTCCACAGCGTCTGAGTAATCAGAGCTATTTAGGATATTGATTCTTAATAACAACTGTAAGGTTTGCCAGCTATAGCCTAGACCCAGTTGGAAATCGGTGCCAGTGGTATCAAACGATTCCGTATCGGTTTCATAGCTTTCACTATACACCCCAAGCCCAGTAAAAAATTGCCAACCTTCATACAAATTAGTACTTAAAATAGCCGCCATCTGTGCACTTGAGTAATCTTCGTCAGCAAGATCGCTGCCAGAATAGGTGGTGGTATTACCAAGGCTGTCGGTTTCTTTTTTCTCGCTAAATGAGCCCATATTCAGGTCAGCGTATAAAGCAAAATGCTGGTTTACATTAATTTGCCCCGCCAGGTTTAGCCCTGTGTAGGTAAATTCACTTTCATTAAAGAGCGTTTTTGTTTTTAGGGTATGGCTCATGGTGCCAACATAAAATGTGCCTCGAGTTTTGCTTGGGGCATACAGCGCCGTGTCTTGGTCTGTGCTTTGCTGAACTTGAGGGCTTTGATTGATACTGGGGTTATTGTTGATAGTAATATTCACCCCATTATTCGGGCTAGTAACAGCCAAAGGCGCTTCTTTTCCTATTTTTTGAATGTCATCTTTATCCACACTGAATACGCTGCCGCCATTAAGCTGAATTTTATACTTACCATTGGCAAGGTCTTGCTCAATCAGGGTGCCACGCAATATGGTGCCGTCTTTTTTATAGATAACATCCTCTAGATTATTGCTCATCACGGTTGAGCTGATGACGCTAAGAATCAAGAGTAAATATCTTGCACGCTGTGAAATGCCGTTCATGGGTTGTCCTTGAGGTATATAGCTCTTTATATCTTAGACGCTGTGAGTGATTACGCAGGTGAACACCAGAAACAAATCGCAATGTAAAAGCGCTTTTAACGTGATATTTGAGAGGCCTTAAGATCAAACCTGCTTAAACGGGAGACTGTACTATCCTTGATAGATTAGATTGATATTAGGAAATCAGTGAATTGATCGGTCGCTGGAATATTCGTCGAAAGCTCAATGTGGTGCTGACTTTGTGTGGGTTGGTTTTTATTGCCATCGCAGCGCCTATTATTAATCACCTCGGTGTTGAGCGTTATGAAGAAGAGGCGCAAGTTCAGCAACAACGTCTAGTGGGGGTGCTGAGTTCATCTGCGGCTATTGCCACGTTTGTCTCTAATGAAGAAATTGCGCAAGAAGTGCTTCAGGGGTTGCTCGAAGACGATGAGATTCTTGCCGCACAAATAGTGGGAAAAGGGGACTTCGTTAAACTGCTCAAACGCGATAATCAGTCTCAGATTACGCTGAACGATGATGAAAAACGACATTACTCACTTTATTCACCGGTTGATCAATATGAGGGGATTGGTGCCATTAATGTCTGGCCCAATCGCGAGCTTATTGCTCAAAGGGCGTCTCGCAACGCGTTTAACTACACCACTATGTTGGTCCTGCTGACCTTGATATTGGCGGTCGCCTCCATGATTGCCACTAACGTATTGGTGGCCTCGCCTCTGCGCCGTTTGGCCGATCAGGTTTCTGCCGCAAAGCCGGGTGAAAAAGGTTTTATCGATGTGGCTGAAATACATAAGCAAGATGAAATTGGCATGGTCACATACAGTGTGAATGGTTTCTTATCGGTTACCCGTGTCGCCATTCAAGCGGAGCGAGAACTGCGTCTTCAAATTGAACGCATGAATCAACATTTCAGTAATGTATTTGCAAGCTCCCATGTGGGCATCATGGTGACAGATGAAAAGGGCCGATTGCTGCATCACAACCCTGTATTGCTGGACTCGATCATTAAATTGAACGCATCAGATATGGAAGCGCTGTCGCAGCTTGATATTTTTAGCACCGTTTTTGCCGATAGTGAGGCGATTTGGGCATTGATTCACAGCGCGCGAGCGACAGAAGAAACCGTCGAGACCGACTTGCTGCTCACTCATGCTTGGCGAACGCCTTGTTGGGTTCATTGCATTTTAACGGTCAGCCGTGATCAAGAGAATGACAACGAGATCATTGAATGTGTTCTGCATGATGTGACACGCCGCGTGCAAGAGGCAGAAGCGGTTAAACAATTAGCCCAACAAGACGCTTTAACGGGGCTGCATAATCGGCGCGGCTGTGAACTGTATTTTAATCAGTGGCTGAGTCAGCTTCACGACAACGATCACCTAGTGGTTATGTTGTTGGATCTTGACAGTTTTAAACCGATCAATGATCAACACGGACACGCAGCAGGAGATTTAGTTTTACAAACCATTGCCGCGCGCTTACAGGGAGAGGTGCGCGCCAATATGGATTTAATTGGACGCATAGGTGGCGATGAATTTTTAGTATTTTTAAAAATGAAAAACGATCAGCGAGATTTAGTGGCGCAGGTTGCTCGGAAAATATTGTTAAGTGTTGCTCAGCCCATTGTGATTGATTCAGGGCAAAGCGTTCAAGTGGGTATGAGTATCGGGATTGCATTTGCATCTGAATTTTCAAATTTAGGTGATGTCATGCAAGTGGCAGACGAAGCCATGTATCAGGTTAAAATGAAGGGAAAAAATGATTTTATCTTTGCCAATTAAATCCAGTCTCTTTCGATTGATGACAAGTGGCTGCCGTGATTGCGCTCGATACGTTTGTCTTGTGAATATCTCTTTTCTGTGTGCGGTGCCGTTAGCCTATGGCCAGACAGAAAGTGGTATTCAGTTTTCAGGCTTTGCCACCTTGGGTGTCAGCTCAGAGAACAAAGACGACTTGGGTTTTTTAAGAGATGGTACTCAGTCAAAAGACCCGAGTCGCAATACCAGCTTTTTTCCAGATTCCACAATCGGTGGCCAACTTTCGTTTGCGTTTGCGGATGACTGGCGCGCTACCTCTCAGCTCGTGTATCGCGATCGACCGCGATATAAATTGGATGAGTCATTGGAGCTTGCCTTTTTAGGATACCGTCCGACGTCTGGCTTAGATATACGCCTTGGTCGTGTAGCGGTTGATATGTTTCAGTTATCGGATTTTCGCCGAGTGGATTATGCCAATCTCTGGGTGCGTCCACCGACTGAAGTGTATGGTTGGATTTTGCCTGTCTCCATTGATGGTGGGGATGTGGCGTATGGTTTTTCTAAAGACACAGGCTTTTGGCGATTTAAGCTGCAATATGGTGATTCGAAACCCATATTAGAGTTCCCAGATGGCTCAGAGCTAGTAGAAGCAAACTTTAATGATTTTGTGGCGGCCACCCTGACTTTCGATGTGGATGTTTGGCGGGTGCGGGTTAGTTATTCTCAAGCAACGCCATCGGCATCGCCTTTGGCTTTTTTAGGGACTTTATATGATGTAGGGGATCTTGTAACTGGCCCCGTGGGCGAAGAAGCCACGGCACTTGCAGATGCGTTTTCTGATGCATCAGGCGCCAAGGTACGTTACTCGCAAGCCTCGTTGGGCTATGACGATGGAGATTGGATCATCGATACCGAGTTCACCTATATCACAACAACCGGTGCCATCATCCCCACAGGCACCGCCGGTTACCTAAGTGCTGGGCGTCGTATGGGCGCGTTCACACCCTATGCCTTTTATTCACGATTTTTTACTGATCAAGAACTCTATGAGAGTAATGTTGATTGGTCACAAAGTGGATTTGAAGTATTAAGAGATGCCGCCATTGCGTCACTGAATGGGGTACAAATCGAGCAGCATACCCAAGCATTGGGTGTGCGCTGGGACATCGCAACAAAAGTGGCATTTAAAGCCCAGTGGGAACAAACCCATATCGAAGCAGGAAAGTTTGCCGCATGGGCTCACACCAACGATCGTGCTTCAAGCAGTACCACGGTCAATTTATTTAGTTTTGCTGTGAATCTTGTGTTCTAGATGATGAATATTTTTTACGTGTTACTCGTCATGCTTTTCTTGTTCACCGGTTTTTGCCGAGCCGATATTTATGTGGTGACCCATCGTGATAACCCGGTGCAAGCGCTTAGTCATGACCAGCTGAGAGATTTGTACCTAGCCAGAAGTCAGTCGCTACCGAACGGTGAAGGTGCAACGATTTATGAAAGCGGCGAGGCCGATTTACGTGCGCGCTTTATTCTTAGTGCATTGAGCATGCGCGAACGTCAGTTTGATGCTTATTGGGCAAGATTGGTGTTTGCAGGGCGGGTGTTGCCTTTAAAAACCGTGGATCAAGAAAGCGAATTAATGTCTCACCTTAGTAATAACACTCATGCCATTGGTTATACCGACGGCTTACCTGAGTCGGACTCTGTGAAAACATTGCTTGTGATTAACGAGTAGGCCTTGCTTCAAGCCAACTCTGTTTTTGATTTTTTTAAGCCATAAAAAAAGCCCCAATCATTTCTGAAAGGGGCTTCTTAAAATTCGTGGTACCGGTGGGCGGACTTGAACCGCCACGCCCGAAGGCAACGGATTTTGAATAAAACGTGTGTGTGAGCTAGGTCAGATTTTATGCTATCTGTAGCTCGATCTTGGAAGCCGTATACTTTGAGTATATTTTCAATCTCATACTAAACTAAATTTCCAATTTTTCGACTCTGCACTCAGATCCCTTAACGATATCGTCACTGATATTTCGAATGTGGAATCAAGTACTCTGACCCTTTGAGCTCAAAATGGTTGATGCGTGAGGTATTTTTAAGGCGATTGGTTTATCAGTGTCGTCTCATGGGCAGTATGATTTAGCCATGTCGTTGTCGCTCCAATAAAGTGGAAACCAGATAGTTACATTTGACAAGCTGAGGGCAGGCCCAACCTCGCTTCTGGTATGACGATGAGCTTAAAATTTCAGATAAAATACTTCGTCATTACCGCGAAGGAGATAATCCGTTTGAGCTGTTAAATAGCTATTTTTAGCCCTTATTAAAACTGATTATAAGAAAACACTAGTATAATATGGGCTGAAACTACCGTATTAATTAAATGGACTTAAGTGCAAGAAATGAAAACAATAAAAACATTACTTATCATAATAGTTACCCTGACGTTGCTTTATCTTGGATTGCTTAGCTTAAGCTCTTTGGTGATAAAACCCATTAGTCAGCTACTTAAAACGGTTGAGTATGTAGAGGTTCCTGCAGATTTACTTGAATTTCAAACCTATAAATATACGCCAGAGGGGCTTACACATGTATCTATCAAATATAGTTATGAATTCTTAGGAAAAAATTATCAAGCAAGCAAAGTTAATGTTGATGGTAATTTGGTTTTAAAAGATAAATACTCGTTTAACGTTTATAAAGGAATATATGATCAATACGAAAATGGTAGGCTTATTGCTTTTGTTGATCCCAAGAACCCAGACTCTTCATTATTAAATAGGAGTATCGATGGTGGCGCTTCAGCTGCTGGTTGGATGGGTTTTTCAGTTTCATGGATTATTGCGTTTTATTTAGCGTTATGGGTAAAGAGGCGGGTTCAAACTAAAAAATCAACGCTTGGTTCAAAACCTGGTATCGCAAGCTTTGAATCCAATGCCCCTGGAATACTAGGGTTAGTTGCCCAAGTATTTTTGCTGGCTGGCATTGTTTTGGTTCCGTGTCTTAGCTTGTCGGTTATAAGCGATTTAGGCATTAAAGTTTTCATTGTAATTTCAGTGTCTTTTATTTTCCCAGTAATGGGTTGGTTTATTTATAGGTATTCTCACAGAGAGCAAGCTCGGTTTGATGAAATTGGCGATACTCGATTGCACTTGAAACCAGAAGAAGGGATGAATCAAGGTGATATCGCAGGTTATTTTGATATGAAATCAAAACCATTAGGTGAATTTATATTCACACTCCGCTGTGCACATTCTAAAAAGATCCGTACATCGTCAAGGCAAGGTGATTCTAAAATAACGGAGTTGCTTCATGTAGAGCAAGTTGGGTTTAACGAAACTGGATCGGGCTCCGGGAATCGGATGATGTTTTTGTTTCATGGTTTTAAAAAATCACCTGCCTCTGGCGCTATTAACAACGATGAGTCTATTATCTGGACACTTGCATGTGAGGGCAGGGTTCGTGCGTTTAAAACAGGTCGAGAGCTTGAATTTAAGCGTAGCTGGAGAATCCCAGTTGTTGAGGGGACTAAGGAGTCACTGATAAGACATTGGTTTACAGGCCAGCCAGAATTGAATGTATCAAACAGTTCTAATATCTAGTTGAAGACTCGCCTTGGCTTTAGACGGTTATGTATTTTATGAGGCTAAGGAGTGATCAAGCAATAAAAAACCCGAATGCGTTAACATTCGGGTTTTTAGTATTCTTGGTACCGGTGGGCGGACTTGAACCGCCACGCCCGAAGGCAACGGATTTTGAATCCGTCGTGTATACCAATTTCACCACACCGGCACTG
>Ga0115005_10000813_pt1 | contig 24396 bp, 20 predicted proteins | sample ArcOceMetagenome_FD_87163 | JGI IMG/M metagenome (GOLD analysis project Ga0115005, IMG submission 87163) | Marine eukaryotic phytoplankton communities from Arctic Ocean - Arctic Ocean - Greenland ARC118M Metagenome | ecosystem: Environmental > Aquatic > Marine > Oceanic | place: Arctic Ocean...
CCAAGACAAGGGGTTTCGCCCGGGGGGCCGAAGATCTTTTGATTCCTGGCAGGTTGGGGTGTCCATTGATAGTTTACTTTAATACGGCAGGTTATTTTAGGAAGGTAAAATAGCTAATGAATGGTCTATGGACCGTAAATATAAAAGTTTCAAACTGTTAACAAAAGTCTGACAAAACTAAAACCTTACACAACGTACGCGCAACGTACTGTATCACTTCTAGCTATTTTCTACTTGTCGGCTATAAAAAACTATTGTAGACGGACGAAGACCGTAATCCTCGTCATCAGAATTGACCGTTTGGCGACCAATCTGAAATAGTGGATCGTTCCTGAAGAGCAGGAAAACAACAGCTTCGGGTGGCATTTCATTCGGTTGACGAAGATTAGCAGGGGCATTTTGGATTGTGACGTGCGGAATTTCAGGTGCTCCCTTTGTAACCTGTGCTTTATTCTTGGCTTTGATGTACTTGTTTTTTTTGACTATCATACCTACGTACAACACGAACAATTTATTGTCCGAGATTTTGGACAAAACCAACTCTCAAAACTCACCTCACATTTTGGACAAAACCAACTCACACATAAAAACTCACCTTTCCCTCCCTCCACAACCACGCACCTCACACCTGACACCTCACACAACTCACGGGGAAACTTCATTTAATTGGTCACTTCACGCAGCCAACGCGCACCCCATATTTCAACAAAATGAATCATGCGTCGAAAGCGCAAAAAGACAAGGTTCCAGTTGGCAATTTTTGATGATGTTATTTTCAATGTCTATTGTACGAGGTCTCACTCAGTAAGAGTCCATAACTTTTCACAAAGTGCACTTTTGAACAAGCAAGGTGAGTATGTCCGATTTAAAAAAGAAGACTGTGTACATTTTGCGATTTTACCAGTGTCCAGTACAGAAGACTCACAAATCTCTTGATAGCAACTCCTCGCATCAGCCAACAATTAGCAGACCGCTGCTACTAAGGCACCCAAGGAAACTAAGGATCATGCTGCTACCAAGGCACATAAGGACCGTGATCTAAAGGCGCCCAAGGCAACTAAGGATCCTGCTGCTACCAAGGCACCCAAAGCAACTAAGGATCCATCTGCTACCAAGGCTCCCAAGGCAACTAAGGATCCATCTGCTACCAAGGCACCCAAGGCAACTAAGGATCCTGCTGCTACCAAGGCACCTAAGGACCGTGCTCTAAAGGCACCCAAGGCAACTAAGGATCCTGCTGCAACCAATGCACCAGTTAGGATTCTCGCAATGCGACCCCATCTCGCTCTAGCTCTGGTGAGCTGTCAGTTGGCGGCGCGTTCATCGTCATCGGTTTCTTCTAGGATCCTTCCAAGATACTTGAACTCCGACATTTTGTCAAAATTTTCCCCATTGATATTGAAAGATATTTCCCGAGCTAATTCCTGCCGTTTTTGTTGAAATTTCTGATGTCTTTTCTCAGCAAATTTCCCGCATTCGGCAGTTCCCTGATGTTTCAGGGTGCTCGCCGTCTTACCGAAGAAGCCGCACTGTGGGTGTGTGTTGTTATACAATAGCCCTGTGGCTGAGGCACGAGGACGAGTTAACTATATTAAAATAAATAAATATTGACTTTCTATTTTTCTTCCTTTTGAATGTTCCGGGTTCCAAATTCAGATTTTGCTCTATCTTGGAGGGTGTCTCTTCATCGGTTAGGCATTCTATCCAATCGTTCGTTTTGATATAATTTACGTTTGCAAACAAACCTGCTCTTTTCAAGGCATCTCTATACGCTTGTTTGGGAGTTTATATCTACCAGCGCGTGTGCCAGGAGCAAGAGTCTCTTGAGAGTTCATCACTTGAGTGGTAAGTCTTGATTCGTCCATTTCTGCAACTCTGGTTAAGAATCGTAGCTGTCGGACAGCGACGAGTGTGTCAATGGGTTGCAGTTTTGCTTTCTTCAAATATCCTTCGTTTTTGATCTTATGTTCTTTCACATGAAACATAAGGTATCCGCAGAGTTGGCGGACGCATTTATGATGAAAACTGCGAAGTTTCATGAGCTGGCTCTTCATGAGTGCCCATGTATCACATCCTCAGAGGAGAATGTTCACAGTTATGGCCATGTAAATTTGACATCTTAATTCGAGTTTGATCTTACGGTTTCTGAAGATTGTTCTCTAGAGGGCATTAAAGTTCTTCCTTGCTGCGGTGATTCTGAGCTCGATGTCGGTGTCATCTGATAGGTTTTGAGTCTGTCATGTTGAATGTCCTTTCCGAAGTGGTTGGTGGTTGAAGAACATCCAATCGTGTCACATCTTTTCTGTGCAATTTGAAAACAGAAAGATGCCTGAATTCACGACTTGAGTTGAAATCCCTTTCAATTGCATAGTGTAATAGCGATTGCTATTTTCCGATTCAATCCTCTTGCTATAATATTTTTAAAAAAGATTGGCAATTGAATTAAAATCATTGTTGAAGTCTATTCAAATCTAAACATTTCTCATGCAGTATACTCCGTAAGTGTTAAAAAAATGATATTATTTGTTACGTCCTGGCCTGTCTAGTTTGTTAACAAAAGAGATTAAGCCTCTACATCTGTCGCAGCCCAATTCATCTTTATCGCGGAAAGCATGTTTTCAGCGGCAGTTGCGTGTACAGGCCGCTTTCTCTTGCTGTCAATACATAATTTCGCCAAGGTCTCATCAAGTCTTAAACCTGGAATAGTCATTCGATCTGTTGCTGTTTTGGACGTTTCGGGAGGGCACACAGCAACAAGAGACTCTTCCAGAGATTCTGTCAGTTCCCAAACTGTCCTCTCTTCCGTCGGCTGCACAAGATGCCAAAGGTCGCCAACTACATGTTTCGTGATGTTGACGTCCTTCACTCTTTTGTGAAAGAAGACGATAAAGTCGCCAGCATCGAAATCCGAAATACCAGCGGCAATTCGAATTAATTCCTGGATCGTAGTAAGCACAGAGAACTCTTTTTCAATTACTTTGTTCAGAGCAGGCATACCTTCCGCAAGATCAACAAAATAATCTCGCATGACCTTGATGTCTCCATCCATGCGTTCCAAAGCTTTCGCACAATCGTTGAAGTATGGTACCTTATTATTGTTGTGCTTTTCAGCTACAAGTAAGAGGCACTTCACATAAAACACAACCGTTGATGCAACGAGAGCATCAACCGTCTTCTTCAACATAAATTCATCTAAAAATGTTAAAAGGTCACTCATAAAATCATCCTGAACAATGTTTGTTGAATGTTTGGATTAGCTAGCCATGACACACAAACACTCGAAATAAATAAGTGAACTGTAAGAGGTCTACTTACCAGTGTACGTATCAGAGTCATTGCTAACTCGTTGTGAGTAAGTTCCACCTCCCACTTGGGTCCAAAAAGATCTGCTGAGATCGTCTCCCAAATTGGCTCAAAAATGAAGCAGTGTGCTTTTTGTGCAGCGAATACTGCATCGCCACTATAAAGTTGTACCAAAGCCCCACATCCTTCTTCCAACGCCCCAACCGAATCTTCAGGTAACTCACTGTTATCAATGATATCCTGTACCATATCCTCAACCCGTTCACTCATCCTTTGGAAGTCATTTGCAGCCGCACAACAGCTTTCGAGATCTGATAGAAATTTATTTCTCGACTTTAACTGCTTGGCTTGCAACTGAGTAATTATCAAACACACGGCCATGACAAGGGCATCTGACTTTCTAGTCAGCCGCTCACGAATCGTACGAAGCTGCACCCCCGCGAGAGAGAAGATATCTTCACAAAGCGATGTCATAAGGCGGCCTTCATGCGTTTGAGTTGTGTCATGAGTTGTATTATAAACCTTCGTAATCCATTCGCCAGTTTGTATACGAGTTCGGTATAGGAATTCGTCTCGGGCCAATCTATGGACCTCCCATAACATATTATTCGCCCAAGCAAGACTATCCTTTGCGTTCTCCATGTTCACTTTTTTATCATTACCAGCGAAAAGATCTGGCTTTTCTTGAAAGTAAGTCTTTTTCGTCGCATGTATGCCACCAATCGAAGGGAATGTATCCTCTATGGTTTCACGGAAGAATTCAACCCATGCAACGAGGTCCAAAAGTTGCGTGACACTGAGTTCTGAAAGACTATTACCTTCGGGTCCTCCAATTTGCTGGATAATTTGATTCGAACATACATGGGCAACACATGTACTCCACAGCATCTCGACATGCCAATGAGGGGCAAAACATGGCGACATCTGATTTTTGACAACGTCAATTTCTGTCACCAACTCTGTCGCTGCCCTTAAAACCGCATTGAATTGTGAATTCAATGCATTGTCTTCGTCAGCGAGGTCTGCCGCTTGCATGTGTATTGCACGAAAAATTTCAAGCCCTCTCAATTCAAAGTCTCGGTATAGTTGCGCCAGCGCTGATGCTCTCATATCTGTAAATTTTAAATGGTCCTTGTCGCTACCGACTGAATCATCATCGCCCCAACGAGATGCCTTATACTCATCGGCAGCGCGCTCATACACCTCAACAGCTTCAACAAGAGCCACCATCCCAGCTGGGTTCTGCAATGCAAGCTCAAAGGCAGATCCAACACCAGATAGAATCCTCATTTTAATTTCCTTACCCAACTCCCATACATTCGTGACGTGCTGCGACAAGAACTTATCGACAACCTGATGATTGTCAGCTAGCATAGATGACTGGTGCCTCCCTTTCCAAGATCTTCTCAAACTCCTATTAGAACGGATTGAAGGCATCGACGATTCGTCATCATCGTCGTCTTCGTCATCAAGCCAGGCCTTAAAACCAGCCTCTGCTTCCACCAACAAAATCTCCAATTCAACATGTTCCATACAGACATTTCGAATTGAATTCCATTCATTATCAGTCCATTCTCCTTGGTGCAATTCTTCCCTTAACCGATCACAAGTCATTGGAATCTGTGAGAAAAATTCCAATTCTCGGAAGCAGCGGAAAATATTTCTTCTTGCGTTGATGGCTCTCTTCAACCTGGGATAACCTGCCAGAAGCAAACGACCGTTGGAATCATTTGACGAAATCCCTCCATCTTTCTTGGATCCACTAGAGATGTAAGTGGCAAGCTCTCTCAACCGGCCCAATTCATTCTTGGTAGCAGACACCGCATTGACCAACTCTTGAACCTCTGACCCGCTAGCAGCAACACCATCATTCAACCTCGTATTGATCAATGTGAGTTCTCTCTGTGTACTTGCACGAAGCTTCTCAGTCTCCTTATCGATCTTCAATCCACCTTCAAGAGGGAATCCATGTGCACCGACTTCAACGCCCTCGCTCGACCTGACAGATCCCATAGACGTACTCTGCGCGACAGAAGCTCCACCAGATAAATGTGCCCTGTAACTGTTTGCACCATTTATCAACAATTCATCAATCAGCCCCGCATCGAACAGCCACGTGCTGACTATAGAAATAGCCCTCTGTTCTGCTGTATTCTCGAAATCAAAGAGACTCAAATTCTGCACAGCTTCCTTGATACTCGGAAGATCTGTGGGCCGATCAAACATGTTTTCATTTGTGAATGCGTTGGACTGTTGATTTCTCGGCTCATTAAATTCATCATCACTTCCACTATTGTATCCAGGGTCGTCCGATTTCTTATTTCTAGATCGAGGAGTTCCACCCCCTATCCCCATTGGTCCATCCCTCTCTTGGATGGATTCATAATATTTCTCCTGATCTGTGTGATAATCATCATATGGCCAGCACTGCACAAACATATTCTTCTTTTTGGATTTTTTCGACGAATTTGATTTTTGGCTCTTGGAGGAAGATCCAATACTAATACTACTCTTCTTTTTACTCCTTTTGGGCGAGCGGTTTGACGCAGGTTCACCCGCGGCGCCGGCAGAGGCAACTTTATTACCACCCCTTAACCATCCCCGCGAAGGTTCCTTCCCGGGGCTAGACCCATTCCCAATGGCTATGCTTGAATCGGTTTTGGATCGATGATGACTTGTCAAAAATGCTGGTTTCTGGGTTTTATTCTTGACGCTAGGATCGAACTCAACAGCATTTCCCTTTCCCTTTCCCCTCCTTTCTCCATGTTGCGATTTGCTCATAGAGGTTTGTTGTTTGGAAAAAGTACCCGTACCGGTATCCTCTTGATCCATGGTAGCTGCAATGGGCGTCAATTCCCCATTTTTATTAAAATCCTTTTCAATTTTTCGTCTTCCAAAGAGTGACTTCTTCACTGTAGGTTTCGGCTTATCCTTGGCACTCTCCTCCTGAAAGTCCGCCTCAAAATCAAATGGATTGCTCGACTTGGATGAAGGGTTTTTGGAAGTTGACTTTGCGGTTTGACCTGCATCATTATCATTGGCATTGCTCGTAGTTGCAAATGTATCAAGGGACATATTACCGGTAGTTTTACTCCTCACATGCCTAGCTTTCCGGGGCGGAGTCTTTGATGCAAATACATCCTCAGTGGTATCGTTCGCAAAGGGATTAGGACCCGATTTATTGAAATCAAACGTTTCATTCTTGGCATTGGTGTCTGCTGCACTTGGATTTATCTTTTTTTTTGTAGCAATAGGTCTTATGCTTTTGGGCTGAACAGTACGTGGTGTAGGCGTCACCTGGAAATCATCGTCGTTTTCATCATCACCAAATGGGTTGGAAGTGACCTTACGAAGCGGATATCCGTTTGAATTTGACGGCGCTGCTTCTGGTTGCACATTTAATTGCGAAACGAGGGGCTTGGGAACCGGCATTGGTTCTGGTTCAGGTGCAGCAGGTGCAGGGGATTTTGACTTCTTGGCTGCAAATGGGTTGAATCCATCATCGCTATCGTCGTCGCTGTCACCGAATGGGTTCATCCTGCTTTCTTATCCTCTACTTCTTCTTACTCGTTTAATACTCTACCTTCTTATCAAAGGCTAGCTTGTGCCGCGTATACAACGGATCAAATACAGCGCTTACTTAGAGCAATGCTTCCGGTCCGTGTCTTGTGTCTAGAAAGAGCTAGAATAGAAAGCCTCTCGCCTCTCGCGGTCTCCTCGCGCTCACGTGAAAATGACTTGTTTGTAGGAGCTCTTGTAGTTCAGAGTGCTGTCGTGTCGTGCAGGTTTCCCAGAGGAGCTAAAATAGCCAATCAAAATCTGAAATCATAGAAACCGTGTTTCATCGGGATTCTTCACAGGGCCATTCATTCATAACACCAACAGAGACAACAAACAACACAAAGAACAAACCTCAAACCTCAAACCTCCGAAAGCAACAACCATAATTGGATTCTTACTAGCTATTGGCATCCCAATATACAACCAAAAGATAGACAATGACCAAATCAAAAGAAACAGCAACTGAAAAGAATGCACCACTTCTCCAATCGGCAGTGACAGAAACCAGCAAAAAGATATCATCCTCTCTACTCCCCTCCATAGAAAATCACGTCCAAAACGAGAAATTTGACAAAAAGGATGGCCTAGATTTCCTCGATGCAAAGAATAGTATCATGCTCTCCTACATGATCGACCTTACCCTTCTCCTAAAATTGAAAGCGTGTAAAAATAAGGATACGAAGCAGATTGAGGAATGTCTGGGGAGGTTGAGGGAGATGAAGATCGTTTTGGAAAAGGTTCGACCGTTGGAGAAGAAGATGAGGTACCAGCTTGATAAGTTGCTGGCTTTGTCTGCTTCCTCATCTGATTTTGCTGCTGCTGCAAATAATAGCCCCACAATTGTAGAAAGTGCTGGAGATGTAGATGGAGGTTGAGGTGGGGAGAGTTCTCATCCTTTGGCGTTTAGACCGAATCCTGAATCTATGCTTGGGAAAGATGATCATGAGGGTGATGATGATGCCTCGTCGTCTGATAATGAGATGGTGAAAGATAGTGATGATAATTCGGGATCTAGCGATGACGAGGAAGATGATGAAGAGCTCATGGCTGCTAGAGCAGCATTGAATGCCGGCCGATCAAAGAAAAAGAGCTACAATCAAGACAACGACGATGAGGTTGAAAGTACCGGAGTGTACAGGGCACCCCGCCTTGCAACAACGCACTTCATGGAAAAGGAGAAACAAGCAGATAAGGAAGAACGTATGCTCAAGAAACAACGTGATAGGATGCGAAAATCTGAAGTCTTATCAACACTCAAAGCAACCTTTGGGGATGCTCCAGAAGAGGATGACTTTTCCGGTGGCGCAGCATTGGGTAAGCAACGAGAGGCTTCTCGCAGATTTAATGAAAGAATGGAGGAGAAGGAGAAATATGAGGAAGATACAATGATTCGTATTACTGACAGCAGAAAGGAGAAGAAGTTGAGGAAGAAGATTATGAGAGAAGAGCATAGCAACTTGAACTCAATCGCAGATCTTGATGATATTGCTGCAGGGGTCACGGCTGCATTTGGCGGCGAGAAGAAAGGAAAAGGCAGTAGAGGGGAAGATCCTTTTCAATCGGAAGATGGGCAATCTAGTCGCCTTTTTAATGGCAAGCGAAGACGCGAAGACGGTGGCGATAACAGTGGGGGCAGAAAGGAAGAAGAAGAAAGACGTCCTAATCCAAAGAATTCGTTCCAAAAGGCTTTGTACGGTATGGAAGGTGGCGCCAAGCGAGGTGGTGCTGGTAAAAAGAAGAAGGGCGGTCGCAGAAAGTAAATAATATTTCCTGTTTTTTTAAATATCTAAGGAAAGGATTCCTTGATGATTACAATTTATAAGCGCACGTGTACACCACGTACTTATTATTTTGCTGATTTCACTTTCTTTACAAATACGTTCATACGACCCATCAGGTCATCTACACCGTCCCTCTCCTTAGCGCTCATCCACATAAGTCTAGTATGTGGCATAACATCCTTTAATTTCGACTCCAGACTTTCTCTGTCTATTCTCGTTTTAAGTCCACGCTCCCAGACTTCCCCGCTTCCCTCATTCCATGCATCTGTTTTATTAACAACAACAATTTGGGGCATTTGTGCAAGCTTTCCATTACCATATCGCATAATCTCCTTATTTACCATGCGAAAATCTGCAACAGGATCATGTGATGTTGCATCTACCAAATGTAAAATAACATGGCATCTCTCGACATGTCGCAGGAAAGCATGTCCCAATCCGACACCCTCTGCAGCACCTGCTATCAAACCAGGAACATCCTGTTGTGCGAGTATATGAATATATGAAATGAGATATTTGCTTCCAGTTGTAAAATCATTCATACTCTCTGGAATCCGTTGGCGCGTTGAAGCATGAAAAGATTTGAGGTCAAACATTTGAAACACTTACGCAGAGAGCGAGACCTTCACTTCCTGAACCAGACGTTTTATGACCACCATCATTACTATACTCATTCGGTGGTATCCACACTCCTAGATTCGGAATCACAGTGGTGAACGGATAATTTGCGATCTTTGGCTTGGCCCTAGTTACGGATGCTAAGAAAGTACTCTTGCCAGCGTTGGGAACGCCTACCAAAGCAACATCTGCAACAATCTTGAGCGTCAACTTGAGCCTTTTCCTCTCACCACCCACAGGAGACGATCGTGTCCTCCTCACACCCCGGCCTTTCTTGAAACCTTGATTTCCAGAACCTTCACCCCCTTCACCCCCTAGAGCAATAGAAAGACAATCTTCAAAATCGACTTCACTCACAATGCCAAGATCAACTAATTCAGTCTTCACGACCTTTTTTTGTCCAGTTTCTTCATCAATTACATACTCATCAATTTCTTCTTGCACGACTGTCCCAGGTGGAACCCGGATTGTAACATCCTGAGCGTTATATTAAATGTAACAAGAGTGTTAGAAAAGGTGAACCATCAGGAGAATTCGTTGAAACGAACGGTTTGGAACAATTTCATTCCACGATACAACAGAGAGAGCTCCCACGAGCCACTTAGTTAACGGAAGGTACACTTGCCTTCCCATATCTACCACTCTTGTATTGCCGTTTTCCATCTTCTCCGTTTTCAGCCCTAAAAGACATTGGTCGAAATCCCATTGTATTCGTCGCTGCCCCCCCACCGCCAAAAGAGTTCGGTCTCCACGCTCTTGTTAAGCCAGCTAGGGTATTGAGACTATCATCAGCTACTAAAATTACATCTCCTCCTTTGCCGCCGTCTCCTCCATCCGGCTGACCATTCTGCCCACCGGGAGCTTTCTTGAAAGTGGACGATCCTTGGCCACCCGACCCAGCTCGAACGAAGATCGTCGCTTCATCAAAGAAAGAGTATTCATTGAATGAATCTTGTTCAACACTTATTTCGTCAGTACTTGCACTCGTTATGCTCTCATCTCTTGCATCTTTGAGTTCAGCATTTGGTGAAAAGTATTGCTCGTCATCTGTCTTGTCAGAATCAATTGATTCGCGAAGAAGAGTACTACTATCAATAGTAGTCCTTCTACTACCATTACTAGAAAAGGAAGACGAAGGGAGTTTTGTTGCATATTTTGCACCTGGTATTGTAAAGGCTATGCATGAAGTTGTGAAAGACAACAGAGCAACATGTATACATAATCTGATACCATTCATCTCGAAAATTCAATATGGTCGAATAGATGGCTCAATCGATTTGATAATGTACGAGACTGTTAAGTAAACGGAGTTTGTAGGACAAGTAGTAAGTGATAAAGCAAGGATGAAGGTGAACAAAGAACAAAAAAGATGAAACATCATGAACTTCAAACTGCTGTGTGGTTACAACAGGTCGACACAAAATCAAATAAATAAGAAGGGTTCATAAATCAAAGGCTGCACATTTCTTCCAGCAATAACAGCAAATCTGCTTTGTGGCGCAGAGGAAGCGTGTTGGGCTCATAACCCAAAGGTCGTAGGATCGAAACCTACCAAAGCAAACTTTTTGTCGGCTGAGGGTTCATACACAAATAAGTTGTTATTTTCTTTTCCCCTTGTTATAAAAATAATCAACATCGTTTGATAACATAAGTTCAAAGTACGGTACCGCCGGTATCTGTACACCTGCTGTCATTATTTTATTCTATACACAGCCTCCACACACCATCGAGTGGTTACGGCAGTAGTATCATACACTAGCAAGAAAAAGCACAAACTAGGGAATTGATCAGTTCTGCACTGAATGAAGATTCCAGACTGTTTCCGTGTTTAAAATGTAAGCATATTTGTAGGTTTTTGATAATGCACCTGAAGGTGACAAAGAATTAGGGTGTGATGATGAAAATGAAATGTTTGTACCTGATAAACAAAGAAGAAGATTGTACTACGTGTACGCAGAGGATTTTTTCTTTACTAATTTGATCATCCTTTTTTTCTGATGAACTTAGTATTTTACGTCTCCATCAATGCATCTTCCCGGGCTTGTTCAGCTGCTGCCTCATCCATATCATAAGCAGCGCCCTCTTCGGTTGTACTCCACTGCTGTTTTTGCTTCGCACTGAAATCATCATATTGCTTAACAATGTCAGGAGTAACTGATCTACGGGCCTTGCTCATGGATGCCTCGAAGTGAGCCCTAGTGATTTCTGGCACAGGATCTGGCAATGCGTTAGCCTCCTCTTGAGTGAGCTCCCCTGCTTCAACACGGGTTTGTCTTTCGATATCTGCAGTGATAGCGTCACGGATAGCATTCTTCGCAGCTCTCTGACAGATCTCAGTAATATCGGCACCTGAAAATCCATCAGTTACGTCAGCCAGCTGTTCTAACGTCAGGTCTTTATCGACCGGACTCTTTCTAAGATTTGCCTTAAAGATAGAAATTCTTGAATCTCTATCAGGAAGAGGAATGTGAATGAGCTGATCAAGACGCCCAGGACGCATGATACCGGGATCAAGAATATCGGGACGATTTGTAGCACCAATAATAAACAAAGTCTTTCCTGAACCAATACCATCAATTTCTGAAAGAAGCTGGTTAATAACACGGTCACTGGTGTCAGAACTTCCTCCACCACTTCCACGAGCACGGGCAAGAGAATCCATCTCATCGAAGAAAAGAATACAAGGACTGGCAGAACGCGCCTTGTCAAAAAGGTCACGAACATTTGCCTCAGATCCTCCGAAATAAGCATTCAACAACTCAGGTCCCTTCACAGATATGAAGTTAGCACCACACTCGTTAGCGATAGCCTTAGCCATCAAAGTCTTACCACATCCTGGAGGACCGTAGAAGAGAACTCCTCGAGATGCGTGCATGCCAAATTGTTCGAAAAGACCCCTATGTTCAATAGGGTATCTAACCATTTCTTGGAGCTCGCGTTTGGTTTCTTCCAAACCTCCAATATCAGCCCAGCAGACATCGGGTACTTCAATCTTATTTTCTCTTAACGTACTGGGATCGCAATTCCGCAACGCATGGAGAAAGTGATCATTTGTAACAATAAGCTTTTCGAGCGCTTCATCAGAAATAGGCTCATCGCTGTCTACATCAAAGTGTTCAACATTTGACCTGATGCACTGAAGAGCGGCCTCCAGACCAAGTTGAGATATATCAGCTCCAACATAACCATGCGTATCTCTAGCTATCTGGAAAAGGTCGACACTATCATCCATCGTCATATCCTTCGTCTTGATCTTCAAAATCTCGTGTCTACCCTCCTCGTCAGGAATAGGAATCTCCAACTCACGATCAAAGCGTCCAGGACGACGCAAAGCAGATTCGATGACGTTCGGACGATTTGTGGCTCCGATGACAATAACATTAGAGTTGGTTTTCAAAGAATCCATAAGAGTCAACAATTGTGAAACAATACGCTTTTCAGTCTCGCCCTGAGCCTGCTCACGTTTAGGTGCGATAGAATCAAGCTCGTCCATGAAAATAATAGAGGGTGCATTTGCCTGAGCCTCTTCAAAAGCTTGACGCAAGTTAGCTTCACTTTCTCCACCTTTTCTTGCCATAATTTCTGGTCCATTGATGACCACAACATGTGCACCGGTTTCCTCAACAAGGGCGTTCGCAATAAGAGTCTTACCACATCCCGGTGGTCCATGAAGAAGCACTCCCTTGGGTGTGGGTACTCCAGCCGTTGTCCAAAGCTCAGGGAATCGAAGAGGAAGCTCAACGAGCTCACGCATAAGTGCAATAGATTTTCCACATCCTCCAACAGAATCGTATCCAAGACCTACTTCAACTCTTGGAGTTGCTCCTCCAACGACAATTTCACTAGACTCGTCAATCAATCCTGCACTGTTGCTCTCATCATCTGAATGCAAAGAGGCACAATTAAGAAATATTTGTAAGTGCATGGAGGAAAAATCTTAAAACAAATACCCCAACAAAATAGGAAACCCAACCCACCTTCATCCTTCTCTTCACCATTATCAACATGAGTGACAATGAAATCAAGCGACTTTCCATTTTCATCAGTCATGGTAATAACCGTTCCTTCTTTGGCGATGATAGCTCCAGAATCTTCCTCAACATTCAAGTATGGAGTTACAAAACGGTCCAATAATTCTTCATCCTCGATCTCATCACCACCCTCAGAATTGATCAAAGAATTTAAGCTATCTTCAACAGGGGAGTATGTCACAGAACCAACAACTTCAGGTTCCTTTGTGAGTAAAGTCATATCACCACTACGATCCTCCTTGTCCGCAGCATCTTTTCCAACAGCAACAATTTTGATTTTATCACCATCACGAATGCGAATATTCGTCGCAAGATTGTGAGAAACGAAGCAGTTAGAATTTGATCCCTTTTTCTTTGATGGAACGGATGCAATCGCGTAGGTAGCACGTCTTCTTCTTCCAATAATAGCTACAACATCTCCATCCGAAACTTTCAATTCCTTTGCCTTCTTTGTTGTAAGAGTGACTGTACTGTCGGTAGAAGCATTTTTCATTGCCTACAGAAAATATGATAAAGGACAGAAAAGTCAGTCACAAAAGATATCTTTCCTTTTTCAAACCATATGGATCATAAACTTACAGCCTTCTTCGCGACAGTAGCACTCAATAATCCAGGAAGATAAAGCACGTCGGGAACATCGGCCTCAGCATCTTCATCGTCAGAAGCCCCTCCCCGTGGCACTGCAACAGGATTTGTAAGTGCTCCATTGGAGGCCTTAGCAACTCCAAAAAATGAGCGATTCTGCAATCCATTTCTCGAGGTAACAGGTGCCACATTTTGGAATACAGAAGCAGCTACTGCAGTAGCAGTTAGAAGCAATGAAAGAGTTCCACCGCTGAATCTCATGGTGATTGATTTCAATTCGTTTATGTTCCAGCAGTGGATTCGGGGTTGATGTTGCAGTTAGTTGGGTGTTTTTTCCTCTCGACAAACGTCACAACCAGTTGGAACTTACTTCTCAGGAAGAAGGGCTTGGCTTGGCAGCTTTTAGCTGTGGCCCATAACCACAAAGAAAACCACCAACTGGATATGGATAGTTTTATTCCCATCTTTGCACAAAATAACAAAATATCGAGGAAGTAAAATAGGAAGCAGATGAGCATTATGGCATTATTGAAGGAGCAAAACGAAGATTCATCCTTCCATCATATTATATCAAGCACCACTGTAAAACCATGGCACTAACAAAATTCCAGGCTGTTCTTTCGGAAGAGGGTTATTCGAATCGCCGTGAATAGCAAGGATTTCTGGATAGAATAATCATCCAAGCTTCCATTGTAAATTCTTGGCCAACTGACACCAAAGTATCAGCTTATCTTGGTGTCGATAATTCAGCTTTAGATAAATGTGCTTTGATTGCAAGGAACATAGAACTAGCGAAGTCGTTTCTGGGGCTATGTATTGCATATAACCAATTCCACAAAAACGAGAATCATGTTTCGTTTGGAGTGTCATATATTTTGTGTTCATGATGTACATATTCATATATATACGTTTTTGTTTGAACCAATGGACGATTGAAGGTTCACTAAATTCTTGGAACATATTGTCTACACTGTCACGGGGAGGAAAAATTGAAGAAGCACTTCCAAAAATACAATTGTACAAATAAATAAAAGTCTGCTATTTTGTTCTCTTTGCGACGTATTGAATGAAGTAAGTTCAACGCGTCACAAGTAAAATACTACTCGTACCAATCAAGACGTACATAATTGCGAATATTGTTCTAAGTTGCCCTTGTCATGATGCGAGCATTTTCAATTCCAATCTGGACTGTATTCTGAAGTAAGCGAAAGTAGTCTCAGTTGTACGTAGTCTATTTGCACATTATTATTAGTAGAAGACTATGTTAATGTGAGGCAATCCACAAGTTTTGAACCGGCCTCGGAAGTTGAAGGAAACCTTTATTCCTTCATTTCCCCTTTGTTGTCCGTCGTATTCACAAGTTTCCGTGACTAATGCGAGCACAACCAAGAAGATGTTTGAAAGACTAAAATTGTGACACAGCATCCACACCTATCATTCTTTATTCACCTATAAATTTGATTTAGAAGGAGTTGTCCTTAAGAGAGGTAGTAAGGTTCTCAATAGCACCTTGGTGGGTTGAGCATCCCTGCATAATTTCTCCAGCAGCAGCCCACATAGCAAGACGTCCGTTAGCAATTTCCTGTGTCTGAAGACGAGCAAATTTTTCAGGATCTCCTTTTCCAAATCCAAGAGGATCAAGACCGAAGTCACCAGGTGCTCTGTCTCCAGACTCACGTCCCTGAGTAGCAGCAATTCCGGAGACCATCTCGACGATTGTGACCATGATGAGGGCGAAAGCAATGTATTGAGGGTGAGCACCCCAGATCTGCCAGAAAGAATCCATCTGGCACTTAGCAGTTGCCATTTCACATCCAGGAGCGGGTCCGAAGATCTCTACCTGAAGAATTCCAACAACAGCAAGCATAGCAACACGAGCGTGCTTGACCTCAGCCTCACGGAGCCAGTAAAGGTCACATCCTACGTCGTCAATATTGGAAAGTCCAAGAGGATCGAATCCAACATCTCCTGCCATGGAACCGTCAAGCTATCGGATTAAGAAATAAAAAACGTGAGTCAAAGATTCATTCGTTTGTATTTGTCGAGGTCTCATGCTGATTGGCGATAGTTCAAGGCTTGTTGAAATAACTATTCTCATCACAAATCACTTCGACTTGCATATCTACCAACATTCATCCGCGGGGTATTTCAAATGCCATTTCTTTCATTCGCATCCATTTAGCTTGGCCTTACGAATGCAGGCATAGATATTTCACCCATGATGTCCATGGGTGTAGTCTTCTGGTGAAATTCGCCTTTGAGATCAGTACTAATAGCCACCGATTCTTTAAACTTACGAGAGCAGGGCGGTTCATGAAAGGAAGAGCAGCACTCTTCTCAGCAGCAATAGCAGTGTTGACACGTCCATTGGTGGAAGAAGGAGCAAAGGCGGATACAGATCCAGCAAGGAGGGCGGTGAGGGCGGCGATCTTCATCATTTTTACGTTTTTGGTATGCTAGGTTGATGTAGTTGATCAGGTTGCTGCTAACACTTGCCCTTCAGGTTTCATGTAGGGGCAGAGGAAAGGTGCGTCACCTTGGTACCGAGATCTACGGCGATCAAGAAAGATTTGTGTTCAACCAGGAGGCTCGCAAAAACAGACACAAACATTGAAAAATTATTTTGGAGGCAGACCGAGCCATAAGGTCAGACATTCCAACATGTAGAAAATGAAAAATCAAAATGATTTTGGCGGCAGAAAATATTGTAATGACGGACAGAACTCGTTGTGTTGTTGTTGTACGGTACAGTACTTGTATTACATTACATAGCTTTATTCTATGAATTACATTATCCATATCATGTTGAAAAAGCACAAGGGGGCGTCTGAGTTTTTTTCGTGTAACGACTTCAGTTTTTCGTAAAAAAGACAAAAATACTTCATAGAAAAAATCTTTTGACGCTCAACAGGGTACAGAATCGTTTTCCGATGAATTTTGTCTTCCGTCATCTTATTTTGTGTATTACATCAATACCTTCTCAGTCATCTTTTATCCTGAGATGAAAGGGATTTCACCCTCCTAAGGTTTTCATTAATGGGTTAAGACCGACTGAATTTTTGGGATCCAAGTCTAAAGAACTCGTCGTGTGACAGTTAGTTTACTCGTAGTTCTTCGGCAAGAGGTGTTCTGTTTGAGGCGAAACTGCCGTAGAATCCAAAACTATCGATACACTAGGTGTAGAAGTAAACTACAAAATACTTATACTAAAACATGCGTGATGTGGGCTACGTGTGTACACGTACCCAAAGTATTGTTTAGTTTGCATGTGGTTTATTTTTATTAATGAAATTTTTGTGTTCAATTTACGTAACAGCATATCCTCGCCTATGTTTATGCATTGACGAGAGGTGCATACTTGATTCTCTTAATGGAAGTTGCTCCAAGTCTTTTGACCTTATTCTGTTCATATTCACCGTAGTTTCCTTCACAGTAATGCCACTTACTATCACCTTCACAAGCTAAAATATGTGTTGCGATACGGTCCAAGAAATAACGATCGTGACTGACGACCACAGCACAGCCAGCAAAGTTGAGCAAAGCCTCTTCAAGAGATCTCAATGTTTCGGTATCTAAATCGTTCGTCGGTTCATCGAGGATGATCAGATTAGCTCCAGATTTTAATAATTTTGCCAATTGAACTCTATTCCTTTCTCCACCACTCAAGTTGCCCACCTTAGCTTGCTGTTGTCCACTCTTAAATCCAAACCAAGAACAGTAAGAGCGCGAATTTACTACTTGTGTACCAAGTTCGAGCTCGTCCATGTTGCCGCTGATTTCTTCAAAGACGGTATTTTCGGCATTAAGTTCTTCCATACGTTCTTGTCCTACTCCAATCATTTTTACAGTTTCCCCGATCTTAATGGTACCAGAGTCAGGTTCATCCTTACCCATGAGCATATTAATTAATGTCGATTTTCCTTCGCATATGCAACACAATTCAAAATGTCAGAACATTCACTAGCTAAATGTAGATATGCAAAAAGATATAAACGCAAACAAATTCTACGTACCTGCTCCATTTGGACCGACAACTCCGACAATTCCAGCTTGGGGAAGAGAGAATTCAAGGCCATCAATCAGCAAGCGATCATCAAAAGATTTCTTCAACTCAGTGACATCAATGACCACGTCTCCAAGACGAGGTCCTGGAGGGATGTAAATCTGACCACCATTCCTCAGTTCCGTTGGAGCTGCAGCGAGCAACAACTCATCATATCTCTTCAAACGAGCCTTACTCTTGTTACCCTGTGCCTTGGGGTTTGAACGTATCCATTCCAATTCAGACTTCACGGCCCTGGCAGTAGCACTTTGGTCCTTCTTCTCTCCTTCTAAACGGTCGTTCTTTGCCTCAAGCCATCCAGAATAATTTCCTTCAAACGGAATACCCTTTCCACGATCGAGCTCCAAAATCCACTGAGCAACATTTTCAAGAAAGTACCTATCATGCGTGATGCAAACTACAGTTCCCTGGAATTGATCAAGGAATTGTTCTAGCCAGGCAATACTTTCGGCATCGAGATGGTTCGTAGGTTCGTCAAGCAATAGCATATCATGACTCGCTAAGAGTAATCTACACAAAGAAACACGCCTCTTCTCTCCTCCACTTAAAACTGCAGTTTTTGCATCTCCAGGAGGCAACCTCAGGGAGTCCATTGCGCGTTCTACAACCCTATCTAATTCCCAAAGATCCCCAGCTTCAATCTGATCGTTGATTTTTTCCAAATCTTCCATGGTCTTTGTCATTTCGTCGTCAGTAAGATCGGGGTCGGCAAGTTTCATGGATAAGTCTGTGTAGCTATCAACAATTTTTCGCGAAGATAGTACGGCATCATCGATACATTCTTGTACAGTTTCAAACTCCAACTCTGGTTCCTGTGACAAGTATCCGATGCTAGCACCTGGAAGAGGCCTAGCAATACCATCGAATTCTGTTTCTACACCAGCCATAATTTTAAGGAGAGTACTCTTTCCGGATCCGTTTAAACCTACAACGCCAATTTTGGCCCCAGGGTAGAAGCTCAGATGAATGTTATCGAGGATAGTTTTAGATTTGTCCGGTAAAGTTTTGGACAAACCAGTCATTGTGAACATGAATTGGCGAGTTGCAGCATCGAAACGTGCGTCTTTTACAGACTGTTTCTCTTGCGGTTGCTGGCCTTTACTGCCATATCCTCCACCGCCTTGCTGCTTCTTTTTCTTCTTGCCGTCGAGTGCTGTTGAGCTCGCGGAGTTCACTGCAGATGCTTTATGGAGAAATGGTGAGAATGTATTCGTACTCGCAGGCGTAAACGCGCTGGAGTAAGGGGCTGAAACAAGAGCAAGCACAGCTAGCGCTGTGAGTTTGCATTGCATTTTGGCACGTTGTTTTAAGAACCAGAACTGTTCTATGCTGCTTCAGAGATTGAATCAAATCGAAAGATGTCAAGCTCGTCCGTGATGGGTTTGAGAGATGAGAGATGAGTGGAGTGAACGTGATGAGAAAAAAAACCCAGAACAAAAGAAAGTGCGTGCGTCACTTTTGTCCATATCGGGTTGGTGTTATAATATAAGACTACGATCTCATTATTCTGGAAAGAATGCTCGCAAGAAAGCGACGCAACAAACACCACCACTACTGTATCTTCCGGATTGCGGACGTGTACGAGTATGTTACTTCCAAAACTATGAATACTGCGCCCGCTACTAAGCTGAGAAGACACGCTTTCTCACTCTGCCGGTATTCCTCAAACATATACAACCCTCTGAAATCAGTACTTTCATCTCATCGCCAGGTATCATAAGTCATGTCCTCTATAAAAAGCAGCTTTGCCGACGCGGCTGGAGGAGTAGCGGGTTCCCTTGTCGCTATGTTGGCATTCTACCCAATTGACGTCCTTAAAACCAACCTGCAAGCCGAAAAGAGTAATGGAGAAAGTGACAACAATGGGAAAATCGTGGACAAGAATCGAAATCTTCAAACCGTTATTCGCCGTATGCGATCCAAGTATCCATCGAATCTCGATTTCCTGAAAGCCTTGTTCAAAGGATTGCACTTCAAGACTGCCCATACGACGACGTCAAGTTTTGCCTACTTTTTCATATATTCATGGATTCAGTCGAAGCACAAAATGCATGCCTTATCATCCCCAGGATATAGAAATGTAGGAAAGTATCAGCCCTCGACAGTTGTAAGATTGTTACTGTCAGCTATAGCGGCCATGTGTAATACTGCTCTCACCTTGCCTTTGGATGTATTGGCATCTAGAAGCCAAATTACGCATACTGTGAAACCAGATGATCATACTAATCAAATAAGCCCACCAGTGACTAGCGATGATGAACACACATTAGAGGAGGAAAAGAAGGAAGATGATACACCACGTACTATCATCCCCCATGATTCTTCTCAAAAAATCATGGAGAATGTCTGGAGGAATGTCAATGATATTGACTCAGATGGCGACTACGATACAGCAAATGAAGAAGGAAATGTTTACAACGATGATGGAATTTCTTTCGATAGCGAGGATACTGGTAAAAAAGATGAAAGCGCATGTCAAGCAAGTTTTATTGAAGATGAAGATGACATTGTTAGTTATGCCAGTACCAACATTGACAAGAATGAAGTCGTCAATCGGGAATACGAAGAACAAGATGACAGTGGAGTATCAAAGGAAATTCCTACCTACGTGCGGCCATTATTCAGAGTGGATACTCTGATGCAAGGCACAGTAATTACATCCTACATTAAAAGAACATAAAAGTAGTGGGTCAACATTCCACATTCAGGCCTGAAAATGGATAATGCATATTGTGAGACGGAATAAAAAGTTACGACACCGGCAGGACTCGAACCTACGCGGGATAAACCCAATCGATTTCTAGTCGGTCGCCTTAACCGCTCGGCCACGGTGTCTTCGATGCTACTTATGTGTCTCATTGCAAATTATGATGATGCTTTGAGATGATTTACGCGTAGGTATTGAAAATGTGGATTTCAACAGTCAACACGAACACAAAACACCGCAACACCACACAAAAATTGCTCGCAAGCTAATGTTCCTCAAACTTCCATCAATCATCTTCACCATTTTGTCCTTAATCAAACTATCGAAAGCTTTTCAACCAACATCTTCACTGGGAAGGATCACTGACACAAGATTTACACGCACCACTACACTAATGTCAATGAGCAACCCACACAAGAAATCAAAGATGAACATTCCAACATCCACAAAGCTGATTGCCACCCACTCGGGTACATTCCAGGCTGACGAAGCCCTCGGTGTCTTCCTTCTACGTCAAACCTCCGCTTACTACCAATCCCCCGTTCTGCGTTCTAGGAATAAGGAGGAATTTGGAAAAGCCGATATTGTCATTGACGTCGGAGGAATCTACGATGATTCCAAATCCCTGTACGATCATCATCAAAGAGGCTACGACGAGAGATTTGATGATAAACTCAAAACCGACGAACACGGGAACCAAGTTGCTACCAAGCGTTGCACGAAATTGAGTGCTAGCGGCTTGGTCTACCGTCATTATGGAAAGGAAGTCATTCAGAATCTTTACCCATCTTTGTCGGATAAAGAACTGAAACTAGTTTATACGAAAATGTACAATACCTTCATGGAAGCTATTGATGCGGTAGATACAGGCGTGGAACAGGTCGAGGAAGGAGCTGACCTTGTGTACAATGACTGTACAGGCCTATCCCGCCGCGTCGGCAGGTTGAATCCTAAATGGAACGAGGACCCCTCTCCGGATATCGATGAACGATTCGAGCAGGCGAGCGCATTATGCGGAGATGATTTCAAACAGGTATTGGCGCACATTGTCGAGAGCGACCTTCCAGCTAGGTCTTACGTCGAAGAGGCCGTTCTGAAAAGACATGAAATTGATGAATCGGGACAGATTATTAAGTTTGAGAGTGGGGGCATGCCGTGGAAGGGACATCTTTATGAGTTGGAAACGGAACATTCCGTCGATCCTCTCATTAAATTTGTTTTGTATACTGACCAGGGGGGCATGTGGAGAGTTCAAGCTGTGACTGTGAAGGGACAGGCGTTTGAGAATCGATTGAGTCTTCCCGAAGAATGGAGAGGAGTGAGAGATGAGGATTTGAGTAAGATTGCTGGTATTGAAGGATGCAAGTTCTGCCATGCTGCCGGGTTCATTGGAGGAAATGAAACGTTTGAAGGAGCATTAAAAATGGCACAAGTCGCTTTGAAGGGGAAGCTTTAATGTATTACAATGCATCTCATAGAGTGTAAACATTAATTTAGTTTATACTGCACATTATAGAGTCATGCGGTGAAAGATCCAATCAACATTCATGACAACTGTGAAATGCACAGTATCAAATTACATTTGGTATGACCTTAATAATTCCGTGTCGTAGGACATACCGGAAAGAGTATTCCGTAAATTGATGAAACAAATGATACGGTGTACACATCACGTTGACTGACTCAGCATCATCCCGGCAACTCCTCACAAATCTATGCACATCTTTCTGAAAATCCCGAGTACACGTGATGCCGAAAATTTGAATATTCCTCCATGAAAATCAGAAAATAATCAATTTACGAAATCACGCAATCCCCTCCACCGTCACCACCAGACAACCTCGCATTCTCCTCCATTTTTTTCTGATGCTCCCCCTTCCGACACGTCTTGTACGCCTCAAAAAAAGGCTGACAAAGATCCCTTCTCTCATAATTCTCCTCAATACAAGCGAGGGAATTCCGATGCTCTTTCGCACAAGCCGTCATGAATTTGGAGCGCTGCTGACCCGTTTCATCGAGATTTTGACGAATCGGTTGGCCTTCGTTGTGCTGCCCGTCTGGACTGTTTTTGGCTTCTATTTGGGCAGCTATTTTGGCATCTGGTTTGAAATCTTTGTCTGGAAGGAGTCCCATTTTGTTCGGTAAATGTAAGGCGTTGCGATCTTTTTTGGTTGTTGCTAAATGCTTTGTGAGAATGGTGTGTGGTACGCAAAGAAGTGTACATAGTCTATGTCCTGGTATGTATCAATCATTTGGCTTGGGGATGATGAATATTTTTGGATAATAATGAGAGATGACGAAGTTTTACCCTTCTGGGTCTGTTTTCGCCCGTTAAACGAGCAGACAAGCCAACCAACACCCAACACCAAAACAGCGGTAAGTAAGGTATATACCAAAACAGCACAACAGACCGCACAAAAGCAACAACAACGCATCTTCATCTTTAGAACAAACATCAAACGAAGATCTCAAACCTCATACATCAAAATTTCTAGGTACGCGTAAGCAGACGAGCTCAAAGTCGAGGAGAGAGGTTCACTGTTGCTTGAATTATTGTGATATACTATTCCTGCTCATCCCTCATCCATCGTTGTTGATCAGCTCAAGGGAGGTAAAAGTTTACCCCCCTTTGGCTCTTGAATTCCGATGGACGAGGGTTACGGTTTCGTGCTGACTGCTGACTGTTGTATGCATTGCATTCGATGCTTGAATTTTGTCGCGATGTGCTGAAACAATCTTGAATTATGTCTTTTTATCTCAACAGAACCTACACGTACATGTACACTAACTCTTTATGCACACTCGCACTCGTACACCTACACTCTCAACTCGGTCACTCCAAAATAGTTCCAACAAAAAATATATAAATACAATGCCAGTACCACGAAGACGCTCAAGATCTGCAGCAAGTTCCCTCACAAGCCTACCATCGCTCGCGCTAAAATTCCTCGATGCTGATTTCATCTTTCAGAAATCAAAGACCTTGATCTATTACGGCTTTGCGCCCGCGGTTGTGTTGATGGGGATGATGATGGAACCTCGGCCGTCGAGTTGGTTGGAATTGATTAATATTTTGGAGTAGGATGTAAGTCGAATCGGAAAGGCAGGTTTGTTGAAACATGATTTGAGCATACGTGCGTGTGTACACGTACTCGGAAATCTCTGGAATGGATGTAAAAAGAGGTTTTGAAGAATGGATTGATTGATGCATACAGTACTGTAGTTTGGAGATTTTGACATGCAATCATACGAAGTAATCCACATCCAGCAAGATTGGAAAGGAATTGTAATTTACCGTCGCTTTTCTTCACAATACTTTTTCATAATCATAACGAAGGACTTTTCCATCAACGTAGTATCAGTGGTGCAGCTCATAATTCCAAATTATGCAAGGGCGTTTGCCAGAAGAACTTGATCAAGGATAAGAGATTTGAAGAGCAAACATAACATCACTAAGATCATCATGTTGCAAGCATCATCGATGCATATTTAGCATTCCTCCTAGTGTTGGTTCTTCCACCCTACTTGAAAGAGTTTTCCTCCCTGCTGATACCGTATGTGATGGAGCCATCACTAATGGCGACAAGCTGAAACACACAACAGGCTTCATTTTCTTCCAAGTTTTGAACTCTACTACGCAGTATGGTTTCTTCGATTTGAAATTCGTTGGGGATGTGGTGCTATTCTACCCCTACAAATAGGGAACCTGCTGGAAGAAATTGGAGTCCAGACCAGCGGGTGTGCTGC
>Ga0115005_10000815_pt1 | contig 24354 bp, 25 predicted proteins | sample ArcOceMetagenome_FD_87163 | JGI IMG/M metagenome (GOLD analysis project Ga0115005, IMG submission 87163) | Marine eukaryotic phytoplankton communities from Arctic Ocean - Arctic Ocean - Greenland ARC118M Metagenome | ecosystem: Environmental > Aquatic > Marine > Oceanic | place: Arctic Ocean...
ACAGGCGAAGATTGCTGGATATAGGAGTGTTGTTGAAGCGATGAATGTTTACCAGCGATTTCTAAATGGTGAAGTAACGGCAGCTGGAAAGTTTGATCCGTGTAAGGTCCTTGTGGTCGGGGCTGGTGTTGCAGGACTTTCAGCAATCGGAACTAGTGTCGCAATGGGAGCCATTGTCCGAGCATTTGATACTCGTCTTGAAACAAAGGAGCAAGTTGAATCCATGGGTGGTGAATTTTTGGTTCTTAATTTTGACGACGAGGACGGTGGGGATGATACAGGGTATGCAAAGACTATGAGCAAAGAATTTTATGATAAAGAAATGAAAATGTTTCGAGAACAAGCTAAAGAATGCCAAATCATTATCACCACAGCTGCTATTCCAGGTCGGCCCGCACCTAAACTCATTATGAAGGACGCGGTTGATAATATGCAGCCAGGAAGTGTTATTGTTGATTTAGCCGGGGCAACAGGTGGTAACTGTGAACTGACAGAACCAGGAAAGGTGCGAATCTACAATCAGGTTACAATCATTGGAGTAACAGACCTCATAAGCCGCATGTCTTGGCAAGCATCATCCATGTATAGCAACAACATGTCGAACCTCATGGAGTTACTCTGTCCAAAACAATCTGGGGGCACCAGTGCTGAACGAAAGCTAGATATCAACATGGAAGACAAAGTTATTCGAGGAATGACAGTAGTAAAAGATAATACCATTACCTGGCCACCTCCAGAAGATGTTACGAAAACGGCAGCAGCAGCTCCAAAGTTGACTAAATCAGATTCTGAGATTTGGAGGGACGACCACACCACTGGCATTGAACGCAAACCTAAGACCCCTTCAATTTTCAGCAAAAGAGTCTTTGACTTGACTACTGTTGGAGAGCTTTGTGCTGTGGTATGTGGCGGAGTTTTCTTTGGTATAGCTGCAATATATGCGCACTACTTTTTTGTGAATATGCTGCTATACTTCATTCTATCTGGATTCTTGGGATACTACCTCATTCTGAACGTCGCACCTGCACTATTCAGCCCTCTCATGAGTACAAGCAATAGTCTCTCTGGAGTCGTGATACTTGGTGGAATGGTTCAAGCTTCCCTGCCGTACGGAAGTGTGTCTCAGATCTTGGGTTGTGTTGCTATTTCTGTAGCAGCAATTAACGTATTTGGTGGATTTGCGGTATCCTACAGAATGGTGCTCATGTTCAGAACCGAAAATTGAGTGAATGAGTGAAGTTTATAAATATATCTAGATATGTGCAAAGTAGTATGGTCGTATCATACAAGTATCAGGCTTACGAAGTACTCTTGACTGAAAAGTGGATAAGAGAGACTAATAATAACATATCGTTAAATATCCGTTATTATCATCTTCGTCGTCTCATGCGACATGCGACGAAAAGAGAAAAAAAACATTTCATGCATAAAACATAAAAGTGTTATTTGCTTTGCCATGCCCTTTCTGTTTACAATATTGTTTTTGTAGTCTAGTTACGATGAGAACCCCACCCATGTTGATGTTTGTTGGCACCCTGCTGATAGCGACCTATAACAGCCTTGTCAATTCGTTATCCATCGCAGTCTTCGGAGGTTCTGGCTTTTTAGGCCGCAGAGTATGTAAAGAACTTGTGTCGAGTGGCCATGAGGTAACTTCCGTCTCGAGGGAAGGTAGACCACCGTCCTACTACACAGGCTCTAACGACGCTGAAAACTGTTGGGCGGACAAAGTCAATTGGTTGTCATATAACGTTAATCCTGATAATGATCAAGTGCTTGAATTGCCCACTATAGACGCTGGAATCAGCTGCATTGGTAATGTGAATCCTGATCCTGACTGGGACAAACTTTCATTCTTCGGTTTATCGTTTGACGACGAAAAATTGTACTATGAAAATGGTATATTAAACGAATGTGCTGCGCTTCTTGCGAAGAAGAATGGAGCAAAACGATTTGTGTTCATGTCAGTCAGTTACGAAATTGCTAAAATGGTTGAGGGTCCACTCGATGGTTACACCGGCGGAAAACGACACGCAGAACATGTCATTTGTGATTTCTTTGGGTCAGAAAATTCTATTGTGTTGGGGCCATCGTTAATTTATGGAGGGAGAAGATTCCCAGTACTAGGCAGGTTTTATAGCAAATTTGCAAGGTCAGGAGCAGTAAAATTTTATGCAAATAGTATGGATGCATTGCGGAATTTATCGTCTTCGCCGATTGAAGATTGGGTCGAAAAGTCATTGCTTAGTCCACCCGTGGAAGTGAATGTCGTAGCGAGGGTAGCATGCGCTTCAGCCTTGGGCATGGTGACAAAGGACATGGTTGGTGCACGTCGACAAGGTTTCTGTAATGATGAAGGGAAACCTGTATTTTATGATGACGTAGTCTACATTGACGGCACAGCAGAATTAGAAAGAGTAGATGGATTAGTACACCTCGACCTTCCAAAAGAGGACCAACTAAAACACGATCGGTATAACATACCGGTATCAACATTACACACCGAAGGGAGTGAACCATTGTGGGAAGGAGGTTTGATTGGAAAGACACCATATCTCTACCCATTGCCAATTATTTCTATTTTCGCAGCATTGTTTTATATCATCTCAACCGGTCAATTTGTAAATCATCAATAAATATCATATTATTTAAAATAACTTTTGGCACCAGGGATCAATGTTGGTGTACTAATTCTATGTACACTTCTATGCTTTCAAAAATGTCCGTATTCCAAGAGTCACCATCATTCCACTGAACCCTGTTCTCAAGAAGTCTTCATCGACCTTGACAGCCATTCTCCCGCCGCAATACGCTCCGACCAAGCTTCCAACAGCTAAGAATGGAGCCACTCTCAGATTAACATTTCCTGCTTGAAAATGAGTCCAAGTTCCTACTGCTGCTGGTAGCCCCATGGCAGTTAAAGATGTTCCAAGTGCCGTATAATGATCCATTGGAGTAAACAAAGTTAAAGCAGGAACCACAACTATTTGATTTTAGTTACATTCGTGCAGAGTTTTTAAAATGGTTAGATAGATAGATTGCGAATGAATGAATGATGGACAGATGAATGATCTACAATGGAACTGTACTATGTACTCCTAATCACTTTGCATTCAGTAATCAGTACTCACCTGCACCTCCGCCTACTCCTAACAGCCCTGCCATAAACCCACTAAACAAGCCGATACAGGAAGACACAGCTATGAGTTTCCATTTAGATTCACTTTCATCATCCTCAATTTTTTTCTCCTTGTATGATATCAGATAAGGCTTGAGCGGTACAATTGGTGCCACCAACACCATGAATCCTCCAAGTGCCTTTTTAAGCTGTTTTTGACTCAAACGATTTGAAAACTTCGCACCTAATCTCGCCGTCATCACACCGCTTACTGCAATTGCCCCTGCACTGCACAGGTTAACGTTGCCATCTTGGCCGTACGAGAGACCGCCTGCCAACCCAGTTGTAGTCACTGCAAAGAGAGATGTCCCATGAGCAATGTGTTGACCAAGAGAGAGGAACGAAACGGACGTCATTAAGGGTATCATGATAAATCCACCACCTAAACCAACGAGAGATCCTGCGAGGCCTGCAATTGTCCCCACTGCAAATGATTTCAGAGGTACATTAGAAGGAGGTGTCGATGATGCTGGAGGTTTATTAGGTTTCGGAATCTTGCTGCTAGTTGAAGTGAGTCTTGTTATAATCTTTTTTTCGAGAAGGCGCATTCCTACCCTACCAGTAGTGTGCACATGTGTTCGATGGATTAGATGGATGTGCATCATGTTCAATGCTGTGCTTGTCCTCCTCGAATCAGAATCAACACGAGTTTCAGTTATTACAGTACATTGAACATGTACCAATTGATTTGTACTGAAGTATGAATAACCCTAAACCTTCTTCGTCGGCGGGCGGTGCAAGCTAGCAAGCGGTCGGTGCAACTTCTTGGTGTGCAGCCCAGAAAGATGGGTTTCGATGCTTCGAAGATTTGAGCCTGTCAGACGCGCCACTTTCTTTTCGAAAAAGTGCGCATGTATTAGGGGTACTAAATCTCCCCCTCCTACGGTACGTTTGAAGGTTGAAGTTCGAAAGGTTGATCCAAGCGGTTGACTATCTTCGCTGTCGCTGCGCTTTCTTCTTCCAAGCTTCTTCTTTGTCGATATCTCTCCGCCAACAACGATCCAGTTAACTTATCAGTTGAACCTTCAAACACCTCCGTCAAAGAGATACGAAGATTGACCAAGATAGATCATCGCTACTTTGTTTTAATTTATACAGTGCCAGTCAAAATGAAATTCACCACAGCAACTATACTCAGCAGCATCCTCTCTACCGCAGTGGCGTTTTCTCCTAATTCTCTAGCCACCAATTCTGTAGCTAGCAGAAATGGTTCCAATGGAATGATGAGACCAATGGTTGCAAGTCAGGATATTGAGGCTAATGCTGCACCTGCCAATGGCCAGCGTAAAAGGACCAAAGAGGTGAGTCTGCTGTTCCACACTTGCAATATGCATCGGTGCAATTGCGCCACTTTCAAAATATGCATCGCTTCGATGCGTCTTGTTCTTTTTTTGTCTTGCCATCCTGCTCACACACTACGTTGTCTTTCTTCTACAAACCAATCCTATAGGAGCGTCTTCAACTGGCATCGAAGGGACTCCAGGTACACGTTATTGGTCTCTCCATCCACCACGCATCAGTTGACGTCCGTGAAAAACTTGCTGTCCCTGAAGCCTTGTGGAACGAAGCATCCAGTGATATTTGCTCTACTGGTGCTGTTTCCGAGGCTGCTGTCCTTTCCACCTGTAATCGTTTTGAAGTATATTTTGCAGCTCCTAGCGCTAGGGAGGCGGTGGCGAGAGTAACTGAGTATTTGGCTCAGAGAGGTGGCATGCCCGTGAGTGTTTTGAGGAAGAACATTTTTATGTTGAGTGGAGAAGACGCTGTATGGCATCTAATGCGTGTTAGCGGAGGATTGGATTCTTTGGTTGTTGGTGAGGGACAGATTTTGAGTCAGGTCAAGCAGTGCCACTTGCACTCTATTGAAGAAGATGGATCCGGTGGAAAGGTTTTGTCGAGAATGTTGAATAATGGTGTAGCAGCGGGTAAGAGAGTCAGGTCCGAGACTGCCATCAGTAAGGGATCTGTTTCCATTTCATCTGCTGCAGTTGAATTGAGTGAAATGATGTGTCAGAAGGATTTGAACCTGCCTTTCGGTGAGGCAAGATTGGCTGTAGTTGGTGCAGGAAAGATGACGAGATTGTTAATCACGCATCTTGCTTCCCGTGGATTGGAAAAGATCACTATTGTTAACAGATCTATGCAACGTCCTCAAGAGTTGGCAGAACAGTTTCCCGATGTTGAGGTTGAAATCAAATTGATGGATGATTTGTGGAACGTAGTTGGTAGAAGTGATATCGTTTACACTGCTGCATTCAGTGATGGATACATAGTAGATAAGACAAAGTTGCAGGAGAACGGTTTGGCCGGGGGAAGACCCATGATGATCGTTGATATTGGTGTGCCAAGAAATGTCAGTCCTGACAGTAATGAGGTACGTTTTTATTGTGTTTCCAATTTTATATCTTTCTTTTGTCCCAACGCAAATTTTAAACTGATATTCTTATCATTTATCATCTTCAAACAGATTGAAAACTGTGTAGCCTATAATGTGGACGACCTCAAGGCTGTCGTTGCAAAGAATACCGCCATGCGTCAAAAAGAAATGATCGAGGCTGAGACTCTTCTTCGTGAAGAGACTGACTCTTTCTGCAACTGGAGAGAATCTCTCGCAGCTATTCCAACCATCAATCAACTGCAAGAAAAGGCAGACATTGTAAGAAAGGAAGAACTGAATAAATGTACTCGTAAATTGTCACAAAATGCTAATCTCAGTGACAAGGAAATGGAGGCTGTAGAAAGACTGTCACGAGGAATTGTGAACAAGTTGTTGCACGGACCCATGTCTCACTTGAGAAGCTCAGAAAACTCCACCGACCAACAGAATGCTATTAAGGAGTTGAGCGCCATGTTTAGATTGGAAGATGAGGACGGAGATAGGAGAGGAGGGAAAAAGGGCCGCTCGCGTAAAAGGTAGATACGAGAATCACTTTTCAGTTCTTGTAGGCGAATCTTATTCAACTGTACTAAATATAAACATTCTTTTAATTTGCTTAGGAATATGTGAAGCGATCTACTACTACAATACATATTTTTAATCACTTTTCTCCTTGTTATCATTGCTTGTTCCCTCCTCCGACGTCTCGTCCTCGGTAATGAAGTCAATGAACTTATCAACAGGATACCACAAATATTTTTCCGCAAAAAGGGTCACTTTGCTGGAAGCCGGCAAATATGTTGAACCGATCATGATCACATCAAGAAACACAAACAGCATGAAAAACATTCTGAATACGGGGTAGTCTTCCAACAACTTCAATTCTCTTTGGAAAGGGAGCCAGGTGCGGAAATCGTTGCGATCAGCATCTTTGCCAGGACTCTCATCAGAGACGTCCTTCGGTGGAACGTGGCCATCAATAACATTCTTCAACAATAGACTAATGTCATCCATGGAAGCTGATGCATTATCTTGTTCTGGATTCCAATACATGCCAAGGTTAAGATCAACAATCAGAACGGTAGGTTCTCCTGAAAAGTCGATCTCAAATTTGTTGAGAAGAAATTCCCACTTTTTAGGATTAAGCCATACAAAGTCATAATTTTCCCTAATGGAAGGGGCTGCATTCGTGACGTAGTTGCGAAATTCTTGGAGGAAGGGTCGTCCTCTATCGAGCTGTGGATCGATGATGCCAATGGCGAGAGGTTTGTCGCCATCTGTGAGGGCGTCTTTGTTCCTAATAGTCATTTCTGGAACTATCGAATTGAAGTTCGATCTGACGAATTCGGTCAGATTATCTTCTGTAAAATCACCCCTGAATACCTTGGTTCTAGCAACATCACGTTCGACTCGCAACAACACAGTAGACGATCTCTGTCGTGTAATACCTTTGATCCAAGCGTCGTTCGCCTCATTGAGTTGCAATGATACAAACGATACCGACTGGTGAGGAAATTTCTTTGCAACATTTTCAAACTCCTTTGGGATTTGAGTTGATGTATGCAAAACGAATACTACTTCATCACTGGTTCCTTCTGGGAATATATACTCGTGTGTACTCAAGGATTTGATTTGTGGACTTGAGAGTTTGTTCGCAAACGTAGAAAGCCCATCTTGGTCAAGTTCACCATCCACAGTACCGGACAATCCGTCCATATACCATTTGACTGTTGGATACATGTCGATTTCATTATCTTTGCACAATTGTGCTTCTGACAAGCAGTCGACTTTTCCAAACAACACGTTGGTGAATCTAAGTGTCAGCAAGTTTTGAGAGAATGGACAGGTTGGGTCAATAAATGATACTAGCCATGGTTTTGCATCCGTTGGATCATTGATCGTTCTTGTGAAGTTAAAGTCGGAGAGCGCTTCCAATTCTGGGGATGTAGCCGTGATCTGGCCGATGAGGCACAGCAAGAGAGCAACAACAATCATTATTTTCTTTTCGAGCAGAAATGGAAAATTCAAAAGATCCAAGTTAAAGTGGACGACTTGGAATTAGGGACTGAAAGTGATATTGTAAAATATTATTTTATAATTAGTTTACAAATGCACTCATCTGCGCACGAACGTCGTCTGCTTCGTTCGCTTTTCCTTGTACCTCTAATATGCGAGCCAACATTTCCCAGCTACCTTGTATGTGGGGGAAACTCTCGCAAGCCTTCCGGAATTCTTTCCTACGATCGCAAAGATTCGTGATAAGGATTAAGTTTGACAGCCGAAGTGTGAAATTTCATACAATGATCGATTACAAAGTACATTTACTTACTCGCAAGAAGGTAAATCTTTCAAACCTGCATACACCGAGCCAAGAATTCGGTGGGCCTGAAGGCGCAATGGTGCAAACTGGGAGGCATACCTTTTGTCATCGTCACCACTAGACCCAGACGCTAATAGTTCGTCAAAGAGAGGCTTTGCGGCATCCAACAAATTACTGGCATCTGTGGCTAGTTCTCTAGCGAAACTTAGGTCCCCTGCGGCGGCTGTCTGTTCTGCCTTCTTTTGGTAGACAAGTCCAAGATTCATCATCGCTTTAGCCTTGACTTCGGGACATTCCATACCTTTGAGGAACATTACTTCGGCCTGCGTAGATAAAATATATAGCGTTGAGGGGTGCATGACATTTTGGCATTATGAATCAATTTGTAAGTGCACTCACATCATCAATGTTCCCGTTTTCGGCGAGAACAGTCCCCCAATTCAACCAGGCGCCTATTTGAATAAATTAATCACGCTAGATTCAAACACAATGAAAAGAGTGACGCCATTCCAAATTGGACTGTATGCTGTACTTACCACCAAACTTCGAATCGGCATTAGTAGCTCTTGCGTACATTGCCATCTCAGCCTTTTTATCTCCTTTTGCCCCGAGCTTGATTCCCAAGTTGTAACAAAGTTCGGCATCTTCTGCATTCAGTTTGACACTCTTTGTGTATGCCTCGATGGATTCGTCATCTTTTCCGGCTTCGCTTAGAATTACCCCTAGCGAGAAAAGAGCATCAGAATCTCTATCCTCAAGCAATTGCAAAACTCTCCGAAGCTTCTGTTCTGCTTCGTCGTACTTCTTTTGAGTAAGTAAGATTTCAGCCCAATCTTTGAGGCAAGTTGTGCACTTCGGGTTGATTGCAAGAGCCCATTCAAAATGCTTTGCTGCGCCATCCAGGTCCGGGATTCGTCTCAACTCGCTACCCCTATTCTTCAGGCGGCGTACATGTTCCACTCTATCCTCAATCAAGAGAAAAGCTCCCAAAATGTACCTAGTCCCCTTCACTACTTTATGACCACCATGCCTTACCGAGCCCGGTCGAAATGTACCGTGACCAACATCCATGGGAAGTGGTGAATCCATATGTTCGTAGAATGTCCCACCCCCTTCATATTCAACTTGCGGTGTCATTGCTAATGTCATGGCCAAAATTCCATTGTCGATGTGTACATCAGTTCTGGGGTGCGTAACATTGTATTTCAAAAGTGAAACTGAATGCGCGCGGAGTACGCTAGGACTACTTACAATCTCAGGAAACAAATTGGATAACAATGGGAACAGGGTTGTTTCAAGTTTCTCATTGAACCACTTTCGCGTGTTTGGTAGATTCGTAAGCCAATCACCACCTAGTTGATATTTTCCTGACTTGTATTCATTGTTGTCGACCCCTTCTTCCTGTGCGATCTTTATCACTTGAGCTGCTTCGTCTGCCGAGAATAGAGGCTCACCTTTGGACACTTTGATTAAATCTAGTGGGAAACCAAAGTCTTCACTAAAATCTTCAGGTGGAGTACCCCCGAAGGACAATGCCTCGAAAGACGAGCCCTTTAAATGAATTGACGGGTCCCATTTTCCATCGCTATTGCTTGACGGTTTTGCACAGTAAAAAGATTCGCAGCTCGCTATGCAGTCTTGTGCATGTTCCTCTTTATTTTTCTCTATCGCTCTTACAAAATTAGGTCCAAATTTACCTCCAAGAAGTTCTAGTTGCTGTTCGAGGGCAGTGGAAGTGCCTCCTTGTGCTCCTCCCCTGATTTTGGTAAGTAGATCCGAATGGGATGGATATGGACAATCAAGCTCAATGCATTCTTGGCCTTCTTCTTGCATGAATTCATGCCGGACTTGCCTAATAGGTCCCAATCTCATTGAAGACCAACTGACCGCCGATTCCAATGATCGCACTTTTTCCTGCAGTGTGGCGTCTACTGTCGTGTACGTTTCATAGTTGTATTCACCTCTTTTCCAAAGCTCGAGCTTAGCAGACCTCTGCCTTTCTTCCAAAGCAGAATCTTCTGCATGTCCTACCCAAGCCGTTGCCGCAGCGACGGATAGAGCGAAGTATGCCAATCTCATTGTGAGTTAGTGTGCGTGTTTGAAGTGAAGGGTTTGGTGTGAGATCGATGTTGTTGTTGCAGGACTTCCAGACGACTTATGGTTGTTGTTTGTTGTTGTCAGTAAGTTGAAGTTTCTCACTTCTGTTGGATTTAAGGCGCGCTCCCCATCCTCTGGAAAAAGGATGATTGGATGCAAGATGCAAGGCTTGTGTTGATTGAAAATTTGGAAAATGCGATGACAAGTTGAAAGTACATGTAGGTAATGATATTTAAAATATTGAAATTAGTCTCTTCGTCCTTCGCTAACTAAATAGAGACCTATCTGACAGACCCGTATCCAAGGGCTTGGTCGAGGCAGTTCTGAAAAGGCTGGTCAAAGCCTTCATCTTCGAATCATTTATTGAAAATTGGCTTTCGTTTCCTAATATTGTTTCTTCTGATAGATCGTCATTGCCCTCATTAAAGTTCGAATTTGATTCACCGGCGTGATCTTCGTGCTGAAGAGTGACATTCACCGGCATTGATGGTGACATGTATCTCATACCCATTTGCTTCATCACTTCTAGACAAAAACTTGAAAGGTCTGCTCGACTTTGCAACACTTGACCAATGATCTGCCACGACTCGACATGCTGAGCAATGACTTCGTATTCAATGAACCTTTCCGATTACAAATATTAGATGATAACTTGACAAAGAAGAGAGGTAGTAGGAATGAACTCACCCAAGATCTGCTTCTACCCTTAGTGCTCGGAATGCACTCAATTGTATCCATTCTCTTGGACGATCCCGCACAAACTCTTTTATTACGGTATTGAAAATTTGGACTTTGTCATACGGAATGTCAATGGCAAATTTGAGAAACACAAATATTTGCGCTTTTGGCGACCTTGCAGCATTAATTATTCTAGTTTTGGCCAAGGCGCCGTTCGAAATAGTGGCTACCTCATTTGATGGCCCATTCCTTAGCGTCGTGGTAAAAAGCGTGATACCTTGCACAAACCAAGGCTGGCTTCCATTGATTTTGGCATCCTGCGTGGGATCTGAAATATTGATACAGTCGCCAATATCATAGGGCTGCCGTGCAAGAATGAGAAGCAATCCTTGGAAGTACTCTGAGCCGGCATCATTAAAGAGAAAGGCCAAAGGCACAAGAATACCTGTGGTAAGGAATGAGAAAAATGGATTGTCGTTGAGGATCAGGCATTTTATTGAAAATGGCATTGTAGATTTCCTCTATTGCCAGGGACACGTACCAGTCATTGATATAATTAAATTGAAGGGATCCACTCCTAGTATGGCAAGCACCAGGAGAATGATCGAGAAGTAAAATACTATGTTGATCAGTTGTTCAAAGGCGTCATCTAACTGGGCTGAGTTTAACGTCTTGGCACGAAACATTCGGATTCGTTTATACACATCACTGCAAGTTTTACCAAAATCTAATAGACTGATATCCCCGTGCCCACTAGGCTTGAACAATCGCTTCAGTGCCTTTGCTTTTACTCTGTCTAATGTGCCATCGTCGTTTACAGCTACAATGAGGAGTGTTTCAAACTTGAGCTTGTCTGATCCTGGATTTCTCATCATAAGACGTCTGAAGACTCTCTCACTGGATTCAATACAATGCTTGTGTGTACCTGCTAGTCCAAATGGGACTGAGAGAGGATGATCTGTGTCCATATAGTTCAAAGTCTCCTTGAATTGCAAAATTGTTCGAATTGAGGTATCATTCCATGGCACTCGTTGTTTTGTCGTTGGCTCGTCCCACTCCAGCAACTTCTCTAATTCTGCCTTTGTGGCGGAGTCTACCAAGCTGGTGTGCTGCCTTTTATGTTTTGGGTTAATTTTCTTGAATGCGCTTTTCCAATTGCTACTTCTCTTTTGGCTTTCAAACATATTCCTTGCTATTGAATCGTCTGATTTCGAGGGTTTGAAAGAAGATCCATTGTGACCATTCTTTGATTTGAACGAATCCTCTTTAGCGTCTTCCAACTTGAGCTTTGATTGCATTCTACTAAAGATCAAACCGCTCCCACCTTGGGATCCAAGTCCTCCTTGATGAACAGGTTGTATATTAAATGAAGCAGCATCCTCAATTTCTTCAGCCAACAAGGAAATCTCAGAGATTAGGAGCACCTTCATCATGATCTGTTCCATTTTCGGACCGTATGTTCCGTACTTTTTCCTGCCAAGGAATACTGCCACTAGTACCCGTTTCGCCATTGTCAGGAACGAGGTCGCTAGACACGCAAGCAAAAACGACGCATACCACGGATTGGATGTAACTGTATTGAAGTAAAGTGGTGACATTATAAGTAAGACAGAGACTCCATGACTGCTATCGGTGCGCGATTAGAGTATGTCAAACTTACCTGATCCACTTGGGTTCTTGTCTGAAAATATGTCGAAAATGCTTTGCCGGTAACCCCAATGCTTAGCAATTTGTCGGTCGCCGTACAAGAGACTAAAATTGTATATAGACCAGAATAATAGTATGGTTGGCCAACCTCGCACCTGCATAGCAATGAGGGTGACGACTCTCCCAAACATCATCAATGCTAGCTTTGTTTCCAAAACTATGACATCGATTGAGATAAATTGAGAAAATTGTGCCATCATGAAGGTTACGCATTGACGAATGATAAACAAGATCCACCAAGAGTACGATGCCCCAAGAAATCCGATTGGGTTGTCTGCGATATAGTACATGGTAGATGCAACTCCTACCAATGGTATAAACATATAGCAAACAACTCTGACTGCCTTATAAAGAGCTTGCTTCCTTCCTTGGAGGAAATTCACACATTTTGAAACCGAATACCAAAAGCTAGCATTGCTTTTCGTCTTCATGGCTTCATCAAGAATGCTTTCAGGTAGATTTTGCAAGTCGTTTGAATGCTTAGTCTCGTCAAGAGATTCCAGACTTTCCTTTGTTGGGGATAGCTGCTTTGTCGAAGCCAAGCGATTTGGAAGAGGTCTTGAAGTATCATTGTGCATTTGTTTTTCCATTAATATGCTCATCCTGTGCCTATTAGTGGAAGTTCGCTGTTGAGATACCTTTTGGATAATATTTATTCGTCGTGCAATGTCCCGAAGCTTTGGAGGAGGCGCGTTTATGGTGAGGGAAGAGTCACTCGTGAAACCAAACGTCTTTGTCGAGGAAGCGTCTTCAATCACCGGAGGTAACTTTGATACCGCACTAGCACGTTGCACCATACTATCTCTACCATTCCTTCTAGTCGAGGCTGGATCGTTCAATGATTGTTGCTCCTTATGATCAGATTCATCCTGCTCACTGCTCTCGATTGCTCGAAGAATTGTAGTCTCTGCTTCTGTCTCGAATGCCCGGTTTTCCTTCAGCAAACTCTTTGAGGATTTTAGAGAAGCCGAGAGTACGGCATCAAGCGAGGGTTTGGAAATTTCTTGCGTCATTTGGTAAGAAGCACCTGGTGATGGCTCCACAGACAGAGGCTAAACCCAAAAACTAATGAATTCCTTTTTTCCTCAATAAGAGTTTGAAAAATTTCGTTTTATTTAAAATTCATTTTGAATCTTCACTTCTCAAAGCATTAGAAAGAAGCACCCCTGGCCGGACTGTTATGCCGCACGGGCAGATAGTGGTTTAGTACCCGTCGGAAGACCGTTCTTACATCCTAATTCACGAGCTCTGGCAAAGTATTCGTGGGCTTTCCCAGCATTACCATTTTCCAGATACAGATCTCCTGTAAGTCGAAGCAACTCAAGTTTATATGAAAGAGATACACTTTTGTCCGATAAAGCAAGTTGAGACGCTTGAAATGCAGTCTCGATGGCACCATTGATCTGGCCTTGGGATTGACGAACCACTGTTATGTGATGCAGGCACTGGAGAATGGTACTATTGTCTTTTGAATCACTTGCGCTTTCAACACAAATGGCCTCCTTGCAAAAATCAATAGCTTGGGCAGGATTACCATTCTCTGCGGAGATAGCAGCGATGTTGAAGAGGACAGATGATACATCTTCTGCATTGCAGGGGTTGGAAGTACGGATGGTTAGGCAATGTTTAAATGTGACGAGGGCGTGCTCATAATCCTCTCGATTAAAGTGAATGGTGGCGATAGCGAAAAGAGATGTTGAGATATCAAAGTGATTATCTCCAAGCACTCTTGACCTCAGAATCATTGCCTCTTTGTGGGATGCAATCGCAGCATCGTCGAACTCTAAACGACCATTGATCTGGCCAATGGCAGAAAGTGTGGTTGCCTCCATCAAGAGGTCTCTAGCAGAACTAGAACGCTGAATGGACAGACAATGCTGATACACCTCGAGAGCCTTTCGAAGCGATTGACCAGACCCGTACAAGCAATGTGCTCTGGCAATGTTTTGGATGCATACAATAACTTTCGGATCGGTGATGGGGAGGATGAGGCGAAACTTTGTTACAGCTTCCTTGAAAGCATTCAGGGCACCGTCATGGTCTTGCATCTGTAGGCAAACGTTACCAATCTTTTCCAGGACCAGAGCAGTGCGTATGTGATTATCCCCAAATGAGACCATGGTTGCACGGAGTGCAGAGAAGTAAGCATCAAAGGCAAGCTTCCATTCGCTAGTCGATACCAGAAGGTCTGCCTTCAGACACTGAGCTATTGCAACAATTTGACAGTCAGGACCAAATAGAGTTGAACTATGCGAGATGTAATCTTCATAGAATTTCAAAGACTCCTCTGATGATATCTTTGACCCACGCATCTGAATCATCTCCACTTGATGCACCAGTATATTGTGCATCTTTTCTTCCATGTGATTGGTGTTGTTATCTTGGCTCATGACGAAACGATGTACGTATATTAGTGAATAGTAAATGGTGCACTTTATCTTCACAGTATTATGTACTCCTTTCTCCTTTCGCACAAGAAGGTCCAAGTCGGAATTTGAAGCAAAAAAGAAAAAAGACGATGTTTTTTTGTCGCTGCGTCATTTTTCTTCTGAATGCCTTCCCCCTTCCCTCCATCTCCGGGGAAGAAGGCGCCTTCCCCTTCCCTCTCCATCTGATTCGTCGGGAAGGCGCCTTCTTCCCGACAAGATATCTATATCTAACATCCATTTTAACAGTTCATCCTCTCACTATTGTTTAGAACGCAACATCTTTACAATTCCACAAAACCGCTCGATTCTTGGATATCAGAACTACATAAACGCGTCCGCCAACTATAATTATGAATTGACATTGGAGGATTTAGTAAGTCATCTGGATTTTTGACTTCAGTGCTTGAAACAGAAGCAAGGAGGAAAAACCTATCAATCGACTTGTTTACCTGAAACTTCAGCGTGATCACCACCGTTGCAGAAAATCATCTTGAAGTCCCAAATGAAGGCGTATATATCTCAGGGTTGTTTTTAGAAGGTTTTAGTCATGATATTATATCAGCTTGCATCTTGGATACCAAACCATTGAACATGCCATTGCGGGAAACAAGCTACTAAACGAGAAGGACGACGGTTGAGAGATTTTTCTTTCATAAGGTAAATTAGCTTAAATAAATTGTTCGGGAAGGCGCCTTCCCGGATCAGATTGAAGATTGAAGATGGAGGCTTCTTGTCGGTGGTGGTGGCATCAACTATCTTATTCGGGAAGGCGCCTTCCCGAATCAGATGATGGAGGAGGGCTTCCCCTTCGCTCGGTTAATACTTTTAACGGTCCAAAAGACCCCATCTGGGAACCCAATCCAGTTCGACCCCATCTCCCCAGACCACCCCCTTTCGGGACAATTCGTGGTTCTTCCGATGGGAACTAATTTCAGAAAAAGGCCTCAAACCCAGAAACAGATTGGAGTGATTCGATTTGAGGCTGTTTTGCGGAGGTGGAGTTTGGCCGCTGAAGCAGTGGTGTAGGATTGGATTGCAGAGTTACAACATGCGTAGATCCCCTGTTGTGTTAAAATGTGCATGTTGAATGTATTCGAGTGTGTAATACTTGTCATAGGGTGAGGGATATTGATAGATACTGTTACGAAGACGCAATAGAACTCTATTACCTATTACTGCATGTTTACGAGCAAGCTAAAATAGATATAGATAGAAGAGAGAAACAAAACCTAAGGAGAGATGAGGGACAGGACGCCCCAACGGCCAACGGCGCACAAAAACAACATCTATTTCACACCGGTCATAAAAACGAACTATGACAGCACAAACCAACTTGTACCAACAACCGGTTCTGTACAATAAGATAGAATACAAAAAAATGGGAGATAGAAAGCACACTGACAGGACATGCCCATAGTTCCGCGCTATGAACCTAATGGTGCCGGTGCTGCGGTTTCTTTGATGGAACATTCATGTTAGTGTAGCAGCAAAGACTTGAGCAACAAGTTTCGTTCTGCTTACTGACAATCCACGTCGTGGAAAAAAGGGCGCAGTTCACATTTATAATAGGTGCGTAGAATTGGTGCAAACCGTGCACTGAAGTAGAAACAAAAAATGATAGGCCAATGATGAAATTGAACTGTTCTTCCACTTGTAGCAACCAAATCTTCATACTTCAGACAAAGCTGGTAAGCTACCCTCGTGCAATCAGTTCATGGATGACGACCCTTGGGTCCTGTCACTGTGAGATGGTTGAGCATCTAACCCTAACAGTTAGTTCCATAGAGATTAACGATCGTTATAGATCGTCATTTCTTCAAATCGTACCCCTACATGCAAGTGGAATTGAGAACTATATTTTGAATGATGCTTGAACCTGATTTTTGATTTATGGATGGCAACAGCATAAGGGGCGCACTTTCCTTGGAAAATGCCTCCTGGAAGAGCAAGGTATTCAATATCGAAGGCGTGCTTGAACACTGTATTGTAGTTTCTACGATTTCAGTTCGATGGCACGAGATGCAACTCTATTTCTGATTTGCATCCCATCTATACACGAAGGTTTTGTTTCAATCTGACTTCATCTGTAGGTTGAATGGTATGAGGAGGTCTTGAAGAAGTGATGTGTTAATTTTCGCCCTCAATTGTGGCATTGGATCATTGAATTTGTAAAGATGGCTATCATCTTTCCAGGATCATGACTTTCTTTGATTTGCCCTCCACGAAAACTGGACGAGATCGCACTCTTCGTTGAGAAGTAAGCGCTTTCTTGTACAACTGCTCTCTTGGGAGTAGAGTCATGAATCCACCATGGTAGAAGCATGTCTGATGAGTGAATGACGACGGTGCTGCAAGTCTGACCGAGGGAGATCAAGTCTCTTCCCCTCTCCAATGATTTTCGAGGAGGCAGGGAAAGTCACGATTACATTCAGAATATTTCCAACATCGTCCCGTGCGATTTCTCTTTTGAGTTATTGGACTGGGCAAAAAGTAACTCATTTCAGTTGTTTCGAAAAAGTCCGCTGTTCACTTTGACCTTTTGTTGATGGCATTCCGCCTGCAGAAAAGTCTCTGTGACAGGAACTACTTTGACGTGAAACTGACTGCTCTGATACTTTAGAGCTACGCGCTCGATCCCGGAACATATCTGAAAATCTCCTCGGTCGGAAGAATAGGGCGCTTGCTTGTATTCTGCAAGCCTGTTTGCTGTTCCCTGAGGTCTATGGCGTCAAGAATGTTTTGTTTGGAGACTTGGCACAGTCAGTGAGTGCCTTTTGTATTTTTTTAACTTTCTTTCTCTGCACGCAATTAGGTAGGAAATCCTCCTCCAGAGTTTCTCCGCTTTTCTGACGGAAACGATTTGGGACTGCATCATCTGCAGTTCTTTTCAAGCTATTTTAGCTTGACATAATAATCCCAAAACGAGAACAATGTGCTGTCTGTACGTACGTAGGAAGACCGACAATGTGGATTTGCCATCGCACAACACCTCATTTTTGATCGCGAAGATGGTTTCTTCTGGACCAGGAGGTGATGATTCTCTCGGCGGAAAACCTCGAGCCATCGAGGTGACCTCGCATGACTCTCTGAAGGATGAACAAATCACTCTGCAGCCTTCTCTGATTAAGAGTCTAGATGAAGTAAAGGGAGCGTTTGAAACTGAAGCCGAAAGTCATATCCTACAAGCAATTGAAGAGGCTGAAAATGAACATGAGGATGAGTCAGTTGCAGATAGCAGACCCTCCCTTCTAGACGGAGTACCGTCTCATGCTGCACACTTGTTCTCTTATGGTCTCGAAAAGCCTGATCCTGCACGCAGTAGTGGAACCCCTGTTGACCCGTTCGAGAGAAACATGGCAAAGCCTAGGCTTAAAGATGTTGCCAATAGGATGAAAATGATGCAAATGGCGACCAAGATGAGGACCCAGAGACGCCTTAGTGTAAACTCCGAATCAAATCAAGGAACTGTGCCTGGCGGAGACCAGGCTGCACAGGGTCTGGTTGACCCAGAGAGTTTGGAAAATGATGATAGTGGACATGACAGCGACTTTGCCACGAACTCTTCTGTGGTCAGAGATACCGGTACCGGTAGGGCCAAAACCTTTTATCGGCGTCGCTGTGCACCTTGCTATACTTTCACGAATTTTATCAAGGTGCGATGGACAGACATCAAGTATCTGGTCATGATTGTATTATACTTGATGGTGCCATGTTTGGGAGTTGCTGCCATTCTGTTTTATGTCGCAGACAATCCTGCAGGTCCTTACAACAGCTCTTACTCGTGGTGGCTAATTTTCATTGTGCGTCTCAGCGTAACTAGGCTTCTTGCCCAGCTTTCTCAGTTTATTCTGATCGACTTCATCTGCCTAGAGACAAAGTTGGCAGTTATGTCAGTGGGCAGAATGCTAAGTAAGTCTTTTATTTGTAGGATTATCATGGAAACTATTATTGGATATCCACCATTGCATTCATCCCTCACTGACACACCTACTTATTAATTTCTCAGCATTGATGGCGGTGCAAGCGAAAGGCTGGCCTCTCGTCTCTGTCCTATGGGCTGCTTGGAACTTAGCATTTTTGCTCGGCAGGGCCAATAGCCACTGGCTTTCCATGCAAACGCTCTTTGATATCTTCAATTCCAAGAATTACGGTGGGGATTTCTTAGTCAGTGAAGCATACCGCCGTATCCTCGCTGCCTTTTTTATTGTTGGCTTCGTAGTTATGGTGAAGCGAGTATGTATAGCACTGGTTCTTGGTAAAAGGACATATGGTAAGTTTTATCAAGAAATTGTATTATGGCTCATTCTTAGCCTTCAGGATCCCTATTCACGCCACATTTATATGGATTTTCAGTCTCTTTTGGAAATTCGATGGAGCGAATGATGCAGAAGGTTTTGTTGATTGGAGAAGTTGCAATGCTTGCAGAAGAAATTGAATTTGCTGCCAGTAATGGTGATGCCTCTATGGCAACTCCTGCGAAGAAGCGTAGCTCACCAAACAACAAGTGGTTGTTCACCAAGTACACTTCTAAAAGAGATATTAAGGATGGCGAAGATGACGATGAAGTAGTAGAGGAAGGCATGCGCAAGGATGACGAATTATACGAGATAGAAGGTATGAACGATAGCGTGTCTCCCGACGAGGAAGGTAATACAGAATCGAAGCAACATTTCGCTTGGATGCGATTCCATAAGGCCAAAAGGGATTCTGTGATGAAGGACTCGGACAGAGAACTGATCGCAACCCTACTTGGCGAATGGGAAGAACCCGAGCTGAAGACGAAATCATCGGTATGTTGTGAATCTTGTCCATGTTTTTGTCTAATATTGACTGCTTTCACCACCATAATTTTCCAACATTGCATTGACTTTGATCTTCTTTAGTTTAAAGATGTTTCAGTGCGAAAGATTTTACAATTTCGCGAGGCTCTTGACTATTTAGATGGCACTTATCCCCTCTCTGTCCCATTTGGAAACGCTAGTACACGCAAGCACTGCATGGAGTCTTCACAAAAGATATACAGACGCCTCTTGATGAGAACGCCTGAAAGCCCTGTTTTGCACTTTGATACTATCATGACACTCGCGGTTGATAAACATGGGAAATTGAACAAGGAGAAAGCTCGTTCGTTGATCCGACTGTTTCGCCCAGATCGGCAAGGCTACCTTACTCTTCTTGACTTCGTCAAATCTTGCGATGCAATTTACAAGACGGTGAAAGTAAGTTCTTCAAATTGATCAAGGACGTGTCAGTATCATGTTGTCTGTATCAAAACTAATAGTTTGTCTATTTTTGCATTCAAAGATATTTCGTGTTGCGATATATAACGCTGTTCAACTTGATACGGCGGTAGAGACGATATTCAACGTCCTTTTCTATATACTTCTGGGTATAATCATCGCTTCCTCGCTTGCTGGGATTGATCCGTTTGCATTATTTAGCAGTATGATTGCATTTTTCTTGCCGCTATCCTTCTTATTCAGCGCAGCAGCGTCGAAATATTTTGAGGTATGTTCTATCTTTGTTTTTCAGGGGCTATGTGAATGTGTATATCTCACAATTCATTTTCTCTTAATGTGAAGGGTCTTCTCCTAGTTCTTCTTCGTCAACCTTACAACATCGGGGATAGGATTGCAGTCTCAAATCCAATGATTGACACACCTCCAGACGGAAGCACAACTTGGTTTGTAGAGGGCATTACTCTCTTTTACACCACTGTTCGTTGTGCCGGTACAAATGAAGTTGGTACATACAACAATGGATCGCTTGCTCCTCTTAGAATCATTAATGCGGCAAGATCACCGAAGGCGTTCGTCTCTGTTAAGCTCAAGTTCGGCATAGATGTTGCTTATGAAAAGATCAAAGTGTTTGGCACCGTTGTCGAAAATTTTGTCAAAGAGCGCCCACGTGAATGGATCAAACTTTGCGCCTTTCGATCGACGGTAGTGGAGGCGGACCTTGGCTACGTTGGTTATATTGTTGTCTTAAATCATGTTGAGTCCTGGCAGAACATTGGGGCAATCAAACAGTCTTTGGCTGACTGTGCTTCTTTCTGCTTGGAAGTTTCAAAGAAACTAGACATGCGTTTCGTTGCTCCTCCTATGCCTATTGATCTTCGAATAGATAATGGTAATGCGGTTCAGACCTCCCTGAATGCAGATGTGGGCGAGGGACGTGACGATGGTATTAGCATGATTCACAAGCTCTTCAGCAAACCAGCAGAGCCTGCAACGACTACCAAAAAGAAGAATTAGAAAGAATGATTCATTCTGCTACTAATAACATAATTAATGTTTATTTGAATTGGTCGGACCGTCGACGAATCTTTCATTTGCGACCATGGGGGGGGCTTAGTATTTGTGACCTTGGGACAGATCAGCAAGGGTCTATTGAAATTTGAAAACTTGATCTCCGCTTCACAGTAAACGGTAGCAGTCTTGTAAATTGACTTAAGAGATAATATATTTTAGAGCCACGTTAGCAGTTCTGCCATTCTTCACGGCCGTGGCTCTGGGCAACGTTAGCACTGTAAGTAATTCCACTTCCGTCGGTCTTTCGCACCAGTTCTGTTCCAGCAAAGTTCAAGACTGTTGGAGATGATATGGTCTATGAGGTCGAAGTCGACCAGCCCAAATTCAAAGGCCTGGATGATGTCGATGGAGTATATTATGATGATAATGAAGATGATAACGTGAAAGTAACTCAATTGAATCGAATGAGATCCAGAATTGGCATGTCTCCTATCAGTTCCCGGCTCGTACTGTCTCCGACTACCAGGCAAAAAGATATTTGGTCTCTTGTCAATAGTCTGGATGACCGCAAGCAGAGCGCAATCTGGGAAAGTGTCAATGGTGTAAGGACGCTGAGGAGAATTAAGTACATGGTATTTCCTGTCTAGTGGAGTGACCAAGATCCAGATGATGAAACTCTCACAATGAACCCCACATTGGTCCAAAATCTGTTTGATAAGGTTAATCAGCATTATAACGACATGAGCTGGGAAGCATTTGACCTTTCAATTCATATTCTCCCACAGACTCAACTTTTGGAATAATCAAGGGGAAATCTAGATAATATGGGAGTCGTGGATGCAGAAACAAGGTGCATCATTACTAATACTTACAATAAAGTTGACAGAACTGACTATGATGGATTTATCACGATCTATTGGAAGGCATACACTGGAAACCTCAGTAATGGAGGTGGCTGGGGCTCAGTGAATGGAGTCAACAACCAGTGGATGACATATTTCAAAAACACTTAGTAAGCTATAGCTTTGGTGGGGCATTTGGCGCAACCTACAACAGCTGGAACTATGACATTCATGGTGATACATCTGGAAAAAGTGATTCATTTCTTGGTTCTGGAAGTTGTTACTACATTTGACCTACTGTATTCATTAGGGACGTTGAGATTGCACAGGCTGAGCAAGTGCACCCTGTGATGTGTAACCTGGAAGTTGTCGAACAAACTCATGCGAAAGCAGTGGTGTTCTTTTTGAATATGTCGCCAATGCCTCCAGATAATACTGCAGATGGAACTGCAGTGGTGGCAACTACTTTAAATTGCAACGCTTCTGGAGCCAGAACAGATGTGATCGAAGTTGATTCAACAAAGCATAAATTCATACACGTACAAAATACAGGACACAATGCCACTGTAGGTCTCAAGATGTGTTCAGGTTCTGCTACAGCAGACATGATGGCCAAGGCGTATCTGTACGATAAGTGAGTAATTTTGATTGGAAGGGGCATCGATATTCAATATTTCCAAACTGTTTCTAATTGTTGGCGCAATCCCTCGCAGCTATCCCGTTGCCCCACTCAAGTTTGGGCAGATCGGTGGAAAAGCTCCGGTCTCATTTCGAGTTCCTCAGATTGTTGCGCGCCCGGAACAAACCTGAACGTAACGGGGCCTATGGTGAGAAGAGTATAGCAGAATGCAGTCCAGCATTTGGTTCTCACGAAATTGAGATTTATGATAATAAGAATGTGAATGCTGCTCTGGATAGTGAATGCCACTCTTATTCAAGATGGAGCGGAGAACCAGCCTACTTGAACGACGGAGAACACGATGATGATCGATCTTTCCATTCAGCATAGGCAAGTGTCGAGAATTATATTCTACTCTTGGCTGTGAGGATGGGACCAAAATCGACACGAGCACAGGATCACCCATTGCCTCTGGTGCCTACAGTAATGGATATGGAGCCTCTATCACATTTGAAGGTGGTGCTTGGTTGGGTTTTCCTGATGAGGATAACTTTACTTGGGTTGGAATGATGTTTACTACTGAGACTAATGTTAGATGTGTAAAGGTTTTCGCAGGTCACAACTTCAAGTCCACTTAACTTCGAGTTCAAGCTTACAACGAAGGAGGAGATTATTGGGAAAATGCATGGATTGAGACAAATCTCAATCAAACTGATAATGCTTCACACCGTCACTTTGCAATACGGGACTGAGAATCCAACCGCATCAGCAGCCCCTAGCGCCTCCCTTTCACTTTCACAAATCCCTTCCGACGAGCCCTCTTTGCTACCTATATCACAACCATCGTTATCTATGGTTCCAACTTTGGAACCAAGTTTGGCCCCATCATCAGAACCATCAGTTTCTACGGCTCCTTCATTGCTGGTAAGTTTCTTTCACCAAACTTATTGCGCAATATTGCTACATACATGTTACTAGTCATAGCTAATACCCCATCCCTCCAGCCATCAGATGAGCCAAGTCTGCAACCGTCCGACGAGCCTAGTCTTGCCCCTTTAGGGGAACCATCTGTTTCAGTGATGCCAACAGGCGAGCCAAGTGCCTCTCCATCTGCAATTCCATCCCTGTCTGCCAACCCATCGGACACTCCTTCGATGTTCCCAAGTCATCAACCTTCGGTATCACAGAGGCCTACACCTCTTCCTTCTCCCAGTCCCTCTGCAAAACCAACCGCAGCTCCCTCATTCAAACCGTCGGTGAGCATGGTTCCCACTTCTTCAGGAAGGTCAAGCGCTGAACCTAGCAAGAGACCTGTAACGCGAACGAGAAATCCAGCAAAAATCCCTACGCCACATCCAACGGCAGCACCTACAGAAAAACCATCAATAAAGCCGTCCTGGCCTTCAGTTACGATGTCTCCATCTGCCTTTCCAACAGTTACAAAAGTTAAATCAACAATGACGAAAAATATTGGAATTGGCAACACATGTGAATACAAAGCATCGATGGCAAATGCAGTAATTGTAGCTTTAAAAGCAATGTTCCTTTTTGCAACAATTGCTGTGCTTGGGTTTGCAGAAAACTGCACAAGCCGATTTGGTCAGGCAGCTGTCAAAATGATCTCATGGTTGAGATCGTATCGGAATCAACGGACTCTTCTACGCTTCCATCCAATGAAGAAATCATTAGTAATGTTGCTCAAAATTCTGCAAGCATTGCTACCATTATTTCCGCCGAAACAGGAATCGACGTCACTGTAACGGACGTTAGATCGATTGAGAATCCTTCTGCATCCCCGTCTATCAGCCCTACTCCAACTCTGTCGCAGAAGCCTACTTTATCAAACAAACCAAGCC
>Ga0115005_10000816_pt1 | contig 24343 bp, 18 predicted proteins | sample ArcOceMetagenome_FD_87163 | JGI IMG/M metagenome (GOLD analysis project Ga0115005, IMG submission 87163) | Marine eukaryotic phytoplankton communities from Arctic Ocean - Arctic Ocean - Greenland ARC118M Metagenome | ecosystem: Environmental > Aquatic > Marine > Oceanic | place: Arctic Ocean...
CCGACACCAGTTTATAAATTGTTGTTGTTGTTGTTGTTGTTGTTGTTGTTGTTGTTGTTGTTGTTGTTGTTGTTGTTGTTGTTGTTGTTGCCTCATCCCATTTTGGTAACGCCCCATCCGGGTCACGATGCTTCAAATCGCTTTTTTCGGGCCATAGGGTTGGGGCAGAGCGTGACCCAGAAACCTGCAGTTTTTACCTGTAAATAACGTGACTGCTGATCCCCTTCTTACGAGATCTCATCTTGCCCCCTCACATTTTTTACCCTTCTTACTGCTGTAAGAAGGGGGTCGGTCACGTAATTTACATGTAAAAACCTGTAGGTTTCTGGGTCACGCTCTGCCCCAACCCTATGGCCCAAAAAGCGAAAACAGCCGATTTGAAGCGTCGTGGGTGGGTGTGTGTGGTGTCGGAGGTTAGGTCAGCTAGCTAGCTGAAGGGTTCTCTATCACACCTATGATCCAGCTACCTGCAACAAATAAGGGGGGGTATTTTCGGTGTCAAGGACCCAAATTTGGCGCGACCTACCTGTCCTCGACATACTGTATTACATATTACTTAGTGGAGTTTGTCGAACTGGACCCCCCCCCCCGGGTCCAAGTTTTTGGCTAGGCTCAGTTCTGGGGGGGTCCAAGCTAAAAACTCTCCATTATTACTAGTAATAAAAGGCGTAAGGGGGGTCCAAGTTTTTAGCTAGGCTGACAAATGAGGGGGGGGTCCAAGTGAAAACTGGGGGGTCCAACTCGACAGACTCCACTCCCCTGTACCCCGGGGCGGGGGGGTACGACCTTGACGAATGAAGGGAACGAAAGCAGACGCCGACGGACGGGAACAACAACATACATCATGCCAACCAACCAAGCACAAAAGCAGGCAAACGAATCTTCGCAAAAACTGCACCGTACCGACCTTTAAAACCTTCACCCGGGCATAGGATCATTATTGAAATTATCAAACTTTCCTTCGATTCTCAAAGGCATTTCTTTATTGCAAGGATGGGAGTAGAAATAATTGCTCCTGACCCATCTGACGATATTTTGGATTCTGAAAAAGATTCATCAAAAAAAGGCAGAGATGCTGATTTTAGTGCGTTTTCGAGTTGTGCAAAGTCTATCATCAAGGAAAATATTGATGGAGCACCTGATGACACTCCCGAGAGCCAAATTGATGATGTAAATTCGACTATTAATGATGAGAGGGGGGATGGCGAGCAAGATGTAGCACAAAGTCAAGGAGAGGACAACAAAGGCAATAACCCTTCCGCTGATGGAAAGGAAAGAAAGAGATATGTCACGCCACAAGATTTTGAACTTCTTAAAGTAATTGGAATGGGTGCATTCGGAAAAGTATTACAAGTGAAGAATAAGAAGAGTCAGCAGGTGCTTGCCATGAAAATTATCTCAAAACGCATTCTAAAACGTAAATCTTCGTACGCGGAAAATATAAATGCAGAAAGGGATATTCTCACCAAAGTTCGGCATCCGTTTATTGTCACTATGCACTGTTCATTCCAGACAAAGGAAAAACTATTTATCATCATGGATTTCCTTGCAGGAGGTGAACTATTTTTGAGGCTAGGAAGAGAGGGCATATTTTTAGAGTCCACTGCGAAATTTTATATCGCAGAGATCGTGCTTGCTCTGGAACATCTTCATTCTAGGGGCATTCTGCATAGAGACTTGAAACCAGAAAACATATTGCTCGCAAATGATGGACACTTGTGCTTGACAGATTTTGGGTTGTCGAAAGACTTTAGATGGGACGATGCAGAACAGAATAGAGAAGATGGTAGAGCGCTCACTATTTGTGGTACGCAAGAATATATGGCGCCGGAAATGGTTGCAAAGAAAGGTTATACAAAAGCTGCTGACTGGTGGTCCTTAGGATGTATTGCATACGAAATGTTAGTTGGGAAACCGCCATTTGAATCAAAAAAAGGCGCCAAGGACTTAATCCGTAAAATTATGAACGAAAGGGTTCGTATGCCCGATGGTTCATCAGCAGGGGCATGCAAGTTACTCAAGGGGCTTTTGAACAGGAATGCTTCCGCAAGATTTGGCGCAGCAAAAGGTACTATGTTTCAGGTAGGAGGAACAACTCAAGTTAAACAACTTGATTTTTTTGCGGGTCTGAATTGGACGTTGTTGGAACAGAAAGAAATCGACCCACCAATGACTACTCACGTTGATAATGACGAAGATCTCAGACACTTTTATGACGAATTCACAAATATGCAGTTACCTCGGTCTGTGAAAGAAATGGTCGACGATGATTTCAAACCAATTCAGTGCAAGTCGAATGCTTTTAGGGGGTTTTCTTTTATTCAGCACGACTTTGATTTGCCTGATAGAACAGAGGGTCAACATGACCATTACTGGAACAACGTTGACGATGATGGAGAATCTGTATCTGAATGTGCATCAATGCTTGGTTTCGCGGACGAAAATAGATCTACAACGAGCATGAAACCTAATCTTGACGCGACACCAGAAAATGCTGTAACGCCAACATTGAAAAAGAAGCGCCCTCCACGAAAAAAGAAAAAGAAAGGACAGGTGGCTGTTTCTGCTGATAAGACGATACCAACAACAGAATCTTCAATTGAGAAAACAACACAGATGCAGATGGAACCAATTAAACCAGAGAGCATCGATGCATCTACAAAGGCTGGAACCCCCGCTGAACCTGACCCTAGAGAAAAGTCGAAAGTCGAGACTGAGAAGGGACCAGAAACAGCCAAACCACCAAAAGTACATAAGCCGGCATGGGAATCTGTGGCAAATTCTAAGAAAGCTCAAAAAGCTCCCACAACCACGCAACCTTTACCCTCACAGTCCCTCAGACCGACAGCACGTTCTTGGGCACCAAACCAATACAATAGCCCGCAGGCGACGCAAAAGACTGCTTCCTCAGGGCCTAATTTCCCTGGTCAATGGGCAAAAACTTCTTCTCATGGTGCGAATCATGCTGCAAAACAGAATGATGTGAAACCGTCCAAAGACTGGAGAGACCATAAGCTTCATACGAATACGATCCATGCGCATAAATCTCAAAACAAGGAACCAATACTTTCTGATCCAAAGGCGTTCCCTTCATTAGGAGACTTTCCAGCTATTGGTGGAAAATCGCAATCATCTCGTTCAGAAGGTGTTCAAGGATCATGGTCAAAAAGTCAAGGTTCAGATCGTTCTTCTAGTAGTGCTTGGGGTCACAAAAGATAGCGCGACCAATATGAAAGAGGAGCATGCTTGAAGAAATAATAATAATAGAAAGCATAGAAAACAACCATGAACGCACTATTCGCATTTAGTTCTATTTGTGTACGTGTAGTGAGCTTTCTTTGGGCGCAAGAAAGATTAGAATTATAATATTTGTAATAATTTAGGAAGAAAGCTTGTGAGATTAAAATAATTACTGTACGTGTAGCATCCTCAAGGTGACTCTTATGTTCTGAGCGATCACTAAATTTTTATCTTTGTCGGTCTCAAATTTATTCCTTTCTTTTCAGCCACTTGTAATATCTTCAAAACTCTCTCCAGCTCATGAGTCAATTCCTTAATATATACCTTATACTCAGATACTCGTTTCTTCTGGGATACAATGAGCTTGGCTTTTTCCTCCACAGCTTCGTGTAACGCTGTTATTTGTTTCTCCATAGCATCTTCCTTCCGTAGATAGCTTGCCTCTGCATTCTTTTCTTTGATTCGCTGTGCTTCCATCATACATTGCATTTCAGCTTGCATAGTGTGCATAGCCTTGACGTGCTGCGCAACTGTTCGCTCAAGGGATTGAACAGCTGCATCTCGTGATGCCATTTTAAGCTCCAGCTCGTGCACTTTATCGTCTTCCTCAGGATAGGCCAATGATTTGCAGGAAGACATCATTTGCGAAGAGCCTATAGATGTTCTCCGACTGCTACTATTATCATCATGTGACCTATTCTTCATCATTCTGATTGATGGCCAAGAAATGAAATTCTTTTCGTGGCTCAACAACGACCGTTTCGATGATGGTTGGTTACCGGTATCTGCCACGTTCTGCATCAGTTGTTTCTCTGCTTCAAGGCAACGCTTGTGCCAGTATTCTTCTTTCTTCTTCGTTTCCACAAAGTCTGATTCCAATTGAGTCGTTATCTCAAGATGAGCAGCGCACTGTTGCTGCAATGTCTCAACTTCCTCCCAAGCCTGCTGTAGCGCATCCTTCGTCGATTCCCGTAGCCGTACGAGCTCACCCTCGAGAGAGTGTACAGTCCTCACACTCTCCATGGTAGCAACCTCGCCATGATAGGTGGAAACGGGAATGTGATGAAACGGAGGGTTTGAGGTACCCGGAACACTCCGCGAAAGTTCACCTGTGCGGGATCTATTGTTTGAAGTTGGGTATTCGATCATGGGTCAACTGTTGATATGGTTCAGAGTAAGCAAGTCAAGAGATCTCTGTGTGTGGATGACTGGAAGCGTAATTTCCAGTCACGTGAGTTGGAAGTTTTGATGACCTTGAAAACTCACTTACAAGATTGATTCCTTTCTTTCTCCAGCGAACCCCTGTCCCTTGTACCTATCGAAAGTACATGCTGTATCGTACAGTACAGTATAGTAGGGTCTCGGTGCGATAGCTGTAAAACTCTTCAAGCGCTAATTTTGATGAACGCTGTAAAAGACCCAAATTCTTATTCCGATTTTTTCGGAGGTATCAGCGATGACTTTCGACAAGATTCAAGGTCATTTGGACCAGGAGGGGGATTTGATAAATAGATAAATGCCTGTCACTTCAAAAGTTTCAAAGGAAGCGAGCTAGCTAGCTAGTTCCCCTTCCGGGAAGTACAACAAGCCAAGTTACAGGCTAAATTAATAATATTTTAGCTCCATCCGTCACAAGTCGCGCACTTGCCCTGTCACAAATCTTATACAATTCTTCGCACCATTGTACTTCCCGGAAGGGGAACTAGCTTGCTCGTTCAAAGGAAGGCGATTTCTGATAAACAGTGAATGAATCAGCTGTAAGTTTTTAAAGTTTGAAAGTCCCTCCAAAACTCGGCGGTGGTATGGAAACCACATTTATTTATAATAGATCATTTAAAAAAAATAGAACTTTCTCTACCCTCCTTCAGCGCTTGTACGTGGTGTACGGTACATAAAGTATTTGTCGAGATATTTATTGTACATTATTTAAAAACGACTAATTTGAAATTCTGGTCATTACGATACTGTATTCCCATTGATTCAACCAACAAGAAGGATGACTAAATAGACTACACGTACCGGGTGTAGTCTACTGTATGCTCTTTTTAAGATTATGTCAATAATAATTTAACCATTGATATACATCATCATACCGTATACAACAACATCGTCAGTTTCTACTAATTTTGAATTGTATGGAGAAATTGGGAGAAGAGAGGGTTGGTGGAGTGGGGTCGGTGAAGAAAAGATGGAAATTTCGCTCGAAATATTTTATTCAGCGACCTTGTATTGATGCATCCTACCGGTTCGTGTGTAGGTCTACTATCTAGGCAGGTACTGTAGGCATTCTGAATTTATTCCTTCGCATTACATTTCGAATGAAGTCTACGCATACCTACCTACAAGTTCAAAGTACACTGTTGAGTCCATACACTACTGTAGATTTAAAATTGAAAAAATCTCCAGTTTTTATAAATAACAAGCAATACATCATATTACTATCATAATTCTTTCTCTTCCAGAGATGACGTGACGTGAGCACGCACGGTCGGTCGGGCGATGACACAGTTGTGCGCGTGTCCTGCGCGGCCTGCGTCAGCTGTTTTGAACGCCCGTAAAAACTACGAGCGGGCACCGCAGCGCACGGGCGGCGGAGAGGATAATTGAAAGAAATAGCTGGAAATAGACCAAGTCAACAGCGCGTCATGCTTCACTCGTACTGTACTTGTCTCGTATAAACCACACCAGAAAACAAGATGGCCTTCATGGACGATGATAACACCTCAACTTCTTTCCCTAATTCAATTCCATTGCATGTTTCTTCCATAGATTCGAGGAGTGTTCCTCTAGGTGGGAAGAAGGCGGGGAAGGGGAAGGGTACCAAGAAGAAATCAGTGGATTGTCCTATTTTTCTGCAAAGTAAGTTTTTCGGAACCTTCATTCATTGTATACTGTAGTGTGTGCGTGGTGATTTGATGGAATGCGAATCAACCGTCGCCATGCACACATGGAAATTATTTGATTAGGACTAAGTTCATCTGAACTGGTAATAGTAACAGACGGAATTGTTCGCACGGAACAATAAAGAACAGAAAAATGATATTATTAATAATTTACCTTCCATCCATTCTTCACAGAAACATACCACATGATTGACTCTTGCGATCCAGACATAGCTACATGGTCAGAAGATGGTCAAACATTTGTAGTGAAAGACCCAACAATTTTTGCAAAGGAAGTGATTCCACAATTTTTTAAACACAACAACTTCAGTTCATTCGTACGACAGCTGAATTTTTACGGTTTCCGAAAAATCAAAAATGAACCTATAAAATTAAGCAAAGGAGGTGACGGACCGGACTCTAAGTACTGGAGGTTTCGCCATGAATTCTTTTTGCGGGGTAGGCCGGATCTGTTGATTGATATCAAGAAGGCAAACCATTCGCAAGGGGCGGATCAGGAAGAGGTGAACGTCTTGAAGCAAGAAGTATCACAGCTCAAAGCGCAGCTGGGTTCTATGCAAGGAGAAATGGAAAAGGTAACTGCAATGATGCAAACGATGTTTCAGGAGAAGGAGGCTGGGAATAAGGCTCAAATTGATCAAAATCACGATCACAGAAATATGAATATGGATTATTCGCATGGGTCGCCCCTGTTTCAAGACGATCGGAAGAGGATTAAGTTGGAACCCGAATACCATATCACCCAACCTACACCTACAACTTCGTCTCTTGCTTTACCGGCGGTCGATTCTACCATTTTAAATTTCCCGTTACCTACTGAGAAACCAGAGAGGCAGATTTCACGCATGTCAATTGGTTCCTTTGATCCAACTTCACTTGACGACTTACTGACGGACAATTTGCCTGACGATGAACTCTCTATGCTCCATGACATTGTTGGCGGTACATTAGATACAGACCAGTCTCATGAAAGTGCGTTGGCACTCCCTCAGAGTCAGCAAATGGATACCTCCGCGGGCACCCACTATGAGACAGTGTTAGACGCAAATCCACTCCTTCGACAAAAGTTTCAATACGCACTTTCGTGTCTTCCTTTGGACATGCAACGCCTTTTCGTTGAACGCCTCGTTGGAATGGTGTCAAATCCTGAAGCGTTGCAAAATCATGTTGAGGCAGTCACTGCCCTTTCGAAAGCTGCAGCGAAGAGGGCTCAATCGCAGGACGGTGATTCAAGACAGGGACAATCGGACGTTCCATTGCAACTTGCAGTTGCAACTCTTGCGGCATTCCTCACACAGTATTCTAATGCAAAGAAAAGTGATTCCAAACGCCTGACGGGTGCTAAGCGCTACTACCCTCAATTGGAGAGTTTATCGAGGAAAGATGCGAGGGATGTTTAATATTTTTAGTGTGTGATGTAACATAATACCTTAGGCAAACATATACATACTGATCTCGTTTTTTAGACATAAAATTTATCTAATGCAATGTCAAACATAAATATATTTTGTTCTCCATATATAATGTAAACAGTTCAAACATAGCATATAATGCAACAACGCTTACCCCTTTCATGTCATGAAGAGCTAGTTTACGCGCTCTCGCTCTTCTTGAACCAATTTCCAAAGGTTACTCCGAAGGGCATCATGCACATAACGGCACCTCCAACAATGTTACCAAGAGTAACAGGAATAAGGTTCTTTATGACCATCTGTGCAAATGTGATCTCTGCTCCGCGCATGATTCCAAGAGGAATGATGAACATGTTGGCAACAGAATGATCAAGCCCGAGAGCGACGAAAGCAGAAATGGGGAACCAAACAGCAGTCATCTTGCCAATCATAGTGGCGCATCCAGAAGCCATGTAAACAGCCATGCAAACAAGCCAGTTACACAAGATACCGCGAACGAAAGCCACGTCAAAAGGAAGGCTGCACTTTGCAGTAGCAATAGCGACAGATGCGGGAGCGTTTCCAAGAGTTCCAGACTTAAAGGCAAGATATGCCAAGATTAGAGATCCTACAAAATTTCCTGCATAAGAGGCTACCCAGTTCTTCATCAACGATTTGCCATCGGTCTTTCCTTCCTTGTAGGCTGCGGTGACAAGTGCAGTGTTTCCGGTGAAAAGTTCTCCACCTGTGACCAAAGTCATGATGAGTCCAAAGGGCAATCCAAATGATCCAAAGATGATCTTGAAAATATAGTCGTGAGAAAGGTTGACCAAAATGCATATATATAAGTTTATCTCAAGAATGAAATGCGTACCTTCTGAAGACCAGGATTAGCAGCGGCAATTCCTGGGCATGCACCTCCAACAGTGATAGCTAGGTATGATCCGAAACCAATGTGGGCACCAGAAACAATTCCAAGCTTGAAAATATCGGAGAAGGATTTGGAGGCTTTTGCAGCTCCTGCTGCCACTGCTCCCTCATAAAGAGCAGCAGGTGGCTGAAATTTGATTGGAAAGGGGTATTATAAAACAGGTGTAAATAATGTAGTCGAGAAAAATAATCAATACAAGAATTATACAACAGAAGGCCCACTCTACTCGTACCTTGAGCGCAGGAGCAGTACCTCCGGACAACTTCAAAGATGTCTCAGAGATAAGTTGCTTCTTGGTGAAAGCTGCAGGGGCCTGACCATTGAAGGAAAGGGCAGAAGTAGCCAATAGAGCAGGAACGAGAAATTTCTTGAACATTTTTATCCTATTTGAACCAAAACTGCTGGGTAAGATAGGAAACAAGAAATTCAACGACTTCAACAAAAGTAACAATCTCAAAGAGAGGATCTAAGGTATTGAACAGCTCCACACAAGAGGTCATCAACTCACTTGAGAATAATAATTTGTATATGCACACACACTGAAGTAGGGACTTGTTTTCAAGATATGCAGATACGATGCCAATCAACTTACGTGCAGTGCAAGGCCCTTGATATTTCATGACGACTTGATCCTCCCAAATCTTTTTTCAAACACTTCCGGCAGTTTGATCGGTTAAGGCCATTTTTGCCACGAATGGAAAGAGAAAAGAGAGGTAGGAAGGAAAAGAAGAAAAAAAAGAGGTACACAGGAGGGCGGGAATGGAATTTCAATCGTACGGGGTACAATACTATGTACCTAGTAAGTATGTACTGTAGTTTGGGGAAAGGGGCTATTTACCCCGACAAACAGAATCGCCAAAACCCTCGCGAGTAACCTGAAACACTCTTGAAATCACACTCATACATACAAGGCTGTAGGTAGGTACGCTCAAAGAACGTTCATCCTTCGATTCTTGAAACCCAACAGATCGTTCATTCTAGACAGCTAGGGAATTATGGCCATGAGGAGTATCTCCGAATCTCGATCTGATGCGAGCGATATGGACAAGCTCGGTTCAATGACGCAGTCTAAGTCGTGGTTTTCAATGCCTGGAGAGGCGAGAGTGAATGATGGAACTGAGCTCGATAGAAGAGACGACAGTGAAAACCGTGGGGTTGGTCTTTCTTCTGTGGCACAGTCCTCCGTGTCATACGGAATCACCCAAACGTTTAGCGCAATGATTGGCTTGACCTCAGAACCTACACGTACTATGCGAAGTGAAGAAAGGGATGATACCACTTTCGATGCTTTTATGGACGATGATAAATACATTGATGGAGCAAATGGAAGAGACATAATCACTCCTAAATCACCCTATGAGTCAGAAAAAAAAAACGCCGCAGCACACGCTACAGCATTAGCTTGCATTGCTGATAAAAACTTCAAAAGATTTCTTCATTTTGTGAAGAATAACCCTAATATTTTGACTTTCAAGACAACAAAGCCACACTCCAAACTCAAAGGTTGCAATGGTGGCACATTGCTGCATGTTCTGGTTTCTCAAAAACCTAAAAAGAAAAGGGACCAGAAGTCACGAAACTTCACAAGAAGACGAATAAATAGTGGATCTACTACAACACGTACTGACAATTGTCCATCGGTTCCAGAGAACGTCTTAAAATTCGTTATAAAGACCTGCCCACAAGCTCTCGAAATGAAAGATGATCACGGTCGGCTGCCTATCCACTGTGCGTGTATTTCGCAAGCACAACATTTAAAAGACATGGTGAAAGTCTGCGGAAAATCCAATGATATCTTTGCAAGGGGTTCTTCATCAAGGTTTAACGTAATGGAAACCTCTGTTGTAGATTTGTTGCTGAAGTATAATGTTGGTTGTGCCTCAATTGCCGATAACAGAGGGAACCTACCTGTCCACTACGCAGCTACAATGATGACAGACGTTGGTACTGGAATTAATGCGGCTCTCCACAAAAGGAACAAAAAATTCAATCCATCGGCTGAGGATACAATGAGGAAGTTGCTATTGGCTTTTCCCCGGGGGGTCGCGATAAAAAACAAAAAAGGAATGTTGCCCCTTCACGTGATAGCTTCCATGGGCCAAGACATGAACATAGAATGCTTGAAGCTATTACTTCTGGGTCACAAAACCATAGGAAAAGCTCCGACAGAGAGAAATGAAGATGGAGATCCACCCCTTTATGTTGCACTAAAATGTGGAGCAACTTGTGAAGCGATTCAATGTTTTGCTCAGTCCGAGCACTCTGCAAGGACATTTATTCAGAGAGACAATGAAAACAATAATGCCCTCCATGTCGCTCTTCATTCACAGTACCCCGATACTACTCTGATCCGCGCAGTATTAAATATTGCACCATTTGCTGCATCGTCTCCTGATTCCAATGGCGTCATGCCTTTAAAGACGGCTACTCAGCTTAGATTAGACACAGATTTGATTCGCACTCTTTTTACTAGAGACATGCCCATTGAAATTGGGGCTAATAAGAATAGGTCGGTCACGCCTTTGAAATACAAATTTAATGAGAAGTTGAATCGCGGAACTGCACCGGCCGTAAGGAGGCATATTATTCGACGAAGTCATCATCATTCTTGGTGGTATATGTTGGTGGAATGCAAAGATTTTTACTTGGACACTGTTTACGATTTCCTATCGGATGAGGCTACTCATTTCCAGATCGTGTCGCTTGCAAGGCAAATTGGGCCAGATGGGAAATCAATCTTGATCAATTGCGTCAGTGATCAGTGTCGTGTAATGTTCCATTCTTTGCTGAGGTGTTATGATAGATACGAGATTCTCCTGTCAACTAATGAATTACAAGTACGTTCGGAAGACATTGTTGATGGGGTTCAGACATTTCTTGCTCTGGATCATGGTGCGTTGCCGCCCATAAATGGTAAAGCATATTCGGATGCTACAAGCAATGTTCCATACTTCACTAATGCTATCAAAGTAGAGCATGACCAAGAATCCGTTGAAATTTCCCTACTCCCTGAAGACAAAAAGAGAGTTTTGTTGCGCACTTATTTTTACGAAGAAGCATTTTATGCAGAGTTGAAAGTCCGAGAGAAATATAATTTTGATCCTTCTCAATTTGAAGAGATACATAATTACCATAGTGGTGAAAATTTCACTCGCTTGGCTCTCTCAAGATCCGATAAACTGTGCTGCATTGCATTCGAAAGACCGTGTCACTCGCTTGTAGATGTGTTTGCGAGTGTGACAGGTAGTATAAGAAGTCAAAAATGGATTGAGAAATGTTGGGTCGTACTGAAGCAAATTGGGCTGGCAGTGAAAGCTCTGCATGATCAAAAACTGGTCCACGGCCACCTTGTTCCATCGAATGTGTGCAAATTTGGTAACATTTGGAAACTTGCACAGCTTGGTACCGTTGTTCCGATCAACACTCCTATGCGAGGGACATTTCGATCATGTGTTCCACCAGAATCAATCTTCGTAGCAGATTCCAAATCCCAAAGGCCGATACACTCGGTTGGCCAAGATCTGTCGATAAAAACAAAGCCATCGAAGAGAGGAGTCAAGTTTTCTTCTTGGGCCTTAGACGAAGGGAAAGAAAGAAAATCATCGAAGACTGATCATGATGATACAAAATCAAGTGTTCTTTTACCGAGGAGTATCTTTGGGTGGAATACAGAAAAATCATCGGCGGGCAACCAATCAAAAGAAGGAACAGCGAAGGATGATTGCCAACTCTCGTTCCGTCCAGAACGCATCGGGACAACCGTTGCGTGGGACATGTGGGGTTTTGGTTTGATAATGGTACAATTGTTGACAGGTCGTTGTATGCAGTTGAGCAACTTCGAGAAAGCAGAAGACGCCGTGATGAAGAAACTACACGTACACGATGACAATGTATTACAAGCAATATGCGACCAGCTTTACAGTACTGTGGACAAAGAAGCTGCAGATCTAGTGTTGAGGCTGCTGCAGAGAGACCCGATGAAGAGACCTAACTCAATGGATGAGGTTTTGAAACATCCCTACTTTGAGTCATTAACCATCTATGTCTAAATCAAATTATTCACGGGTCAGAAGAAGTCATTATACAACCATTTATTATATTTCAGCACTTGGATTTCTTTTCTGGAGAACCAATGCTACACGTAGTTCCAGAGGACTTCCTTTTCTCTGAGCTGACCTCCACTACTTCAATGCTGCTGTCGTCATCCGAGTTTTCGACAGGTGCCGCCGTTTCCTTCTTGGGCGCAAAAAAAGCATCAATCCCTACCTGAACAGAGTTCGAAGAGTAATTTGTGTCGCTGCTGTCTTTTCTGCCCATGGCAGAATTATGCTTTCTCTCGTTTAGAAGACGCATGGATTCTGATGTGTCGTCGATGGCACCAAGTTCCCGGGTGACACAGTCCAGTCTTTTCTGAGCTGACCAACGATCAAAATGTTCATCCCCTGACGCTGTGTTAGAATATTCTGAAAAGCGTTCATCCTGCCTGGTCATTTCATCAAACCCACCGTAGCCATACTGTAGGATACCACAAATCAAACTTTCGTCATCACCTGTTGGCGAGTTCTGGTCATCTCCCCACCACGAAGGCTTATCTTCCCATTCCTTCTCGTTTGCATCACAGTATCTTAATGCCCTTGGCAGCATCTTGTTAAAAAACTCATCTTCATTATATTTCAAATAAAGTGCTCGTAATCGCGTTTGTTGGACAATTTGTGAATAAATCGCTGCACAACCCTTCTCATCGACATATGCAGTAGGAATGATATCTGGTCTAGCACCAATAACGGTGTTATGTAGAACCTTTCCGTCAATGAATATACCAAGGTACTGTGACCATTTCACAAGGTGATTCGAACTCCATTGAAGCGTTCGTAAACCAATGTTGGTATCTCTTTTGTTTGTGCCTTTTAACCTGTTCCCTGAGTTCATGCGCAATGCTTGGATCAGCATGATTGCCTTCTTCGCTAGGCTCACAGGATCCTGTCGAAGATTGGCTGCTTCTGAGTAAACGAGCTGCCGCCCTTCCAACTCGGCCTCTAGAGATTGAGGAATGTCATCGTCATTGTTCTTAGCCTGTGCTAATCTTGATGCAGTCATGCTATACCAAGTTTCGGCCGCTGTTGTAAGAGTTGAGTGTGGGATGATGATGAGAATATGTTATTGTTCAAAAGGTCACAGGTTTCAGTGCTGAACAAGCTTACCAGCCTCTAAAACGCTCCCTGTTTGAAACCAGCACAGAGAGTAGCCCTCGTCATCTTCGCCATCTACATTCAATGCAGAACGCCAATCATCATCACAGACAGGCATTCCTTGTGAGCACAAAACACTTAACATCAGAGTCTCGATCGATGAGAGCTTCAGAAATGTTTCGTTTGGAAGTGCGATATTCCTATCGGTGTATTTGCCAACCGACAAAGCTTTGTTCACAGCGGCATCTCCAGTGGTACTTTCGATGCTTCGGGTTTTCTTCTTGGTGTTGCCCGTATTTGAACCTTTCTTTTTTGGCTTCGAAAGTTTCGCTTTCTTCGGTATCGTTGCGATCGGCTTCCTTTCCTTCACGAAGAGGCTTTCGTTAGCTTTGGCCTGTTGGTGCACTTCTAAACCTAATATCGCTCGCAGCACATTTTTGGCTGCACGAACAAGTGGTTTGGAATGCTGTCTCACGAGGGTTATATGTTTCGATATCTTTATCAATTCAGCAGATTCGTCCGTCATCTTCGAACATTCTTGAGATCTTGCTTCGGCTTCTACCTGCGCGATTGCAAGCAACTTGTCTATCCATTTCTGCTGCTTTTGCCCAACCTTGATAGCTTCTCGTAGTAACTCTGCAAGAAATGTATTGCACAGATTGCTTTGATCCAGCACCCCGAAATTGTGCATATTTGGTTCCACTTTTGACTTGACATTGTTCGAATTTCTAGGCGGCCTCGATAGTAAGATTCTTGCCCGCCTCAACAGTTCTTTTCTTGTCGGTAACCCAACTTCTCCTGTTTCATTATCGCTACCGGGACCTTCATCTGTATTGAGGCTGTTTTTTAGCTCTTCGTAGTCTACTTCCAAATTTCTAGGGACGTTTGTTTCATCGTCTCTTTTGGATGAAACGATACTGTAGGATTTTAGAATAAGATTGAGGTTGAAGCCCTTACAATCCTTGATTGATTCTTGTTCATTGTTGAGAAATTTGGCAGCCCTGTCAGCTACGTGCTGAATCAATTCTGTATTCGTAGTAGAGCCTTTTGTATTGTCTCCGTTATCATGGGAATCAGACCGGTCCGTTGTAGATTTTTGAAACGGGGCGCCCCATTTAATTGCATTGTCTTCTATAATCGCACGACAGTGACTATCGCGATCGATCCAGCCGTGTTTTGCTATGGCGGTAACAAGAATTGTGTCGTGCACAGAATTCCATTGAGGGTGGGGAATTGCCGCTTTTGGACTGATATCTATAAGCTTCGACAATTTCACATATTTTTTGCTGACATCTTCATTTGTATCATGTTCATTGCAAGCCATTTTCACAAGAGTTTGTGCATTGTGAACATAGGATAAGGTATTTAGAAGGCGTTGGGGAACAAGATTGATCCGCTTTGAATGTTCTCTGTCAATAATGATTTGGCAGGGTGCATATGATCGAAGAAAGAGAGAAAGTTGCTCATACGTCACGTTCTCTGCATTAAATTCGGTCATTGAACCTTTGGGTTGTCCCTTGTTCATTTCTTTTTCGCAGACGATCTTACTCGCAATACTTGAAATGATACTATTTACAGTCCCTTCTAGTTCAGGATGCACCATGGGTAAACAATCCAAAATTTCTGCTATGGAATTATACTGTGATGTAAAAAAGGATCAGAAGAAAGTAGCGAAAGGTGATGGTGAATTGGAAACATGTTACAACTTACCGAGATGCCATTTGATCCGATCATTATCTGTTTCCTTGTTTTCGTACTCTGTTCTTTCCAACCTCTGTTCATTAGTGCGGGTAAAATGTTTTCATTAAAAGCTTCCTGCAAAGGTCTCTGATTCTCATCGCCTGAAGCATCAGTACTTAGTTGTGCAGGATCTCGAGGGGCAGCACCCTCTGCAAATTGGAAGGCATCTTGAAGAGCAGTTGAAGCCCATAGGCTGGAGTTCCGGTATTTTTCAAATGACAGAATGTTTTGCTTCTTTTTCCACTCCTCCGTGTTGGTATCGCAAGGCTTCGCGTCTACCGTGCCCGAAATCGAAACGGTAGTTCCGGGGGATTCAGATTCTTTCTTCTTTGCATCACGCTCAGCACGACGAGCCACATCAGTTACATTTTCTTGCGCAGCTTCTTGGAGTGCAATGAAACACAAGGACCAAGTCATTCTTTTGATCTACACAATTTTGCACGAAAATGTGAGATCAATTTTATTTGAAACAAAATGAAAAAAGGCGAACAGGTATTAATATCATACCTCTCCTTCGTCGTATTCTTTAGAAGCTTTGGATGTGAATGTGTCTTTCAAAAAATCCCACGCTAATTTCTCATTTCCATAACCATAACGACGTAACAATTTGAGAAGAACTTCCACATCAGATATCATCCATTGGGAACTTGTCTTGCCACCCCACCGTTTCCTCTCACTTCGCATCAATTCCTCTTTCCGTTCCTGCATTAATTGCTTCAAGTGCTCGTTTCTGATATCTTTGGAAAAATCAAACTCCTCCATGAGTTCATCTGGTTCGAACGAATCGTCACTTTCTTCTCCCGCAGCCGAGGACGAAGCATCACTTTCAACAATCGTCTCTTCCAATCCTTGATGGAAAAGATTCTCGTCATAGACAACTCTTTCGTTTCTTGACCGTTTTTTTCCGCTTTGGAGAACGTCAGTCTTCTCAGCTTTAGCTTCCCCGACCATTTTCTTCCAGAAGTCAGGGTCGTCGATATCAACATCTCTGGTAGCTGCACCCTCACTATCAGCAGTCATTTCTGCTCCTACTAGAGCCTTGAAGCTCGCCTTCGAGAAAGTTCCTCCTGCGGCATTGCTATTACTTCCAGTATTATCGTGAATAACTCTTTTTGATCTCCGTTCCAAAATAGTATCGATGTCTTGCTCCTCGAATTCATTCGATGCTTTTTCTGCATTTCCTTCTTGCTCTTCTTGAAACATATCATAAGCTCCATGGCGTAATAGCTTCTCCACTTCTTCTTTCGTCATGTTCTGAAAAGGAAGACAAGGTATCATATGAGCTCATTGAACCGATTAAAAATAGATGAACAAACATATACGTAGACACCAACTTACACCCCCATCGCTTCCTGTACCTCCATGTTCAATGCCCTGCAAGACAGCTTGATCAAGTCCCATTTTTAGGGAACTCATGTGGAACATCTGCATTTCGTATGTTTTCCGCGTGAGAAGACGGTACACTTTCACACTCTTTGTCTGTCCAATACGATGGCATCGCGCTTGTGCTTGCAAGTCATTCTGTGGATTCCAGTCGCTGTCGAAAATAATGCATGTGTCTGCTGCAGTCAGATTGATCCCTATCGACAATGGAAGTAATGGTAAGAGAGTTGCAGCGTTTACAAATGGGATCAGTAATATAAATATGTATTATACTGCAACGTACCGACACCTCCGGCTCTTGTAGAAAGGAGCATTATAAAGGAGGGCACCATGGAATCCTTTGATTGGAAACGATCAATTGCCATTTGCCGTTTTTTGCCAGTTATTGAGCCATCAATTCGTTCTTGCTTGAAGTCGCGGAGTGCAAGATAATCTTCAATAATGTCCTGAAATAGAAGATAAGGTATATGAGCTGATTGAACTGTTTTAAAAAGATGTAACGAACATAAGCATACACCAACTTACGAGCATGATTTTAAATTGAGAGAATATCAAGACCTTGTGGCCTCCATCTTTAAGCTTTGGCAGTAACTTATCAAGTAGAACAAGTTTTCCTGAGGCCTTTGCAAGAAATTCAGCTTCATCTTTATTGGTTAGTAGATTTGAGCCCTTTTTGGCCTTTTCCTCTACTCCTTCTAGCAGGAATGGGTGATTGCAGCATTTTCGCAATTGCATTGAAAGGTTGTTGAGACTAGGACCGTCCACAGCTTTCTTCACATCACGATGCAAAAATTGTACATTCTTCTCGTACAACGCGCGATAGTATTGTTTCTGTAGTACAGTCAACTCAACCTCGATAAGAGTCTCTTCCTTTGGAGGGACGCTTTTCTCGACATCTTCCTTCAATCTCCTCAAAATGTACGGCCGAATTAGTTCATGTAGCTCATCTACTCTATCTTTGCTTTGCATATTATCATACTTCTCCATGAACTCATCGCAGTCGTCGAACTCATCTGGATCAACAACATTCATTAAGGCCCATAACTCGCTCATGTTATTTTGAATAGGAGTACCCTGTGATAATTGAATAATAGTAATTGAAAATGTCCATTGTTGAGTGTTGAACGAATCGAAAACGTGTGAATTACAACTCCGGTACTCACAGTTAGAAGGAGGGTATTTTTAAACACAAAACGATCATCTCGCAAATTCACGGCTAATTTTGATGAGTGACTCTTGAGCCTATGGGCTTCGTCAACAACAAGCAGTTCCCATTCCACTGCAGTCAATTCGTTGAAATCGTCCGTCACGAGCATTTCTGGGGTAGTAATAATCACTTGGGTCATCCATATCCGTTCAGATTTCGTAGACTTGCGCTTGTGGCATTTGTTCAAATATCTCTGATTGATGCCAACACCACCTTGCGGACGATCACACTCATATGCAAATTCGAATTCACGTATAACCTCTCTGTCTTTTTGAGAGCCATGATATACAATTGTATTCATACCAGTCCATCCGCTGAATTCTCTTTGCCAATGTGGTATCGTAGAAAGCGGAGCTACGATCAGGAATGGACCCCTTGCATGAAGTCTAGTATTGATCATTTGAATATAAGCCGCTGTTTGGATCTATCAATGAAGTCAGAATAAGAATGAAGAAAACGGTTCAGATACACATAGTGACACGGACCAAACTTACCGTTTTACCTAGACCCATTTCATCTGCCAAAATTGCGGACCTGCCGTTTACATAATTGGCCAAAAGCCAACAAATACCCTCCGCTTGATAGTCACGCACCTTACCACCATTTTTGAACTTGAATTCTTCGAGTCCCTGCCTGTAACTATTGATTCGTTTCTCCTTGGCTTCCCCATCTTTAACACTGTCTCCAAAGACTTTATAAAGGCGCCGCTTCTCAGCTTCTTGCGAAGAAAATGTCTTCTTCATTACGGACTTGGACGGTTTTTGGCTCCGATTCATAAAATCTTGGAGGTGAGATTCATACTCTATTTCCATCGAAATCAAATCTCTTTCGTATTCATAGGTTGCATCTGAATACGAAGTATTTCCCCACTTTACGAGCATGACTCTTCCAGTTCCATTTTCATAGTCCGGGTGGTCTACGTCGTGAATGATTCCCCAATTGTCATTCTTTTTGTTTTTCCCCACTTTCGTATCTTCCCAATCATCAGGCGGGTTTACTTCCAAAATCCGCTCAATTTGTACAAAACCGGGGTCGTAAAATTCGCCATCCATTCTCTCATCAGCGTCGTAAAAGTATCCATGTTCATTCTTTCTAAAAAAAGTCCCCAGATAAGTCTTTGCGCCATCAACTTGATCTATCAAATCATCTTTTCTTTCCCATGAACAGTGCAAGAAACTCAAGTCTGACCATTTCACCAAAAACCGTTCTTCAAACTTATTCAGATCATCTTCACTTGGATCCTCTTGAAACCATCTACTCCCACCATCAATTTCCGACGTATTGATTTGACCACACATTTCTCTCCATTTTTTTTTAGACTCCATGCGGACAGCAATGATGCGCTGAATCTTGATTTCCGGCTGGTCGTCGTCGCTTTCTACAGAATAATCGTCCGCGCTTTCAGATTCATCCTCAGTATCGGTCTCAACCATCTTTTCCAATTTCATTTTCTTCCTAGCCTTGGAATGCCGGACTGCCGGTGATTTGGAAGTTTTTTTCGAACGAGTACGGTTGGTAGGGGGCGTGGCGGGTGCTTTCCGAGGTGCAGGGTTCGTTTTCGTTCGGGTGCTGCGCCTGGCAGGTCTCTCGTCTTCACTTTCCTCTTGGTCTTCGCTCTCAATTTCGTTTTCGTTTTCTGATTCTGATGCTTCTTCAGAGTCACTGTCACTGGATTCCTCCTTTTTTGAGAGTTTCTTCTTCTTGGCGACCGGGACGCGTTCAGATAACCCTCCAAGGAGGTCTTTGATTGAGTTATCCGGTTCTTTGAGGCTCGACGCGAATTTGGTGGAGCGACTGGAACGCCTCGAGACATTTGGGCTAGCTTCGTCGTCATCTGACGGGATGGAATCATCCTTTTCCGGGCCGCGGTTTCGTGTTGATCGGCGTGGCATGGTGGCACGAATCTTGAATCTACTTTATACCGACAATGTTCTCTGCTGTAGTTTGTAGTTTATAGCTACGAGTACACATACCGGTATTGATAAAACATACAAGGTTAGAGCAAGTTAAGTTGAGCAAGTTGCTGAGTCAGCCACTCGAACAGGAAGTTCATTTTTATTCAATGCAAACATCACTTCAGAACAAAAGTCTGCATGCGTTACATACGCGTAGTTTGTGTGGAACAATGTTGGATGACTGAAAGCTATGCGCCCTACGGTACAGTACACACCTCTCGGCCTACGAATACTCAAGAGACTACAAGTACCGTTGCTGGCACGATCGAACAAAATTCCAAACTTACAACTTTCCAGAATTGCAATCGCTACCGAGGATGCTGCGTTGCAAAGATGCGTTGCGTGAGAAGAATCACGTGACGGTGTGGTGCGAAGACGTGCTGTAGTGGTGTTAGAAAGCAGGTAGCTATGCTGTCAATGGAGTGTCACCGCTGAATGATGATAAAATAAAATGAAGCAAACAAAGTCAAATACTAATCAATCTTTTGTGCGGGTCGAGTACTGCGCGCCGTAAATAGGGCGACAACAGCGCGCGCAGAAACATGAAAATTTCAAGCATTTTTCATTTTTCATTATTGCCCTCTGCAAAATCTCTTTTCCTTTCCTTTCCTTTTGACTCTCTTCTTTTTCGTTTTTGCTCAATCGAAATCCTCCAAAAAACGAACCTGAAAACTCGAAAACAACACGAAACAAACAACCAACCACCGACCAACCAACACATAAGAGTACAGAGTACCGTACACTACGCACTACTTCTACCTTGCTATTCCAGTACTCGCAACTTCATTCAAAACTTGGTCTTCCCCTTTGCTAAAATCCGCACCATCAATGCAACCTGACCCATCCACAGACAAAAAAATATTGGTACCAAAATGAGTAATAATCAGAATCAAATGCCGCCGGCGACATTCAAAATAATGTCAGAAATCGTATCGTATCCCGTTCTCCTTGAACACGAGGAATCCCTCACAAAGCCAAACCAAGAATCCATCATGTACGAAGTATCTTCATGGATGCTCTACCTGTCTCAAGTGGATGAAATTCTAGCATCATTCACTGATGCAATAATTGCCTCTTCTCAGCAAAAACGGAATAAAGGCAGCTACTCCACGACAACCATTGGGGGCAGGATCATCAACGTCCAGGAACTGGGGAAATTGCACCACATGCTTCAACAAGCTCGGAATCTCATATCCGAACGGGCACTTAACCTCCTACCTGGGTCTTTCAAATTGTGGTACCAATATCTCAAGTATCGCTCCTCCGTCTATATTGAGCAAAATTACGCAGTCGCGTCTTCATCCCGTGCGGAACGGTATACACATACCATATCCGCATATGAACGGTCCCTCGTCCGAATGAACAAATATCCCCGTATTTGGTTGTCTTACATCTGTTTCGTTATACACAATGATCCCTGCTGCAGTGTTACAAACGTAAGGCGTTTATTCAATAGAGCTTTGTTGGCATTACCAGCTACCCAGCACGATTTGATCTGGAGCGAGTATTTGTGCTTTATTTTGAAGAAAGTGCCCCCTAAAGGCTTGTTTATTAAAAGCGGAAAAGATATTGGACCAGTGGTGACTTCGTGTCAAAATGGTACTTTTGAATCAGAGGATTATCCATTGGATATACCGCATGAGACTGTTTTGAGAGTGTTACGTCGTTATGCTCATTACTACGATCCAGCAGCGAGGGAACTGCTGGCAAATGTAGCGTTGGAATTTGAGAGGTATGGTGAAGCTGCTGCATTGTATTGTGAAATATTGAATGATCCTGACTTTCTGAGTGTCAGCGGGACAACTAGACACGAATTGTGGATACAGTTCACGGATGTTTGTACCGAACACCCTGAGGAGAGTCGGGAGGGCGGAGTTGACTTTGAGGGAATCGTGCGGGGTGTGCTGAAACCTGCAGAGGCCATTGGGAGTGGATGGAAAGTGTTCGATGAAACAAAGAGAAGTGATGATGGCGGCGAAGACGGAGAAGGTGACGAAGCAAAGCGACGACAAACAATCAAGAACCAGCAGGCTCAACTTCAAGCCTCTCTGGGCGAATTAGAGGGAACTTTGTGGAACAAACTTGCTCTTTACCACATTCGAAGTGGGGAATTTGAGCTTGCACAGAGCATTTACGAAGAAGCAATGGAATGTGTCTCCAGGGTTCGTGATTTCGGTTTGATTTTTGATGCATATGTCAAATTTGAAGAGAATGTGATTGAAGCCTTGATGGAAAAGATGGACGAAGAAGATGAGGACGAAATGGATGGAGATATTAACCAAGAAGACTCGCAAGCAGCACCAGTAGATGACGAAGACATGGACATCTTGTTGGGGAAGGCAACACCGAAATCTACTGAAAACAACGAAGAAAATGTTAGTGCTGATATCGAGCTAGCTCTCGCGCGAGCTGAGAATCTCATGAACCGTCGACCGCTGCTCCTGAATTATGTCCTTCTTCGGCAAAATCCTCAAAATGTCAGCGAATGGCTAAAACGATCGGAGCTATATTTGAAAATGGACCAACCTTCTCAATCTATTGCATCCTTAGAAGAGGCAGTAAGAATGGTTTCAGCAAGGCAAGCAATGAACGGATCGCCAGCAGATTTGTATAAGGGAATTGCCAATTTATACGAGAATGAAATAAAGGATTTAGCAACGGCTCGATCTGTTTATGAGCGCATCTGTAAACCAAAACCAGAATATCATTTTAAGGATCCTGATGATTTGGCTCAGTGTTATGCTGCATGGGTAGAAATGGAGTTGCGGGTGGAGAATTGGGACGGGGCTTTATCAGTTGCTAGGCGCTCAGTTGCGCATGCACCAGCTGGTAGTGCCAAGGTCATTAGAGGACTCTCGAGATCTATGCGACTTTGGAATTTGCTGTTAGATCTTGAGGAGTCTCTTGGAACGCTTCAAACCACAAAAGATGCATACAATAGGTTACTAGAATTGAAGGTTGCCACGCCAGCGCAAGTATTGAACTTTGCATCTTACCTGACAGAGCAGAAGTATTATGAGGAGAGCTTCACAGCTTACGAACGTGGTCATGATATGTTTTCATTTCCTCATCCTGGTGCCAAGATATTGTGGAAAGAATACCTACAGGCGTTTCAGGGTAGATATTGTGGAACAAAGATTCATCGAATGCGTGAGCTTTTCGATAGATGTTTAGACTCTTGCCCCGCAGAAGACGCTTCCGAATTCTTCCTTTTGTATGGAACGTTTGAAGAAAAGTTTGGCCTCACGAAACGTGCTTTGGGTGTTTACGAGAGAATGTGCACAACAATCCCATCAGAAGAGAAGTACACGGCCTATCAGTTATTTATTGCTAAAACCATTAAATACATTGGCATTACTGCCACTCGGCCAATATATGAACGTGCGATACCTGCGCTGGAAGACACGCCTGCAGCTAAAATGTGTTCCGATTATGCGAAAATGGAAGCATCACTTCATGAAATCGATCGTGCCCGTACTGCGTATATTTATGGGGCTCAGCTCGCCGATCCGAGGTCAAAACCTGAATACTGGGGAGAGTGGCACGAATTTGAAGTGTCTCATGGTAACGAAGAAACTTTCCGGGAAATGCTTCGTGTAAAGCGCGGTGTACAAACAGCGTTCTCTGCAATGAACTATAATGTATCTCAAACTGGCACTTCATCAAAGTCCGACACTCCACTAACTCATGAAGAAGCAATAGCTATATTGTCTGCGCAGGAAGGGGAAGGGGTGGAGACTATTGGTGAAAAGGAGAAAATAAGTGGTTTTGTCAAAGCGAAACGTCCAGCCGAGATTAAGGATCTGGGGGAAATAGAAAGAAGAGCCGCAAAATTGCGGAAGGTGACAGCTGGTCTGGTAGCGGCGACACAGAAAAGCCAAAATGACGAAGAAATTGATATCGATGAATAGGTTTGACTGTGGCCAGGGAAAAGCGATGATAAGTTCACTGTCAGAATAAAATGGAAGGATACTAAAGTTTGCAATTGCTTAGATATTATTTCATACTACAGTAGAATGATGTGAAAGTCCTCCAACATTTTCACCATCAACAAGCCCTTATTGACAGAAAGTGTCATGGAAATGTATTAACATTTGCCGATGACACTGCCAATTTACAGAATACCGCAAAAATGCTGAAAGTGGTCGATGCTGGTATTTCCGCATTACGAGAATACACTGTGCAGGATGTTTGGGACAAGCTTGCTGATGTCGAGTTTAGTAATGCAGATGCACTCAAGATGGCACAAGAAGCTGAATTTACTAATAAGTTCATTCGAGAAGTGACCGATGAGCAGAAGCAAAAAAGTAAAGACAAATTTCAAGCCACGTCGCAAGCAAGATCTGATGATCAGAAGCAAAAAAGTGAAGACGAAAGGCAAGCCACGTTGCAAGGAAGATCTGA
>Ga0115005_10000817_pt1 | contig 24335 bp, 16 predicted proteins | sample ArcOceMetagenome_FD_87163 | JGI IMG/M metagenome (GOLD analysis project Ga0115005, IMG submission 87163) | Marine eukaryotic phytoplankton communities from Arctic Ocean - Arctic Ocean - Greenland ARC118M Metagenome | ecosystem: Environmental > Aquatic > Marine > Oceanic | place: Arctic Ocean...
ATTGGGGTAATAACTATCGTTATTTATAATTATTTTCTTTATTTTATGACAAAAAACGTTCGACAGTTACGGAAGTTATAAGGGATTTTAGCCAAGCTAGTGGATCCAACGTGGAGCGTCCGTCGCTGAGTAAGGTGTGTAGTCATGAGCTATTTCGACTTGTTGTTTATACGAAGAATGATCGAATTCCGTTTAAATGTTGGCACTTTGCATAAAAATCGGATGGTACAGAGGGAGTAATGAGTTATCTTTTTGGGAAGTCGCTGTTCTAAAAATATAGACCAGTGCCAGGTGCCAGCACACACCTTCGAACCTACAGTAATCTCGATCGCCCCCTTCACGGACGTTCGTTTTGGCCATATGCCATATCCAGGAATATGTATGTGCGAATTTCACATTACCAATTACCAATTACCAATTACCACCAGAGTACCTGGTACCGGTACTACCCCAGTGTACTACCCCCATTCGCGATACATGGTACAGTACAGTCAGTTCAACGAGACTCGACTTTGTTTCCATTTTTAACTAAAGTTACAGTAGTATAAAAGACTTTGTGATGCAGACGCTCCAAGTGCTTAAAGTTGCCCTTTCACTTCTCGGGGCATTACTGCTAGCGACTTCTTGCGACGCCTTTCTTCACGATGGGAGATTATTCTCCGTTACAACATCACGTGGCTATTCTTCCCGAAAAGCACCCCTATCCGCTCGAAGGGATGGTGACGGTAACAATCTCTGGAATGGTGTCAAGGAGTTATGGGACGAAATTATTGAAGTTAGCACGTATGGTCCATCTGAAAGAAAGATGCTAAAGGTGCAAAGAGAGCGCCAAAAGAAACTGAGTGAAGAACTTGAAGAAGGTTCTACTGCAGGTTCACAGGGTTACGACTACGACTCTAAAGGCGACCCGGGTATTGAAGATGATACGGATTGGTTAGAAGCATTCAAGTCTGCGAAGAGCAATCAAAATGGAGAAGATACGGATTCTGATCCCGCCGACGACCTAGAATTTGATGGATACGCTTTTCGAGATTTGTTAGTGGCTAAATGGGGTGCTCCTCTTGATGTGGACTTTCAAAAGATTGGGGATCAAATATATTGTACAGTCTTACCTCTGTTGGGATTTGGCAGCCCTCTGCGATCGCGGCACGAGTCAGAATTAGATTATTTGATGCATCTGCAAGGCGTGGTAGGAATTCTACGCAAATATGGCAATCTGGAATACTTTGTCTTATTCATTGAGGCTACAGAGAAAACGCCAAAGCGCGGAACCGATGCAGTATTGTGCCGGTTGAATTTGAGCAATGAACAGAAGGCACAAATCCGTGCGGATTAGTAGTTTTCAAATATTTGGGATCTTGCATTATTCTTAAATAGGAAGTATTCAATGTCTAAACAAATATTAACTTCTCTTGGTTGCGATGTCATTTCTTTCTTTTATTATCCTTCATGATCTTGATAATAATCTATCTTACTCAACTTGTTCGTTGCCATCCATCGTGCTGTATCATAGAGAGCCCACTCGGGCGATTTGTTCACTCTCCATCCTCCTCCAAGAAGTGTCATCCTTATGGACTCTTATCATATGGGCTGCAAGGGAAAGAAAGAAGACACCGGCCTTAAAGAAACTTATTGTTGTTCTGGTGACTACCACCAGTAAAACTGGAAGACTTTATTCTTAAAGCAAACATACCTAGAGCATCGTAACACCATAAGGGAGCAGGAACAATCCTATTTTGGCTTTCGGCGTTAAGGTGGCGGCACCGCCCCGTTTCTCTTCCTACTGAGTTGTTTCTTCTTGGCATTGTGGAGCGAGATTGAGGCTTTGTGTCGCAAAATGTGTCAAAGTTTGCACATGAAAAGGCCTGTTGAGGGTTAGATCTTTTTCGGTGACCCCCCAGACCCACCGTTGAATGGCCGGCCATCCATCATCTTCAAATCTGTCTGTTTTCAACCGGTTTCTCCCCTCCCTCGTCGGCTCCTCCTCTAAAAAGTGTACTGTACTGGACCGTTGTCCGTTGTTGTACGGATTCAGGATACCACCTTTACGAACTACGAGGTATTACACACATCACAACATATTATCACCAACCACATTTAGTACATATCTGAACACGATATTTGAATATGGCATTCATGAATAGCGAATATTACATTGGCGATATGGATCAGCGCCTAGTCCGAACACCATATGGACAAGGTCTCGTCACAAAGATCCGACCATCAAATGATTCTGACAGCTCTCCACCAGTCCAAGAAATCAGGCTGCTCGAATGGGAAAAATCTGCCAAAGCAAGCCAAGTCACATCAAGACGACCAACTATACTTTACAGCACCAATAAATACGAATCGATAACCGCAAGCAAAGGGGATGATGTTATTACACCCTATGGTCGAGGGACTATAACAGAGCAAGTGACAGTGCGTCTTCTTAACAAGGGGAAATTTGATCCAGTGACTAAAGAACCCATTGGAGAGCAAGTGTTTACTAAATTCCATGTACAAATAAATTCATGGAAGTTGGCTGGAAGATCAAGGGTCAAATGCTACCTATTCTCAAACCAAGTAAAGGTAGTGCGCAAAAAGACTTTAATGGAAATGAACGCAGCTGAGCGGGTGCAGTTTGCAATGCTCCAGAAGAAAGGCGCATCTCGTATGTTTGCTGAAAAAAGGTACCAAGAAGCTCTCAATATATATGCAGGTTCCATCGATGCGGTTAGATACATACAGCATGATACGCATAACGATAATGAGTGCAGAGCTGATTTGATTGAAGTAATGGTTACTTGTTCTAACAACGCTGCAACATGTGCCATTCAAATGCAACTTTGGGAAGAAGCCTTCAAATATGCCAAAAACTCTCTCATTCTGTTGTCCGCGCTCTTTGGGAAAAGAGGTGCAAAGATTCATACAATCCTGAACAAAGATAATGGAATTTGTGATGCGAAATTATTTGGCGAGTGGAGAGTGAAGAGTCGACTAATCATGGCAAGGTAAGGATTCTCAACTTCAACATGATGTCCTTTTCCCACAATCGCTCTATTGATCCGATACCAACATTTTTGCTGTGCCTTTTGTTAGTGCATTATTTGAAAAGGAAGGGTATGATCTTGCACTAGAGGAATTGAGACTCGCAAGAGAACACATTTCCTACTATGTTGCGGGGGAAGGTGCATCCAAAGATGGCGCCGCAGACTACGCAGCTGCGAAGGCAATCATATTGAAAATGAGAAACCAAGAGAGAGAAATTATCAAACTAAAGGCAAAAATCAATGAAAAGAAGAAGGAAGCGTTACAGCTCGAGAAAGCTCGTGCTCAAGCCATGTTTAGAGATATGAATTCAACCAAGGATGAACATGCAAAAGAAGAGAAGAAGGCAGAAGCCCCAGAATGTCCTGTTCCTGAAGTTAGTGCAAAGAAAACCGATCCACAGATTGATTCCAAAAAGATAGAGGAAGTACCAAAAACATTGAAAAAGAGGGTATCCTTCGCAGCAAGATTGGAGGAAACTCGCGAAATCGTCGAGGAGGAGGAGGAAGAGGATCCGTGGTACCAAGAACACAGAGAGGCTCTCATTTTGCTCGGACTGGGAGCAATCACCGCGGGGTCATTTATATTTGCTAGAAAGTCCAGACTATGAGGCGATAGATTCGTGGGAATGTAAAAATGCTTCCAGGTTTTCAGTCAAGGGAACATCATTTTATAAAATTCGTTAAAACATCACCGTCCTATTTAAAATCAAAACGAAACAAGCCAATTGTATTAATAATAAATGAAATGAAGATCAAACTTGTTCCAACCGTTGCTATCGAGCTCGCGAGCAAGAAGAAAGGATCTCCGCTGACCAGTGCGGTCGTCATTTTTTTTTATGTAGCGGAAAAGCAGGTTATGATATTTTCTGTAAAACATAATTTGAAAATTTTAGTCCAGTATTTGAAAAGGTACGTTTGTAGTGTTCTATAAATACAGGTTGGTTGTTTTTTTGGTCCGCGCCTCCTGCGAGCCTGGAGTCCGAGCGAGTGTATTGGTGTGACCGGACTACTCGACGACGACAAGGGCAATTTTGTACACATCATCTTCAATCTGAACAAATAGTGAGAGCGACAAGAGACTACTACTTGTAGGCGCGCACGCAGCACGCAGTACATAATAGGACATAAGACTGCAGACCTGCAGATTCTTGCAGTAAACAAAAACAATTTTTAATTGGATTCCTGACAACCGTTGAAAAGGCTGTGCTGCACCAGAGCCTCTTCTCGCAACCTTGCTATCCCTCCTCTCTTCGATTCTGAACTGTTGTACTTCTTGTACTGCAACACCGAAGATCCTTTTATCTCAGAAGCTCCTCTTTACAACATAACACAAATATCTTCACCAGCGATCATGCATATTGACTCGCAGAAAAAACTGTGGACTCTGCAATCTTCACTCATTGATCATGTCCGTATTATGGTAAGAGTGCCGATGATGCTCGCAGCTCCAGCTTTCCTCACATCCTCGCAAATTGAAGCTGTGCAAAACGCTGCATGTGATGTGAATAATTCAAATCTAGGCGCAGTCTGGCACACAAGTACTAAACAAATAATGGAGAATAGTCCCTCAAGCCTCGACAGATTTGCAGCATATGGAACACATTTTGCAATCAAGGATGGCACAGGGCACTCAGTGGATGATTTGTCTTCTTCGATAGCTCATAGAAAATCAACGATGGCGGCGAAAGCTGCTGAAGCAGTCGCTTTCCAGCAGATGTGGATGGATCTAATGGGCAATACAATACTTGCATTCCTCAGAGGAACATTGCAGGGTGCCAAGCGAAAGGAACAAAGCAGTCTCTTCGAGGTGATATTTTTCATTTACTATATTTGCCTCTACTTTGCGCTTGCAATGTCTGCATCCGCTTTGAGAACACTGCCATTAAACAAACCACTGACTTATGTGTTTGTCTACATGGTTTTAGCCACCCTTGCATCAATCTTTATCATTCCATATGGCATTGTGGGATTATTAATGCTACCGATTTACATATTTAGTGGAACAGATGCTGGGCCCTTACCATCTAGGCAAAACTATACTCCTGTTCCGGAGGCAGAGACTATACCAGGCACTTATACTATTGATATTGTGAAGCCTAAGCAAGAGAGCAAAGTAGGGATGCGGTTTGGAAGCAATACTTCAGGCCAAGTTATGATTACAAATATAAAACCGAACACTATTGCGTCCATGTCCAGCTTCTCTATTGGGGATATAATCTTTTCAGTGAATGGAAAAAGTTTTGTCAATGTGTCTCCAAAGGAAGCAGCTGCAACTCTCTTGAACACGTCTGGCGTGGTGACAATTGTAGCTGTTCATACGGACGACAGTGTGTTTGATGAAGGGGCAACAGTTTAGGAGTACGAACTCTCGTAATCAGGTTTTCAATGGGCAAAGGGTGCCTATGATATCAGCAGTCGTCATTACATGTAAAACAATTCATCTATGAAGGATCAACTTATTTATAACATTTCTGTACGTGTACTGTATTTTGAACATAAACACATCCTTTATTTCTACAGTGAAAGGTTGCGATCATTTTCCCGATTTGAATAACTTGTTAACATTTATGTACTATGTAAAATCTTTTCTTTCTACAATGAAATGTTGTCTTGGTCGATAAATCTTTCGCGATTTGAGTATCTATTCCTGAGGGAGTCTCGATGAGGAGACAGAGATTCAACTCTTGGTACTCTCATCGAATGCCCGTAATCATAGAGAGAAGCCATCTTCTTTCTTGTTCTGCTTGGAGGACGTGGTGACTCCAAAGTAACTTCATCCAAACTCTTCCCGCGATATTGACTTCTTCCAACAGCAGTCGATTGGGTCCAACTATCATAATCATTTCCAACAGAAATGTTGTCAAGCTCAATATTGTTGGTTAGCGATTCATTGTAATCGCGAACGACTATTGGATATATGTACTTCTTCTCTGCTCGCAAGACAAGAAAGTAAGAAACTGAAGTGGATTTGAATAATTGATTTTCCTGAAAGAAAAGAACTTACCTAACACATTGATGTAATCCATCTTGTCCATCGTATGATTTTCTTCCATATACTTATCTTCGTCCACATGCATTTCAATCTGAAACGTATTCAATGCGAGATCAGTGGAACACCCGAATACAAATACTGTAAACAGAACAATTGACATTGTTGCAAAGAGGAAAGCACTTCTATTTCCAAAATCGTCGGGGAAAGTTTTTGCGCATGCATACGCCACAGCTCCTCTAAGCCCTGAAAACCATAACATGTGCGCTGTATTATTCCGAATTTTTAGATCCTTTCGCACCATAGGGGTTAAAGTTGACTGTGACACTGCGCTTTGTTGTCTGTAAATACTGGAACCGCTACCTTCAGAATCTATTGTGTCCATGTTGAATGCATCGTCAATGTGGGATTCATTCTCTTTCCTCTGAAGAAACAAATTGTAAAGCGCACGCAGAGGATAGATATTAAGGGCTCTTCCAACCAGACACGCTCCCATTGCAAAGGCAGCGAACTTCCAATGTGAACGAAGTTTTTGCACACGCATAACAACGCACAGCCCCAATTCCAAAAAGATGGCAGTTTCTGCAAGGTGCGCTACGAGACGGAAGAGTTGATCGACCGTTTCCTCGGTCGCTTCTGATAAATTATGCGTCGCATATCTCCTTGCTGATATCCCTGTAAATAAGATCGTAACGATGCCTGATAATTCGAATAGCTCCGCGATAAAGAAGGGCAGATACATGACGAGAAAGTATAGGCTTAGTTCCAGCAATGGTGTGCGTCTCATATCCACCTTTTTCAAGAACAGTGCACAGACAAGCCCTGCCGCAAAACCCATGATCATACTTCCGATAAATCCAAAAGAAAAGTCTACCAGAAAGTCGAACACTACGTCAGCAACCTTCTCAATGCTGTCCTCGTTTCCTACAAGCTTACTTGTAGTTTTGAATAGCACCAATCCAACTGCATCATTAAGAACGCTCTCTCCAAATACGAGATAAAATAATTGTGGGTCCACTTTTTTTGCTTGAAACACTGCCAAAGTTGAAACTGGATCTGTAGCACTAATCAAAGCGCCGAACGTAAGCAATTCCGTAAAACTAGGATAAAAGTCTCCAAACATTCCGAAGGACTTTAGCAACTCAAGAATTAATGCAATTGCAAACGTTGATATTGCCGTTCCAACGCACGCAAAGAGTGAAATAGATGCAATGTGACGGAAGAATACCTCTCCTTTCAGGGTGTACCCCGAATTGAAGATGATGGGAGGCAGCAACACAAAAAAAAATACCTTAGGACTGAACGAGAGTAAGCCCTCCGCCACAAACTCATTAGTATGATCATTCTCCCCATCGTCATCGACTCCTTCAGCAGCCCTACTGGCAAGATTGGCAAATACGAAGTAAAGGAGGACACCAGCAATTGCTCCAATGATGATAATCATTCCAGCTTCGGGTAGAATCGTAGCGACTCGTGGACTATCATGGAGAAATTTGGAACATGTCAGGGCTGTGGCCAATAGAAGAAGGAATATCACAAAATAGAGATCAATTCCTTCTTCAGAGTTTGCCCAACCGGAGGATGCACTGCTGCTGTTTGTTTGTCCGTACTTGTAGTACTGGTCATATTTTTGTTGATAGTATTTGCCGTCATCTTGATTTTGGTCATCTTCGTCCATCTTTTATTGAGATTGAGTGCTCAGTGTAGAACTTCAGACTTGGGAGGGAATTCTTTTTTCTTCAGAATGTAAAAGTTGGAAAGTGGAAGTTAAAAATTATGTTCTGGGTTTTGGAAAACACTCACCAAAAATACCGGTAAATTTTTGGTGAAGAGAGCGAGCTTCCGGCGAGCACATTATATCACAGACTTTTACGAAAATAATAGAGCGGTTGAGGCTGTTACTATTATTTCTGTACGTATTTTAAAAATGTCAACAAACGGTCGGAGTTGTTCCAAAAGTGTTTGAAACTTGAACCGCTTGCATGAACAGCCGTCTTGCATCATCATAGTACTGATGCATGGTCCGAACTCCAAACACTCTCAAAATCTCAAGCGAGCAGATCAATCTTGCACCATCTGACAATCTAGATGGTGGCAAAAAGAGGCACGGGTAGGTCTTCGCATGCAAACGCCATTGCTCGGCGATACCTTGTTGTGCAAGTCCTCTTAGAAATCCTTCATTCTTTTCTGTGAAAAACTACTATACTAAATATCAGCAAATTGTCTCATACATATCAGCGATCTTTTATACGAGGTTGAATCAGTTCACAGTTTATTTTCTTCTAGTAAAATTTCCAAGAGATGAAAGTGATCTATTCGATCATGAACAAGAATGAGACACCGGGACTGCTGACTCCAAACCAGACACAAAACACAAAAGATTGTGTCAAAAAGTCATAGTCCATTTTCTCAGAGAAAGAAAGAGAAGGAAGACAGAAGATGGCTGTCGAGTTCAGTTCCAGTCCATCTTCAATCTGAATCAATCGTAAGTAAAAATCAATGACAAATTATTCATTCATAGCACGACAGCTGATGTTCGCACTGGTGGCGACCAAATGAGAGCCCTTGTTGGGTTCCAGACTGGGAGGACTGCATCAGTGCTTGTTGCAGCCATGCTATCTCCAGGAGCAGGTGAAGCATTGAAGAGCCCGCCTTGACTGTTGAGATTTGAAGTGAATGAATGCAAAAGACCCGCTTGACACTGCTTTAGAACTTGCAGCCACAGCTACCACCATCACCCTACCATCACCCACGCGGGACTTGACAACCAGAACATCTCCTATGTAGTAGTAAGTAGACCGACAATCAGCTGATACTCCGAGGAGATCACGGACTATTGGATGACCCCTCTAAAAGTGTCAAGCAACTCCGAGGAATTGAATTCAAAGGTGAGGTAATTTTTATCGTGTATATTCAGCAGTGAATTCATTGAATACTTTTCTCACTCTCTACTATTATCGTTTCATTTCTGTATTAGGATACGTTTCGTACATTGCGGGTTACAGGCGTTATTGATGTGTAAATGCTTAGTCTTTACTTTGGGAAATAATATGAACACAACAAAAAATTATTTGAGGCCACAACATGGTGAATGATGAATAGATTTACTTACATTACAGTAGCATCTACCCTTAGTCGCGCACTTTTGCATTCTGCATAGAGTTGGGTCGACAGGTCGACCAAATGAATCCCCCTCCCCAAGATCATACCAATGACCTCGAATAAGAGTCTCATATTCTCCATCGAATCCCAAAAGTCTATCATATGGCTCTTCAATGCCACAACGAATAAGATTGGATCGTAGGATCAAATAAATGAACTCCTTACATCACCCACGTAAACTCCTTAATCGCAGAATCTGCCTCAGCAATCGAGCGCTAGTCACAACAATGTCCCATTCACTGTCTGACCCGATGTTGCAAGATTGTAAAGTAAGCAAGGTGTTTGGGCCGTCTACAAGACCCACAATGTTTCATTCCATATACGGGGTAGGGAATGTACCAATGCTGTATATCGATTGGGAACAGCTGCTCGAATGCAAATGCGAACGATTTGGTCTATTTGTAAATATCTGACTGGGAACAATGTTTCTCTGGTAGAGTTTCTGTTCTCCAGGGATGGAAGCAAGGTCAGTGCATGTTGCAGAGATATCGGAACTTTCTTCGCGAACCCCTGGCATCATCACTATGGTTGTATTTTTGAGAGGTGACGATTGAATGCGGAGGAGTGGATACCTTCAATGTAACAGAGGATGCGAGTCTTGAAGCGCTCATGCATTTTCCTTGCGAAACAAAATTCTATTCGATAAAATTCAGAAGTGGACATCGTAATAACTGATAAAATCGAAACTAAATAGTTATCCACATACCAGGTAATGAATCAACCCCTTCCAGTTATTAATCTTCCGCCTCCTATGCCCATATTTTCGATTTGGAATTGTGGTCTTCCTCCCACCACCGCGCCAAAAGTTGAGCTTGCAAATTTTTCCCAGCGCGCGGTCTCGCGTTGGAAGGCAACATCCTCAAACGAACCTCAAAACAAACAAACAACCAACCACGAAGTAATTCCCCATTCTCAATTCTACATTACTGTTACTCTAGCACTCTAGCGTTTCCTGTTCATCCACCCTTACTACCACCAAACTTGAATTATAAAATGTCAGAAGCTAAGGAAGACGAAAACAACGAATACATTTGGCGAAGATCACCATTCCCTGACCCATCAGAGCCAGGATCTATCCTCCACCACCTCGAACAATATGAACTGTCTTCCCTTCAATGCCCTTGCTGCCATTTCCTCTACGACAACGCCGTTTCACTCCGACCATGTCATCACTCGTTCTGTAATCAATGCATACGGAGTCATCTATCAACGAGGAATGGTGTCAAGAATATACGAGATTGCCCCGTTTGCCATGGCAAGATTGAGCTGAAAAAAGCCAATGGTGCCACTGTGAAAATGTTGGATGACGAAGAAGCTATTATTCCCAATTATGGGCTGCAGGTGAGCAACGTTTTTTGACCATTGATAATGATTTTGCTGATTTGCATTGAAATTTGGCCGTAATATTCACACCTCCTACCTCCTAAAGAAATCTGTAAATGAATACAGACAAATGAGGGGAAAACTTTACGATACTCTGGTAGAATTGCAAACGCTCAAGCAATCTGCGTCATTGGGAACACAGGAATCACCCACATCCGCAGCCACCAGTAATGATACAGAGAAAAAGAGAGCTGCCAGCTCAATCGAGGACGCAGCATCCAATACAGAGACGAAACGTCCCCGGAGAACTTGTGCAGGAAATATCCCTCAGCACGAAGGGGAAGAAAAGAAAACTAACGATATTGATACCAACGTAGTTGATCTCACTGCATCTTTTCACGACGATTCAACATTTTTAGCTAGACCAATGGTTCCGTTGCCAGTTGCAAGGTTAGAGTGCAAGAATTTCAATTTAGCAGGGAAGAAACGAAAAGATCTTGTGGCCATGTGCAAATCTGAGGGGATCGATTTCACAGGAACCGACGGAAGTTTGAAAGATCGCATCAAGAGGTTTGCGGATTATTGGAGGTCTGAATGTGATCGTGAGATACAAACGAGCAAAGAGGAGGTGGTGAGAGATTTCAAGAAACAAGAAGCGGTGCGAGCGGTGAGTGTCATTGATTCTTTGCTAGGAAACAATCAGCATTGATAAACAGTTATTGATTACTTTGCATAGTTTGGTTTCTCATTTTCAATATTATTTGTATGACTGCACTAATATGAGTAGAGAGAAGAAAAGACTCTCAATCAATCCAAGGCAAAGAGATATGTTGCAAACATGAACGAGAGCCGTAAAGCACTAGGGTCTGCAGGCGGCAGTGGGAAGATCAAAAGGGTAACTTCGGAAAATACCAAATTTGATGCATTGTTTAATCGTGGATATCGCAAATTGATTCTCATTATATGTAAGCAAAAGGAGTATGATTCGTTTCAGGATATGGTATCAAAGGTATGCGCAAAGACGGAGAGGCAAGTTCCGCAAAAATTGTCCAATTGGTACGTCGACAATGGCGACGATAGCGATTGTGAGATGGATTGTCAAAGCTCAGGAAATACATCTAATGCCTCTTCGCCACCAGTGGAAGTGACTGCGTTATCTGAGAGTAGAACGCATGCACCTGTACCTACTTGCAATTCGTCATCTATTGTGAACCCGTACGACAAAGCAAAGACATCTACGAGTAGTCATGTAGGATCCACATCCACGAATCAGACCAATTCTTCACCTCAATATTCTACGAGGACTGTGGTAAACCCATACACTAGCACGCCACCCACGGTTTCAACTCCAATCACTTCCAAACCGCCAACTCCAGTCGTTTCGGACATCAAACCTCCGTCGAAAACAAGGACATCTTATTCCAGAAACGACAACACGCTACCAATGTCCCAATCCTCCACCTCTTCCTATAGAAGCCCGCAACAACAAAATTTTGCGCCTCCTAAAACGTCGGTGGAGACCTGGTCATGTCAAACTTGCACTTTTATGAATGAGATAAAAATATGGTCAAGGAGTAAACGAAAATGTGGCATGTGCGATGCGTATGCCAAAGTGTAGTGATATTAAATTCCGTGAAACGCTTTCAACAATAAAGGCGCGGTAGACTTTTTAAAAACATAAGAACAAAATAAAGCATCCATCGAACCACTGTTCTAGTTATATATCAATATCTTACATGCATTATTCTTTTTCGCAGCACATTAGCATCCGCGTCATACATAGTAGTTATACGGCGTTGAATTCAAATCAATTCAACCATATTATCGCCTGTTCCATTCATTCTGGCATCATATCTGATTAGCATGAGAATTACACACCAACAGTGTTAGTTTCTGAACCTTCCCCGCCACCTAATCCGCATTCCACTGCACATGTCCCAGCACGACCCACCGCACTTCCATTATCACTACCACCACCCCCCCTCTTTTTCCCCTTGCGAGGAGTGTTCTTCTTCACTCTTCTAAAATTCTCTCTACCAAGGTATTCTCCCTTTTCTTTTATTCTCAAGACATGTTGCGCCAAATTCTCCCTGTAGAACATGGCTGCATTCGTCTTATATCTATTCCGCGTTATTGCGTTTGGAGAGGAGTAGGTGCATGCATCTGCATCATTCTCATCGTTTTCAATGTAGTGGCTCCATGGCAGATTGTGCCGTACGAAAAAGTCATTGAGTTGTTTGTTTCCTCCTTCGAGCATGGATAGGATTTCGGAGTGTGACCACGAGTCCATGCTGAGAGATCGTACAATTGAAATCTAGAGGGTGGTGGTGGTGAAAGAGGAATTCCGTTAGAGAATGAGAAATATGAATGAGTGAATACGTCCGTGGATGCAGACAATCTAGACATTGCTGCTGCTACAGTTCATTCTTTATCGAACCGCGCAGCAATGTTACTCAGTGTCAAACTACGTATTTCGCGACATACCTGAACACCTAGTTGCCTATGACTCCCTGAACACTCAATACACAAGAGCGCTCCAAACGAGACAGTAGCCCACTGTGGATTGGTAGCATCACAATCAACACATCTCAAATTCCCCTCAATTCCTCTCAAGAGGCGAAGACAAGATGTTGGGAAGCGACGATGTTTAGTAAACGGGGTTCCAGCGGAGTTTTGCTCCGCCTCCCATTGTTGAAGTTCTTGTAGTTCTCTAGCAGCGATGACTAGGTCGGACTGCATCTTGAATCGTGATTCTGAGGGCAGTTTTATGCGAAAAAAGGTTTACGTGTTGTTTAGGACCTTCTTGACCTTCTCCTCGTTGTTTATGGTATGCCAGTGTGAGACAGAAATTTGACTGCAGAAGAATTCTGGCTGCAACAAACTGCAACAAACAAATATGCCAGTACTGAATATTTCGTCGAAGGAAGGCTGGATGTGACGCTGCTTCCAATTCCAATGGGTTGTTTGGTAAGTCGTGGGAAGATTTTCCGGGATGTGAGTGCTTCTGTTGTGACTTTTATGTGGGCTAAAAAGATGTAAGTATTTTGATCAAATCGGCGAGGCCGGACCCATTTTTGAATTTGGAAAGTCATCAGCGAATGACAGTAAAAGAGAAAGCAAGGGAAGGAAAGGAGTAAAGGAGTTACTTCTGATTCATTCATTATTCATTCCGCAAGTTCGAAATTCCGTTCGTTTTTGAAAGGCGGCGCTTGCTACAACCAACGCAGAGAAAATCGCTGTGCCGTCACCCTCAACCCTCAACCCGCTTCTTGCATTTCCAGTGTGCACTACTTTTCTTCAAAGCCGTCTTTTTCACATAAACAACTTCCAAACCTAAGGACAAAAAATACAAAAGAATAGAACAAATTAAATAATGGCACTCCGACAAACAATCCGCTCCATCCAAGCCATCGCCAGACCTTCCTCCGCTTCCCTCCAGTTCAGCATCCGAACTTATCGCGGGGACAGCGGAGAGATGAAGCATCGCTCCGAGGTATCTTCTAATCCAACTCAAGATCAAATTCTTCAACGCGAGGAAATGCTCTTGAACATTGCCGAACCTAAATTTATCAAGATTCAAGCGAGGCATGTTAGGATGCCAAGGCTGGCTGATATCCCCAAAGCTTCCCTTCCTTTGGATATGAAAGAGGGTCAGCATACCTTGGAAGAGCTCGAGTTGCAAGTTAGGAGGAAGAGATTGGTGTACAGGGCAAAGCAGAGAGGATGGTGAGTTACAGTAGTGTATTACAGGTTTGAGAAATTAACATTTGATTGTTTTTGGATTCATTCTGAACTTGGTCTTGAACAGTTTGTCAAATTCTTTATATTTTCCGACTTCTGACTCTTGTTTCCCCTGTTGTATATGTATGAATCAAAAGGATGGAAGTGGACGTATTGCTTGGAACTTGGGCAAGTATTAACGTCAATTCGCTAAACATGGATGAATTGAATCAATTTGAAACCTTTGTGAATTTGGAAACGATTGATATCTACAATATTATCACTTTGAGGACGGATGTGCCGCTGGATATGAAGACCGAAGATGGGAGTGGTATCGTGGAGCGTATTCAGGAATGGGCAAGGTCGAGTCCTCTAGGAAAGGCACAGCCCGAGAAGTATGGTGCTGCCAAACGAGAGCATAACTTGATTTAATGTGGTTACTGTAGAGAAACATTTTTGAAGTTGGATGCTCCAGCATTGATGGTTCGTGTCTGTGAAAAATAATTGCAAGACCAATCCAAGGAAAAATAATGGTTTCAAGGCTGTAACAAATATCAATACTGTAGAACTGCCAAATAACTTTTCACAAAGACTTGCCTCTTTTATTAAATAATAGAGAGAGATGCATAAAAACTAACCTGTGACAGACCTGCAATGCTTTCGCTACATTAGAACGTGCATCCTTGACCTTTGTACCGTACTCGCTCAATCGCCTTAATTAGAAACAGAATTGATAGCATGGTGCAAAGATGTTCAAATCCAGGAAATGAAACATCTCATCCAACCTATCCGAGAGCGAGAAAACTTTGAAGAAAACAAGCCCTTAGTTAGCTTTGCGAACCTGTGACACTACTTTGTAATGAACGGTATGTATTTTATACGAACCTCAAACCATACTCAAAAAATACCGTTCCCGCCGGAAATTTCCATGGAAAACAAATTGCCAACCCACCTCGCTCCCTCCTCATGATGAATTTCAACCTCAACAAGGACGGCAGAAGACGGCATCACAGGCGTTAATTTCAATTCGTCTCGGTCCAGATCCGACTATCAGATTCGACTGGCTGTTCCATGAATGTCAAGAACAAGAAATCCAAAGTGAACGTTTCATTCAAAAGGAACATTACAAACTTCTCATTGTTGCCTGATCTCTTCCATTCAACTGTGTGCCTTAACAATACAGCAGGGCAGTAGTATCATACCGGTACCATACTTCCTACTGTGCGATAGAGCGATCCAAACGTTGGGGTAAATCTAGTTAACAGCACCGGTGAGTTCCGCAGCTAGAAAAATAATTTGAGGCGGGGTTTGGATTGCTGCAGAAAATAAAATAGCTAAATCATGGAATGAATGTTGTTGGAATGTTCTGTGTAGTACATACCGGTATTAGGCACTTTGAGCATTGCTGAATTGGGAAAGCTGTCTCGATGATACTCAAATACAGTGCCAACAGTGAGGACCTACCAGTTGATCACCGTCATATCTTACGGGTTGTCCTCAGTGTTGGAGAGGAACGAAATTGAATATTTGGCAAAAAAATCGATTGCCAAACGTTTCTATTGTTGTTTTAAAAATCATTAGATTTCAAATCTCCTTTCTCCTCTCTCACACTCTATTTGCAAATCATATTCATTACCACCATTACACAGTAACCAAACAATCAATCAATCAATCAATCAATCAATCAATCAATCAATCAATTCCAAATCCAAAATGGCCATTACAAAAACAAAATCTGCATTCGGATTCTTCCAAGCCCAAAACCTCGGCAAAATCAAAAATGAACTCTCACTCTCCATGGGAGACGCCATGAAAGAACTCTCCACGCGGTGGAAGGCACTCTCCAAAACTGACAGAGAACCATTCTTCCAACTAGAAGCCGAAGATCGTGAACGCTTCCAGCATGAATCGGCACAGGCTGATTCGGAAGCTTTTGCAGAACAGGAGAAACGGAGAGAGAATCTTGTTGCCAAGGATGGAGAAGGGGTTAGTATGAGAGGGGAGAGGAAGAAAATTGCCATGGAGAGGGAACAGGTGGAAGATGACAGGAAGAGGAGGAGAGCGAGGATTGAAGCTGATACTGATCCAGAGATTTTGGCAGAGAGGAGGAGGGTGAAGCAGCAGAAAAAAACAGAGGCTTTGGAGAGGCAGAAAAAGCGTGATGCGGAAGAGCAGAAGTTGAAAGCTAGGCATAATAAGTTGGATAAGGATGCGAAGAAGAAACAGGCAAAGAGATTGGAGTATTTGCTGGAGCAGAGTTCTATTTTTGGGAAACTCAAGAGTGGACAGGGGAGTGCGAAGGATGCTGAAGAAGATGATAAAAAAGCAGATGGATATGTTCCCCATCATCTCCGAGGAGATAAGAAGAAATCGAAATCGAAAAAGAAGGAAGAGGTGCCTGTTCCCGAGGGTGAGGGCGAAGATTCGGAAGATGAAAATCTTGTCTTTCTCAGTAAACAACCCGATTGTATCAAGTTTGGTACTTTGAAACCATACCAATTGGAAGGATTGAATTGGATGATTCACTTGGCGGAAAAGGGACTTAATGGAATTTTGGCAGATGTAAGTGCTACGTTGAACATTGAGCATTGAACATTGAGCATTGAAGTTGAACATTGAACGTTGAACGTTGCAAGTATACCCCCGCGTTTAGGAAATGAAGTGTAGAGTCAAAATGTTCTAACTTTATTGTCTTTATTTTACAGGAAATGGGATTGGGAAAGACTCTGCAGAGCATCAGTATTCTTGCGTATCATTATGAATTCCTAAATATACAAGGGCCGCACCTTGTTTGCGTTCCAAAATCTACCCTGTCCAACTGGATGAATGAACTGAAACGATGGTGTCCAAGCCTTCGTGTCATCAAATTCCATGGTAACAAGGATGACAGGGCAGATTTGATTCATAATTATTTTACCAACGAGGCAGCTGCGCACGATGGTAGACGACCAGATAAACAAGTTGTTGATCCTGAAACGGGGGAATTGGTTGACGACAATTCTGACAATCCACGTGCTTGGGATGTCTGTGTCACAACTTACGAAGTCTGTAATACTGAGAAACAAGCTTTATCGAAGTTTGGTTGGAAGGTAAGCGGTCGCAGAAGAACGAATTCGTTGAGTATTGTTTCAGCGGAATTTCTAACATGATCATCATTGCTTGCTTGCTTATTTTCACCAGTACTTGGTCATTGACGAGGCGCATAGATTAAAGAACGAGGCGTCAATGTTCAGCAATACTGTGCGTACTTTTAGTACTACGTATCGACTGCTTCTGACTGGAACTCCCCTCCAAAATAATCTCCACGAACTCTGGGCGCTGTTAAACTTTCTTCTCCCTGATATCTTTTCCTCCTCTGACCAGTTTGACGAATGGTTCGATTTGGAGACTGATGATGCGGATGCAAAGAAGGAAATGATTTCTCAACTGCATAAGGTACTTCGTCCATTTATGCTGCGTCGTCTCAAAGCAGACGTAGCGAAAGGTCTACCACCCAAGACTGAAACACTTGTCATGGTTGGTATGAGTTCAATGCAGAAACGATTGTACAAAAAACTTCTCCTCCGTGATATTGACAGTATTACCTCCACCAATAATTCAAATCGCACTGCAGTCCTGAACATTGTCATGCAGCTGCGTAAATGTTGCGGTCATCCATATCTCTTTGAGGGAGTCGAAGATAGAACATTGGATCCGTTGGGAGAGCATCTTGTTGAGAATTGTGGAAAACTCTTCATGGTTGACAAGTTACTCAAGAGGCTCAAAGAGAGAGGAAGTCGGGTCCTTATTTTCACCCAAATGACTCGAGTTCTTGATATTCTCGAAGATTACATGGTAATGCGAGGTTACCAGTACTGCCGGATTGACGGTAATACCGATTACAATGTTCGCGAGTCTTCCATTGATGATTTTAATGCCCCCAATAGCGAAAAATTCTGTTTCATTCTATCAACACGTGCTGGAGGTCTAGGAATTAACCTTCAAACCGCGGATATCTGTATTCTTTACGATTCAGATTGGAACCCTCAAGCGGATCTGCAAGCGCAGGATCGATGCCATCGTCTGGGTCAGAAAAAACCCGTGAATGTTTATCGCCTTGTGAGCGAAAACACTGTGGAAGAAAAAATTGTCGAACGTGCCCAGCAGAAGCTGAAACTTGACGCTATGGTGGTCCAACAAGGGCGTCTCAAGGATAAGGATAAGGGGATTTCAAAGGATGAGATCATGGCGGCTGTCCGATTCGGGGCTGATACCGTCTTCCGTTCTGAAGAAAGTACCATTACTGATGAGGATATCGACGTGATCCTAGAACGTGGTGCGGCAAGGACCAAAGAACTTGCAGAAAAAATTACAAAGGCTGAAAAAGGAGATTTGCTTGATTTCCGTCTCGATGGAGGGATTAGCGCACAAACTTTTGAAGGTATTGATTATAGTGATCGCGAACTGCGTAACCAATTGAAGCTTCTAGCAGCAGATTCAATGGGCAAGAGGGAAAGACGGGCACCGCCGACAAATTATAACCCTGTGGTTGAACCAAAAAAATCTATTGTTGTCAATAATCGCAAAATCAAGCTTCCCAAGATACTTCGGTTGCCTCGAATGGAAGATCATCAGTTTTACAATAGAGACCGTCTGCTAGAATTGAGTAAGATTGAGTTCCAGACGTTTGCAACTCTTAAGCAGACTGGCGGGTTACCTCCTCGCGAGGAGTACGAATCCAAACAGTCTGTATTACCTGACGATCTTGCACAGGAAAAGCTAGAACTTCTCGCTGAAGGTTTTGAAGATTGGACTAAAAGTCAGTACTTTCATTTTGTTAAGGCAGCCACTAAATTAGGTCGTACGGACATTGCAAGTATTGCTGCAGACATGGATCTGCCTGTCGAGAGTGTAGATGCGTACAGTCAGGCATTTTGGGCATATGGTGCTACCGAGCTGAAGGAGGAAGAATGGGAGAGAGCTTTGAATAGTATCACAAAAGGAGAAGAAGTAAGTTTGCTGATGTTCATTTATGTGGTATTTAATCTGGATGTTCACATTGCTAATCAATGTATATTTCGCTTCAGAAAATTGCGAAACAGCGCCACCAGCGTACGCTTCTACAACAGTATGTAAGCACATTTGATAATCCACGAACAGAAATGACATTTGCAAATAAGGGAACCGTGCACTTTGCCTCTGAACAGGATAGAGCGCTTCTTTGCTCAGTGAACAAATATGGAACCGAAAACTTGGATGAAGTTCGCGAGACAATTCTTAATGACGACGCTTTACTCTTCCAGCATCCCACTCAAAGTATGAGCAATGATGCGATTAGCAAACGGGTTGCTTATAGAATGCGACAAATGGTAAAAGAGCTAGACGCAAGAGAGAAGAAAATGAAGACAGTCAAGGCTCCTCAAGTAATTGCTGCCGAAGAAGCCATCAAGGGGATTAAAGAGATGGATCTATGGGAGTCGAACGCATTTGAAGAAGAGCTGAGAGGTGGCATACCACCGCCTATGCAATTCAGCTCTGACGAAATCAAGTCTTCTATGGAAGAACGTTTGAGAGACCGACAAGTTGTCATTGAACGTTTTAGGGAAATCGAGATACAGCTTCGGGGTTGTAGAGATATTGCTACCAAGACACACGAAGGAATTATGCGAGGAGATCAATATGTGAATTACAGCAATATTACTTTGAAGGCTGGAGGGCAACACATCACTGAGAATGGAACTCTTACAGACCTCGATGGAGTTGACATGGAAGCATACGTTAGCCAAACCGTACTTGCTGTTCCGCAATGTGGTGAATGTCATTCCTGTTTGGACCCCAAGGCTCGTAAATTGTGTGCAAAGAGACTTGAGGTGAGGGAAGCAAAAATAAAGGAATTTGATTTCAAGCTTCGCGAGTGGGTAGAAGATGGTGCTAAACGTACAAAGACTTTAGAGAAAGACCGAAAGGACGGCAACCGTCAATACTGGCCAAGAAAGCGTGGGAGTGATGGATTCAGCGGCAAACCTCCAGTTCCTGGAAAGGACAGTGGCACTTCGGTCTTCAAGAAGAAGATATCACCACCGGGTAATCCGCTTGGGAATAAAAAAATGTCAGTTCCCGATGAGCTACTCCCCCTACTTTGCAAACGGATTACAGCCGAAGGCACCAGAAAAAGAATGCAAGTTATTCAAGATTTTTCTAAAGAACATCCCGCAGTCAGTATTCGTCAAGTGACCTTCAAGTTCACGGATATCACTACCAAAGATCGCCCAGCATGCGTCCCGGAGGCTGAAAAACCAAAGGGAAAGGGTCGCGCTTTCATTTTTTATCTTCGACCGCGATTCTACAATCTTTTGCCAGAAGACGAGAGGCCTAAGAATTGGGAGCAGTGCGTACAGGAAGACGAGGTGCTTTACAAAGAAGAAAAAAGGAAATGTAAAGAAGAAAAGGCAAAGAAAGATCAAAGTATGAAAGATATGATGGACAGAACGATGTCCGCTCAAGGCGAAGAATCAAGTATTGCAACTGGTACATCCCAGGATCTTCTTGACGGGAAAATTTTAAGTCAGGATGACGACGATGATGGGAAAATTTTAAGTCAGGATGAGGAGGATGATGATGATGATGGGAAAATTATGAGTCAGGATGAGGATGATGAAGTGACTGAGGATGAATCAGAGCCTCCTGTAAAGAAAATGAAGCATTAAATAGTTCTAAGGCCTTCTTAATTCTGCTTTAAATCAATCGTCGATATCGATTTCTTCTTCGTTCACATAATCATTGACTTGAGCCTGGGTTGAAGCAACTAAACCAGCCGTTACTTTCCTTAGCTTTGCAGCCCTTCTCTCCACTTCGTCAAGATCCTTGACCTCTGCGGGTCGCTTCGCTTTTACAAACCCGCTTATTCTCTCATTCTCCAAAGGTTCTACACCCTCACCTTCTTGCGCAGCCAACATTGCGATTGCTTCTTCGTGCGAAAGTGGCGCGTCTGCTTTAGATGTAGTATCCGTGTCTGCAGTATTGTAGTTCACAGTGGAGAAAGCAGTTTGCACGCCACGTTTGACGCGGAGCATTTCCCTGAATGTTTCTTCATTTCCATGAGAAACTTCGAATTCATGCCATTCTCCCCAGTACTCAGGGTTAGTTCGAGGATCAGCAAGCTGAGCACCAAAAGTGTAAGCAGTACGGGCACGATCAATCTCGTGAAGTGAAGCTTCCATTTTTGCATATTCGACACACATTTTTGCAGCTGGTTTATCCTCCAACGCAGGAATTGCACGTTCGTAAATTGGCCTCGTAGCTGTGATACCAATGTACTTGATAGTTTTTGCAATATAAAGCTGATATGAAGTGTATTTCTCTTCAGAAGGCACATCAGTGCACATTCTTTCGTAAACGCCCAAAGCTCTTTTGGTGAGACCAAATTGTTCCTCGAACTTTCCATACATGAGAAAAAATTCACAGCAATTTTCGGCCGGGCAAGAGTCAAGACATCTATCAAACAATTCGCGCATTCGATGAATCTTTGTTCCCTCGTATCTTCGTTCGAACGCCTGTAGATATTCTTTCCACAACACCTTTCCACCAGGGTGGGGAAACGCAAACATATCCATTCCACGTTCAAATGCTGTAAAACTTTCTTCAAAATAATTCTTTTCAGATAGATACGTTGCAAAGTTCAAGACTTGTGTTGGTGTCGCAACCTTTAGCTCCAACAGCCTATTGTACGCATCTTTTGTAGTTTGCAAGGTCCCCAAAGATTCTTCGAGATCCAGTAATAAATTCCATAGCCGCATGGAGCGTATGAGTCCTCTAACAACCTTGGGCGTACCTCCGGGAGGACGAGCAATAGACCTTCTAGCAACTGACAATGCTTGATCCCAGTTTTCAGAACGCAACTCCATTTCAACCCATTCTGCGTAGCATTGAGCCAAGTCATCTGTATCCCGAAAGCGATATTCGGGATTGGGAACACAAATGCGCTCGAAAATAGAACGCGCCTTTTCAATATCTTGCAATTCTTTTTTATAAAGGCTAGCCAAAGCTTTGTACAAATCTGCTGGGGATCCATTCATTGCTTGTCTCGAAAAAACTTTCTTTACCGCCTCCTCTAAAGATGCTACTGACTGAGATGGCTGGTTTGCCTTCAAGTACAGTTCCGACCGCTTTAACCATTCAGTGATATTTTGAGGATTCTGTTGAAGTAACACATAATTCAGCAGAAGAGGTCGGCGATTCATGAGATTTTCTGCACGGGCGAGGGCAAGTTCAATATCTGCATTGAGATTATCTTCGTCTTCACCTTCAGAGGGAGCGGTTGTTTTCCCAAGCAAAATGTCCAAGTCTTCATCATCCACAGCTTCGCGTAGTTGAGTTTTAGTCTCTTCTTCGTCATCTCCTTCCTCGTCTTCATTCATCCTTTCCATCAATACTTCAATAACATTTTCTTCAAACTTCACATATGCGTCAAAAATCAAACTAAAATCACGAACTCTAGAAACGCTCTCCATTGCTTCTTCATAAATACTCCTTGCCAGCTCAAATTCACCACTGCGAATGTGATACATTGCAAGCTTATTCCAAAGAGTTCCTTCCAGTTCACCTAAAGAAGACTGAAGTTGCGCCTGTTGCTCTTTGATTTTTGCTTGTCGGTTCAACTCATCTTTCCCACTCTCATCGTTTCCACTTCTTGTCTCATCAAAGACCCTCCATCCATTCGCACCATTTTCTTCTGGCTTCAACACACTTCTGACGATCCCTTCAAAGTCAACACCACTGTTCCTCGTATCTTCCGGATGTTCCGTACATACATCTGTGAAACGAATCCAAAGTTCGTGCCTTGTTGTTCCACTTGCACTCAGAAAGTCGCCATCGTTTAAAATCTCGCAGTAGAGCGCGGCAGCTTCCCCAAATCTACCGTACTCTAACGCAGCATTAGCTAGCAACTCCCTTGCAGCGGGGTTGTAATAGTGTGCATAACGTCTTAATACCCTCAAAACAGTCTCATGCGGTATATCCCAAGGACAATCATGTTGCTCCATCATCCCAGTTTGAATAGAGATCATTACTGGTCCCGTCTCCTTCCCATTTTCAACAAATAGTCCCTTCGGAGGTACTTGTTTGAGAATAAATGCAAGATAATCGCTCCAAATCATATCATGCTGTGTTGCGGGGAGAGCCAAAAGCGCTCGATTGAAAAGCCGTCTGATATTTGTCACACTGCAGCATGGACCATGATGAATCACAAATGAGATATAGCTCAGCCATATCCGCGGATATTTGTTCATTCTGACTAGAGAACGTTCGTATGCCGATATAGTAGATTTATACCTTGCAGATTGCTCTGACGATCTGATCACATAAGTGACAGGTATATACACTTTGGAGCGAAACGATAAGTAATCAAACCATAGTTTGTAAGACCCGGGTAAGAGTGTCAGTGCACGTTCGGAGATGAGGTTTCGTGCGTTCTGCAACAAATGATGAAACTTTCCCAGCTCAAGAACATTTATCGTTCTCCCACCAATGGTTGTAGAGGAGAAGTGTCCCTTATTCCGCTTTTGCTGCGAAGATGCAGTGATGGCGTCTTTGAAAGATGAGAGGATATCGTCAACTTGAGAGAGATAGAGCATCCACGACGAAACGTCATACATGATGGATTCTTGGTTTGTTTTTGTGAGAGACTCTTCATGTTCGAGGAGAGCTGGGTAGGATACAATCTCAGACATGAGTTTTAGCGTTGCTGGTGGTATTTCCTTCATTGAAACGTTTGCCATAATTCAAAGACCAGAATTCAGGATGCTGCGACAGTTGGAAGCGAGTAGTGGCAAGGAAGTTTATGTCGCGCTTGTGGTTTTTATGAATACCTTTGATGAAACTCGAGACGATTATCCCGTGGTAGTAGTAGTTTTACTGCTGCTACTATGATAGATATTGAATATTGGTTTGCTACCGCGGTCACTCACGAACGACGAACGACGAATTTACCGGTATTTCTCTTCCTGGCCTCTCTCTACCGTTACCTCGCGAGCAGCTACCGTTACCTCACGAGCAGCTACCGTTACTCACGAGCAGCTACCGTTACCTCACGAGCAGCTACCGTTACTCACGAGCAGCTACCGTTACCTCAC
>Ga0115005_10000818_pt1 | contig 24318 bp, 24 predicted proteins | sample ArcOceMetagenome_FD_87163 | JGI IMG/M metagenome (GOLD analysis project Ga0115005, IMG submission 87163) | Marine eukaryotic phytoplankton communities from Arctic Ocean - Arctic Ocean - Greenland ARC118M Metagenome | ecosystem: Environmental > Aquatic > Marine > Oceanic | place: Arctic Ocean...
GTAAGAGTAAGAGTAAGAGTAAGAGTAAGAGTAAGAGTAAGAGTAAGAGTAAGAGTAAGAGTCGCTAAGTTTTTTTACTCAGGATCTTTTCGATGATTTCGGCGGCGGCTTGATGGCAGGTGTATAAGTCTTCCGCGGCAGCATAGGCCAGCGCGTTTTCGCACATGGTCTGTCTTTTGTCGGCATTTTGGATAAATTCTTTGACGGTTTGATTCAGCGCATCTTGCGAGAACGGACTTTCGATCACGGCTCCCGCGTCTGCTTTTAGAATATGTGGCGCATAGCCACAGGTGTCGGTGGTCAGCACCGGCAATCCATGGGTTAGTGCTTCGAGTAGCACCTTGCCTGCGGATTCGCTGTAAGCTGGGTGTAGAAGAAAGTCGGCGGCGTCGTAAAAGCGTCCAGTATCGGCGCGGCCACCGAGGAAACGCACGGTCGCACCCGCTTGCTTTGCCAAGTGTTTGAAGCGCTGCGGCTTGCCGTTGCCGACCACCCAAAATTCGAGCTGTGGCGCAGTTGATTGATTCGCACGTATGGCGCGCAGCGCACGGTCGAGCCCTTTGATGCGAAAGCCGGAGCCGACAAACAGAGCGACGGTCGCGTCTTGTGCTGTGCCGAGTTCAGTGCGTAGCTCTTGGCGGTTGTTCGATGCTTCGGCCTCGGAATTATGATTCCGATCGACACCTGGCGGGAGTAAATGGAATTGCTCGCGTGAGCTGCCGTAGTGCTGATGGAAAGCGTCGATTTCGCGATCGGTCAGGACGAGTGTTTCGGGGGAATTGGCAGAGCCGAAGACTGTTTGCTCTAGCGCTTTGTAATAGCGGTGACGCGGACTCCATTTGAATAAAGCCGATTTGCTTTTGACGCGCTCTACATAGCAAGGGTCGGCCGCGAAATAGATGTCTGCGCCTGGAATACGACTAAAGGCGACGACCCCATCCAGTTGGTGTTTCGGTAGTTCGCTTTCGAGCGCGCGAAAGAAGTGGTCGTTGCGTGAGATATTGCTCCAGCCGGTCTTGCCCAGAAGGTGCGCATGAATCCCCTCGGGCTGTTCGCCTTTCCAAGTGCGCGCGAAGATGTGGACTTCATGCCCTCGCTCAGTCACTGCCAAAGCAGTGGCGAGGCAGTCCTCCTGGAGACCGCCGAACGGATAATAATCATATAGCACGAAACCGATTTTCATTGTCAGCATCAGAGCGTCGGGTGTCGCTCGCGGCAATGCGAAAAATGATTGTCACCGTCCATGCTGTATTGGCGGTAGTTTTGCCTCTTCACGGATTTTGGCCATAGATTTTCAAAAATGCAGGAACTGTTCATCCCGGTATCCATAAGCCTGTAACTTCTCCCATGTTATCTTTTCTTGAAGGACCCCTTTATTCTGGCCCGTTTATTTGGTCGCGATCAGGAGGGAAAGGACCTTAGGCTTTTAACAATTTACGGAACTTTGACTTATGTGATAAACCGTTTGTACTTGCTGAAGGATCAGTCTACATGCATCACGCTGGATGCGAATCGGTCAGATATCCGGATTCATCATCAATGAAAATGTTTGAATTTTATAATAAAAAAATTAACCAAGGCGTGATAAACCCAGCTTCGGCAATTTGGCAGTATCTGGATTGGGCATTAGTCATCTGTGTGGTGAGTATCGTGTTTGTCGGGCGCGAATTAGAGAACGTAGTCTTGGTTCTTGCTGTGTTGCCAATTTTGTTGGCACGCACCTTTACGGCAAACTACGAAGTGCTTCGTGGTCATCTTCCATTTGTAATTCTGTGTGCTCAATATTCTATTTTTCATCTATTAAAGATCGTATTTTGGGATGTCTCTCCTGCGGGAGAATTATATGACAATTATCCGGTTGAAACTGAAAAGTGGATTTGGGGTCTTGTGTTAGTGCCTCTTTTGACCGTTCGATTTATTTCGATGGATAACTTGGTGGTTTTGTTTCACCGCATTGCGCCACCGCTCATGCTATTTTTATTTCTGTGTATGTCGGTTCGGTATTTTACGCCATACTTTGAGGACACTACACGTATTAAAAATCTAGCAGCAAATGTTTTTATATCTCCTCTGTATTACACTATTTTTGCGATATTGCTTTTTAGTGGAGATCATCTCGGGTTGAAGTCTGACAGGATGATTCGGTATGCAGTGCTTGTCTCCAGTATTATCCTTGCGACTGCCTATGCCGGGACGCGTGGTATCTTTATTGGGCAGCTCGTCTCATATTTAGCATTGGCAGGCATTTTCTTTATTATCAATGGGGAGAATCGAAAGGTTTCTCTATCAATCTTGTGTAGCATTGTTATCGGCGTCTTGCTCGGATTTTTTATAGATCTATGTCAAGATGGCTCTTTTTGTGAGCGGTATTTACTGTTATTTAATGTGATCCAATTTACCAGTGAAGGTGAGGAGGCACTTTCAGCATCAATGTCAGGTCGAAGCTATCTCTATCAGCTTGGTTTTGAGCGGATTCTGGAACATCCCATTGTTGGCTATGGGATAGCGCATGAGCCAATTATAGCAGGGCCTTTTTACCATATGCATAATATGTATATTTCATGGATGCTTTGGGGAGGGCTCTTTAGCTTGGTGTCAGGTTTGTTGTTTCTTCTAGCAACTGGATGTGCCTCATTTATTAAATCAAAAGGAGTAAATTCCTACATTATTGGGCTTAGCATTCTCGGGCCTCTGTCAATCAGTATGCTTTTTGATTCATTCCTCTTTTGGAAGCACTTTTATCTACTATCTATTCTTACAATGTCTTTCGCCTACAGTTTGGGTGTGGCAGAGCGGCGTATTGTCCGCGATCAACAGCAGCGATGACGATTTTTCACCTATGCATACTGCCACCTCGAAATAGCGCGCATGCGCTTGTTTATTAGATGCATTTATTTGTCATTTACATGGATGTCTTTTCGATCGGAGGTGTTGAGCGTCTTTGCGTTGATTATGGGCATGCCTTGAAGGATTGCGGGCATGAATGTGTCATTATACCCATGCGTCTCAGTTCTTTGGGAGACCGTATCGACTGTGATTTCTTAATTGAAGATTATGATTTCACTGTGTCGGCGGATCAAGAGCTTCGTAGAATTATCGCGTCTTTTGATCAGGCACCTTCCCGAGTTTCTTTTATTTTTAATATGAAGCGCTCTACGGAGTATCTTCAGCGCTACATCGATACATTTGAGCTTGTGGGCTCTAGTGCAGTCTTGATCCATAATGAGTTATCTTACTCTTATGCGATATACCGGCGATTTTATGAGGGACAGAAAATGAGACGGTTACTGCAACCATGGCATTGGCCTAGAATTATTTCTAAATCGAATAGGCGTTTAAGGATGCTTCGCTCACTAGAGTCGCGTATCAAAATACTCGCGGTGTCTGATCTGTTAAAAAAGCAATGCCATCGTTTTGGTTTGAGGAGTACGGGAGTCGTTCCAAATGGTATTAATGTTCCTCGGCTCATAGATTTATCGACTGCCTCTGATCAGACTCTTGATTTGCCGCCATCGTATGTGGTGAGTGTCGCGAGGTTATCATCACAGAAGCGCCACGACCTTTTGTTGCGTGCCTATGCTGCGTCAAAGACTGCTTTGAGCCTAGTGCTTGTGGGGGATGGGCCTTGTCGTTATAAGTTAAATGACTTAGCGGTTCACTTAGGAATATCTGATCGTGTCTTTTTTATGGGTGCTACTACCAACCCATACCCAATACTTAAGAATGCGAAATTCAGTGTTGTATGCTCTGAATATGAGGGTTTCGGGCTTACTGTGGGTGAGTCTTTGTGTCTAGGTGTGCCGGTTCTCATCACCGATCGAGGCTATGGGATACATAGCCTGGTTAGGGATTGCTCTGAACTATTCGTATGTGAAGATAAGATGTCTGCATTGGCAGAGTCTATCTATCGGTTAAGTCTGTTGGATGAGGGAGATCGAGAAACAGAATTAGGCCCAATTAGAGATGCAATGGCACTGCGTGTTGGGCGGCTAGTCGCGGTGCTTGATCGATGCGAGTGAACAGAATAGTCAGTTTAGTGATTAACCACACACTAGCAACCCCGCCCATGTCATCTGTTCTGGCTCTCATTCGTGCTTGCTCATCGGCTCGAACGGTTTGAGGGAACTTTCGTTTTTAAGAGGGCGCTTTGCTCCTGATTCCTGCGCTGGCGGTCTCTTGATGCGAATTTCAATGCATAGTCGTCTGTGCTAAAGGTATTGATTCAGGCCTAGGGTGCAGGTCACCAGCCTGTTATTAATGGATTCTTACTCAATGAGGTGTTTGTCCATTGTCCCTTTTCGGTAGGCTGTAGAGTGATCCATATGGTAAACTGGCCAACACTGGCCCCGATTGTATGCATTTCGAATATGGATGACGCGATGCACCCTCAATTGCTTGAGCAGGTGATTGAGGGAATGGCTCGGAATGCTTGGGATGTGGCTACCGTGTTGATTGCGAAGCAAGTTATCGATGAAGATATGAATTCATGGGAACACCAACGCTTGCGACGATTAGAGTTAAGCACACGGCCCGGGCTTTTTTCGCTTGGAGGACTGAGTTGAAGGATAGTTTCGGAATGTTTGACGAATCGCTGGTGCTTTAGGGGGCTATCGTAGGATTACCGTGGGTTTCTCATTCGTTGAAATGAATCTTTGAAAATACTTCGAACCTTACGTCTCGTTTTCTTCGTTTCTGCTTTTATTTTTGCTCGGTATGCATTGAAGGGCTTCATTTGATAGTAGGCTTGAGTGATTGTCCTCATGCCAGACCTGTTGAGAGTCTCTTGTTTTGCTAAATTCAATGATTTTTGCTTCGCTAGGCTGAGAATCACTCCATATAGTTCGATCGGCACCCAGCTCAGATTTAACGTATTCATTTGTAGATGCCTGAACTCCTCCACGAAATATCAGTGCTTATTAGCACCTACAACGACCGTGACTTGGTGGATAAAAAGTTGCTTGAAATAGAGGCGCAAACAGCATTTCCACTGTCGGAATTTATTTTCGTTGAGCCCGCTTCGCCGGGGAATGAGCGAGAATTACTGGAGCCGTTTTGTGAGCAATATGAGAATTGCCGGCTGATTACTTTGGAGGGACGTATCGGCTTGTATCACGCATGGAATCTAGGATGGGCGGCTGCTTCTGCACCGATTGTCTGTATTTCGAATATGGATGATGCGATGCACCCTCAATTGCTTGAGCAGGTGATTGAGGGAATGGCTCGGAATGCTTGGGATGTGGCTACCGTCTTGATTGTGAAGCAGGCTGTTGACGGGAATCGTGACTCATGGGAGCATCAGCGCTTGCGGCGCTTGGAGTTAAGCACACGGCCCGGGCCTTTTTTCGCTTGGAGGACTGATTTGAAGGATAGCATAGGGATGTTTGACGAATCGCTGGTGCTTGTTGGGGATAAGGACTTTTGGTCGAGAGTTGCGGCGCAAGGTCTAAATGTAGGCGTGCTTTCTAAGATCTTATATCTTTACACAAAGCATCCCGCTCAATTGTCAAAACGAGGAGAATTTCGTCAGTTGAAAAAGTCTGATCGAACCTCGTGCGAGGCGAAATCTTATCCACATCTGTGGCCTGCGAATTATACCCGTAAAGTGCGCTGGGTTCGCTGGTTCCGCAAGCTTCCCTTCTTTAGTCGGCGATTCTTCGCAGAGCATTAGCTCCGGATTTAATCCGTGGTTAAGGGCTGTCTTTTTTGCGATGCTCGAAACAGGGCTTCGCCGACTCCCATGAATGTCTCTTCAATGACTTTGTATGTCAGTGTGGAGGTTGCTAGGACGATTGTGAGGAAGACGATAAAGGCAGGGACTGGGTGCAAGTGAGCTTCCAACGCTGGCATGGTTACATAATAAAGTGGCATATGAAGCAAATAGACGGAGAAACTAATTTTCCCGATGTGCAGGATCAGTTTGTTTTCTAAGATTGTGCGAGGGCCTTTTTTTACACCGAGTAAAGCATAGATGAGACCGATAACCCATAGCGTAACAATCAGATTTTCATTGGATGGAAAAAACGTCGCGTAGATGGGTAGAAAAATGATTAAACCATAAGCGATGAGAGTGGACTGCTTTTTTGGTAAGACAGGCGCTGGAGTCGCCACGATTCTATTGAACGCGAGTGTGCCGATGTAGAACGCGAAGAAGTATTTCCATAGGGACCAATCATGGTTATAGAATGTTTGGCCTTCGGGGAGGATTAACTCGGATAGTGATTCTTGTTTTCCCACGGCGAATAAGGCTATGGTAATAAATAGGCCCATTTTCCAGCTATGCTTTTTCGTCGCATAGTAAAGTATTGGGAGGAATGCGTATGCAAGCATTTCGAGTTGAATGGTCCATTCGACTCCGATGATGGAGTTTGCATATTGATTATCAAACGCATTCAAAAAAGACAGATGCATGAATAAATCAGTCCATGAGCTGGTGTCATCTCCTGACGGGGTGAGCATGCTGCCCGAATTGTTAATGATTGCCCAGACGATTGCGCAAATAATCGCATAGAGGGGGAAGATCCTCCAGAACCTGCGGTTGAAGTAATGTGCGAGATTTCGTTTCGTGTTCGGCGGCGAATGGTGCATCGAGATCGAAAGCGAAAATGCAGAAAGCACAAAAAAGGCGACCACTCCGTATTTTCCGAAATTCAGCAGATTATCGACATATTCGTAGTGGCCTTTGAATGCGCCCGTGCAGTGAACCAGAATGACACCCAACGCAGCGTAGCCGCGCATGCCAGTGAGGAATTGTGTTTGAGATCGGTGTAGGAGGTCGTTCATCGCTGTTTGTAAATAGAGGTGAGCTGCTGGATAAAACGCTCATTATAAAATTGAAAAAGTGAATATGGAGTTTCACTCTGCTGCCCATATGGATTTCGGAGGTATGTGTGTTTAGTCGGATGAGGAAAGTAATTAAACTACATTTCTATAATAAAAGGAATGGGAGTGGTATCAAAAGCTGTGATGTCTCCTTGCGTGCTTTTCTGGGATTTGGGCTTCGGGTTGGGCGTGGAAGTTTTATTGATTCTAACTGTCGGTTGGGGAAGTATTGTTATGTTGGCAGGAATTGTAACATTACCAAGTCGTTGATCGGGGCGTATTGTTCAATAGCAAACAATGTGTCGATCGGGCAAGGCGAGCATTCGTTGAGCCGAGTTTCGACGAGTGCAGTTTTTTACGATTTATCATATGATGAACTTACGACGAAAGACTGTGTGATTGGTAATGATGTTTGGATTGGGAGTGATGCGATCATTTTACGAGGTGTGCGTATCGGGGACGGCGCGGTTGTCGGAGCGAATGCTGTTGTGACTAAAGATGTGAAGGCTTTTGAAGTTGTTGCTGGTGTTCCGGCGCGGCATTTGAAATTTAGATTCCCCGAAGAGCAGCAAGCTGCCATTTTAGATTCTGCGTGGTGGAACCTAGAGTTAGCCGAGGCGAGGGAGGCGATTCAGCGCCTTGAGTTGAAGTAGTTTTAAATCTTTGGCCTAACTCTATTTCATCATTTGCTGGATCTTGAATTTGAGCCGATAGAGCAGGCCTTTTCTGAACCATTTGGATGGATATGCTACAAAAGGTTTTTCTGCTGTATCATTTGTCAGGCTTAAGCGATCGAAGTGCTCTGTGATTAGGTTGAACAGATTATAATCATCTAAGACTCGTGTTTTGGCTTCTTGAATCGCTTTGCTGGATTGGGTGTATCTGTCTTCTGCGATTGCGCATTTGATTTGTTGAACGGTGGCTTCGGGATTGTTCAAGTCAAACGACACATACGCATCCTTTGGGAAATAATCATGCAGGTTAGGGCACCCAGAATAAAAGGGGAAGGCTTCTTCCAGATAGCAATCCGATAGCTTTTCGGACCAATAGTCTGGGGCGCTGCTATTCTCGATGGCAATGTGATATTTGTAAGGGCGAATCGCATCTGTTTTATCCGCGATGGGATTTTGTCCGGTGCCGAAGAGGTCCAATTCGTCGCCAAAGGCCTCCTTTAGCTTTTTGACAAATTCAAAGCGCTTGCGATGCCCAGGCTTGGAGCATTTGTCGGAGCATACTACCGAGATGAGCTTTGTTTTTTTAATGTTGGTGTCTTGCTTAAAATCGTCGTAATTTTTAGCTACTTGTTTTTCACCCGAATCGGTAAATCGTATGCCACAGAACCACGGGTATCCTTGCTGGTAGAGCCGTTTGTTCGGGTGGGAGGATTCCGCATCAGAGCAGATCACGCTGCCAAATTGGGCAAGATAAGCTTCTGGGTATTTTTTAATTGCAGGAGGTTCACCAGCGATGAAAAGGGTGTTCTCTTTGTTAATCGTATCTTGGATTATTCCTTTTTGACCTGCGAAAACGACTAGAAAATCGCAGGGATTTGGCCCTTCATTTATATAAAATTGAATGCCTTTCCAGTTGCCACTCCCATTTGGAGTCTGTCGATAAAGGGGAGGACATTTGTCGGTGTCCCAGGGGAGATGGAGTCTGACAGTTTGCATCGAAATTCTTAATATAGTGGGTAGGGTATTCTGGGGGTTAACGATTACCTATGATCCAATCGGCAAAATCAAAGCGTCCAACGAATCTTTGATATTGGGAGTATAGGTTTCCCATGTCTTCAACCTCTGATGGGATGTAGACGCAGGCAGACATTTTTAGATTCTTTTGTCGGTGAAAGCATACTTTTTTTCTGGAGTCTTTACCTGCAAATGTCGCCATCACCTTCTCGTCACACGGTCCGTTGGCAATCAGAATGAAATAGAGGTGCTTACGATCGATTCGGGCCTTCCGGCGTTCCCATGATTTCAGTGCATGTGTCTCGTTAGTGTAGTGCACGAAATGGAGTTCCAAGTCCCCTAAGAGCCCTAGCGGATACTGGTCCGCTCCTCTTCCTGGTTCATCGTGAGGTGGATATTTAGACTTGTTGATGAAACAAATATCCTTGTCCATGTATCCATCGAAATTGGCCACCAGCTTGGCAAAGCACTCTGGCATTAGGAACAGGCCAGCGAAGGGTGTGTTGTATTCCCTCCCCAATGTCTTGTAGATTCTGCTGCCGAAGCAGTTGTTTGAGATGAGACAAAACTCTGTATTTCGTAGCCTCCTGACTGATGACTTAAACCGCCAGCGGTTGATTCTTCGTTTCAATTTATTGAGCATAATATTGAAAAATGGATTATGCACCTTGATCAGTGGAAGAGAACAGGCTTCTCCACGTTCTCTTTATTGCACGTTTCAGACTTTGTCGGTTGAATAGGATTTCCTTCAATCCAGAGCGGACGCTTATGTGACTAAAGGATTGATTGATTCCGGCTTTGGTTAGGTGCTGCACCCAGAAGAATACGTTCGATTCATCAAAGCCGATAAAGTGATTTCCACGAGAGAGGCATTCGACGTCAAATAGGATTTCGTTGCCGATTTGTAGGCCATCCGCACCTGTTTTATGCACTCCCTTTCGACCGGATGATCGCAGGGCGGGGGATGTGACAACTCTATCTGCATAGCGTTTATGAAAGAAATTCACCGCATGGCTGGAGTCGGTGGCTAAATAGATTTTTCCTTGTGGATTTTTTCGCAGAAAGGCATCCACTTGATGTTTATATCTTGAAAAACTCGGAAGGATTGACTCTCGGTATTTATCTCCGACTCGTATGTGGACTGTGACTATTTGCTCTGTATTAGCGAAGTGTTGAGCCCAGAAGTCATTGACCTGATTGGTGATCCCTTTGCTCACGGTGAGGAATTTTGTAGCGGCCCATTGTGTGAGCGCGTCGTCTCCCATTTTGTGGAATCGATGTTCCACTGGGATGAGCTCTAGCATTCGGGGCATCGATATATAGGTGGGGAAGACGACTAGGTCTTCCTGACTCGCCGAATTCGAGCAAATGTTTCTAAAATATTCTTCGCTATCACTGAGCGTTCTATGCAGTTCGTCCAGCAGGGCGTGTAAGTTATCGATCCGAGTGCCTTGAGGGTAAGTGCTTGTGCTTTGCTTAAACGCATCCTCTAGGCTAAATGGACATGTGCGCTGATAATAATCGTGAAAGGCGTTGTGGAAGGGGGAAGCTGCGGGTTTGAGGTAGTTACAGTTTTGATGCCAATAAATGAGAGGAATTCGTCCAGTGAATTCCGCAAATAAAAGTCCTGAAATGGCGCCTCGCAGGATGCTGCCCATGCCCGCCGCGTTGCATGGGATTATTAAGAACTTATGAGGAGGCTCGGTAATCGAGCTATCTGGTATTTGAGATGTCACTGCGGTTCGTTCTTCTTTCGTTCACAAAAGCTGATGGATCGTTCTTCGTGGACACTTGTTGTGGCAGTATCGGATAGCGTCTTGAAATTCAAGGTCAGACCTTCTTGCCATTTTTCGAGTAAGTCTTCGGCACTAATCTCACCGCTGATGTTATCATTTTCATTTTGCACTCGATTGAGCGGAATATTGAACATTCTTGGAGACTTGAAGCAATAGCCAGGACGTTTTTGATACAACGGCGTGAGGGTTTGAAGCGCTCGTTCAAAAGTATTGGGGGCGCGGTAGTCGAGCAGCGTCGCGGCGATCAAAATTTCAGATGTCGGAAATATGTGACCATCGACTGAAAGGGGGTAGGCCCAGTCATAGGAGCCATCTTCCCATGAGAACTCCAGCAGCCCGTCCTGCCCCTTGGTTGGATTTAAGGATGGGCAGTGCATCGTCTTTTGCTTCGTGTAGCAGAACGTGATATTGCTCCCAAGGCGTAGGGATACAATGCCGCCGTGGATAGCATCTCGATTCAATGCGTCCAAATTCATCGGGCGTATGAAGACGATATCATCGACTAGAAAGCAAACGGACGCTGTTTGAGTGCCCTGTAAGGTGTGTACTAGATCTTTTCTGAAATCGGCTTCCTTGGTCCATTGAATACGATCTGTATTCTGAATGCCGTCGGTGAGTTCTCCGTAGGCGTGGGCATGCGCTGCATTTGACGCGCAGTATAACACATGGATGGAGTAAGCGCCCGTCACATGGTGCAGCATGCTCCGGAGTAATCCGTCCAATTGCAGTGCGCGGTCCTTTGAGAAAATGATGAATGAGATGCCTTCTGCCGATGCGGCATTCTCGTTTGTTTGACGCGCTTGGTGCACCAGTTCTGTCAAGAGTGTCTGGTTCTGTTGTAGGCACTGGTGGTCTTTGTCGCGAAGGAGGCGAAGCCCAAGTCGCTTTAATAGCGGTTGAGTGATCTGGATTAGGCGCTTTTTCACGTGTGATTTAGCCCTGAATAAACATGTCGTTGGTACTACCCTCGTCTAGTTGCTTTAGACCGTATTTACACTGTTTATACTTATGGGAGTGTATGCGAGGCAGGATGTCTTTGATGCCAGGATTGTCGGATTTTCCATGTTCCAAGTGATAAGTGTTCGCGCAGTTGCGGATGCCCGCGGCTTCGATGCCGTTGTTCTTTAGGCGCGCGCCGATTTCGTGGTCCTCGTAGCCATACTGTAGGATAGTTTCGTCCATGCCGTTGCAAAGCTCGTAGTTCTTCTTGTGCATGGCGAAATTGCAGCCACCCACGTGATGCCGCTCTCTGCACATGATTTTTCGAAGGAACTTGTTCTCGATGATCGTTGTTCGGAAGGGTTTAATTACCTGCCCCTTCAGTCCTCGCCACAGGACGGCAGCGGTATCTGTGGGGAATTCGATTTCTTTGCGAATGATGCGTTCCGCTATGTCTTGCCGGATCTTGCTGCCGCGCCAGCCGCACATCACGCGTTGTGGGTGTGCGTATTTGAGGTGCATTTCGATAAAGCGGTGGTGGAGGATCATGTCGCCGTCGACAAAGATGAGATACTCGCTGGTGGCCAACTTGGCAGCGCTGTTGAGGATGATGGTTCGGTAGAAGCCGCGGTCTTCGTGCCAGACGCGCCGGATCTCTAATTGTGATTCCCATTTTTTAACGATGGCTTCGGTTTCATCCGCAGAGCCGTCGTCTGCCACGACGATTTCAAAATCCTGATTCGTCTGCTTTAGGGCGCTCTCAAGTAATACATCCAGCTGTTTGGCTTGATTGTAGACGTTAACAATTAAAGTGCATTTAGGCATTTTGTGTTATTTTCTTAGTGTTGATACTTCGGCGTATCCGGCTTCTAGGCCAGCACGTTTGTCATGATGAGGAACTGTAGGTCGGAGACCTAGAGCATGTTCAACGCATCGGTCGGCGAGCAGACCATGAGCTCGCCGCGGCGGATGAGGGGAGAATTCAAGCAGACGTCGTGCCCTACGGCACCTCCGAGTCCTGAAATATTCATGGTCTTGTGTAAAAGTGTAAAAGTGTAAAAGTAAGCAAGTGTGAACGAGTTAAAGTCGGAAGGCGGGAAGGAGTGCGACAAGCGCGGAGATAATTAGTGGGGTCTATCGAGCTAGCCCGGCTGGGGCAAGTGCCAGGGATAAAGTGGTGATCAGGGATGGATCAATTTAACCTGAGGGAAATAAGTTTGGTAGCGTGAGACATCTCTTGTGATTAATGGCACCTTTAATGCGGCTGCATGTCCTCCTATAAAAAAATCCGGAAGGGGGGCGGATTTCGTGCCGCCGCGGGAGCGGTAGGTTTTATAGGCTTGAGCGGCGAGATAGAGCCCTTGGCGTGAAGTCTCAACGTAGGTTAATGATAATTTGCCTAGAATGATATCGATTTCTTCGGAGGATTCGGCGGGGTAGCAAAGTTCAGCGTAGATGGCTGGATTGATTTGTAATTGTCCCTCATATTCCATCAGGCGGTCGATTGACCATTGCAACCAGTCCGGATCTTCGAATAGCACGTCTGAAATGACGTTGGTGTCGATGAGTGCTGCCATCCGCTAGCGTATGCCCCGGGTGGTTTGCATTAGCTGTTCTGTAGTGCCGCGTGTTTTCCAGATGCCTGTAATTTGCTTTAGGGATTCACTTGCGTTGGAGTTTAGGGCATGCGGAGAGACGGCTTGAGTGAGTATATTTCGGGCCTCGGCTTCCATCGAGTGCCCATGTTGCGCAGCGACTATGCGAATCTTTCGTTTAGTGGCATCGTCTAGGTTGCGTATTGTGAGGGTAGCCATCATTGCATTGTCTGCGTTGCTAGCATTGCTGTCAATGCTTGTTTTCCTAGATATGCGTGGTTATACACTCGGGCCACCGTGCATTTTACCGATCATGCGTTTCTGGGCATCGGAAAAAGTGTCCGTTTGGAAGTAGGCACGTAGATATGCCACTTTCTCTTCATTATTCAATTCGGTCGAGTGCCGCAGGAAGCGAGAGACATCTTCAATCGTGGATTGAGTTGAACGGAGTGGTTGTCGCGCTTTCTCAAGGTCGATCAGGCATGTGCTAAAATTCCCATTCTCGTCTTGGCGGATAAAGGCATGTTTCGGGTAAAATCCGAAGTGTGCCCATCCAGCATGATGAACTTCGCGTGCGGCGCTTGCGACTGATTGAAGTGCCTTCAGGATTGGTTCTGATTGATTAGTATCGGCTGAATCTTTCTGTTCTTTGAGCCATGTGTCAAATGGCTGCAACCCTTCGAGTGCCTTAGTAATGATCAACGAGCCTTGGTTGCCATCCTGCTCCCATTGGGCAAATTGCAGTAAGTTTGGCATGCAACTAACCACTGGGGCGAGGGCTTGAAGAGCGTCGAATTCCCGAGCAAACGACAGGCGCTTGAGGAAAAATGTCGAAGGCGCTCGGTAGAAGTGGTTCTGCTGAATTTTCAGAAAGACGGCTTTTTGATCTTTTGGCACGGCTTCGGGGTTGAGAACGATGCGCGTGACGCCGCTCCAGCCGCCGCGGCGGCGATTGGGCGCTTCAAACCAGTCGAATTCTCGCTTTGAGACGGATTCGATGTCGAGTAAGCCGGCGTCTCTTAGGGTGGACTCCCATTCTGAGGCGATCCATTGTTTCTTGATTTTAAACATATTTGGAAAGTGCTTCGGCTAGGCGCGGAGTCCTTTGAGAAAGGCGTTCTTCAGTGTGCTGCCTGTTTCTGGAGTCAATGGGCAAGCCGCGAGGTAGGCATCAATAAAAGTATGCTCGCCAGTTTGAGTGAAGAGTGTGCGGTCTTCGGTGTAGCGCCCGATGTGGACGAAGTTGCGGATGCGCTGTGATGTGGTGAGCGCGCCGCTGCGGCGGAAGCTGATATCGACGATATCGATCAGTGCGAGATCGTGCTCGGGAGTGACCAGCACGTTGCCGAAATGCAGCGAGCGAAACAGGATGCCCTCGGCATGTAGTTTTGCTACAAAGCGTCCGAATTGTTGGATCACTGCTGTGGCCTCGTCACCGTCGTGCTCGCGTAGCCACTGGCGCAGGGTGATGCCGGGCAGTTCGTGATAGAGCACCGCCTGGCGCTGCATCTCGGGGAGTGCGAAGATTTTCTCGACCGAGAGGGTGGGGATGCCGCGCTTGAGGAGGTCCTTGGCGTTGCGATCAAAGCGTTGCGCGTGGGGTGCCCATAGTTGTGTTGAGAGCCAGCGCTTGCGGCGGAACAGTTTTAGGATGCGGGCATCGGGCAGGCGCAGCACTTTGAGTCCAAAGCCGTCCTTTTCCAAGATACGTGCGTCTTGGGTCAGTGCTTCGAATTGGTGATTACTTAGATTGGGCAGCATTGGCATTGGCTTTGGCTTGGCGTTGGAGTGCTTGGCGCTCGTCTTCCGCGTCGAAGCGTTTGCGGCGATAATCCGCGATGGCTTGGGCGAAGGTGGCGACTTCGGGCGCATCGACGGGTTGATCCAGGTAGCCCGCGACGAAGCGCAGGCGTTCTTCCTTGGTGCAGTGTCGACGGCCTAGTTTATCAAGGGTGGCGCAGTCCTTCAGTGCGCGGCGTGATTGGTGAGCCGCCGATCTCGTAAAGTCGCCTTTCGGGCAGTCAATCCAGAACAGTTCAGTTTGATCGCCGTTGGCGCGGACGAGGATGTTGCGCCACTTGAGGTCTTGGTGATAGAAATTGTGTGCGTGGATTGCGCGGGTGGTGTGACTAAGCTGGTTGATGATGCTGTCGCGACGACTACGGTAGAGCGGCTGGCTGCGATCCGGGCATGCACTAGTGATGAATTCGCGTAGCGTCTGCGTGCCAGGGATGGCTGCGGTGATGATGTAGTCATCGACGATTGTACCGATCGCGTTTCTACGCTGGCCCCAGGCGACGACGCGTGGAGTGGGGATGCCGACTGATTTGAAAAAGAGTAGGTTGCGTGCTTCGATGCGGGCGGTGCCTCGCCGCCACAGGCGCTGGAACGGCGATGTTCGGTAGCTGTAGACTTTGACGAAGGTCTGCACTTCGACGCCATTTTCGGTAAACGAGAGCTGTAATACCTTGGAACGCTCATGCACTTTCGCTGCATCGACGCCAAAGCTCTCTAGAAAAGTATAATCCTTTCGTAGTGCGTCGGTTTGAGCAGAGAGTTCGTCGATGTTTACAGCCATTTTGAAAAAATGAACCTGAAAGGATCTAAGAACATAACAAGCCAAAAGGAGAGGGTGCGCTCAGGCCGCGACACTTGGTCCAAGTATAATAATCACGAATTTTTTGCCTTCGAAATCAGTAATTGAAGTGCTGGGGCGGGGCGATTACGACATAAAGAAAATGATGAAGCCGCTGGTGCGAGTAATATTCCGCTCTAGTGCTAAACCAGAGTAATTTACTGGAACACCTTCGCGCGCTCACTACTTGTCGGCAGTTTGCTCTTTCGTTTTTTCATGTCCTGCGTCACAAGTCTTTCCCAGATTATCGGTTTATTCTTTTATTACCTACCTGCTCAGTCTTAATATGCGACGTATTCGTGGATTTAATGGCCCTTCAAGCATAGGAGTCAGCTAAATAGCGCTCAAAGTGTTCCCAAGTAAGATCTATCATGTTTAAATTAAAAAAAATAACAATTATACCTGAATGGGAAGCGGCACTAGGGGAGGCCGATCTTCTCAATATCGAAGCGTTAACGACGCGGAAATTTGAATGGTTCGAAGCGCCTAATTTGCGCTGCGGCGGTCGGAGTGGAGTTACGCGACTTTGCTTAAACCCTGAGGCAACGAAGGCTGAGCAGGTAATGGTTTTTTTGAAAATACAACACAACCATTGTTACCGAATCATCCAGAATGGAATGCTGAAGCGCCAGACCTTTGAGCGTGAGATGGATGCTTTTGAGGGGCTTAAAGATACGGGTTTGTTACCGGAATTATTGTTATTTGCTAAATGGAATAAGGATGGCGATGTCGGCTCCGTAGTAATTACCAGAGCACTAGATGGATTTGTGGAGATTAAGGATTTTATTTCTCAAATTCGGAGGACGCTCTCGGAGCCTGATGCGCAGATTAGAAAGGTTTTGGCTTCTGTGGCGGATGCCTCTCGCGTAATGCATGAGGCCAATTGGCTACATTGCTCATACAAGCCCAAGCACGTCTTCATCGGTGCTGAGAAAGATGGTAAGTTTCCGATTCGATTGATTGATTTCGAGCGGGCACGGCATCCGTTTCGCACTAAGTATTATGTAACTGAGGACCTTTCTCGATTTTTGAGGAAGTGCGGTACTTTCCTCACGCGCGATCAGAAATTTCAGTTTCTGTTGGATTATTTTCAAACGGAGGCATTTAGCCCGAAGCAGCTTAAGTTGGTTGACGAATTGGAGCAACAGAGGAGTCTTAATTCCATTTGCGTCGAATCTCCTGGCGAGTGAGAGTTGTCTTTGCACTTGTGATTCTGAAGTCAATGGGCCTAGCACACATGTCAACGTGAGACTATTTTGGTCTTCAATGACCTTTTTATAGATTGCCTAGATTGCCTAGATTGCCTCAGGTGCATTCTTTTAGGTGCTTCATTCAATATTTTGTTATGGTATTATTCTTTATTAAATTGATTGGGCGTTTGAGCGCGGCGGCACCAGTGTGGCTGATGCGTGGTATCTGCGTGCTGTTGGGGCGTGTGATCGGGCTGTGTGCTGGGGTGCGTCGCCACGTGACTCTGAATAACTTGCACCATGCGTTTCCTGAGCAGAGCGAACAATATCGCCGAAGGGTTTATTACGAGGCCTGCGCGCGGGTTGTCGAGATGGCGCTGTTTATGCCTGCCTCGGGTTATTTCTCGGAGTCGCGGCTCGATGCGGTGTTGGCGGCTGATGATGCATTGCGTGCCAAGTTCGAACGCTATATTTCGGGAGATCAGCAATCCAAGCCGTTCCTGATCATACTACCGCATATGACGATGTCGCAAGCGGCCTCGCTGCTGCCACGAGTATTCCCCGGTTTGCCGCAGATCACTTTGGTCTTTCGCCCGTTGAATCAGCCTAAATTGAATGCCTGGTTTGAAGAGGCACGTTCGCGTTTTGGCCTTCGCCAGCTGTCGCGCAAGACGGGCTATAATGATGCGATGGCGGCGCTGCGACGCGGCGAGGGGGTGGCTCTTTTATTTGATCAAGATTCGTCACGTCGTGGTGCGACGTCACTATTTATGGGGCGGGTGGCTTCGTTAACCGATTTACCGGGGCTGATGGCGCTGCGCTTTGATGCGAATGTGCATGTACTTCTGGTAGAGCGGACGCAGTTTTGGCAGGCAAAGTTGAGTTTACATGAGTTGCCCAAATGTGGCAGTTCCACTGAAGTGGTGATCCGCGCGCATAATTTGCTGGAAGCTTATTTACGCCGCGATGCGCATACGGCTCCCGATTGGCTGTGGTTACATGACCGTTGGGGGCATCAGTCGAGTTCCCATAAACGCTTTAAGTTAGCGACGAAGCGCATGAAGTTGGAGATGACCAACGCGATCAATGGCAATGCCGAGACGCCACGCAAGACACGCCTATGGGTGCGGATGCCGAATTGGTTGGGGGATGTGGTGATGGTGCTGCCACTGCTGCGAGCGATTCGTCAGGCGCGCCCTGATTTTGAGATTACCTTAATTGGTAAGGCTGCTTTTCAGCCGTTGTTTGATCGCTTGGGTGTCAGTGAGCGCTTTATCCCATTACCAAAGCGGGGACGTGGCTATTTTAGGTACTTCTACCAACTACGTCGGGATTATCCGAATACCTATTTGTTGTTTACCAATTCCACTCGCAGTGATTTGGAAGCCTTTCTGACGCGCTGTCCGCAACGTATGGGGATGATTCGCCCTGGTAAGAAGCGCCAGTTAATTACGGATCCGTATTTGTTGCCGCCTGAAATTGATGAGACGACGACCCACCAGACTCAGGTTTGGGAGCTGATGTTGCAGCGCTATGGTTTGGTTGAATCATTGGACACTAGCCCGTTGCCGCGTGAGGAATCTGTTCGTGCGCGCCCGCAGGTGGCGATGATTTGCGGCACCGAAAATGCGCCGGAGAAACGCTGGCCAATGAGTCATTGGCGTGCATTGGTTGGGCAGTTGCTCGCGACAGTGCCTGAGGTCGAAATTGTATTATTTGGCACGCCGGCAGACCGTGTGATCACGGATCAGGTGGCGGATGGCTTCCCCGGCGGAGCGATTCAAAACTTGGCAGGTAAGACCGACCTCGCTGCATTTTGCGATGGGCTGAAGCAGTGTAACGTGGTGGTGTGTAATGACACCGGCGGCATGCATTTGGCCAATATGCTGGGCACACCAGTGGTGGTGGTCTTTGGCCCGACCAATCCGGTGCGCACCGGGCCGATCTTCGATGCGCCGAAGCATATTCTGCAACCCGAAGGTTGCCCTGCGACGGGTGGCATGCCGATCGAGGGTGTCTCGGCTGAGCGCGTGCTTGAAGCCGTGCGCCCGTATGTGGAGGGCGCGCAGTCATGAGTCTGGTCGAAGAGTCTGGCGCGCCGATCGCACTGCGGGTGGTGGAATCGGCGGATCAATTGGATGCTTCGGCCGCGGCCGCCGAGTTGCGCCTCGACGTCAGTGAGGCGCTGCGCATCTTGCCGGACCGTCGTGAGGTGTATGCCGGGCAGTTGTGCTCAAATCAACAGGCGGTGGTGGCGAAGCGTTTTTTAGTACATCCGAAGCAGGCGCGGGATTGGCGGCGCGAGTGGGATGGTTTGGTTCAGTTAAATGCGCTGGGTTTGTCGGCACCCACGCCGCTGTGTGTGGCTGAGGAAGCGGATGGTTCAGCGGTCTGGGTGATTATGGCTCGGATCGAGGGTGCCGTTTCGGTGCAAGGTGCCTTTCTCGATGGCGACTCTGATGAGCGCACGGAGTTGGCGCAGCAACTGGCAAAACTGGTGGATGCCGCGCATCGTGCCGGCGTGCGTCAACGGGATCAGCACGTGGATAATTGGGCCTGGGATGGCGCGCGCTTGTATTTGTTGGATGCGGGTTCGATCGAATTTTCGAAGCATGCGCTGAGTGAGCGAGCACGGTTACAGGATTTAGCTGGTATTTGTGTGACTTTGGCGCCCGAAGCCGAGTGTGCGTTTCGTGAGGCGATCCGCTCGAAGTATTTGATCGACGACCAGGCGCTTAAGGGTCGACTGCTGGATGAACTCGATGGGGCGATCGTGGCGCTACAGACCGAGCGGGCGCGTCGCTATTTTAAGAAAACGCGTCGCACCTGCACTGAATTTGTCGACACCAAGGCGGACGCATATCATGCGCTGCATTTGCGTCAGGCGGCTCCTGAGCTAATCGCGGCCTTTCTTTCCGATCCAGAAGCGTTAATGCTGCAAGGTCGGCGTTTGAAGTCGGGCAATACCAGCACCGTGCAGGGATTTGAGTATGCTGGAAAAGCGTATGTGCTGAAGCGTTATAACAAGAAGCCGTTGTTGAATCGTATACGGCATCTGTTTTCGGGTTCGCGGGCGTTGAAGAGCTGGTCCTCGTCCTGGGTGCTGGAGATGGCCTTTATTCCGACGGCCCGCGCGGTGGCAGTGTATGAAGACACACGCGAGCGTTTGCCCGGGGTTCGCTATTTATTGATGGAGCAGATCGAGGGGCAGTTGCTGCCGGATTATGTCGAGTCCTGCGGCGCTGATCTAGCGCAGATTGAGGCGGTGGCTGAGGCGTTTGCCCAGATCTGGTCCGCATTGGGACGTCTGCGCGCGGCGCATGGTGATTTGAAGGCGACCAATTTGATCGTCGGGCCGGATGGGCGCTTGCATTTATTTGATCTGGATGCTTTTCGCTTTGGTTTAAAGGCCAGTGCATTTGAGCGTGGTCGGGCCAAGGATTTGCGGCGTTTTATGCAGAATTGGGCAGGCCGCACGGAGTTGGTCGAGCTGTTTGAGGCAAAGTTGCGGGAGGTCAGTGAGTAACATGAAGCAGACTATGCAGCGTATTTTAATCATTAAGCCCTCGTCGATGGGGGACATTATTCACGGGCTGCTGATCGCAGAGGCGATTAAGACGCAACTGCCGAAGGTCTCGATTGATTGGGTGGTCCGAAGCGAGTTCGCGGCACTGGTGCAAGCGTCGGCGGTGATTGATCGCACGTATATTTTTGAGCGCTCTGCGGGCGTGGGCGGTTTTGTGCGCCTGATTCGTGAGGTGCGCACGCAGCGTTATGATGCGGTGCTGGACCTGCAGGGCCTGGCGCGCACCGGAATTTTGACACTGGCCGCACATGCAAAACGTAAGCTGGGGCGTTCCGATGCGCGCGAGTGTGCTTGGATCGGTTACAACCAAAAGACGCCGCCGCTAGCTGCTGGGCAGCCGCCGCATGCGGTCAAGATACTGTCGGCATTTTTGCCACTGCTTGGCTTGCAAGAGGAGCTGCCGCGCTCGCTATCATTTAAGACGCCAGACACGCCAGTTGCCTTGCCAGAGCTGGCCGACGGTGGTCAGCGGGTGGTGGTCTTTCCGGAAAGTCGCCGCGCTGAGAAGAATTGGATGGGCTATGAATCGCTCACGCGTTGGTTGTTGCAGCAACCGGCCGTCGGCCAAGTCGTCTGGTGCGGGCATGTGCCGTTTGAGGCGGCTGAACCGATTGTGGACGACCGTCTGATTAACCTGACGGGGCAGACCGGCATCGCGCAGTTGCCCGAGTTACTCAACGCCGCGGATTGTGTGGTGAGTAATGATAGTGGACCGATGCACCTCGCTGCAGCCCTCGGGCGACCGCTGGTGACTTTGTTCGGGCCGACCGCGCCAGCGCGCTTTGGGCCGTATCCGCCCGTAGCTTCACGACAACGTGTGATCCGCCGAGCGGATGGGGATATGAGCTCGATCACCTTGGCAGAGGTGGGCGAGGCCGTTGTTTCCCTGTTGAATGCTTAGGTATCGAGGATGATGCTTCGATTGCTGAGCTGCAATCGCGTCGTAATCTCTGTGGCAGGCCGCGGAGAAATACATATTAGAACAGACAGGAATGGCTGCATCACGATTTCGTCCACACTTCCGCCCGTGGCGAGAGCCCATATTATTTGTAACTGCCTGAGATTATGTGGCCGGCCTCTGGTCCCTGATTTCTGAATTTGGGATTATCGTTTTGACGAAACCTCAGAGTCAGCTACAGCTGCTTGCTTTCCACCGACTCAGCCATGATTGATATTAAGCTCCTCCGCGAGCAGCCGGATTTTGTCCGCGCTGCCATTGCCCATAAGAAATTCACCTGCGATATCGACGCCATTCTGGCGTTGGATACGACCCGCCGTGCGAAGATCACCGAAGCCGAGCAGGCGCGTTCGGCGCAGAAGGCGGCCAATCAAGACATGGCTGCATTGCCGAAGGGCACGCCCGAGTTTATCGCGAAGGTGCAGGAGATGAAGGCGATCGCGGGCAAGGCCAAGGAGTTGGAAGTCGTGGCCAAAGCGGCAGATGATGCCTTTCAACAAGCATTTTTATCGATTCCTAATCTAGCAGATCCGTCCACGCCGATCGGTAAGGGCGAGGACGAGAACGAAGTCGCTGCGACCTGGGGCGATGCCGACGCGGCGTTTCCACATGCCTTGCCGCACTTCGACATCCCTTGGTTTGAGTCGCGGGTCGATTTTGCGCGCGGCGTCAAAGTGACTGGTGCCGGTTTCCCTTTTTATGTGGGTGAGATGTCACGCATGGTGCGGGCGTTGGTGAATTTTTTCTTGGAGGAAGCGCGCCTGTCTGGCTACGAAGAGGTATTGCCGCCGATCGTGGTGAATGAGGCGAGTGCCACTGCGACCGGTCAATTGCCGGACAAAGAAGGGCAGATGTACGTCGACCCCAAAGAGGGGCTCTATCTGATCCCGACTGCGGAGGTGCCAGTGACCAACTTTTATCGCGACGAGATTCTCGATGCGGATCAACTGCCGGTGCGTCGTTGCGCGTACTCGCCGTGCTTTCGCCGTGAGGCGGGCAGCTGGGGCGCGCATGTGCGTGGCCTGAATCGCTTGCACCAGTTCGATAAGGTCGAGCTGGTTAAGTGGACCGATGCCGAAAGCAGCATGGAAGAGCTCGAAAAACTACGTGGCGACGTCGAACAACTCTTACAGAAACTTGAGCTGCCCTATCGTGTGCTACGTATGTGCACCGGCGATATTGGTTTTCCACATGCTAAGCAATACGACCTCGAAGTGTTTGCCGCCGGGCAGCAGCGTTGGTTGGAAGTGTCGAGCTGTAGTAACTTTACTGATTTCCAGGCGCGGCGTGCTGCGATTCGCTATCGCGGGCCAGATGGTAAGCCTGTGACGGCCCACACATTGAATGGCTCTGCGCTGGCGGTGCCGCGTGTGCTCGCTGCGATCCTTGAAAATAACCTGCAAGCCGATGGCCGCGTGAAGGTGCCAAGTTGCCTGCAGCACTGGATGCAGCAGGAATTTATTGGTGAGGCAAAGTAGTCACTTGGCTACGGTTGATTCTGTCGCGGTGAAGGCTTGCCTCGGTTATAATCAATCGTAACTATTCTAATCATGGAAATGCTAAAAGAGGCTCTGCTGTCGCGTAACATCATCGCTTGGGCCATTTTGCTCGTGTTGTTTGTGCTGTGCTTGAAGCTACTCAAGAGCGCGGGCAAAGGCATCGTGATTTTCATCGGGATAGTGATTCTCAGTTTTATCTTGGCGAAGTTCTTTCCTGATGCGGTCGCGCCACTGGTTGATTTTGTGAAAGGCGGTTGGCTCGGCGACCAACGGCCTACAGGCGGGTGGTAGCAGTTTGGCATTGCAGCGCAGGGCTTGGCCTATTTGCTTCCTTGCCTCATGGCTAAACAGGCAAAAACCGCAATCACTCCCACCCGCGACGAAGACTATCCGGAATGGTATCAACAGGTCATTAAGGCCGCCGATCTCGCCGAGAACTCGCCGGTGCGCGGGTGTATGGTGATTAAGCCCTGGGGCTACGCGATTTGGGAAAATATTCAAGCCGACCTCGACCGTCGTTTTAAAGAGACCGGTCACAAGAACGCTAACTTCCCGCTCTTCATCCCGGTGAGCTACCTGCAGAAGGAGGCCGAGCACGTCGATGGCTTTGCTAAAGAATGCGCGGTCGTCACACACTCGCGCCTCGAAGCCGACGCAGATGGCAAGCTCCAGCCCGCGGGCAAGCTCGAAGAGCCGCTGATCGTGCGGCCGACCTCTGAGACCATCATCGGCGAACTGTTTGCTAAATGGATAAAATCCTACCGTGACCTGCCGCTGCTGATCAATCAGTGGGCCAACGTCGTGCGTTGGGAAATGCGCACCCGACTCTTTCTGCGCACCACCGAGTTCCTCTGGCAGGAAGGCCACACTGCGCATGCCACCGCTGAAGAGGCGCTCGGCGAAACACGCCAAATGCTCGACATCTATGCAGACTTCGCGGAAAATTTCATGGCGATGCCGGTGATTACTGGTGAGAAGACTGCCGCGGAACGTTTCCCTGGCGCCGATGCGACCTACGCAATCGAAGCGATGATGCAGGACCGTAAGGCACTGCAGGCCGGCACCTCGCACTTCCTCGGGCAGAATTTTGCCAAGTCCAGTGGCATCAAATACTTGAGCGCCGAAGGCAAAGAGGAATTTGCATGGACGACTTCATGGGGTGTTTCGACCCGTCTGGTGGGTGGCTTGATTATGACGCACTCCGATGACGATGGCCTGGTGCTGCCGCCGCGTATTGCGCCCGCGCATGTTGTTATTATTCCGTTCACACCGAAGGAAGAGACCCGTGAGGAAGTGCTCGATTACTGCCTCGACTTGAAGCAAGCGCTCGAAGGGCAGACTTACATGGGTGCGCCCGTGAAGGTTGAGTTTGACGATCGCGACATGCGTGGTGGTGAAAAGGCCTGGAACTGGATCAAGAAGGGCATTCCCGTTCGTGTTGAAGTCGGACCACGAGATATCGAGGCTGGCAATGTGATGGTTGGTCGCCGCGACCGTGCGCCCAAGGATAAGCAATCACTTGGAAAAGATAAATTTGTCGGCAACATCGCGAGCCTGCTGGATGAGATGCAAGACGGGATGCTGGCCAAGGCCAAGAAGTTCCGCAAGGAGCA
>Ga0115005_10000819_pt1 | contig 24276 bp, 20 predicted proteins | sample ArcOceMetagenome_FD_87163 | JGI IMG/M metagenome (GOLD analysis project Ga0115005, IMG submission 87163) | Marine eukaryotic phytoplankton communities from Arctic Ocean - Arctic Ocean - Greenland ARC118M Metagenome | ecosystem: Environmental > Aquatic > Marine > Oceanic | place: Arctic Ocean...
TAGGACTCCGTTATGGATTTATCGTCAATTTCAGCCCTTTCTCCAGTAGATGGCCGGTATGGCAGCAAGACTGCCGCACTGCGCCCCTATTTTAGTGAATTTGGTCTTATATATAACCGAGTTTTGGTTGAAGTACGCTGGTTGCAGCGCCTTGCTGATCACCCACAGATCAGTGAAGTTGCGCCTTTAAGCGATGAGGCTAATGCCCTACTTGAACGTTTAATTAACCAATTTGATGAAGCTGCAGCCCAGCGTGTTAAAGACATTGAAAGCACCACTAACCACGATGTTAAAGCGGTGGAGTATTACATTAAAGAACAGTTCAAAGACAATGCTGAACTGCAAGCCATCAATGAATACGTCCATTTTGCCTGTACTTCAGAAGACATTAATAACTTAGCCCATGGTTTAATGCTTAAACAAGGCCTTGAGCAGGTAATGTTGCCTGAAATGTTAGACGTACTAACCCAGATAAAACACCTCGCCCATCACCATCACAGCCAGCCCATGCTGTCTCGAACCCACGGCCAAACGGCGTCACCCTCCACCATGGGTAAAGAGATGGCCAACGTGGCTGCGCGCCTTGAACGGCAGATCAAACAGATTAAACAGGTGGAATTTTTAGGTAAGATTAATGGCGCGGTAGGCAACTATAATGCACATTATACGGCTTACCCAGAAATCGATTGGCAGGCCAATGCTCAAACTTTTGTCGAAAGCTTAGGGTTAACTTGGAACCCCTACACCACCCAAATTGAACCTCACGACTATATTGCTGAGTTATTTGACGCCATTGCGCGCTTTAATACCATTTTATTAGATTTTGACCGCGATATTTGGGGCTATATTTCCCTTGGCTTTTTTAAACAAAAAACCATAGCTGGGGAAATTGGCTCATCCACCATGCCCCATAAGGTGAATCCCATTGATTTTGAAAACTCAGAGGGCAACTTAGGCATTGCTAATGCCCTATTACAGCACTTGGCCAGTAAACTACCGATCTCTCGTTGGCAGCGTGACCTCACGGATTCGACCGTATTGCGTAACTTAGGCGTCGGCCTTGCCCATAGCCTCATTGCCTATCAGTCTACGTTAAAAGGCATTAGTAAATTACAGCTTAATGCGCAACGCATGGATGATGATCTAAACAACGCGTGGGAAGTCCTGGCTGAACCTATTCAAACTGTAATGCGCCGTTATGCCATTGAAGAGCCCTACGAGAAATTAAAAGCCCTCACTCGAGGTAAAACCATTAACGCCACGATTATGGCTGAATTTATAGACTCCCTAGATTTGCCTCAATCCGTCAAAGACGAGCTTAAAACATTAACCCCGGCTAACTATATTGGTAATGCTGCAGCCCAAGCAGCAGCGATCTAATTAATGAGTGATATAGCCCATCTTAACGCCCCCACTTTAGCGCCATTGAGCCATTTAGGTGACTTGAGCGTGGCTGAATTTATAGCTGAGTATTGGCAAAAAAAGCCCGTATGCATTCGTAATGGTATTGCCTTCAAAGAGGCGCTCATTGCTGTGGATGAACTGGCTGGATTAGCGTTGGAACCGGAGGTTGAGTCGCGTTTAATTGAAAACCAAGGTGACTTAAAAGATTGGCAAGTGACTCATGGGCCTTTAACCGAAGACGACTTTAATAAAGAACGTGATTTCCCTTGGACGCTCTTGGTTCAGGGTGTGGATTGCTTCGTGCCTCAAATACATGATTTTTTAGCCAAGTTTAGATTTCTACCAAGCTGGCGTTTAGATGATGTCATGATTAGTTATGCCACTAAAGGGGCTGGAGTTGGGGCCCATTATGACCGTTATGATGTGTTTTTGATTCAAGCTGAAGGTCAGCGTCAGTGGCAAATAGGTCAAGTCTGTAATGAGAACTCAGCTCTAATGGCCCATGATCAACTCTGTTTGTTACAAGATTTTGAATTGTGCGAAGAATTTATTCTTAACCCTGGTGATATACTCTATATTCCACCCCTTTTAGCGCATAAGGGTGTCGCCATTTCCGATGCGTGTGTTACCTATTCCGTCGGCTTTCGTTCACCATCCCATGCTGACGTACTGGCTAGCTTTGCCGATGAGCGCAGCGTGAACATTAGTGCCGATCTACGCCTAAAGGATCACGGTTTTACGCCTAACAGTGGCGAAATAAGTGCGGTAGATATCGCCACTTTAATGCAGTTGATGCAAGCGCAAATTACCCCAGAAAATGTGGCTCAGTGGTTTGGTAAGCACAGTACCGAAGCTAAATACCCCGCCTTGGATCTGTCTGAAGAAGCTATGGACCAAGCGGAGTTAGAAGGTATTATCAAGGATGCTTATGGGGTGTTGAGAGTGTCTGAGGGGGTGCGTCTGGCCTATACATGGCAAGGCGACGGCGGGTTAACACTCTTTGTGCAAGGTGACGCGTTACCTTGCCCACCCGATGCCACTGCGTTTATCGAAGCCATCGCTAATCAGTGGGTGTTAGGGGTGGATGACATGGGGCCTCTTTTGGCACACGACGCCGCCAAGGCGATATTGCTGATCCTACACAATCAAGGTTACCTCTACTTTGCTGACGAATAGTCTGACCATAGAGGGTGGTTATAGACCTCTATGATGGGTCTAGTAACAAGGGGTGGGGTGCTACTAAAACACCATTGTTGTCAGCATAAATAAAGTGCCCTGGAATAAAGGTTACGCCACCAAAGTGGACGCTTTGGTTAATTTCACCTAAACCACGCTTTTCGGTCTTCATGGGGTGCACTCCGAGTGCTTGTACCCCAAGCTTAATGTTCCCAATGGCATTAACATCGCGTATACAGCCATAAATCACCATCCCCTCCCAACCGTTGGATAGCGCTTTGTCTGCTAACATATCACCTAACAACGCTCGTTTTAGGGAACCACTGCCATCAACCACCAACACTTTTCCAGTGCCATCTTGGCCTGCAAGCTCTCTTACTTTAGAGTTATCTTCAAAGCATTTGAGGGTCACAATTTCACCACTAAAACGCTCTTTAGCACCAAAATTGGTAAATATGGGTTCCACAACCTGCACTAGGTCTTCAAAGCGATCACATAGTTCGGGTAATAAATCTTGCATACAAGGGGTATCCTTAAGCATTAATGACGTCGATGCAGAAGCTAATTTAAACCTCAGTTTAACCAAATTGAGGCAGGTAATCATCCTCAAGGCGGTAACTTTTATTGCGACCAGTTATCGGGCATTCAAAAGCTAAATAAGTAGAAACAAGGCACAAATCAATACTCAAGTCACTCATGCCCTCACCATATAAACGATCCCCAACAATAGGGAACCCCACCCCATTAAGGTGTTGACGAATTTGGTGTTTACGACCCGTTTCAATTTCTATGTTAACTAAGGATTGCTTAGTTAGGGTGCTGTAAGTCAACAAATTAGCCCTACTGATGGCGGGGGTGTTGTTCACCGGCGTATTCATTAACAAATGATCAGGGAACAGACCCACGACCAGCGCCGTGTATTGCTTGGTAATTAAGCGCTTGGCAAATAAACCACTCAGAGCCGCTGCCGAACTTTTGGTATGAGCAACCAACATCAGCCCCTGCGCAGCACGATCTAACCGATTTACAATGAAAGCAGGCTTTTGTGGCTGGTGGTGTTGTTCTACCCAACGGTTAATAGTGCAATGATCACCCCACTTTGATCCCTGACTTAACATACCATAGGGCTTATACCAAACACTGTATTCGGTTTCCTCAGCGATCAATATGGCGGCTTCAACCTGTTGAGCCAAAACAGTGGCGTCATAATATAGATGCAACCGTTGGCCCACTTTAAGGGCTTTGTCTGCACGCCGAAGGCGTTTGTGGCCACTGTCAGACTCGCTTACCCAAACGGCGCCCTTTTTCATCGCCTGTTTGAGTTGCTGTTTAGGCAACCCACTGCACTGCTTTAATAACTCAGCTGCCAATATTGATGAGTCGGTCACATCAACATGGAACTCAGGCATCTGGCACCCTAATGCTACCTTCCATCAGCACTCGCGCACTGCGGCTCATCATCACCTTGGTGGCCTGCCATTGGCCCTGATCTTGATGAGCTTCAGCTCCGACAGTTAAGGTGCCTGATGGGTGGCCAAAAGTGACTTGCGCCAATTTTTTCCCACCTGCGGCGATATTAACTAGGGTGTTAGGTATAGCGGCAGCTGTGCCAATGGCTACAGCTGCAGTACCCATCATGGCGTGGTGTAACTGTCCCATAGACATGGCCCTCACCAATAAATTGATCTTCTCAGCGTTAACAAAGCTGCCACTGGATGACGTATAGCTCTTGGCGGGTGCTACAAAAGCTATTTTGGGGGTATGTTGGCGAGTTTTCGCCTCATCTATGTGCTTAAACACGCCCATACGCACGCCACCATAGGCGCGGATGGTTTCTAGTTTTGCTAACGCCACTGGGTCAGTATTAATGTCAGTTTGTAACTCTGTACCAGTATACCCTAACGCTTCTGCCGTTAAGAAAATAGTAGGGATCCCCGCATTAATCATAGTCACATCAAAGTCTCCCACATTTGGCACGAGTAGTTGATCGACCAAATTACCTGTGGGAAACATCGCTGCATCCGCAGCAGAGGGGTTAATGAATTCTAGCTTAATTTCAGCCGCAGGAAAGGTCACCCCATCCAGTTGAAAGTCGCCAGTTTCTTGCACCTGTCCGTTGACCATAGGAATATGAGCAATGATGGTTTTTTGAATATTGCTTTGCCAGATCCTAACTAAAGCGATGCCATTATCTGGAACGCGGCTAGCATCAACCAGACCAGAGCTAATAGCGAAGCCCCCTACTGCCGATGATAGGTTACCGCAGTTGCCACTCCAGTCGATAAACGCCTTATCAACAGAGACTTGACCAAACAAGTAATCGACGTCGTGGTCTGGCTGAGCGCATGGACTCAAGATCACCGCTTTACTGGTGCTCGATGTGGCCCCCCCCATGCCGTCAATCTGCTTGCCGTAGACGTCTGGACTACCAATGACTCGCATTAACAAAGCATCCCTCGCAGGCCCAGGCACCTGAGCTGTGACGGGCAAATCCAGTAGGTTAAAAAACACACCTTTACTGGTGCCACCTCGCATATAGGTCGCTGGTATTTTTATTTGTGCTTGATAGCTCATATTGAGTCCAAACTAGTGGTTGTCGATTCAAGAAAATCTTGCGCAAAGCGCTGTAATACACCCCCTGCTGCATAAACACCTACCTCTTCGGCTGTATCTAACCGACAAGTCACTGTAATCCTTTGACTTGTGCCATGGGTGCGATTAACCAAGAGGGTTAGGTCGCAACCTTGACTAGGATCACCGATGACATCAAAGGTTTCGGTACCGTCTAATTGATGACTGATACGGGTCTCTCCAGCTTTAAACTCTAGGGGTAACACGCCCATGCCAACAAGGTTGGTGCGATGAATACGCTCAAAACCCTCGGCTACGATGGCCTCTACACCAGCCAAGCGTACACCCTTAGCCGCCCAATCTCTGGACGACCCTTGACCATAATCTGCACCCGCAATAATAATTAACGGCTGAGCCCTCTGCATATAGGTTTCAATGGCTTCCCACATGCGTAACGTTTGGCCTTCTGGTTCTAACCTTGCAACCGAGCCTTGCTCAATATTGCCAGCTTCATCAGTGCACATTTCATTCAGCAATTTTGGGTTAGCAAAGGTGGCTCTTTGTGCTGTTAGATGGTCACCTCGATGGGTCGCATAAGAATTAAAATCCTCTTCAGGCAGTCCCATTTTAGTCAAATACTCACCGGCGGCACTGGTGGCAAGAATAGCGTTAGAGGGTGACAGGTGATCGGTGGTGATGTTGTCACCTAATATAGCCAAAGGACGCATACCTTTTAGGCTTCGTTCACCTGCTAATGCGCCTTCCCAATAGGGTGGGCGCCGAATGTAGGTGGTGTTCGGTCGCCAGTCGTACAGAGGGCTGGTGGCTTTCTCAACCTTACCAAGGTCAAACATAGGAATGTAAATCTGTTTAAACTGCTCAGGTTTGACGCAGGTAGCAACAATGGCGTTAATTTCTTCATCTTCAGGCCAAATATCCTTCAAACGAATGTCATTACCCTGTTGATCTTGGCCTAATACATCTTGTTCTATGTCAAACCGAATGGAGCCTGCAATTGCATAGGCTGCCACCAGAGGCGGTGATGCTAAAAAGGCTTGTTTAGCATAAGGATGAATACGGCCGTCAAAGTTGCGGTTACCTGATAATACCGCCGTAGAATAAAGGTCACGATCGATCACTTGTTGCTGAATTTCAGGGTCCAAAGCACCACTCATCCCGTTGCATGTGGTGCAAGCATAACCCACGATGCCAAAACCGAGCTGTTCCATCTCAGTTAAAAGTCCAGCTTCCTCTAAGTAGAGTTTGGCTACTTTAGAACCAGGGGCAAAAGAAGACTTAACCCAAGGCTTGCGTTTCAAACCTAAACGATTGGCGTTACGGGCCAGTAGACCGGCAGCAATGACATTACGCGGATTACTGGTGTTGGTACAACTGGTAATGGCTGCAATAATTACCGCGCCATCGGGCATCAGACCATCTGCCTCATGATCCTTATAGGCTTTTGCAATGCCCCTGTCGGCCAAGGCCGAGGTTGGTAAACGCAGATGTGGGCTAGATGGTCCAGCCATGTTGCGGCCCACACTTGATAAATCAAAGCTCAGCACTCGGTCATATTCAGCAGTGACCATGTCATCAGCCCACAAACCGTTGGTTTTGGCATAGGTTTCAACCAACGCCACTTGATCGGGTTCGCGTCCTGTTAGATTAAGGTAGTCTATGGTTTGTTGATCAATATAAAATAAGCCTGCAGACGCACCAAATTCGGGGGTCATGTTGGAAATAGTGGCACGGTCGCCAATGGTTAGGCTGCTAGCTCCCTCACCGAAAAACTCAAGATAAGAGGAGACCACCCGCTGGGCACGCAAAAACTCAGCGAGCGCCAACACCATATCGGTGGCGGTGATGCCAGCTTGCTGTTTGCCGGTGAGTTGCACGCCAATAATATCGGGTAAGCGCATCATAGACGCTCGACCAAGCATCACATTTTCTGCTTCCAACCCCCCTACACCAATCGCAATAACACCCAATGCATCGATATGAGGGGTATGGCTATCGGTTCCCACGCAGGTGTCTGGAAAAGCCAGTCCATCGCGGTTTTGAATAACAGGAGACATTTTCTCTAAATTGATTTGATGCATAATACCGTTACCGGCAGGGATCACATCAACGTTTTCAAATGCCGTTTTAGTCCATTCAATAAAGTGGAATCGGTCATCGTTGCGACGGTCTTCAATAACCCTATTTTTGGCAAAGGCGTCAGCCTCAAAACCGGCGTGCTCTACGGCTAAAGAATGGTCAACAATTAATTGTGTAGGCACAACAGGGTTCACCTTGGAAGGATCACCCCCTTGGTCAGCAATAGCATCCCTTAAACCGGCTAAATCAACCAATGCCGTTTGACCTAAAATATCATGACACACCACACGTGCTGGGTACCAAGGAAAGTCCAAGTCCTGTTTGCGCTCAATTAACTGCTTGAGGTAAGCCGTTAACATGGCAGGCTCAGCGCGACGCACCAACTGTTCCGCCAATATTTTGGAGGTGTAAGGTAGTTTGGCGTAGGCCCCTGCACTAAGATCATTGATGGCGCTTGGGGTATCAAAATAATCGAGGCCAGTGTCTGCCAATGTTGTCCGATAATTAGTATTCATCTTAACTAGCCTCGCTGCGCTATATCAACCCATTGGGAAGTCTCAGGGCCAGTGTAGTCTGCACTGGGGCGAATAATGCGATTGTTAGAACGCTGTTCCATCACATGGGCAGCCCAACCCGTGAGCCGTGACATCACAAAAATGGGGGTAAATAACTTGGTGGGAATACCCATGAAATTATAAGTCGACGCATGAAAAAAATCGGCATTACAAAAAAGTTTCTTTTCACGCCACATGACCTCTTCACATCGCACTGAGACTGGGTATAAATGCGTATCACCAATAGATTGCGCCAGTTTTTCTGACCACTGCTTAATAATGACGTTACGCGGGTCAGACTCACGGTAAATCGCATGGCCAAAGCCCATGATTTTGTCTTTACGGGCGAGCATCCCCATGATGGCTGTTTCAGCTTCATCGGGGGTTAGCCAACCTTGAATCATATCCATGGCCGCTTCATTAGCGCCTCCATGTAACGGCCCTCTTAAGCTACCGATTGCGCCGGTGACACATGAATGCATATCGGAAAGTGTGGAGGCACACACCCTCGCTGTAAAGGTGGAGGCGTTAAACTCGTGCTCGGCATACAAAATCAATGATACATTCATGACCTTGGCGTGGAGTGCACTGGGTTTTTTATCATGCAATAAATGCAGAAAGTAAGACCCAATGGAGTCGTCGTCTGTTTCAGTGTCAATTCGCACACCATCATGGCTAAACCGATACCAATAACAAATGATGGCCGGGAATGAGGCTAACAAGCGGTCGGTTACTTCTTGCTGCATGGAAAAATCCAACTCAGTCTCTAAGTTACCTAACATAGAGCAACCAGTACGCAACACATCCATCGGGTGAGCGTCAGCTGGAATCTGTTCAAGCACTGTTTTTAAAGCCTGAGGCAAGTGGCGTAGGCCCTTTAGCTTGTCAGTATAAGCATCAAGTTCTGTTTGATTTGGTAAATGGCCCTTAAGTAACATGTGAGCGACTTCTTCGAAACTGGCTTTGTCGGCCAATTGGCTAATGTCGTAACCACGATAAGTTAGACCTGTGCCTGTTAAACCGACAGTACACAGTGCGGTAGAACCTGCAGATTGGCCCCGTAAACCGGCGCCTGAAATAGCTTTAGTGCTCATTTTTATCATCCTTTTGTGGGTGTGTTACAGGTTTTTACCAGCTGCGAATAGTTCATCTAACTTTTCTTCAAAAGAGTGATAATCTAAAAAGTCGTAGAGTTCCATGCGGGTTTGCATGGTATGGATGACCGCCTTTTGATCACCATCGTCCAGCACATGTTGGTAAACATTAAGAGCTGCCTTATTCATCGCTCTAAAAGCACTCAATGGGTAAAGCACCATGTCTACACCCACATCAGCTAATTGCTGTTTGTTATACAAGGGTGTGGCACCAAACTCTGTAATATTAGCTAGTAAAGGCATAGAGATGGCTTTAGCAAAGGCTTCATAGTCTGTGAGTTCATGCACCGCCTCAGCAAAAATGCCATCAGCTCCTGCCTCTATGCAGGCCTGAGACCTATCAATGGCGGCTTGTAGACCATCTTTTTGGAAAGCATCTGTTCTGGCCATGATAAAAAAATCACCATCAGTACGGGCATCTGCAGCAGCTTTTACTCGATCCACCATTTCTTGGGTAGAAACAATTTCCTTGTTGGGACGATGACCACAGCGTTTTTGTGCAACTTGGTCTTCAATATGCACCGCAGCAACCCCTGCAGCTTGCATACCTTTTATGGCTCTAGCGATATTAAAGGCCCCTCCCCATCCTGTATCGATGTCGACCAATAAAGGTAGCTGACTTGCACCAGTAATTCGACGTGCATCTTCTAATACATCATTCAGACTCGTCATGCCGAGGTCGGGCAATCCATAGGAGGCATTAGCCACGCCTCCTCCAGAGATATAAATGGCTTGGTGACCCACCTTCTCAGCCATCATAGCGCTATAGGCATTAATAGTGCCCACTATTTGTAGTGGCTCATTGTTGGCAATGGCGGCGCGGAATTTTGCACCTTGGCTCATGCTACTCATTATAAATCTCCAGATTGGGGTGCTTTTTGCGTTTGCATACGCAGCATTATGTTATTTCGGGCATTATTGATATGACGTTTCATCAACCATTCTGCTAGGTCTCCATCACTTTCTTCAATGGCACTACAGATTTGATCGTGTTCTTTAAGTGCTTGTTGGGGGCGGTTACTGGACAGGCTAAATTGATACCGGTACATCCTCACTAACTGGTATAGGTCACCTGCTAACATGTCGATTAAACGCTGGTTTTTACTACCTTGTACAATTCTATAATGAAAGTCGACATCACCTTCTTGCTGAAAATAAGATTGACCCTGGGTATCTAGAATATGCTTGTGATGGCTTGTGAGTAAACTTCGTAGGGCTACTTTTTCTTCTACCGTCATGGTTTCAGCAGCTAATTTTGCCGCCAAACCTTCTAATGATTCACGGATCTGGTAGATTTCTAACAACTCAGCATAAGACAGCTTGACCACTCGTGCACCCACATTAGGTACTCGAGTAATTAAATGCATCGCCTCTAAGCGCCCCATTGCCTCTCTCAAAGGCCCACGGCTGATGCCATGAATGCGAGCGAGTTCGGGTTCATTAAGTTTTTGACCCTGGCTGATAGTGCCCGTGATTATGTCTTTTACGATCAATTCACACACTTTCGTTGCTAAATTTTTAGTGCCTTCCTGCATATTATATTGTCAACACATTTTGAGTTAAACGAGTATAAATGACTCTATAATGGTCGTCAAATGGGATATCCCTCTTACATTGTAGACAATATTGCAATATTTTAAATTATGTGGATTTTCTTCCTGGGTGGTTGATGGTCAAAGTTAACCTAAAAGCCTAGTTCCATTGACTCAGGACAGTTAGAATAGCGTTATTATAGGTTTGAAGAATTAAACTGTGCATATAATCAACTTACCCTTCGCAGAAAACGCCTGCCATTACTTTCAACGCATCAGGCATCTCCCGATGCCTTTGTTGTTAGACTCCAGTCGTCCTGCTAGTCATTTTGGCCGTTACGATATTGCTATGGCGCAACCCCTTGCTGTTATTAGTCATAAAGATGGGGTCACTAAAGTTGAGCAAAATAATACCATTGTGCAAACAGAGATTGACCCTTTTGACTTGATTGGCAAATTACAAAGTGAGTTGCTAACAGATACCAGCACATTATCTGCTGCCAAAGATGTTCCGTTCACCGGCGGTGCTGCAGGGCTGTTTGGTTTTGATCTAGGTAGGTCGATAGAAACACTGCCTACCACTGCTACCGCAGACATCGCCATGGAAGACCTGTACATAGGCATCTATCCCTGGGCCATTATCAACGACCATGAATTGCAAAAAAGCTACCTAGTCAGTCAACTTGATGGATCTGACACTCAAGCCTTAGTGAAGTTTATTCTTGACGCCAAACCTCACCAAGACAAAGACTTCTGTCTTCAAAGTGACTTCGTTTCTAATATGACAAAACAGCAGTACGCGGAAAAGTTTCACCGCGTAATCGATTACATTCATGCTGGAGACTGTTATCAGGTGTGTTTAGCCCAAAGGTTTGATGCGCCTTATCAAGGCAACCCTTGGATGGCGTACAAACAACTTCGTCAGGTCTCGCCGACGCCATTTAGTGCCTATATGGAAACACCAGAAGGTGCATTGTTGAGTTTATCACCCGAACGCTTTTTACAGGTAGACCATTGCAAAGTACAAACTAAACCCATTAAAGGCACTCGACCCCGAGGCAAAACAGACACTGAAGATCAGCTTTTTTATGAAGATTTAGCAGCCAGCCCAAAAGATCGTTCTGAAAACTTGATGATCGTGGACTTACTGCGCAATGATCTTAGTAAACACTGCTTGCCATTTTCTGTGCAGGTACCTGAGTTATTTGCCATTGAGAGTTACAGTAATGTGCACCATTTGGTGACTACGGTAACTGGAGAACTGGAATCTAGCGAGCATATTTTACCTTTGTTAAAAGGCGCATTTCCGGGAGGTTCAATTACCGGTGCACCCAAGTTACGGGCCATGCAAATCATTGAGGAGTTAGAGCCCCATCGGCGCAATGGCTATACGGGTTCCATCGGTTACATCAGTAGCAATGGACGCATGGATAGTAATATTTGTATCCGTACTTTAGTGACTAACGCTAAAGGCGATGGTGGCGGGCATATTTATTGTTGGGCTGGTGGTGGCTTGGTAGCAGATTCTGAATGTGACTCGGAGTACCAAGAAACCTTTGATAAGGTCAATAATCTGCTCGATGGTTTGCGTGAGCTTTAAGCACTTACCTCGTAGGCAGTGATTTAGTTTCAAATAAGGCATCAAGCTCTTTTTTTGTGACGCATGCTTGCGCTGCTTCGACTTTGCTTTTGGTCAGGTTGGGGGCAAAAGCCTCTATAAAATCGTACATATAACCCCGCAAGAAGGTGCCTTTCCTAAAGCCAATATTAGTCGTGCTATGAGCAAATAAATGGCTGGCATCCAGTGCCACTAAGTCGCCATCAAGGTCTGGTTCATAGGCCATAGAAGCGATGATGCCGACCCCAAGACCCAGTCTAACATAGGCTTTAATAACGTCAGAATCTACGGCAGTAAAAACCACCTTTGGCTCTAGGTGGGCCTTATTAAAAGCCTCATCTAATTTAGACCTGCCAGTAAATCCAAATACATAAGTTACAATAGGGTGTTTTGCTAACTCCTCTAAAGACAGCTTTTCTACCTGAGCTAGAGGATGATGTTTGGGTACCACCACGCATCGGTTCCAGTGATAACAAGGCATCATTAGTAAATCACTGAATTGATCGATGGCTTCTGTGGCAATGGCAAAGTCTGCTTCGCCATCTGAGGCTAAGCTAGCAATTTGTTTAGGGGTACCTTGTTGCATATGCAATGACACGTCGGGGTACTGACCAATAAAATTATTGATCACTTTAGGTAAGGCATAACGGGCTTGAGTATGAGTGGTGGCGATAGACAAAGAGCCTTTAGTTTCGTCAGTGTATTCTTGGGCCTTGCGTTTAATCCCATCAACCTTTAATAACACCTCGTGAGCTGACTCTAAAATAGCTTGACCTGCTGGCGTCACGTGCGTGAGGTGCTTACCACTTCTGGAAAAAATTTCAACGCCTAGCTCGTCTTCTAATAAACGGATCTGTTTGCTTATCCCAGGCTGTGATGTAAACAAGCTCTGCGCCGTAGCAGAAACATTAAGATTATGTTTTTCTACTTCACAAATGTATTTTAGCTGTTGTAACTTCATAAACGTTGCTTCTACCTTCCAAGTTGATCTATAAATGATACCACATAGACCAAAAAAGCATATAGGTATAACTACGGTTTAATTACTTGACTCAATAAGTTAACTAGATCATCAATGGCTGGCACCCCTACCACGGTTTCTGCATGCCTTAGGCCCTCAGCATTGTAAAACACTAATCCAGGAGGGCCGACTAAGTTCAAAGCCTGCATGAGTTGCTGCGCTGCCGGACTATTAACGGTGACATCTACTTTAACGACTTTAAAATCAGTGAGGGCCAATTGCACTTGTGGATGCGTGAAAACAAAGCTATCTAACTCCTTACAAGAGATACACCAGTCCGCGTAGAAATCTAACATTACCGGTTGTTTATCTAGTTTTGCCTGCAGCAGTATAGGCGCTACTGCCTCAGGCAAGACTTTAATGGATATGAGTTTCTGCGACTGCACTTGGGGCAGACCTGATGCGCTAACGGTTCCAAGGTGGCCTAAAGGTTGCAATAAGGTCCCTGTTCCAGCGAACTGACCCACAAGCAACACAGCCCCGTAGAGACCTAAAAATATGGCCAATGTAAAACTTACTACTGACGCAGTCACCGCCTCTACTGGGGGCTGCCAACGATGGTGTAAGGCTAACACCAGGGCCATTATAATGGCCACTAATGCAACCAAGATCATGGTAGTCTCTGGCCACACTCGGTCGGTCATCCAGACTGCCATTAACAGCATTAAAAAACCAAAACCCACTTTAATGCGCTGCATCCAAGGGCCTTTTTGGGGGATCCATTGGCCCGCCGATGTTCCCACCAATAATAGTGGCACGCCCATGCCTAAACCCATTGCAAACAGCGCAAGACCACCTGTAGTGGCGTTACCTGTTTGGGCAATAAACAGCAGAGCCCCCGCCAATGGCGCTGCCACACATGGCCCGACCACTAACGCAGATAATACGCCCATCACGGCCACCCCCGTGTATTGACCACCTAATTGACTATCGCTAATGGCGTTGATTTTATTTTGTACAGACTGTGGCATTTGTACATTAACCCAACCAAACATAGCCGCCGCAAAGAGCCCAAACAATGCAGCTGTAGTGCCTATAACCACAGGGTGTTGTAAAGCAATTTGTATATTAGCTCCACTAAGGCCAGCAACAAGCCCCGCCAAACTGTAGGTGGCTGCCATAGCCAGTACATAGACGAGGGATAATAAAAAACTTTTACCTGGGCCTGGCTTGGGGTTAAGACCAACAATAATACTCGATAAAATTGGCACCATTGGTAATACACAGGGGGTAAATGCTAAAGCAAGTCCTGCTAGCCAAAAAATGACCAACAAAGTCGCCAGAGAAGTGTTTTCCAAATTATCTAGAAACCAATTGGCATTAGTACTGCCAGTGTTGGACCAGTCAGTGGGTTTTAAAGCTAAAACTTGGCTGTCTGCTCCACCCGTGCTGATGGCTTTAAGCGCTATGGTTGTGCTTTGAGGCGGATAGCATACGCCACCACTCCAACAACCTTGGTAATCAATGGTGAGGTGCGTTGCAGCCGCGTCTGACTTAGGCAATACCCCAGTGGCATGGAGCTGTCTGTAATAAACCTTTGACAGACCAAATAAAGGGTCTTGCTTCATTTCTGCGGGCGGCAGTGAAAGCTGCTCTAAGGGCTGTTGATTGGAGGTTGTAAAGGCTAATTTATCTTGATAAAGGTAATAGCCATCAGCGATGATCCATACCATATCAATTTGGTCATTGTCTTGTTTTACATTAATAGAAAAAGCCTGGTCAACAGGCATTGGGTGTTCAACACTACTAAAAAGTGCAGCTTGAATTTGCTCAGCCAATAGCAAGCTCATACACATGGCCCATGTTTGCCAAATAATCAATAAGCGACGCTTTATACCCAGTATTACCATCATCCTTTTCTCTTCAACATCATTTTCGGGAGATTCATTTGTTTGTGGGCCTTTATTTGTGTTACAAAGGACAGCTTGATTATAGCGTTTTGGCATTGCCTTAAGCCAATATTTACACGTTTTTAACATTAGTTATTTTACAGAGACCAACTATGACCGATCGTCGCATCGAAGACCTGAATATTGCTAGTCAACAGGTACTTACATCCCCAGAAGATTTAAAAACCCAACTCCCAACCACTAGTATGATTGCCGATGGCGTGATGCAAGCTCGCCAAACTATCAAGAATATTTTAGACGGTAATGACCACCGATTATTTGTGGTGATTGGCCCCTGCTCTATCCATGATACAGAAGCGGCTTTAGATTATGGGCGCCGTCTGGCAAAACTAGCAGACGAACTAAAAGATACACTCTATATCGTCATGCGGGTCTATTTTGAAAAACCAAGGACTACGGTGGGTTGGAAAGGTTTAATTAATGACCCTCATTTAGATGGCACCTTTGATATTGAAACGGGCTTACACATTGGCCGTAAGCTTATGCTGGACCTGGCCGCTATGGGGTTGCCCTTGGCTACGGAGGCACTAGATCCAATTTCACCGCAATATCAGTCGGACCTTTGGAGTTGGGCGGCCATCGGTGCGCGCACCACAGAATCCCAAACTCATCGTGAAATGTCGTCTGGCTTGTCCTGTCCCATTGGTTTTAAAAACGGCACTGACGGTGGCTTAACGGTGGCCTTTAATGCCTTAGAGTCGATGGCCTCGCCGCACTCATTTTTAGGCATTAATCCCCACGGCCAAGTATCAATCACGCGCACAAGTGGTAATCAGTATGGTCATGTTGTCCTGCGCGGCGGCGGTGGCAAGCCAAACTACGATTCAGTCAATGTAGCATTATGCGAACAAGCACTCGCTAAGGATGGTTTGTCTGGCAATATAATGGTCGACTGCAGCCATGCCAACTCCAGTAAAGACCCATCTATCCAGCCCTTGGTGATGGATAACATTGCCCAACAAATTAATGAAGGCAATGACTCTATTGTGGGTCTGATGATTGAAAGCAACATTAACTGGGGTAACCAATCTATCCCACAAAACTTGGCTGAATTACAATATGGCGTTTCAGTTACAGACGCCTGCATAGACTGGGACACGACCGAAGCCAGCATGCGCCAACTCGCCAGTAAATTACAGCCAACGCTGCCTAAACGCACTCGATTGCTATAAACAATACATTAAAGCAAAAAAAAACCAGCAAATAATGCTGGTTTTTTTTACATTTGAAAACACCCTACATATAAGCATTTTCAGTATTCGAGTGATCAGTAACATCGCGCACTGCGCCGATTCCAGGGATCCTTTCTTTTAAGGTTTTTTCGACGCCCTCTTTAAGCGTTAGAGACACCGAACTACAGCCCTGGCAACCACCACCAAATCTTAATACGGCCACATTGCATTCTTCTTCTGCGACCACACCAACTAAGCTTACATCACCACCATGGGAAGCTAAACTTGGATTAATTTCCGTATACAGGTAATAATTGACCTGCGCATCTAACGGACTATCTGCACTGACCTTTGGCATTTTAGCATTAGGCGCCTTAATAGTGAGTTGGCCGCCCATCCGGTCGGCGCTATAATCGATAAAGGCTTCATCCAAAAAATCGACACTGGCAGGATCAACATAAACCCGAAATTTCTCTAGGTCCGAGAATTCATCAGTAATTTTAACTTCGTCTGGACGACAGTAAGCTAAGCAGGTTTCAGCGTTCGGGGTGCCAGGATCAGTTACAAAAATACGCACTGAAATTCCTTCTACATCTTGCTTTGAAAGCAACTCTGCTAGATATTCTTGGGCACTTGGGGTGATGTCTATATAATCCACTGTTTTTTCCTCTATTACCAACCACATGAGCAACCTAAAGGCTCTCAACTATTGCACCATTATATACCCTACTGTTTTACTTGGGTATCCATTTTAAAGACTTGCTAAAAAAGCATATAATAGAGACTTAATTGACCCACATACTAATTAGGCACCTGCGACGCAGGCTTACATGACCAATTCGCAAACAACTCATTTAGATTCCTCTTGTGAACCGACACTTGCTAACTTATGGCCTATCGCAGGGGCGTTGGGTGGCGCCATGTTATCACAAGCATTAATCGGCTTAGTCGACACGGCTCTGGTTGGTCAGTTAGGTGGCTTAGCTCTAGCGAGCGTCAGTATAGGCAGTTATCTGGTGTTTATTTTGGTGGCCATTATCACAGGCTTTGGCACCGGTTGGCATAGTCTCATCTCTCAACACGCCCATTCCCATGGCGGATTATTAGCGAATGGCTTGGCATACGGACTTTTTATCGCACTTGGTTTGGCGATAGGCGCAGCTTATTGGTTTGAACAACTCATTAATGTGTTTGTATTAGATGATCGGATTAATAGTCTCGCAGCTTATTATGGCCAGGCTCGTCTATGGGGACTACCGGCTATTGTTATCAGTATTGCGGCCCGCATTTATTGGAGTGAACAAGGGGCACCGTGGCAATATACCAAAGTCATTTTACTAGTACATCTGGCTAATGCTGGCATTAGTTTTTGCCTAATCTATGGCGTTGGAGGGCTACCCGCTATGGGTGCAGTGGGCGCTGGAGTAGGTACCAGTATCGCCCTTTGGTTAGGCGTTTGTTTGCAGTTAACCTTGTTATTAAGCCGCCACGTTAAGGGCGTGCGTTCGCGCTTGCCCTTTAACCTAAAAAACGGGCGATTACTGTTAAAGTTTAGCTGGGCTCCAATGCTACAACAACTCATGTTTGCGTTACATCTAGCCATTTTTTTGTGGATTTTGAGCCAGTTGGGTGCTTCGGTAATGGCGGCTTCCTTTGCAGTATTAAACGTGGGCCTTTTGATGGTGCTACCAGCCGTTGGTCTAGGTCAGGCTGCACTAACTCTGGTAGGCACCACCATCACCACCCAAGACCCAACGCACGCCATAAAATGGAGCAAATTAATTCTTCGCACAGGCGTGTTAACAGCATTAGTGGTGGCACTTTGTGTTGGGCTTATGAGCCCATGGTTGGCACAATTACTATTGGTTAATCGAGAATTACAACTATTAATGGCTGCCGCTTTACCTTGGTATGCGGCAGCCATGATCTTAGAAACAGCGGTCATCATTTTAAGTCGCCTAGTCTTAGTCGCTGGCTTGCGCAAGACCGTGTTAATGGTGGTGAGTTGTAGCCAATGGCTACTATTTCTACCGTTATTGGCTTGGCTAGCGCCAAGTTATGGATTTATGGCGGTATGGTGGTTACACATTGGTTATCGAGTCGTCGCTGTGTTAATCCTTTGGTTGGTTTGGCGACGTCACACCATTGGCTTAACCATGATACCAACGCTTTTATTAAAATAAGGCATAATAATGCATACAGAATCAGTAATATTTTCATTTTTCTTAATTTTTACAGGTGCAGCTCTGCTCGCCACCCTATCCTTGTATTTTCGACAACCCTTACTTTTAGCCTACATTGTTTTAGGTGCCATATTGGGCCCTTTTGGTTTGGAATGGGTGGTGGATACTGAGTTGCTGGCCGATGTCTCCCATATTGGCATTATTTTCCTACTGTTTCTAATCGGTCTTGATATGCAGCCTAGTCACTTGCTACAGATGTTGAAAAAAGGCTATATGGTGGCGTTTATAAGCTCTTTGGCTTTTGCTCTTTTAGGCTTTTTGGTGGGTTATAGTTTTGGCTTTAGCATAGTGGATAGTTTAATTATTGGCGCATCCACCATGTTTTCTAGCACTATTATTGGTATCAAACTCCTACCAACTACTGTGTTGCACCATAAACAAACGGGTGAGTTGGTGGTGGGTTTGTTGCTACTACAAGATTTATTAGCCATTATTTTATTAACCCTGCTAACCACCTTCGGCCAACAGTTTAGCCAGGGGTTAGAACTCTCCCTAAGTACAGACTTGTTAATCAGTCTTGGCGCCTTGCCCGTGATCATGCTGGCCGCCTTGGGCTTTGTTCGCTGGGTGCTGTTGCCACTCATTAAACGATTTGACCGCTTTCACGAATACATCTTTCTTTTGGCACTCGGGTGGTGTTTAGGTTTAGCTGAATTAGCTCACAGCATTGGTTTATCTGCTGAGATTGGTGCATTTATCGCTGGTGTCAGTTTGGCCTCTAGTTTAATTAGCCAGTACATTGCAATTAATTTAAAGCCCATCAGAGATTTCTTTTTGGTGTTGTTTTTCTTTTCCATTGGTGCCAGTTTTAACTTTCCACTTATGCATACTGTTTGGCTTCAGTGCCTCGTATTAGCCACTTTGGTGGTGACCATTAAGCCCATTGTGTTTGGCTATATTATTAGGCCTATTTGTAAATCTAAGGCCACTTCGTGGGAGGTTGGTTTTAGGCTAGGTCAGACCAGTGAGTTTTCCATTTTAATTGCCACTCTAGCTGCTGGAAGCCTATTGATCAGCGAATCTGCTTCTCTACTGATACAAGCCACTGCCATCATTACGTTTGTGGCATCGTCTTATCTTGTGGTGTGGAACTTTAAGTCACCGATCGCAGTCAAGGATCATTTACGACACGACTAAAAAAGCCCCAGCAGTCAACCTGTTGAGGCAAAGGCATTAGGGAATATTAGATGCGGTTAGTTCATGGTTTTTACATGAACTTTAATTAACAATTGAGCTCGACGACTGGCGGCTAGGTCTTCTTTACCATTATTAATAACGGGCTTGGCTTCTCCCTGAGCAAAACGAGAAGACGTATTCAGGCCTCGAGCTGCTAGGTAGTCTACAACGGCATTCACACGTTGCTGGGATAAATTTAAGTTATAATTTTCATCACCAATCGTGTCGGCATGCCCAACCACTTGCACAGCTACTACTTTTTCCGCCTCAAGAGCGAACTTTATTGAGTTATTGAGTAGGAGTTTAGCTTCCGTGCTCAGGGCCGAACTATCATTATCAAAGAGGATGGACGCTGCCTGCTGTTTAACCGTCAGGGTAACCTTTACCGCAGCTGCTGGCTCTACTTTTTCAACTATATCGACCACAACTGCAGCGACCTCTGGTTCCGCGACCATTGGCGCTTCTGCAATCACTGGGGCATGGCAAGAGTTACGGCCCAAACTAGCAAAGTCCATTGCACGCACACATTCACCGTTAGCGCTCAATACAGCATGACCATCGGCCGTCCTCCAGACCGTATTGGATCCATGATCACCATGACCCCATGATGGGGTCACTATCAAGGCCATTGCTAGGCCTAACACTGCTTTCTCAAATTTCATAATTTAACCACTCCAATAAATTTTATTACTCTGATTTCCTGCTCGTAATAACAAATATAGATTAGATTTTGAAATTTGCAGTGTTTTTATAAAAATTAATATACCCCACTCATTAAATACAAAAAAATTGTATTAACTAGGGGTCCTCATAGTCACCAATTCTTCCGCACTCGTAGGATGGATACCGATGGTTGCATCAAAGTCGGCCTTGGTAGCCCCCACCTTCATCGCCACCGCAAAACCTTGCAGCATTTCACCTGCGCCCTCTCCTACTATGTGTAATCCAACCACCTTATCAGTAGCCGTATGCACTATTAACTTCATAAAGCTGCGTTCATCACTGCCGCTTAAGGTATGCTTCATCGGTTTAAAGTCAGAACGGTAGACAGTAATGTCGCCATGTTGATCCATAGCTTGATCTTCTGTTAGTCCAATTGTGCCAATGTTCGGTTGAGTAAACACGGCCGTTGGAATTAGATCGTAGTCCATCTCTTTAGCCCCATCACCATACCAATGATTCACCAGCACCATGGCTTCAGCTAAAGCCACAGGTGTCAGTTCAACACCTCCAGTGACATCACCTAAGGCATAAATATTCGTTATGTTGGTTTGAAATTTATTATTAACAGCGATGGTACCCTGCGGGTTGGTTTCTATACCTAACTTTTCAAGTCCAATACCTGCTACGCGCGGGTTACGTCCTATGGCCATAAGCACTTGGTCGACTTCTGTGCTAGTGCCATCTAAAAAGGTGACTAATAGGCTATTATCAGATTGACGCACCACGCTACCCACTTGGCTTTGGTAGTGAATTTCAATACCCTGTTTGCGCATTTCTAGGTCAAGAAAGCGCCGCACATCATTATCAAAACTGCGCATGATTAGATCCCCACGGTATGACACCTGGACCTGACTGCCTAAACCCTGAAAAATACAAGCGAACTCAAGCGCAATGTAACCAGCCCCAACCACCAATAATCGTTTTGGAAATTCCGTAAGGTCAAAGATCTCGTCTGAACTAATTAATAACTCAGCGTAGTCGACATCAGGAATATTGGGGGCACCACCAGTGGCAAGCACAATTCGCTCTGCAGTGTAATCAATGCCATCCACGGTGACTGTGTTTTTGTCTTTGAGGCTGGCATAACCACGAATAATTTGGGCTCCAGAATTATCCAGTAGATTGGCGTAAATACCATTGAGTCGACTGATTTCAGTTTTCTTGTTAGCCACCAGTGTAGGCCAGTCAAACTTTGTTGCAGCAAGGTTCCAACCAAAACCTTTGGCGTTTTTAAAATCGTGGCTAAAGTGACTGGCATAGGTGTAGAGCTTTTTGGGCACACAGCCAACATTCACACAGGTGCCACCTAAAGCGTGGTCATCAGCAATCGCCACCCTGGCACCTTCGCCAGCAGCCATACGCGCTGCTCTTACACCACCTGAACCCGCGCCGATCACAAATACATCAAAATCAAATTTCATAAGGACAAATCTCTACAGCTATGTTGCATGTTAAAAGTAACGTTAAAAAAACCAAGTGGCGTAAGTTCTAACCCGTCACCATTTGCATTACAATAGGGTAAAGTTTATCAGCCTTCCAACGTTTTTGTTGGTTTACATTACCTTAATCGAGTTAAATTAATGCATCTTGTGTCTTTTAATATCAATAGTATCCGTGCGCGTATTCCTCAACTGGATGCCATTGTAGAACAATATAAGCCGGCCGTTATTGGTCTGCAAGAAACCAAGGTTCAAGATCTTGAATTCCCCATAGAAGAGACTCAGCGTCTAGGCTACGAGACCATATTTCATGGTCAAAAAGGTCATTATGGTGTGGCTTTAATGACTAACCTGCCCATCTTAAAGGTCATTAAAGGCCTACCTGGAGATACGCAAGATTCTCAACGACGCCTCGTTGGTGCTGTTTTACAGTTACCCAATGGTCATACTATGACTGTCTTCAATGGTTATTTTCCCCAAGGAGAAAATATTGAGCATGCCACCAAATTCCCCGCTAAGCGCGACTTCTATGCAGGCCTCACTAGCCTGTTGAACAGCGACTATAGCAACACTGAGAATTTGGTGGTGATGGGTGACATCAATGTGGCGGCGCAAGACATTGATATTGGTATAGGGGAAGACAATCGCAAGCGCTGGCTTAAGTCTGGCAAGGCCAGTTTTCAGCCAGAAGAGCGTCAATGGCTCAAAAGCCTTGGTCAATTGGGGCTCACAGACAGCTACCGCCAATTACAGCCTCTATCAGAGCATTACTCATGGTTCGATTACCGCAGTAGGGCTTTTGAGCGTGAACCTAAGCGAGGTCTGCGTATTGACCAAATACTGTTAACTGACAGTTTACTTGGTTATTGTAAAAGAGCTGATATTGATTACCAAATACGGGGAATGGACAAGCCATCAGACCATTGTCCAATTTTCGTTGAATTGAAACTAGAGTAAAGCTCTGCAATCTCCGTGTTTCATCGGTTGCCATCCATCCAAGCCCTTAAGCTTAGATGGATGTCTGACTGACTGACTAAACTTTGACACATTGTCACCTCACTGTGTTGTTCTTGTAGAGTGTTGTTCTTGTAGAGTGTCGTTCTTGTAGAGTGTTGTTCTTGTAGAGTGTTGTTCTTGTAGAGTGTTGTTCTTGTAGAGTGTAGTTTGGACTTTAAACAGCGGCCGATCTAGCATCTATATCGTCAAATTTAGTAGTTTCTGAAATTTAACCACTTATCAAATAATTAGCTTCCACTGCTTATTAGCCGTTGCTTTATAAAAAAAAGATGTTTAAATATGCGCATCATAAGCCACACATTAAGAAGTCAAACTTTAGGATTAAATAAATTAAAAAAGCCTTTAAAGCCACCTGCAGTGTTATAGTAAACGGTATTGATATACCTTTTAGGCATATCAATTAGTCTCGTACATTGGAGTTGGTTGCCAAGAACTAATATAAATTAGTCGGCAATATAATGTACGCAGTTAAACTTGACTAAAAAAGCACTAACATAAGTGCGGAGAACATCGCCATGAGCAACCTCAATCAAGATGCCATAAAAGCAGCATCCGATTTAAAAAATAATGCCAAAATTGCAGCCACCATGATGAAGGCCATTGCTAATGAGAGCCGTCTACTCATTTTATGTAATCTAGAAGGTAAAGAGCTGTCTGTCACCGAGCTGAACGATCACCTAGCTTTAAGCCAGTCTGCCCTATCTCAACATTTAGCAGTATTGCGTAAAGGTGGCTTAGTGAACACCCGCCGAGAATCACAAACTATCTATTACTCGCTTTCGGATGGGCGCTCTTCTAAAGTAATTAAAACCTTACACGAGCTTTATTGTTCCTAATTAGAGATCGAGTATCTTGCCTGGGTTCATTATATTTTTTGGATCCAAGGCGCGTTTAATTACGCCCATTAAGTTTACTGCATGGGCACCATGTTCTTGCAATAAATAGGCTTTTTTTCTTAACCCGATGCCGTGTTCACCTGTGCAGGTGCCTTGGAGCGCCAACGCTTGCTGCACTAGATAATGACTCAACTCTTGGGCGGCGTCGACTTGTGCCTGATTATTAGGGTAAAACGGTATGATGAGGTGAAAATTACCATCCCCCGCATGTCCCACTAAAGGACAGTTAAAACCAAGCTCTAAGGCCTTGGCTTCTGCCAGTTCGATGCAGTCTGCTAGTTTAGAAATAGGCACACAAACATCGGTACTCATGGCGCTGGCACCTGGGTTAAGGGCTAAACCTGCGAACCACGCTTGGTGCCTTGCAGTCCATAATTCATTTCTTTGTTCTAAGGTTTCTGCCCATCGGAAATCATCACCGTTATAATCTTTGGCTACGGATTCAACCAAAGCCACCTGTTCATCGACACTCACTTTTGAACCATGAAATTCCATAAACAAAGTGGGTTGGGCAGAAAATCCTTGTAGTTTTGAATAATCGATACAGGCGCTCATTTGGCAACTGTTGAGTAA
>Ga0115005_10000820_pt1 | contig 24233 bp, 15 predicted proteins | sample ArcOceMetagenome_FD_87163 | JGI IMG/M metagenome (GOLD analysis project Ga0115005, IMG submission 87163) | Marine eukaryotic phytoplankton communities from Arctic Ocean - Arctic Ocean - Greenland ARC118M Metagenome | ecosystem: Environmental > Aquatic > Marine > Oceanic | place: Arctic Ocean...
ATAATTTAGAGGTGTTAGATTCTCTAAACTAATTAGTTTCAGCGGGATTTCTATTTTGTAAAGTAGTAAAGTCAAACTTAGGAGTCAGGAACTAGAAGTTTCTTGTTTTAATTACTTCTTGTTTTTCCAATTAAAACTTGCTATTATTTCAAAAGATGGGAGATACAAAAAGCGCCTGACCCCTGGCCGCTAGTGCAGCGACTAACCTGACTTCTGATTCCTAAGTAGTTTCAAAAGTTTAATTAATTTCATGACTCAGAAAAAAATATTAACCATAGGCATTCTGGCACATGTCGATGCAGGAAAAACTTCTTTGACGGAATGCTTACTCCATACTTCGGGGACCACGATGCATCGGGGAAGTGTAGACAAAGGTTCTGCGATTACCGATGGTTTGGCAATGGAAAAGAGTAGAGGCATTTCTATCAAAACGGCCACCGTTGATTTTGTGTGGCAGGATATGCAGATTAATATCGTAGACACGCCTGGGCATATTGATTTTTCGGCAGAAGTGGATCGAGCGTTGTCTGTTTTGGATTTGGTTATTTTAGTCATATCTGGGATGGAAGGGGTGCAAGCGCATACCTTAAATTTGTGGGAAAGTATTCAGGAAAGACAATTACCGGTTTTGTTTTTTATCAATAAAATAGATCGGGCAGGCGCAGATTTAGAACAAGTTTTTAATGACCTTGAAAAAGATCTGGGCGCGAAATTATTTGCCCTAAATTATGGAGATATAAACGAACCCGAGGCTCCAGCAGTAATTGAATTTACCAAACTGCAACCCTACCTTACTTCGCCTATTTTGGAAAAATCTTTTGAGAATTTAGCGGAATTAGATATGCCATTTTTAGAAGATTATTTGCAGGGAAGCATTGGCGATTTATCACTAGTTTTGGAAAAAGCAAAAGTTCAAATTCAAGCTCAAAAAATGGTTGGTTTGTTATTTGGAAGTGCTAAAATGGATTTAGGAATTGAAGCCTTATTAAATCAACTGACCACTTTATTTACAACTAAAATCATTCCTTCTGCAGATCCTTCAGCAAAAGTTTTCAAGGTAGAATATGATGCTAAATTAGGTCGTTTAGCTTATGTGAAATTATATGGAGGGCAGCTAAAAAATAAAGATACCATTTGGTCTCATCAGTTGGAAAAGGAAATTAAAATCAATCAAATATTTCAAGGGAACTTAGGCAAGTTGGAACAAGTCGAAGTACTTGCTGCGGGTGAAATTGGGGTGATGACGACTTCTGATTTAGTCTTGGCTGGAGATGTTTTGGGAAAGGAAAAATTGGAAGATGATTTTAATAAAATAGGTCAAGCAGTATTGAGTGTGCAAGCTGTCGCCGTAGCAGAAAAAGATTACCAAAAATTGGGGGAAGCTTTGGAAATATTAAATATAGAAGATCCGCAATTAGATTTTCAATGGTATAAAAAAGAACATGAATTTCACTTAAAAATACTCGGGCCAATTCAAACGGAAGTACTCAAAGATAGTCTGGATAATCGCTTTGGAATCGCTGCTAATTTCTTGCCTCCAAAAGTTATTTACCAAGAAACTCCGAAGCAGTCAGCGGAAGGTTATGTGCGATATTGGATGCCAAAACCTTGTTGGGCGATTATGACTTTTTTGATAGAACCTGCTCCGCTAGGAAGTGGGGTAACTTTCTCCTCCAAGGTGCGAACAAGTGACATCAGTGTCAAATATCAAAATGAAGTTAAGCGGGCTATTCCTTGGTCTTTGCGACAAGGGATCAAAGGTTGGGAAGTGACGGACCTTAAGATTACTTTAATCGAAGGTTCGGAGCATAATATTCATTCCAATCCGGGTGACTTTTTGTTGGCAACTCCAATGGGTATATTACGAGGTTTGGAGTTGACAGAGACAGAACTTTTGGAGCCGATGTATGCTTTTCAAATTAAAGCGAATCAAGAGTTGTTGGGCGCTATCGCAGGTGATTTGAATCAAATGAATGCTCAAATAAATTCGCCAACTTTCGATGTTGACTTTTTTATTTTGACAGGTAGAGTTCCCGTAGGAAAAGCGATGAGTTACGGGATTAAATTTAGTGCGACTACTTCGGGTAAAGGGCGGTTAAAGTTGACGGCGGATGGTTACGAAAAGACGACGATAAGTGAGGAGAAGATTCGTACTTATAAAGGGGTTTCTCCTTTGGATGAGGCGCAATGGATCTTGCATAATCGGGGAGCTTTTAAGGCGGATGAGCAGAGGAGGTAGGTTCGCGCTCAATGCCATTAAATTAAAGAAAAATGGTGATTATTATTTTTTGAGAAACGGAACCAACTCACAAGGTGACTTCGAGTCACCTTGTGAATAATGTAACCTCAGATCTTTCCTTATATAGAGATCATTCTCACCCTATAAAATACCTTCATTGCATCCTTCTATTTTGCCAAAAAGGGAAGGTTTTTTCATGTTTTAATAAAAATTTTTAGGCTCCAATAGTAAAAATGATAAATAATTGTTTGAATTAATTGAGTATTCTAAAATTTTGTAATTCGCCTTTTTTCCTCCTAAAGGTTTTATGATTTCCATTTATTGGTATTTTTATCTTCATTGAACCAATAATTCCACCAATCAAGGCACCAGGAATTGCTAATAGGATACCTGTTCCAATAGCTTTTTCTTCTGCAGTACGACAAAAAATATCAAAAGAGCCAGGATTATCAATACAATCATCATCTCCAGCAGACAAACCTATTCCTCCGCCAATAGCAAAGCCAGTTAACGCTCCATATAATATGTTCCTTCCTACATTTCCTTTTTTTCTGAATTTAATTGTTTGGATATTCTGGTAGTTTATGCTTACAGTATTAGCTTTCGGATATTTCGATAAAATAATCATACTGTCGCCAACTTCTCTCAGACATCCTCTAAAATTCCTAGAATTATTTAAAGTAGTTATCCATATTTCATGAGACTTTTTAGCTTGGGTCTTTTTCTTTATTTTTTCGCCAACGACATTTATATTATCTAGGCCATTTTGATTAATCAAAGAAGGGTTGTCATAGACATCCATATATCCGCCGATGGAAATCAATTGCTCTAGGCCACTCAGGTTTATTAACGAAGCATTTTTCCAAACTTTTAAATAGCCTCCTATTGCAGTAAGATTTTTCAACCCATTCAAGTTCGTTAAATAAATATTGTTAGAAATATTCATATCTCCATCAATCAAATTTACCTGGTCTATTCCACTTAGGCTCTTTAGTGATTCATTTTGTGAGACTTGCAAAAATCCATTAATAACAGTTAGATTCTCTAGGCCTTTGAGGCTGGTAAGGGAAGCATTGTTATAAACCGAAAAGTTTCCTTCAATGGTATTCAAGTTTTTTAAACCGCTCAGGTTAGGAAGAATATTATTGTTCATCAATTTAAAATTTCCTTTAATGGAAGTTAACCTTCCCAAACTATTAAGACTTTTTAGCTTAGGATTAAAGTTTACTATTAGCTGTTGGTTGATGGTGGTCAGATTGTCCAGTCCACTAAAACTTGTTAATGATTTATTTTTCATAACCTTCATTGATCCACCAAGAGAAGTTAGATTTTCCAAGCCTTTGAGGCTAGTCAGGGAAGCATTGTTAAAAACCGAAAAGTTTCCTTCAATGGTATTCAAGTTTTTCAAGCCACTTATAGAAGTTAGGTTTGCATTACTATTCAAAGCCAAGTGTCCCTTAATCTTTATAATTTGATTTAAACCATCCAGATTAGTAATATCTCGAGCAATACTGTTTTTAATTTCTACATCTTTTAATATTAGTTTACAACCTGGATAATTGTTTGGGAAATTATCGATTTGCTCTTGAGTACTAAAAATAATTCCGTTTGGTAAGCAGTCTTGTGCTGTGGTTTTGTTAAGGAAAGAAAGAATTAAAAAGAGTAGGAGTGCAAGGTTATTTTTCATTTTTTTGATTTAAAAAGTGATTTAAAAAGATATGGATTCTCTTTCTCTCCGAAAAAAGAGATATTTTCTTTACCACATACTTGTTGTTAGTATTTATCGCTGCAATTAATGGGTATGTATTATTGTTTTCTTAAAAAATACTCCTTCCCATTTAAATCTGCTAAATAAACTATCCCCTTTCCTCTACTAACAACTAATTTCCAAATAGGAAAATTCAAAAAATTATTAATAAAATCCCCGGTTGTATCTTTCTCGATTTGAATACAATCATGATAAATACTATTATTTATTGATAATGAATCATAAACCGTTTGGGTACTTTCAAAGGAGTCCGAAGGAATTAGTCCTGGTTCAATTTCAACGTGAGTATAAGAAAGATAACCTATGGATTTTTTAGAGGCAAGAGTGAAACTTATTCTTTTATCTGTGGTTTGTCCATTAGTATCAATTTCAAAAAAACGTATCATTAGGTCAATGATTCCTAATTCATCACAGGTATAATTAAATCTAGCGGAAGTAGGATGACATCCATATCCACCGTTTAGAATAGGAGGATTAGCAGAGGCTGTATATGGCTCTGTAATATGTGAATCAAAGCGTATAAAGTTTATTTCATCATTGTCATTTGAAATAAACTTAATAGAGTCCTGTTCATTTATTTTTTTCCAGAAATCGAAGTCATAAGTGAATCCATCACAATCTATTCTATCGTCATTGCTATTGTTTCCTATTTCAATATCTTCACAACCTGTAAAAATGATAATTAGAAACATTAAATGCAGCAAATTACTTTTCATGATAATTTAAGTTTTTAGTTAAATATTTAAAATACTATTCGGGCATCATTTAAAATATAAAAGTCACCACTCTCCAAAATCAAAAAAAAGTAATTTGAAAAATGGTGACTTTTATAACATTAAATTATTCCTTCACACCGCAAGTCAAATCTACAGACTCAATGAATTCTGTACTGATTCTAGCCGCAGCTCCATCTGGTAACTCTACAGTATAATCGCTCCAGTCTGCTCGACCATCTGCTTTGTAATAATCGGTGGATACGATTTGAGCACCACTACCTAAAGCAGCATCACGTCTTTGAGTTTCTCCACTTCGCGCTTCCAAAGTATTGGCATCAGCTCTAGTTCTTACGATATAACCTTCACCTACCAATGTTTTGATAGAAGCTTCATTTGCTACAGGATCATCTTTTTTTACAAAAGCAGTTTCTGGATTTCCTGCGTCAGAAAAAACAAACATCGCTCGGTTTTCCAAAGTAGCGTGCCCATCTAAATACGCTGCTTTCATATCATCGTTAGTTGATAAAATGAGCATAACTTTTCCACGGGCATCTCCCAATGTAGGCCAATCATTTGCTAATACCGCTTCGTTAACAGAAGCATGAGTACCGCGTAAATCATCAGGAGTCATCACTCCTGTAAGGTCGATTCCAAACACATCCTTGATTTCTTGATCAATCGATTCTATAGCTGTTTTGTCAAAAGGAATAGTTACGGTAAATGGATCACCTAACAATGCATTTGGGCTATCTTCTTTGGTCTCTACCATAATAGAAATTGGCACATGTTTAGGATTACTTGCTGACCAATTTTTGACAGTAGTTATGGCATCCTTGAAAGTTAAGTAATGAGTGTTGTAGTCCAAATCTGGAAAATGCATTATTTTCAATCCTGGTTCTAGCAATTTTGGTTCACTAGATTCTGGATCTTCCATCACGGAACCATTGCCAATTCGGTAATAAAATAAACCACCGTTAGGGTCATTGTAAACATCTAATTCGATGCTTCGAATACCATAAGTGGAAAATTGTTCATCCAAGGATGCATGATCATAATCCCAAACAAGTGGCGTAAATCCAGGAGGCAATTGGTTTAAATTATCGAAAAGGTATTGCAAAATCGGCGCATACGTACGTTGTCGGTAACTATTATGGCTACCAATTACTTGTAGTTGGTTAATTTTTAATTCTTCTACTTTTTCCTCACAAGAGAGCTCTGGAATGTTAGTATCAGTATCAGTATCATTGTCATTTTCACAAGAGGCCAATAATAAGATAGTAAAGGATAATAGGAATAAAAATTTCAAATAATTTTTCATTTTTTTGATTTTAAAGTGATAATGGAATAATTTTAAAACTGTAATAATTGCTTTTTAAGAAGCAATTGGAAATTTGGTTTTTTAGAGATATTGTGTTGAAATTAGTTACTGGTTAAAACACCTCTTATTCCGAGGCGGATGTAATAGGCTCCCCAAAGTCCACTCTCCTTGTTCTCCGCAAAATTGAAAGTATGTTCGTTCGTCATATATCCAAATCCACAATCAACTCCGCCATTCCCTATTCTTTTTAGTTTCAGATTCACGGAATAATTACTAGTAAATTGGTTCATAGCAATTCCATCAGAATAAGTAACTCCCTTGGCTCTTGCCTGAATATCAGCCTTCCATGTAATTACATGGAACATTTCTAAATGAGCCTTTAATCGTAAAACTCTTACATAAGTACCTGCGTAATCAGTTTTGCCAAGCTTATTAAATCGCCAAGGTAGAATTGCGTTTGCTTCCACAACTGACTTAATTCTTTTGCCTTTATAATTCCATTGAGCATATACATAAAATGCATTATAATAGTGCTCAGGAATCTGATCCAATTCTGCGATGTTATTTTCTCGGTAAGATTTATAATCTATATTAGATTCTTTGGGGGCATATACTCTGTCTTGAAGTCCAAATGAAGACAAGACTGGGCCCAAATAAAATGTATGCCTTTTCGTGTTTTTTCTATAAAGAAGTCCTATCGCTGCATGAAAGTAATCTTGTGCCCAATTGTTAGTGATCGTAATTTTTCCTGTGCTATTTACTCCCATTCGTGCTCCAAGGACAAAGGTTATATTTTTCATATTACTCATGTAGTGAAAGTCTAAACCATATCGACCTTGAATATTGAATTTGGTTGGATTAATTAACCTGAATATATCTGTTCCTGCTACAATAACATGTCGGGGTGGCGTGTACTTGATCGTAGAATCTTGTATTGCATTTACGATTGGGTGAGTGGTTCCGATTCCTTCTTTTTGAGCTTGTAAAAAATTTACTGAAGTGATCAATAAAAAAAGGATATATAATATGTAGTTTTTCATAATTGTTTATTTAGATTGTAATTAAGTTTGTTTTTATTGATAATTCAAATCTACACCTCATCAGAGTTTTAACATTACAGAAATGTTCTCTCCTCCTACAAAAATGTTTTTTTAGGAAAAAGACATTTACACTTTTGTTCAATTAATTTAAACATACAGTTCGTAATAATTTGATAGTCAGTAGGTTATGTGTTCAATTATAAAAATCTAGATCTTTTTTTAAAAGAAGCCAAAATGAAAATTTTTAAATATTATATCTTTTTAATGCTCTTTTTGGCTATTCCAATGAGTTGTCTTGCGAATCAAATTCCTGCTTTACAACTGGATACCATAATGACTTATCGAGATATTTCCGCTAATCATGCAGAATACTGGATCACTCAAGAAGATAGTTTGGATATTAATTTCATCTTGAAAAATGAATCTTCTCTCAATTTTAAACCTGTGGGAAATGGGCTGCCAAATACCAAAGAAATCTTTTGGTGTAAGTGGCAAGTTCAAAATATGATAAAGAATCCTTCCGTAATTAAAAACTGGATCTTGGATATTGGAAAAGCAGATATTGGGGAGGTGTTTTTTATTGATACTTCCGGTAGAATTATTAATCATCAATTTTTTGGTGAGCTTATGCCTATGTCTCTTAAAAGCTTGAGTAAAAAGCATGTCGTAGAACGTATCCCATTTTCTTTGCCAACTAACGAGGTAATAACAATCTATATTAAACTTCAACGAATATCTGGTTTCCCTCCTCAATTGAAATTAGAAATTCATCAATTAGATTTTTATAAGAGAGATAATTATCTGAATAAATCCGCTTTTCGTTGGATGTTTTTTGGGTTGTTGTTTACCTTATCCTTGATTGGAATAGGGGTATTTGGCGTAACTAAGGATAAAGCTTTTTTATATTATGGTCTTTTTCTTTTTGGAATGAGTGGATATATGATTGATGCTTTTTTGAATGTATATGGAAATATGTCTCCAATGAGGGAACATCCAATATTGGTTATGTATGTGGTTTATTTTTTGGTAACAATAATGAATGTTTTCCATATCAATTTTATCAGGGCATATATCAAGTCAGGTGTAAATTTTCCAAAATGGGATAAAGTAGCTCATTACGTGATGTGGATTAATGTTGCTTTTGGAGTGATAGCTTGGGGAGTTTATTTTATAACAACGGATGAGTTTTTTACAGACAAGATTATCATTCCTGTAATTATTGCTACTTATCTTTTTATTTTTACGATCATCATTCCTATTATTTGGTATAGAAAATGGACCGTAGAAAATTTACTGATTTTTGCTTCCGTTACTTTATTTATCACCGCCATCTTAATCAATACTATTTCGATTTTCCAAGGCACTAATTTAAAAATACCAGAGACCCAAGTTATTCTCTCTTTGGTCATCCTAGTTTTCTCGATCGGGTCAATGATGGGATTAGCTTATCGTTCTCATCAACATCAAAAAGAAAAACTAAGTATCCAACGGGTTAAGGATTTAAGTGAATTTAAAACTAAATTTTATCAAAATATCACCCATGAATTCCGCACGCCATTAACTATCATTAAAGGTGTGACTAATCAAATAACATCCGAGACTGTAGTTAATCGATTTCCAGAATTAGGTAGGAAACTGGAAATGGTAAACAGAAATGCGGACAACTTATTATCATTGGTCAATCGACTTTTGAAATTGTCTGAATTAGAATCTGGGGAGATGAAGTTAGATTATAAAAATGGAGACATTATTATGTATCTAAAATATTTAGTAGAATCGATTGAGACTTTTGCCGAGAGTAAAAATATTCAACTTCAGTTTTTAACAAAAATGGAAACCTTGAATATTGATTATGACGAGGAAAAAATCAGACAAATTTTATACAACTTAATCTCCAATGCCATTAAGTTTTCCGACAGGAATTCCAAAGTTAAAGTAATAGTTGAAAGTGTCCTTTCTAATAATTTACCGCATGTATTAATTCAAGTAAAAGATGAAGGTAAAGGGATTTCACAAAAAGATATAGCACTAATTTTTGATCGTTTTTTTCATGGAGAACAACCTGATAACTTTCACCAAGGTTCAGGAATTGGATTAGCACTAACTAAAGAATTAATTATTTTGATGAATGGGGAAATCGTTATAGAAAGCAAAGAAGGTATCGGGACGCTGGTGAAATTATTTCTTCCAATTACAAATGGGGTAGAAGCCAAACATGAAAATATAATTACACCATCGTTGGAAGAATTTAATTATGAAAATACTCCAAATCTAGCTCATCGCAAAAATGAATCTTTTATAAAAAATGACCAAGCACCGCTGATACTTTTAATAGAGGATAATTGGGATGTATTAGAATATTTGAAAAGTATCTTAGAAAATAATTACCAAATTGAAGTGGCGAGAGATGGTCAAGAAGGTATCGAAATTGCAACTGAGAAAATTCCAGATTTAATTATCAGCGATGTGGTTATGCCAAAAATGAATGGATACCAAGTATTGGAATTTATCAAAGAAGATGAAAAAACGAGCCACATCCCTTTTATTTTACTGACTGCAAAAGTTGCGCAACAGGATAAATTAGATGGTTTGACGCTTGGAGCAGATGCTTATTTAACTAAGCCATTTGATAAAGAAGAATTAGAACTTAGGATTAGAAATTTACTAGCAGCTAGAAAAGTACTGCAAGAAAAGTTGGCTCAATCCAACAAAACAAGAACTAATGATTTGTCAGAATTAAATGAAAAGGATCAACAATTCTTAACCAAGCTAACTGACTTTATTGAACAGCATATTTCAGAGGATGATTTAGATGTGGTGCGATTACAAAGAGCTGTAAAGATGAGTCGAACACAATTGCATAATAAATTGAAAGCGCTGACTGGTTTATCAGCCACTAAATTTCGAAAGAAAATTAGAATGGAAATAGCCTACAAAATGGTGAAAGAAAAAACTAAAACCATTTCTGAAATTGCTTATGATGTAGGCTATAAATATCCAAGTCATTTTTCCAACGATTTTAAAATAACTTTTGGAATGACTCCGAGTGAGGTATAATTAGGAGAGATGCTTCTGCTACGAATTAATTCTTTTACTCTGAGTGTTAAAACTAAAAGCCACTAACCTTTAGCATTAGCGGCTTTTAGTTTATTAATAAGCTGACACTTACTGTATATTCTAAATCTGTCATTTAAACTTGTCTTTGTAATAGGAAGATTACTAAAATAGTTTTTTGCAAAATTATTTTACGACTAACTTAATGATTACCAAGCTACTTTCAACTGAAATATTATCTTTACTAAATAAAACCAAATGCTACATGAACGAATCTAAAAAACCTGCTACATTTATAAGTTATTCTCGCCGTCAATTATACTTCGCTGAATCATTAGCACTTCACCTGCAAAAAGAAAATCTCAATATTTGGTTCGACCTTCAACAGTTGCATGCTGGGACAGTATGGTCAGACAGTTTGAAAGACGGGATTACCGAAGCGAAGACGTTGGTACTAATTGTATCAAAAGCATCGCTTGCTTCCGAGTACGTCGAAGTTGAATGGAAAGGGGTAGCTGCAAAAGGTGGCAAATTGGTATTAGTTATTTTTGAGTCAGTAAAGTTACCAGCTGAATTAAAAGGCTTGCCAACCTTTGATTTCCGAACAGGTTTTGAAAAAAATATTTCCGCACTTTCTTCTTACCTAAAAGGAGAGACTGAACCAAAATTTGATAAAGTAATTTCGTATAACCCTTTCAGTTGGTTTAATAAAAAACCTACATCCGTTTTGAAGATAGTGGCGGCACAATTTAGTATTCCGATACTTTTGATTCTGATGTTTATTTTTCATGAGACATTTAGGTCTCCACCAGAAATGGATGATAGTCTTCGGACTAGATTCTTAGTGCTTGGATCGCTTTCACTACTCATGAGTTTTTGGTATGCAGTTCCATTCTTGCGTCATCAGCAAACTTATAAAAAGATAAAAAGATCCGTATTCAATTCTACACTTTTATTGTTACCCTTCTTTTTTAGTATAGTGTTTAGTATCAATTCTGATGATTTTACAATAGATGAGCGTTTGCCGTTATATGGGATATTATTGGTAATATTAGTATACACTTTTTATGTGTACTTATTTGTCATTCGTCGATCGATTGATTTTTTGCGGTGGATGCAACCAGAAGATAATCTCCAGAAGTTGCGCCGTCGGGTACACCAGCCGCTTATTCCCAAAGAGGTTTTTGACATGGAGATAGAATCTAATCAAGAATCTAAATCCGTTCTTTATACGATTCACCATGACTCTGCTGACAAACCTCTTGCGAAATGGATTACAAAATATTTCGATAAGGTCGGGCACCAAAAAGTAACCGTTGCAGAGCATCCAGCACACCATATCGCTATCCTTAGTAATCGTAGTTCGGTAGCATGGGTGCAGCAAGTGACTCAATCTTATGCGGGCAAATTAGTCTTCGTGGTAGTTTCTACTATCGAATTTACGGATAGCCTTAAAAACACCGGACGATATCAATGGGTGGATGCTCGCGATATGGATAAACGAGATATCCTTGGTCTAGCGAAAAGTCTTGGAGATAATACGGCTTGGAAACGAGAGGCAGCTCTTGAATCCACACCGGATAAAATCGATACCTTAAAGATGCCTTCAGGGGTTAAACTCTTCAGGAATCTACTCGTAATATTTGGTATTTATGTTTTGATTATTGGGCTAACAAACTTTATGCCTGGGGGAGAGGAAACGGACCTAATAAGTATAGAATACAACTTCTATCTCTTTTTTGTAGGACTAGTTAGTTTGTGGGTCGCAGCAAAGGGGTTGATTCAGAGAAAGATTCCATCACTAATAATATATGGATCTACTTTACTTAATCTCATCCTGGTGAGCTGGTTTGGCAATATTCTTTTGTTCGATGGACTTATAGCTCAAAAATGGGTATTGCTTGTGGTTACTATTCCAATGTTAATCCTTTCAGCAATAGAGGGGCGTTATTGGTTACCCACTTTTGCTAAGGCAAATAGCGATGAAGTAGGAATCAACAAAACAATCATACGGTCATATTGGAAAAGGAGAGTGATCGTGATTACTATTTGGATTATCCTTTTTTCAGGGTTAGCTTTTTGGGCGTCAACTTTAAAATGAGAATAATTGTTGATGTTATTTAAAGTAATTTTAAAAGAAAATTTGCTTCCATTCTTAAATAGATAATCTAAATTTACTCAAGGTCTTTGATGACTATTTCCGCCACTTTTCTACCAGTCGTCATCGCCGCATTGATTGACCCGTTAAGTTGAAAATCTCCACAGAGATACAATCCTTTTCTTATTTTATAATCTTGTGCTGGAATATCGTGTAGCACTTTTGATTGCTGGGGTAGGGCGTACTCGATTATTTTCGTGTCAAGATGTTTCCAGTCTTGCGTGGCTTTCCCAAACCATATGTCCAATTCTTTTCGAACTGCTTGAACTAATTCTTTTTTGGGAAAATCTGATTTACCGACTACGGAAATAGAAACTAAATTTTTATTTTCGGGAGCATAACCTGGCGCAACTCGACTGATGGTACAGATATTATTGGCCAATCGTTTCTGGTTGGTGTTGAGCGCAATAATGGGTTTTTGCAAGGGAGCATTTTCTGCCACAAAATGTAAATGAGTGGTACTTTGATAGCTTGTTTTTATGGGCGCAAGTTCCTTGACAAAACTGGTCGCTTCGGTAGCTACAATTATATGTGGTGCCGAAAAGGAAGAACCATCGGTTAGATAAACGGTTTGCTGGTCAATTTTAGAAACCCGTGCATTGGTTGTTATGAAATCTGCTGGTATAGGTTGGGCAAGCAGTTTTGGGATTTCTTCCATCCCTAAGTCCGGAACTGCGGTATCTCCTTCTCCAAACATTTTAAAGACAAAATCAAACATTCTACGGCTAGTGAAAAGTTCTTTTTCCAAAAAAATACCGGCAAAAAAAGGAGCAAAAAATCGCTCAATCATCTGATTGCTAAAACCATAATCTTCGGATAGTACCGCTCGGGTTGTTTTTTCTTCTTGTTGAAAAATCTCTTCGATGGAAAGATTGGCAAGTCGAATTTTTAATTTTAGAATTCGCAACTTATCCCCCAAGTTTCCCACACTTGAAAATACAGTAGGTAAGAGGCTGGATAAATCTCGCAGCGGATCTCCAATCTGAGATTTTTTTCCATCAGGTAGAAGCAATAAAGCACCTGGTGTAAATTTTTTCAAATCTAATTTTGTATAATTTAACCATCGCTTGGCTTCAGGGTATTGCGTTAGTAAAACTTGAAAACCATGGTCGAGTCGAAAACCATCGACCACCTCTGTTTTTACTCGTCCTCCAATTCTGTCTGTTGCTTCGAGGAGTCGGAAGTCAATTCCTTTTTCTTGAAGTTGACGCGCGGCAGTTAATCCAGCTAGTCCTCCACCAATAATGATTGCAGTTGATTTCATCGATTTGTTTTGTTCTTTTTGATAATAAATGTTAAACAATAGAATGCTGGAAATGTTAAGAGAAAATAGAGTTGATTCGTTTGATATTGAAGGTTGAGAAGATTAAGTAATAGTCATGGGTATTGAGAATAAAATAGTTTTAATTCTCTAATTCTTTTAGTAAACGCTCTTTAAAGTTTTCAAAAATATTGATTGAATAATCTAACGAATTAGATTCGCCGATTAAAGATTCTAATTTAAATGTAATAATATTTCACAACTCAAGATTTGTAAATAAATCTTCATAATTTAGGTTCGCAGCATTGACTCGAACTTAGAGTATTCCAAATATTTAATTAATTACAAGATAATCTTCTTTAATTCTGCGATATATTTTTTTACAAGAATCGTTTTCTAAAACTTCAATGAAATAATTGGTGTTTAAACTAAAATCGGAAAGATTGAAGGACTTTGGCGGTAAACTTCTTTTTTTACGATTCCAGATTTCGCCTTCTAGATTAACATAATTATAGAATACCGTTTTATCTGTATTATTATAAAAAATATGATTTAATCTGAAATTAATGCTTTCTTTTTTCTCAAAAGGATATCCATCACATTCTATTTCTTGAAAAGGTATCATACCTAATTTTTTTAGAAAAGAATCTATAGAAGCGTTTTCTGTTCCCCTTAAATTTTTAATGGTCCATAAAAGTGCAACAGAACTTGTATTGATGAGTGAAGCATCCCAAGTATTTTCATCTAGATCGTAATCGTTATAATGTAAAATTTTGTTTTTATAAAAAGGGTTAGTTAAATAATAATCTATGGATTTTTCTATTGATAATGAATCACTCAAATTCAGCCAAGGTAGTTGGTCAGCATTCTCTTTTTTTCTTTCCCTACTTATCTCGATAACCATTTTTTCCCATTTACGTTGCGATTTTATCCGGGTTTTTAACTCTTTAAGTTTTGGGATTAATTGTGCGTATTTTTCTGGTAACACCTTTTCAAGGTCAATAAGCTCGTCAAGATTATCATCAATAAATTGTTTTGTATTAGTACTAAATTCCAAAAACAAAGCTGGGTTTTTCAATAAATCTTCTCGTGTGGTTTTATTATTGATGTATCGGTTAGTCAAAGAGTCTCTATAGTAGCCACGCCGAATTAAACTGCTGCTTTCTTCAATATTATTTACTAATTCATTTTCAAATACCGTCAACAAACTTTCGATAGTATTGGATAGCTTCCTGTTTTTATTCCAGTTATTAATCTGTAAGGCTATCAAAATACCAATAACTACTAAAGTTATTTCGCCAATTGCGTACTTAAAGTACTTTTCAGTTTTGTTTTTCATAAGTAGGTTTTGGCGAATTTTTCTAAAGAATTTTGTCATTGGTTTTTTTTTACTTTAGCGAAGGTTAACGCTGTGTGTAAACGATATGTATGCGTTTAGTAGCTATACCCGTTTTGCACTTTGTCCTTCAATGTTTTTCTTTCGAAATTTAAATTTAAGATATTCACCCCCCTAGTAGGGTTCTTATTATTCTATCTCTTCTCACCTTCAATTACAATCAAATGCTAATCACAAAATCACAAAGCAGTAGTTTATTTGTAAAAATAAGGATGAATCTTAATCAAGGTAATTCCACATTTTTTTAATCCTATTTTTCTTGTAGATCATTTTTGTTCCTAAAAGAGTTTCCCAGAGGAATAGACCTGAAATTTTTTCTACTCTAGAAGTTTTTACTAAATAATCTTCCAATTTTCCAATCGATTTTTTATTAGGAATTATAAAGGACCACATATCAATAGTTCCTGTATTTTTTTCTACTAATACTGATTTGAAAAAGGCATGTGGGATAGGTAAAGTCACAGAGATATCTTCGTTTTTGTTACCCATCATAATAACATCTTTATCAAAATAGAATATAGGGCCAGATATGACATAGGTTTCAAAGATGTTTTCCTTGGCGTCAAGTTTTCTTACTGCACCTTCCAGTTTTTTCCAAATCCCACTATTAAATTTCGGTTTCTGAGGACACATATTTGAGAGTAAAAAAGTTTCGCTATTCTGAATTTCTGTTTCCAATTTGTTTGCACTTGCTACGAGATGACCTCGGTTATAGCCTGAACCTTCATAGACATCTTTGTCAGCCCTAAATTTTTCTGGGATCCTATAATCTGATCGAAAATTATCTGATCGTACCACTTCTGATAAATCGGAGTCAACTATTTCTAATGCCCATTTTGCTTGTCTAAAATAAAATGAATACCCTAATACATAATGTCTGTTATATAAAATTTGATCGGCAGTTGGTAGACCATACCTTGTTTCTCGTTTTAAATTTGGATGATTCATTTACAATAATTTAATTAATTTTTAAAAATGTACACGACTGATTGATCTTTTAGTATTTACTCTCAATGTAGCGAAATTTAATTTTGAGGAAGATTACGTTCTACATTAATTCCAGTTTTTGATTGGTTAATATTGTAGAACGTCTCATGTATGTGTAGTAAATAATTTTTACTGTGTGTGAGTGTATCTACAATATTATCAGTTGGTTTTTTTTGATCTTATTTAATTGTTTTAGGGCAAGACAGTTTTAAGTTGCCTTTGATTTCGATTGGATAGCGCAGTAGTTAAAAAGATTATTCCTTTACGAGCTTCCCCCCAACCATTTTCCTGTTTTTTAACTTTATTTTATAAATATAAATCCCTGAAGAAAAGTTTTTTAAATCCAGAATGAAAACAGCATCTTCAAAGCTTTTTTCCAAAATTAGCTTTCCATATAAGTCCAAAATTTCAATTTTTCCAGAATAGAAATCTCCATTTTTTAAAGTAAATCTCACTCTATTGGAAAATGGATTAGGATAAGATTGAATGCTTATTTTTTTGTCTAAAAATAAATTTTTATTACTTACTGGTTCAATTATGATATTAGTTATAACAATACTATCACATCCGAATTGATTCAGGAAGTTTTCTTGTAAAGTAGTATCGGAAAAATAAGTCAGGCCTTCATACATTCCTCCGATTTGTAGCAATGTATCAATGACCGATTCTTCATTTTCAATAACTTGAATTTCAGTCCTTTTGATATTTTCAAAAATACTAAACTTAGTGGTATCTAACAGAATCGTGCTTTGTAAATAAATGATGTCTTCGTAAATATCTCCTTCACACAGAATAACATTTGTAGTATCCACCGTAGTTATAAATCCTAATTTATGAGTTGTGGTATTAGTTATTACTGGGTCATTAAAATCAAAATAAATGGCTGCTGAATTTTCAAAGCTAGTACCAATAGGCAAATCGGCAACTTGACCTAAAAGACTTTCCAAAACTTGGTTATTCTCTAGTATAAAATCTCTCCCAACCTCTGTTAAACTATTCAAGTCCTGCAAATTGGCTAACAATAAATTATCTTCTATTCTAAAGTCTTCTCCAACAGAAGTTAAATTTTCCAAACCAATTAAACTAGTTAACTGTGGTAGCAGTTCAATTCTAAAATCATCTTCGACCATTTCTAAACTTTCCAATCCTGCCAAATTTTGCAAAGCAACATTATCTAAAATTTTAATATTATTTACAAGATTCAAACTATTTAAACCTTCTAGATTAACCAACCCTGAATTCTCTTCAATTGTTAATTTCTCTGAAATAGTTGAAATATTATGCAAGCCTTGAAGAGTGATAAGGTTAGGACAGTTTATTATTTGCATAGTTCCCATTACAGTTTGAAGATTACTTAATCCTGATAAATCTGAAATATCTGTAGTACTACTTGGGGCTGGTTTTATCAACAGTAGTGCAAGTCGGATTAGCAGCAACCCATGCATCCACTTCTGCTTGAGTATAAAGTATTACATCATTGCATTGAGCATTAGAAAAATGAAGATTAACGAGAATAATAAAAAGAGTGAGGATTAATTTGGAGATGGTTTTCATATTGATATTTTCTCTCAAGTTAAATAAAAGATGGAGAATAAAGCTAGTTTGAAGAAAGCAATTTATTGAAAACCCTACTAATTTTAACAAAAAAAATGATTACCAATACGCCTAGATAATAACATTTTGTATCAAAGCATCTTATTAATTCTTCGACCTTTTCGAATAGCTTGAATAAGTAAAAATCCAAAAAATCCTGATGCACCCAAAATCCATTTCCCAAAATATATTTCTCCATTTTGGAAAAATAAATAAGCAAATCCAGATGACGCAATCATCAAAATCGAAAAGACTAACTGTTGTCCCAAGGCATAGAATAATTTAGTTTTTTCGACTTCACCGGATATTTGGAATTCCAGTTTCCCTCTGCGCGCTTTATTTAAAACTTCTCCTAAATCACTTGGAATGGTCAAAAGGGTAGTGGCTGATTTCTTAACAAAATCTTTAGCGAATTGCACCATGTCGCCAGATTCGCCTACCATAAATGTTTGGAAATAAGGCTTCACTACATCAAGTGGATTGATGCTAGAATCCAACGTATTGCAAATGCCCAAAAGCAATGTCACCATTCGATTCAGCAAAACATATTCTTTAGGAACTTGCACGGTATTGGCAATTCCTTTTAATCCAATCTCTGTAGTCAAATTAAAAAGACTGGTCTGAAATGGATTTACTTTTAAATCTTTAAAGTTCAAGCCATCAAACTCTACTTCATTTTGTAAAAAAGTTCGGAAGGCAACAATCACCTTTTCGGCTATCTTTTCGGCATTTCTTTCGTAAGCGATAAAACCTAAACTTTGTAAAGCGTCAATGATTTTTTCCGAATCATTTTGAGAGGCAGCCTCAATTAATTTTAAAAAACCATCTCGCATTTCTTGCTGTAAAGTGCCAACTGCACCAAAATCTAGCAAGACAATCGTTCCATCTTTTTGTACTAAAATATTTCCAGGATGCGGATCTGCATGATAAAGTCCATCTCCAAAAACCATTTGGCAATAAGCATTAACTAGTCGATTTCCCAAATCCTTTTTATCAATATTCCATTTATCAATCGTTTCAAGATCATTGATTTTGACGCCTTCGCAAAAGGTGGTAGTCAGAACTCTCGTAGTGGAAAATGCTTTTTGGACGGAAGGAATAATTAATCCATTTTCGCCACTTAGATTTTTTTTTACCCTTTCCATTGCGATCGCTTCTTGCTTAAAATCCAATTCTTCTCGAATCATTTTTTGCACTTGGGTGTAGGCAAATTCGATTCCTTTTACTTTATAAAAGTAGGCCATCAAATTAGTCAATCGCTCCATGACTTGTAAATCAATTTCTGCGATTTTTTCAATATTAGCATGTTGAACTTTTACGACAACTTCAGTTCCGTCTTTCAAAGTAGCTCGATGGGCTTGTCCGATGGAAGCTGAGGCGAGCGGTGTTTTATCAAAAAAAGAAAAAAGCTCATCTGGCTTTTTCCCTAGTTCTTTTTCGATTCTTTGTTCGATCTCTTCGATAGGTCTTGGAGGAATTTGGTTTTGCAACGCTTCCAAAGGTTCTTGAAAAGCTTCGGGTAAAAAGTTGCTGAGGATGGATAACAGTTGTCCAACTTTAATGAACAATCCTTCCAGTTTTAGGATTGCTTTTTTTACTCGTGTGGCATTTTTTAAATGAAGCGCACCAATTCTTTTTTGATAAAACTGCGTTCCAAAAATTTTACTCAAAAGGGATAATCTGATATAACTCATCATCACGGCGAAAGCAGTCCAATATGCTTTTCGTACTCGATAACTTCGGGAGTATATTTTTTTGTTTGCCATTCTTTTAGATCTATTTACCTAGGAATTAAGGAAAACTTAGTGCTTTATTTTTAACACTTTGGTTTTAACAAAGTTGTCAAGACTTTAACGATGTTTCCTTCCAATTTTAAAATAATTATAAGACAGTTTTTAAGGAAAGACATTTAATTTTGGAAGGAGTCAGCGGTCAGGTTGGTCGCTGCGCTCTCGGTCAGGAGTCAGGGGCTTTTTGTATTTCCCACTTTTTGAAATAACCATAAGTAGTCGTTGGGAAAATAGCCAACCGGAAAACAAAAAGCCCCTGACTCCTGGTACCTATTAAAAAAAAATGTCTATTAGCAAAACAATCTACCTCAGTTTATCATTTTTACTACTCTTCTCCTGCAATCGACCATTAAAATTATTGGAAAAAGGAAAAGATGAAAAAGCATTAAAAACTAGTCTTTAACGCCTAAAAAGAGGAAAAGTAAAACCAAATCTTGTTTACGTCTTCGAGCAATCTTTTCATCATGTCACCGACAAAGATGCGCAAATCATTTCGGAAATGAGAAACTGCTGATGTCGAAGTTACGGTTCCTATTTACGAAGATGTTTCAGTAGTGATGACCACTTATGAGCAAGATTTAGATACCTCGCTAGAATCGTTTTGTGATTTGATCAAAGCAAAGTCTAATCAAAGAATAAAACCTTTTTCAATTTATCAGAGAAGTACTTGGGACAATGAATATTCGATAGTTTCAGGAGATCGGCGTGCCTTGATTTTGTTGTGTTCGGACTCTAGCGGTTGTTATCAGTATCCATCTAATCCGATTGATTTATGAGTTTCGGCTGCAGGTGGGAGAAGTAGGAGTTTTATAAAAAAAATAAGCAAGTATGTTAATTGAAGATTGCAACGCTATTAATAATATATTTAATAAGTTAAATTTTACCCAAAAAATAAATTGTCTAAACGGCCCTCCAGCGCTCAACGTAAAACGTCCAACATTCAACCTCAAAAAAGAACTATTCAACTTCTGCTTCTCTTTCAGCCAACCAATCTAAAATGGTTTTTCGAACTTCATTATCTTCATAACTCCAACTTGCGGTATCCATGTGCGTTCCATTTTCAATGAGATGCATTTTTGCCAAACTAGGATTGATTGAATTTATTTTTTGTAAAAAAGTAGTGGTATTTCGGAAGGGAACCAATCCATCTTTATTTCCATGAATCATCAGAATAGGACGAGATTCAGGCTTAGATAAATAATTGATCGGATTGGCTTTTTGAAAATATTTGCCACTTCTTTTTCCTGCATAAAAATATAGAGGAATAGACCATTTCATTTGATTCAAATCAACTGGCGAACCACTCAAAAATGCACCGCTAATTTGTTTTGGAGAAATATTTATTTTTTTTAATTCCTCCTCATCAAAGGCTAGAAGCGCAGCCAAGTTAGCACCTGCTGACATCCCACCGATAATGAATTTATCAATATTCAAATTTTCCTCTTTTAAATATTCAGCTAGTTTTTTTAAGCAAGTAGAAATATCTTTCCGCATGTCAGGATAGGAAAAAAAGGGAGCTTTGCGATAATTGCTAAAAACAGAAACATAGCCATGATCAGCAAAAAGTTGTCCTGCAGCTTTTAGTATTTCCGGCGTACCTGCCATCCAACCTCCTCCGTGAAAATATAGAATCGCATGTTTCTTTAGCGGCACATTTTTTTTGGGTTGACAAAAAAGGAAATATTGTTGACGGTGTTTACCAAATTTAATTTTTCGAGTAACCAAATTTTTCTTAGGGACGCTTATATTTTTAATCCAAAAAATCGGAATATATGACATTTCATGAATGACGGTTCCTTTCGGTGTGACGAAAAGGAGAACGAAATATCCAATGGTGATAAATAGAATGATGATCATTTTTGAATTGATAAAATATAAAAAGGTATTGGTAAAGTTTTTAATAAAGCTTAAAAGTTGATATATTCGTTTTCTTACCAATACCAAAATGGAAACTTCAATTTTTTTTATCCAAAACCTGTTTAATTATGAGACGTTTGACATTTTTTAAAGGCTTTATTATTGGTGTAGCTTGCTCTGGTCTATTTTGGAGTTTACTTCTTTTTGTAATCTTAAAACTAAGTTTTTAGTATCGCAGCATTCAATTTAGAGAATTTATCCAACATTTTTTCTTTCCTCTTTTTTGATGGGAGGTTGATTTTTTATTTCGACTTGAAAAATATCTTTTCGAGCATAATGACCAATGCCATCAAAGTCTAATTTATTGGCAACCAGTTTTTCTAAGTCTAATTCTGCTACCAGCATTCCTGTTTGATCAAAAAGTGGCCCCGCAATTATTTCTCCTTGTGGTCCGACAATGATACTTCCTCCTCGACATATTTCTTCTTTTTCATTTTCAACTAAGGCTTGGTATTTTTCAGGATACATGGATTTTTTAAAAAATTGATTGCATCCCAAAACGAAACATTTTCCTTCCATCGCAATGTGACGCATGGTTGCAGTCCAAGAATCTCTAGAGTCTGCAGTTGGTGCAATGTAGATTTCTACGCCTTGCTGGTACATAGAAAATCGAGCAAGCGGCATTAAATTTTCCCAACAAATTAATCCTCCTAATTTTCCAATTGGTGTATCAAAACTAACTAGCGATGAACCATCGGCTTCCGCCCAAATTACTCGCTCTTGTCCCGTAGGTTTTATTTTCCGATGAACTCCTAACAATCCATTTACGGGCGAAATATAAAGCATGGAGCAATATAAACTTCCTGTGTTTTTGACTTGCTCCGTTACTCCGATGACTAGGTAAATTTGATTTTCTGCTGCGATAGATTCAAGTTGAGTTAGATCCTCACTTTCCAGATCGATGCTGTTTTTAAAATACTCCAAATACAATTCTCGACCTTCTTCTGATCGGCTTCCTACTTTTGTTCCAAAATCAAATCCTCGAGGATAACCTGGAATAAATGATTCTGGGAAAACTGCCAAGTGGCAATTTTGGTCGGTACATTTTTTCGCCCATTCCTTTACTTTTTGAATAGTTTTTTCTTTGTCAAAAAAAACGGGGGTATCTTGGATAACCGCAACTTGTACTTTCATAAACTGAAGTTTCTTAAAAGAATGATAATTTTTTTTACGAAATATGCTTTCTTGGAATTTTTTCTCTTCTCTACACTTGATAGCGGAAAGAGAAATTTTCCTTCAGGATAGACTAGCTTTTTCTGAAGAAATCAACTTTCAAAAAGTATACGGAGCAGAAGGTATTTTTTTAAAAGTGAACAATAGAAAATTAAACAAAAAGGATTATTTCTTCTTCCTACTTTCTTCTGCCAAGAATCTAATTTTTTCTAAAATATCATCAATCGGATAATTCTCTTCGGCCATCACGTGGGAGGTTTTATTAAATTCTTCCAAAATCAAAAGTCGATCATAATTCATCAAAGAATCAGCAGGCGGCGTCGTGATCGTCATTGGTTTATCGATGTAAATATACGCATTCTGAATATCTTCAAAAGCGACTTTACCTCTAGGCGTTTCAATATAGTCTTTGTACAGTTTGATCGGTTTGAATTCAAAGCTATTCCAAAAATTGAGGATAGCGGTAGAAGTAGTCAAGAGTAAAGCGATTCCTAAAAGTATAGAATACAATCCACGACTTTTGGCTTGCTGATAGCTCATCTCTTTTTTATTCAAATAATAGAGAACCCCCAAAATTGAAATAGAGAGAAAAGTAAAAATAACAGTAATTAAAGTTGCCTTATAGGTGATCGGCTCAAAAATATGAATAGGTACTTCCATCGTTGGAGTTTAAAATTTTTCAATAAAAATGTCGACACAAATGTAATTAAACAACTTTGAATACTACTTTTCGTATCAATATTTAAATAGTAAGAAAAAACTATTATTTTGGCAGAATAAAAAATAGACATGGGAAATAAATCAACAATCAACTATTGGTTGTTTCAAAATAATCCAAAGAGATTTAAACTTCGAGAAGCCCTTCAACAAGAGGCTTTAAAAACCTTTGTGGTCAAAGCTCACAAAGGAAAAATCAAAAAAGGAGATAAGGTTATTATTTGGCAATCTGGCGAGGAAGCTGGTTGCTACGCATTGGCGACGGTTGCTTCGGATGTAGAAAATGATCAAGCGGAACAACAAGAGGTTCCGTTTTTTAAAGAAGTACCGAAGGAGGCAAAAAGGGTGCATCTCGACATAGATTATAATTTGTGGAGCCATCCAATTACCAAAGATATTATTCCGTTGAGCAAATCGTTTGATCGATTTTTTGGAGGACTTTCTGGAACTAATTATAAAGCTACGGAAGAACAATTTGAGGAGATTATTCACCTCGTGGAACAACAGGATATTTTGTTAGAACCGACGATTGCTTATAATCCTCAAACGTCCTTGAATCATCCGCTCAATCTGATTTTGCATGGTGCGCCAGGTACTGGTAAAACTTATCATGCGATTAATTATGCGCTTTCGATTATTGAAAATCGAACGATGGAGGAATTGGAATTGGAACCTCGGGGAGCTTTGCGTCATCGGTTTAATGAGTATCTGGAAGAAGGTTGGATTCAATATGTAACCTTCCATCCGTCCTTTACTTACGAGGATTTTGTGGAAGGGATAAAACCGCAAACTACGCAAAAGGGAAATGTAGTTTATGAAGTGGAAGATGGGGTGTTCAAATATATTTCATTGACTGCCAAAAGGCATTTGGTGGAAGTGTTACTGAGCTTGATTCCAGTCCAAGAAATTAATATTGATTACGAATCATTGTTCAGCTCATTTCTTTTATATTTGGAAAGTGATGACTTTAATTCCTTCGCTTCGCGAACGGGGAAAAGAATGCTTTTACAAAAAATGGCTCGAAATGGAAACTTAACCGTTCGACCTGAAAATTCATTTTTAGCTTATACGATTATTAAAGCCAAATTGAAAAAAATGTACACAGC